>Ga0310123_10004276_pt1 | contig 10838 bp, 8 predicted proteins | sample CB6_AW_1057_MG_FD_203505 | JGI IMG/M metagenome (GOLD analysis project Ga0310123, IMG submission 203505) | Marine microbial communities from Western Arctic Ocean, Canada - CB6_AW_1057 | ecosystem: Environmental > Aquatic > Marine > Oceanic | place: Canada: Western Arctic Ocean | collected...
TTGCTTCAGGGCGGATGGGGCATTGACGCCGGGCAGACGCGAAAGCGCGCCGATGGTGGAAGAAAAAGTGCCCACGAACGCCCGGCCGGGACCGCATTTGCTTAGGTGGGACTGGAAGGCCGACCGCTTGTCTTCTTTGAGGTCATTCTCAAGGTATGCGGAAGAGTGATTTACGACATCTTCGCAATCGAACTCCCATTTCCTGAAATATCTTTTTATCGCTTTGAGCACTATGTTCGCCCCCGATTCATTCTATGTTGACCAGCCGGTGAAGGGCAACACCTATTATTTGGGATAGTCGTGAATCCGACGCAGGCCTGGTCTCCTCGTTAGGTTAGATGCACTACCCCTTCGAATTGGATTCACAACGAGAGGGTACAAAAAACGCCCCGCTGGCCGGCAGGGCATTTTGGTTACACCGGCTGATTGCGGAGGTTTGGGTTAGAACTCAAACGCTCCCATCAACTGCTCTATGTTTTTGGGTTTGGCCTTTTCCCAAGTCGCTTCCACACTCTGGTCTAACGATAGCCGGTGGGTGTCGCGATAAATCACTCCCACTGGCACCCCGCCTTGTTGCAGCAGGCTGTGAGCGGCTTCCCGGTCTGACGAATCGTGGTCCTCGGGGACATCCCAAAGGGAAGGCTGAATCCCGTTCTTGAGGTCGCCTTTCAACTCGATAAACGTGTCGTTATAGGTGGTGCAGGGCGACTGAACGTGGACGATGGAAAACCCCGGGTGCTCCATTCCCTGCTTGATGAGTTGGGAAAGAGGACGGGGCTGGCCGGAGAATCCGGAGGCGATAAATGAAACGCCCAATGTCAGGTACAAATCTAGCGGGTGGGTCATGGACTCCAGCTTGCCGAAGGGCGTGCTGCTCGTGATGGCCCCTTCCAGGCTGGTCGGAGAACTCTGTCCCTTGGTCAGGCCATAAACGCCGTTGTCCATGATCACGGCGCAGATGTTCAGGTTTCGGGCTGCCTGGGGACCGATATGCTCCCCGCCGATGCTGAGGAAGTCGCCGTCACCGGCCACCACTATGACGTTCAGGGTGGGTTGGGCCATTTTTACGCCCAAAGCGATGGGGAGTGAGCGCCCGTGGATCCCGTGGATCCCGTAGGGCTGGTCTCCTTCCAACAGATGGACGAGATTACCGGAGCAGCCGATGCCTGCGACAACTACGTTGTTCTCCATAGGCATGCCGGTCTCTTCCATCCGGTCAATAACGGCTAACTCGAGAGCGCGCCGCACCCCGAAGTCGCCGCATCCAGGGCACCACTTGAAATCGTATTCAGGGTTCTTCTTGCTCATACCCTGACAGTCTCCTTTAATTGGGCATTCGTTTTTTCCGTGATCTTTTCGACCAAGGTCCGGGCTTTGAAGGGGAGGCCAGTGTACTGGGTGATGGACTCCGCCTTTACTCCCATCGAGCGTAGGATGCTAGAGAATTGTCCCTGGTAATTCAGTTCCGGAACAATCACCAAGTCTTTCTTCTTCAACTCTTCCAGCATCTTCGGCGGTAGAGGGTTCAGATACATAGTATAGTACCAGCCCACTGGCACGCCATTTTCTTTGAGGGTGTTATAGGCTTCTAGGGCCGGGCCCTTGCTGCCACCCCACGGCATCACGGCGATGGAGTGCTCCGGCTGGTCATGTTCGTAGTCGTCCTCTTCCAGCAACTTGATCTTGCTGAATCTTCGCTCAGTCATCTGAACGTGGCGTTCTCCCAGGTGGGTGGTGTCGCCCATGTCGTCATGTTCGCTGCCGTTGGCCACATAGGCGCCTGGCGAGCCAGGAATTGGCATCGGTGACAACTCGTCCCCAGCGTAGCGGTGGTAACCGTTGGTACCGGTGTATATCTCCCGCCTGGCTTGCTTGATCTTGGAGAGATCAGGCTTGCGTATGTTCTGGGAGCGTTCGGCTAATGACATCTCGGACATTAAAATGACCGGGCCTTGGTATTTTTCTGCCCACTCAATGGCTTTGACCGCCCCGTAGAAACACTCTTCCACGGTGCCGGCTGCTATGATAGGCAATCTAACGTCGCCATGGGCCGGGAACATGCAACCGTAAAGATCGGACTGTTCGGTCTTGGTGGGCAGTCCGGTGGCCGGTCCGCCGCGCTGCACGTTTACTACCACCAGAGGAATCTCTGCGATCCAAGCCAGTCCTAGGCCCTCGCTCATCAGGGAGACACCAGGCCCAGAAGTAGCGGTCATAGAGCGCTTACCGGCATAGCCCGCGCCCAGAATCGCGGTAATCGACTCGATCTCGGAGCTAACTTGATAGGAGAACCGGTTCTCACCGACTAGGTTACGTTCCATGTACAGCAGGATTGGAGTGGCGGGCGAGATGGGGTAGCCGACATAGAAGTCGAGACCGGCCGCAATAGCGCCGATGGAAACCGCCTCGTTGCCCTTGATCATTAGCTGTTGGTATTCCGGAATCTCCGGAGGAGCCAGACTGCCAAGAGAAAAGCCGGTTTCTGCTATGTGAGTGCGGCCTAGGTTCAAGGCCTCGATGTTGGACCGGATAACCTCGGCGTCTTCGGCCCGGCCACGGTTGAACCGTTCTTCAACGAAGTTTATGAGGTGTTCCTGAGGCATGTCGATCAAGTGTGCTAATGCGCCCATGATCACCATATTGGCTGCCCGGTTGTTGCCGGTGGATTTGGCCAATTCCTCAAAGGGTAGGCCAAAACTCCGTTCGTTGTCCTCTAACTGGAATTCGGCGGAGTTAAAGACCACAATGCCTTCTGGACGGACATCTTGGCGATGGGCGTCGTAGGCGTCTCGGTTGAACGCCACCAAGACGTCAACATCATCGCCAGGCGCTAGTACTGGGTTTACGGATATACGAGCTTGGGTCCAAGTGGGACCGCCCAGAATCTGGGATGGGAAGGTTGCGAAGGTCAAGGCGTGGTAGCCAACCTGGGTCGACGACTGGGCTAGGCCCTCCGCCGAAGTAACGACTCCTTGACCGCCTTCGCCCGCGAACCGGACTACGAAGTCGCGCATCTGCATATCAGAAATTCCTCATGGCCCTGGGAGCAGGGCAGTACGGGATGATGGGTTGGGCAGAAATGGCAAAATGCCACCCGGGTGTGGCTAAATTCAAAAACGGGGTTGCGCGCCGAGGGTGCCGTGGGCGTGACGATGTTGCCGTAGATGTCATGACGATTGTCGGATGCGTCCTCTGGGGCGGCCGAACGTCCTCTGCCCCACGAATCAGGCTCGGTGAACGCCGGTATTATGACAACCTTCTTGGTCGTGATTACACGCGTGAAAGCCAGTGGAATATATCATCCAAGAGTCTCCATTGTCAATTGAATGTGAATCAAAAGGAAACAATATTCCAGCCTAACCGCCATGCCTAGCCTACGAGGGGAGACGCCGAATGCCAGACCATGAATCTCCGCTCTGCGTCTCCATCAACAGGCATTATCTGTCGGCCGTTGGGTGCCCCATTCGCTTCCAATACAGACAGAGAGCCGTTGTTCGCCGAAATTTGCGTGTGCTAGAATCCCGGGCATGGATAAGACCAAGTCCGGCGATATCAAGTTCTGGGTGGCTTTGAGCCGGGTCCCTCAGTTGGGAACGGTTCGGTTCCGCCGCCAGGAATCGCACTTTGGCAAACTGGAACACGCCTGGAATGCCAGTTTCAACGACCTCAAAGCAGCCGGACTTGAAGACCGGCCAGCCCAGGATATTGTGGCCGCCAGGAACAATTTATCTCCCGACGATGAGATGGCTGCCCTTGAACGAGCAGCGGTTGTGGCTGTAACCTGGAATGAATCGGGATACCCGTTCCGCCTGCAAAGAGATCGCCGATCCGCCGGCCGTCTTATATTTTAAAGGTACGTTGCTGCCGATTGATGACCGTTCCGTGGCCATCGTCGGAACCAGAAGTCCAACAACATACGGACGGGAAGCAGCAGCGGCGCTGAGCCGGGGATTGGCCGAGACGGGATTGACGGTGGTCAGTGGTCTGGCGTTGGGTATCGACGGCGTGGCCCGCCGAACGGCCCTCGAGAGCGGAGGCCGCACCATCGCCGTTGTGGCCGGTGGCTTGGACAGCGTGTATCCAAAAGAGCATAATGGCCTCTTCAAGCAGGTACAGGAACAAGGAGCAGTCATTAGCGAGCAGCCTCTAGGCGTGAGGCCCGAGGCCAGCAGCTTCCCGCGGCGCAACCGCCTCATTAGCGGTGTGTCACTGGGTTCGGTGGTGATTGAGGCAGCCGAGGGCAGTGGGGCCCGTCATACGGTCTATCATGCCCTGGAGCAGGACCGGAAAGTATTTTGCATCCCGGGGAGTATCTTCTCTCCGGCCAGCGACTTCACCAACCGGATGATTAAAGAGGGCGCGAAGCTGGTTTCCAGAATTACCGATATATTAGAAGAATTGAATATTGCCGAGGTTGCTCAGGCTGCCAAAACGCCGTCGCGGGTTCCGGAGCAACCGCCGGTCGTTTCACCGGTCGTTTCAGGCGAAGCAGGCGAACAATCGCGGTTCGTTTCAGGCGATGGGGACGAGCCGACAGAGCAGGATCTGCTCGACCGGCTAACCGATGCTCCGGTTCACATCGATGACCTGCGACGAATCACCGGCCTCCCAATCACCTCGGTTAGCAGTACACTCACAATGTTAGAGTTAAAGGGAAAGATTAAACAGGTCGGTTGCATGCACCACATCAGACTAAGAGAAACTACGGCGGTATATGACAACTAAAACCCGCGCATCATCCAAGACAGCGGACATAACGGTGGTGAAGAAGGCCGCAGCCAAGCGGAAGACCACCAAAGCCAAAGGGCCCAAGGCGAAGTCGGCCGCCGCGAAACTGCCTAGTTCGGCAGGCAAGAGTCTGGTCATCGTCGAGTCTCCGGCCAAGGCTAAGACCGTCGGACAGATACTGGGCTCGAAGTATGTCGTAACTGCGTCCCAAGGGCACGTCCGTGACTTGCCCAAGAGCAAGATCGGCGTCGATGTAGAGCAGGACTTTGAACCGTCCTACGTCATCATGAAAGACAAGCGCTCCCTCCTGACTCAGATAAAAAAAGCGGGCAAGGACGCCAAAGAAATCTTCCTGGCCACCGACCCGGACCGGGAAGGCGAAGCCATTTCATGGCACCTCCAGTCCGCCGCGGAGTGGGACGATCTGCCCATGCCTCCCAAACGGGTGGTGTTCCACGAGATTACCAAAGAGGCTGTGCAGGAAGCCTTCCGGCACCCCCGGGAGATCGACATGCAGTTGGTCAATGCCCAGCAGGCGCGCCGCATTCTAGACCGCCTGGTCGGGTATCAGATCAGCCCTCTGCTCTGGCGTAGGGTCCAGCGCGGCACGTCCGCGGGCCGCGTGCAATCAGTTTCGCTGCGCATGGTTGTGGACCGGGAGCGGGAGATCGAAGCCTTCGTTCCCGTGGAGTCGTGGACCATCGATAACCTCCTGCGCAAAGCCGGTGAAGAACTGAACGAGAAGAACCAATTCCCGGCCTCACTGCACTCAGTCAAAGGTCAGCGGGTCCGGATCAGCATCCCCAAAGAAGACGACGCCCGCCGTTATGAAGCAGAGCTTGCGAACGCTAGCTACCAGGTCGCCGAGGTCCGCAAGCGGGATGTTCGGCAGCGGCCTGCCGCGCCTTTCATCACCAGCACCATGCAGCAAGAATCCGGCCGCAAGTTGCGTTTCACCGCACAGCGCACCATGGTCGTGGCACAGCAATTGTATGAGGGACTAAGCGTGGGCAGAGGCGGACCTGTCGGCCTGATCACCTACATGCGTACCGACTCCACTCAGGTGGCGGATTCGGCCCTCGCCGAGGTTCGGGAGTACATTCAAGAACGGTACGGTAAAGACCATTTGCCGGCCAAACCTAAGGTCTATACCAAGACCGCCAAGGGCGCCCAAGAAGCTCACGAAGCCGTTCGTCCCACCTCCATCAAGCGAGACCCGGAATCTCTGAAGGACTTTCTGTCTGCAGACCAATTGAAGCTGTACACACTTGTCTGGTCGCGGATGCTGGCTAGCCAGATGGAAGACGCTAGGTCTGAGGCGACGACGCTGAACATCGATGCAACATCCAAAGGAACGGGCAGCGTTTATAACTTCCGGGCCTCTGGATCTGTTCTTAAATTCGCTGGATTCCGAGCCGTTTACTTAGAAGGCCGGGACGACACTAACGAGAGCGATGACAAGAAGACCCTGCCTTCGCTTTCGAAAGGCGACGCCTTGGATTGCTCTAAGATTGAAGCCAACCAGCATTTCACTGAACCGCCTCCCAGATTCACTGAGGCCACGTTGATCAAGGCAATGGAAGAGAAGGGCATTGGCCGTCCCAGCACTTATGCCCCGACTATCGGCACCCTTGTAGACCGACTCTACGTTGAGCGGGAGAGGAATCGGCTGACCCCCACGAAACTGGGAATCACCGTTACCGATCTGCTCACCGAGTATTTCACCGATGTGATGGACCTGGACTTCACGGCCAAGATGGAAGAGGAACTTGACGACGTCTCCCGTGGCGAACGGGAGTGGGTTCCCATGTTGGGCGAGTTTTACGGGCCATTCCAGAAGGCATTGGACAACGCCGACGAATTGATGCCAAAGATTCGCATGGAGGAAGAGACCGACGAGGTCTGTGACTGCTCAGGGAGCGCCAAGTGCGAACACACGCTACTATGCGGGAAGCCCTTGGTCATCAAGAGCGGGCGCTTTGGCCGGTTCATGGCCTGCACCGGATTCCCGGACTGTCGAAACACCAAGCCGATCCTTAAGAGGACCGGGGTAACTTGCCCTAAGCCCAACTGCGGGGGCGATATAGTAGAACGCCGGGCCAAGGGCCGGGGCCGCTCGTTCTTCGGCTGCTCCAAATACCCGGAGTGCGATCTATTGTTGAACCAGCGTCCATTGCTCACTCCTTGTCCTGAGTGCAGCGGTTTGATGGTCCAAAAAGGCCGGACCACCGCCGCATGTACCACCTGTTCGTGGCAGGAGGAGATTATTGAGATCCCGGATGGCGAACCGGTTGTCGAGAACCCAGTGAATGCTGAGAACCCGGAAGAGCTGGCGCCGGTTGGCGATTAGCCTCGACAGCCCCGGTCTGGTTGGCGTGGCCCAGTTCGACCATTACCTCGAAGCGTTTCCCCGCTACCTCCGCGGACAGCGTGGCTTGGCCGAAAACACCGAGCGGATCTATCTGGCCGACCTACAGTCGTTCCGGTTCTACCTGGTGAACGAAAAGATGAGCCTGACCGACATGGACCGGCAGGCCCTGCGAGGCTATCTTGCCTGGTTGGCAACGGAAGGAAGAGACGGGGAACGGGGTTATGCCAGAGTTAGTGTAGCCCGTAAGTTGACTGTGCTGAGGACTTTTTACCGGTTCTTGGTCCAAGAAGGACTGTTCCGCTCCACCCCGGTTCCGTCTGGCCGCAGTTTCAAACTCAAGGTTGCGAAGACCCTACCTGATTTCCTCGGACAGCGGGATGTTGCCCGGCTGATGGACGCGCCGGACGACTCGACAGTCCACGGCATCCGGGACAAAGCCATTTTGGAGACGCTATACGCTTGCGGCATCCGGTTGGCTGAGATTCACGGATTGGACTTGAAGGACATCAGTTTTCCTCAGCGGATGATATTGGTCCGCGGCAAGGGTTCCAAAGAGCGGCTGGTGCTGTTCGGACAGTCCTCCCACGATGCCTTAAGGCGCTACTTAAAGGAAGCCCGGCCTCGATTGCTGTCCAGGCCCATCCAAGCGCTTTTCTTGAACCGTTACGGCGAACGCCTATCTAGGCGCAGCTTCGAGAAACTGGTGCGCCGGTACTCCACCTTGGTTGGGACCAGGGGCGATGTCCATCCTCATACCCTTAGGCACACCTTCGCCACCCACATGTTGGAGGGCGGCGCGGACCTCCGCGTGATTCAAGAACTGCTGGGTCATTCCAGCCCCACAACCACCCAGATCTATACCCATGTCACGAAACAGGAAGCTCTGTCGGCTTATTTGTCTCATCACCCCCGGGCCGATGAAACAGCGCGGACGTCTGGGGACCGTTCCGAATCTGAGGAACGAGTATCCGCCGTGAAGGCCCCCTAAGGTCATGGCTAGCTTCTTGATACTCAATGGTCCCAACCTCAACATGTTAGGATCGCGGGACGCGTCTATCTACGGTTCCAAGACGCTGGATGAGGTCAACCAAGAGATTAGCCGGGTCGCTAAGGAATTGGGAGTAGAGGTCTTCTTCTACCAGTCCAACTTAGAAGGAGACTTGGTTACCTGCATCCAGGAACATTGGGGCAAGGTTCAGGGCATCGTCTTGAACGCTGGCGCTCTTACCCATTACGGTCTCAGTTTGAAGGACGCACTCATCGACTGCCGGCTGCCAGTGGTCGAGGTCCATCTAAGTAATCCGTCAGCTCGAAATTCATGGCGCCGGGTCTCAGTCATCTCCGACATCGCCAGAGGGCAGATAGCTGGCTTTGGATGGCGAAGTTATACATCGGCCCTTCAGGTATTAGCCGCAATCGTTGAGGAGGAATCCAGATGAAAGAAAGAGTGGATGGAATCGTTGCTCAGTTTCCGGAACAAGAACTGGACGGCGTCTTGATTTCAGCCCCCGAGAACCGGCGCTACTTGTCGGGGTTCAGCGGATCGTCCGGATATCTGTTCATTACGAAAGACAACGCCGTCCTGGTAACCGATTCCAGGTATACCGAGCAGGCGACCAACCAATCGCCTGATTTCGAGGTCAGGCAGGTGCGCGGCGGTTGGGGCTGGCTGGTCGAGGAGTTGAAGGCCTCGGGGGTCAAGAAAGTGGGATTCGAAAGCCAAGACATGACGGTCTCCTCCTACAACAGCTTGATCGAAGCCGTCAAAGGCGATTCACTTTTAAGCAATGTCTCTCTAGTTCCCGCGCCCGGGCTGGCCGAGAACCAGCGCATCATCAAGGACAACGAAGAATTAGCGCTGTTACAACTGGCCATCGACGCCGCCGACCGGGCAATGGATCTGGTCTGCCCGGCAATAACTCCGGGTATGACCGAGCGGGAAGTGGCTTGGAAGATGGAGACTGCGATGCGGAACGCCGGCGCTGACACTATCAGCTTCGACACCATCGTCGCTGCTGGGCCGAATGGGGCAATGGCGCACCATCAACCCACCGACTATGTCATAAAACATGGTGATCCCATCGTGATTGACATGGGCGCCAAGGTGGGAGGCTACTGCTCCGACCTTTCCAGGTCCATAGCCGTGGGTGAAGCTGACGAGACCTTCAAAAAGATTTATGACATCGTTTTGGGCGCTCAGCTAACGGCCATCAATACCGTGAAGGTGGGTATGACCGGCGAAGAAGCCGACAGCCTGTCCCGAGACGTCATCGCGGAAGCCGGGTATGGCGACAACTTTGGCCACAGCCTGGGCCACGGTGTGGGACTCGTTATTCACGAGAACCCCAGGGTTGGCCCCCGGTCTCCCGACGTACTGGAACTGAACACTGTTTTCACCGTCGAGCCGGGCATCTACCTAACCGGCTGGGGCGGAATCCGCATCGAAGATATCATGATTCTTCGGGGAGACGGGGCCGTGCCATTGAGCAAAGCGGCTAAATAGGGCCCAGTCAGACCCGTCGGCGTCCAACTCCGTTTGGCATCTTGGTGATAAACTCACAGAAGGTATTGCCGTGCTTAATATCTTTAACGATCCGCCTTAACCCCCCATTGGGCCGTCTCCAAAAACTCGGAGGAAACCTAGATGTCCATCAATTTCAGCGACCTTAGCCGTGGGCTTGTTATTGAGCTGGACGGACAGCCCTGGGAGGTCATCGAATACGAACGCCACAAGATGCAGCAGAGGGCGCCCGTCACCCGCATCAAGATGAGGAATCTGTTGAGCGGGGCAGTGGTGGAGCGCACCTTCCAGCGGTACGACACCGGATTTACGGTGGCCGACATAGACACCCGGCCCACCCAATATCTCTACACCGACGGCAATTTCTATTACTTCATGGACCAGGAGTCCTTCGATCAGTACGACTTGACCAAAGAAGTTCTGGGCGAAGCGTTGGGTTACCTTAAAGAGCTGGCGATGGTGGATGTTGTCCTCTACAACGGTGCGCCGATCAGCGTCAAATTACCGACCCACGTAGAGCTTGAAGTCACGGATACCCCTCCTGCCTTCCGGGGTGATACCGCGCAAGGCGGCAACAAACCGGCGACTTTGGAGACCGGTCACCGGGTCAACGTGCCAATGTTCATAACTCCGGGGACAATCATTAGGGTGGATACTCGCAACGGAGAGTACACCGAGCGCGTGAGTTAGGCCGTGGCCGTCTATACCGTCAGCCAGGTTTCCGAGCATATCAAGGAATCCCTTGAGTCCGACCCGCTGCTGATGGACCTGTGGGTCGTCGGCGAGGTCTCCGGCCTTAGAAATTCCTCTGCGGGGCACACCTATTTCAGCCTCAAGGACCGGGAAAGCCTACTGCGCTGCGTCATGTTCAGAGGCCAGCAGGGGGCGGAACTCCTTGCCGAAGGAGATTCCATCTCGGCCCACGGCAAAATCAGCTTCTACACCCGGGGAGGCTCCACCGATTTCATGGTGGATTTGGCCATGCCGGAAGGCGTGGGCGAGCTGGCCTTGGAGTTGGAGCGGTTGAAGCAGAAGTTGGCTGCCGAGGGCTTGTTTGAGATCAGCCGCAAACGTCAGCTTCCCAAGTTCCCCAAGAAAGTAGGCGTGGTTACGTCCTCTGCGGGGGCCGTCTTTCACGACATCCAGAACGTCCTAAAGCGCCGCTATCCCCTGACTGAGTTGGTACTGTCCTCCACCGTGGTCCAAGGTCCAGACGCC
>Ga0310123_10004277_pt1 | contig 10837 bp, 12 predicted proteins | sample CB6_AW_1057_MG_FD_203505 | JGI IMG/M metagenome (GOLD analysis project Ga0310123, IMG submission 203505) | Marine microbial communities from Western Arctic Ocean, Canada - CB6_AW_1057 | ecosystem: Environmental > Aquatic > Marine > Oceanic | place: Canada: Western Arctic Ocean | collected...
CGTCGCTAACCGGTCACTTAAAAGATGAATCCTTTCACCACCCACATTTTCGACGCGCGTTAATTGGTCGTTGAGGCGCTTACTCGGCGTTTGGAAGCGATGCACCCCCCTCGTCACTGACAGAAAAACGACCCGCTTCCGATACTCACTTCTGTCCTTGCGATGCTCAAACGGCGCCAAAGATCAGGCTGGGTCCCTCGCAAACTTAAAACAGACGGAATCGAGGACTTGAACTGCTGCTGAAGCGAGCGGCATCTTATCACCTGAAGTGAGTATCAGACAATAGATCGCGTTCAATTTCACACAACTTTATCGGTCAATTTTCCGGAAACTCAATTGCGAACGGCGCCTGCTTCGACGCAAACCTTCCGGCCCAAAAGTCGAATTCGACCAAGAAATCCGGTGAGGGTCTTACGATCCGGCGTCATGGGGTTCGCTCGGTTGGCCGATTTTCAACGGCCCCCTGAAGCCTTCCCGGACCCGCAGATCCGCCGATCGTCATGTTGACAATTGTGCCGATTTTTCCAGATGAATACTTCCAGCGGTCACGAATTGCGGTTCTTCGGGAGTGCGAAGCTTCCGCTGAGCCATGGATCTCACCGATCCGGCGGCTCGGCAGGAGCCTCACCCTCCCTCAATCTGTGGCCGCGCCGAGCATATCACCTAACCATGACGGTGTTCAAAACGGTCTCCTCGTCGAGAACGCATACCCCTCGTAACAGTCTGCGATCCGGGCAATTTTACTGAAGAAGGGAAATAGGCATTTGCATCTACCGTTGCTTGCCCGTTATGATGACTTGTTGACATTCGCATTTCCCAGCGTTCACATCCTTCTCACAACCAAATGTAGTGGAACGCGCGTCGATGACCAAGATGACCATGAGTAAGTGTCTGACCGTGTTCGTTGCAGCCGCGAGTCTGGCTTACCTGGGGATTGCCGCGGTTTCGACCGCTGGCGGACCGAACTGGGAAGCTAAGCTCAACGAGCTGCCCGAATACACGTTCCAGCAGTCACAGGGAGAGACGCCGATCTGGAGCGTCAAAACGCGGATGTCGAGCGAGGATGTAAGGGGTCGTGGAGATTTTCGCTATCTGCCGACGGCCATCGTAGCAACCCGCGGGCATTGGAAAGCTCGCCAACAGAAGCGGATTGACGAACTCCAAAGTGCTCTGCGCCGAGATCAAGCTAAATTGACAGAGGCCAAACAGCTCATCGAGGTTGACCTGCAGGCCATCAAGAATCGAATTTCACAGATGGCCGCCGAACTGGTTGATCTCCAGCGAGAGATTACTGAGAAAGTCGACGAGGGCATTAAGCTGGCCGAAGCGACCCAGGTCGTTCAAGCCGATACCAATAAGCGCCGGGAAGAAGTTTTTCGTCTGCAGCGCGAACTCGAAGAGATTCGGACCGACAAATTTCGCGTTCTCGCGTTGGAGCGAAAACTTCGCGACCGGTTGGTTCACCTTGAGTCGAATATCGATCGGTTCGAACGCCGGAACCGGCAATTGAAGAAACCTTACGAGGAATAACCGGCCAGTCGGGCCGATGCGAACCGACGTGAATGGTTTTCACGTTGTCTGCCATTCTGTGCTGAGCCGAGGTCGGCTCAGCAACACAAGATACTGCGAGCGTCTTGCTGGAGTAGCGCGATGATTTTCGTCCGAAAGATTTTGGTGGTTCTGCAGGTGGTTTTGACGTTGTTTTTCATGGTTTTTGCAGCCGCCGTCTACAGTGTTCAACAGAACTGGAAGGCGGATTACGAAACCCTGCAGAAGTCAAAGCAAGATGCCGAAACCATGTTCGCAAACGACAACTCCAATCTGAAACAATCGAACGCGGAACTGACGCAAAAGTTTGCAGCAGCCAAGAATGAGATTGGCAGCTTGCAGGCGGAAAACGACGGTCTTGAACGTGAACGGGACCAGGCGATCGTCGATCGGGACACGGCCCGGAACGAACTCAGTCGCGAAACGGTGTTGGCCGAAAACGCAAACCGCGAGTCGACGCTGCGGATCGAAGAAGCGTATCGAAGCCGTGAGCAAATCGACTCTCTGCTGACGACCCGAGATCATCTGGTTATGAGCGTTCAAAGTCTCGAAGACGAAGTTTTCAACAGGGAAGTCCAGACTAAAAAGATGCAAGACAAGCACAACATCGTCCTGGCAGACAACGCCGCGTACAAACGGTTTCTGCTGGCCAACGAGTTCTCCATCGATTCCAAGGACTACGCGGTCGAGAAGCCAGCCCCTCCCCTTGTCCAGGGAATGGTGTTGAACACGCGCCGGGGCGGCCGCGCCGGGGCCAACTTCGTCGAGATTTCCATCGGCAGCGACGACGGTTTGCAGGAAGGCCACGAATTGTTCGTCTACCGCAATCAGGGTCAGGGCAAGTATCTGGGAAAAATCAGGATTGTGCGCACCGAGCCCGATAGGGCGGTCGGCACAATTCTTCTACGCTCCAAGAACGGCACCATTGAACGAGGCGACAATGTCACCACGAAGCTCTAGAAAACAACAAAACGCACCCGCTGAGCCGGATATCTATGTGGGCCTGCTGTTCGTTTCGACAGCCGCTTTGCTCTCCGGAATCATCTTCCTTGTGATGGAACTGCAGAAATACGACTGGCAAATTGGGGCCCAGTAGAGTGTTGTGGCGGCATAGCAGCCGATTGTCGTGACCGCGCATGCTTAAAGATGTGGGCGACACGTGATGCCGTCAGTCAACCAACTGCGGTGCAAGCTGGCTTACCTTGGTGGGGGTTGCCGGTCTCGTGAGAGTTCTTCGACTTTCGCGATGTCGGCTTGGGCACGAGCCCGGTCACCCTTCTTCTCGTAGGCTTTCCCGCGAGTGTCGTAGAAGTCGGCGTCCTGGGGCTTGGGCCAAATGGCGGCGCTGGCGTTCTCGGCCGCCTTGTCGTAGTCGCCTTTGTGCCAGTAAGCCATCGCCCGATTGTTGAAATAATCGGCATCGTCTGGCGCGAACCGGATCGCCTGGTCGTAATCCTTGAGGGCATGGTCATAATCGCCCTGGCTCAGATAGGCGTTGCCGCGGTTGAAATAGAAGTTGGGGGCATCGGGCTTCAGCTCGATGGCTTTGCTATAGTCGGCAATGGCTTTGTCGTACCGCTCGGCCTGTTCGTAGGCCACGCCGCGTTTGTTGTAGGCGCGGGCGCTTTGGGGGTTGCGCTCGATCATCGCCGTGTAGCGGCCGATGGACGCGTCCTCGCCGTAACCGAAAATAACGCACAGCGCAGTCAGAGCGACTGCTCGAGACACGGAAGACCGAGAGACTGAATCGGCAGTCATTTTTCTTCTCCCCAACGCGGCCTATCGGCCGCAGCCAAGAGTCAAGAGCTAGAATCTATCGATGTCGATCTTGCTGGCTCTCGACTCTCCGCTCTGGGCTCTCCGCAACATGCGCGCAAGTGTGACAAGGTGAGACTCTAAGCACGGGTAACTCGCCAGTTCCACCAATCGTCTTTCCGTGCCGGGAACTGAAATCGTTTCCGCTTCAGCGCCGTCAGTAAGGCGCAGCATTCCGGACAAGTTGCGTGTCGGTGACATCGTAAGTGGTTACAATTGCTGACAGTTGTGCAATTGTCTATCAGATCGGGGTCCGTTTCGGCACACGGTTCCAGTCCGCCTCGTCGAGGAGTCTACGGCCATGCAACACCAATTCATCCCGGCTCACTATCACAATACACTCGGACCGCATGAGCCGGTTCTGCGGGTCGGCGACGGCGATTCGATCGTCACCACCACCGTCGATGCCCGCGGGTTCGATCATCGCCGCGAGCAGGTCGCCCGGCGAGGCAATCCGCAAACCGGCCCGTTCTACGTCGAAGGGGCCGAGCCGGGAGACACTCTGACGGTCCGGCTGGAGAAGATCGAGCCGAACCGCCAGTACGGCTTCTGTGGTTCGTCGGTCGCGCCGAATGTGGTTGACCCCGCTTACGTTCCGGAACTACCCGATGCGCCGCTGGCAGAATGGAACGTCGATCGGGAGGCCGGCACGGCCACGCTAACGGGTCCGGAATCGAAACTCGGCCGGTTCACGATTCCGCTAGAGCCGATGCTCGGCTGCTTCGGCGTCGCTCCAGACCACGGGCAAGTCATCTCGACAGCCACATCGGCCGAGCACGGCGGAAACATGGACTACCGTGGTTTCATGGCCGGCACCACCGTTTATTTCTCGGTCTTCGAACCGGGAGCGTTGTTTTTCCTCGGCGACGGACACGCTGTTCAGGGCGACGGGGAAATTGTCGGCTCGGGGATCGAAATCTCCATGGACGTGCGGGTCACGCTCGGGGTGATCAAAGGCAAAAAGATCGGCTGGCCCCGCGGAGAAACCGACGGGTGGATTTTCACGGTGGGTAATGCCCGGCCGCTCGATCAGGCCACTCAACACGCCACCACCGAGATGCTCCGCTGGCTCCAGCAGGATTACGGTCTCGATGCACTCGGCGCCAATCTGCTGTTGGCCCAGTGTGTGCGCTACGATTTGGGCAACATCTTCGACCCGGCTTACACCATGGTCTGCAAAGTCAGCCAATCGCTCTTGCCGCCCAAAACCGCAGCGGGATAAATCAGCCGTTCGCATTTGGGGCAGGGACGTTTCGTCCGCAGTCTGCGCGCAAGATGCCTGCACTCTGTTCAGGATCCACAACACGACCGATCTGGCCGGCCATTGCCACCGGCACCGATGAGAACGGTCAACGCGGCAGATACCGCCAGTACCGTGGCGGGACGTGTTGCCACCAGTCGTAGGAGCGGCGTCCGTGATCGCGGTAGGGGTCGTAGTATGGATCGTACCCGTAGAAGCGGCGGCGATAGCCACCGTGGTCATCGTAGCGGAAACCGCGACGGGGGATGACGATATCCAGATCGAATCCGGCGCGGGGACGAATCGGCATCGCCTGCAGACGAGCCTGTACCAGGTTCTGCTGCCAGATCCAGGCCCAGTCGAACTTTTGCTCACCGACCGAGATAACCTTCAGCCATTCGCCGCGCAGTTCTGTCACCTTGAGCACGACGCCGCCAGGCACGACGGCAACCACCTTCTCGCCCGATTTGAGGTTCGCCTTGGCCGAGGCCACCGTCACCTCCAGCGGATTCGTGTCGGCCAGCGCTTGGCCGTAGCGGCCGGTCAGTTGGTAGGCCTCTGCCCGGACTTGCCGATACTCGGCCGCGTTGTCGGAATCGACGGAAATCGCCGCTCCTGCGGCCTGAATCACCAGTTCGTACTCCGCCTGCTGAAGGAAGCGCTGCGCGTTTTGCAGATGAACGAGTGCCTGCTGGCGACGAAAGTCCGCAGCGGTTGCGTTCGTGCCGGCGGTGTTCTTCTTCTGCGTTTGAGTGTCATCGGCCGGCGCGGGGGCGGGCGGGATGAGCGGCAGTTGACCGGTGTCCTCTTGTGCGGAGAGCTGTTGTTGCCCGGATTGCTGGTCGGCCGAATCGGTAATCTCATCATCACCGATTACGAAGCTGGTCGTCGTCAAAAGACAGCTCATCGCGATTGCAAAAAAGCAGCGTGCCATTGTTTGCGTCTCTTTCGTTTGGTGGTCTGCATCCGAGATCTGCCACGCTGAATCTGCCAGTCGTTGCCTGCCATCCTCACGAGTTGATCGTAGAGGGAATCTCGATATTCGGCAGTTGCCTGTATTCTGACGGAGATCACCAAACGAAACCAGGGGAATTGGGCAGGATTGGGTGATTTGCATAGCAGTCTGTTGGAAAACTGTTTCGTCGGCGAGAGTGCGGCGAAATTCGCCAGATCAAGGAGCCGTTGGCAGGTACAGGACCGTCTGTCGCAACAAACCACCGATTTGCGGAACAACGCTTACGGGTTGTAGGCAGCACTGCGTTGCACAGCCGCTTTGAGGGCAGGATTCCGTTCGGCCATTGCCTTTTGGACTGCGGTCGGGGTGATTGGTGTTCCATAGTCTCTGCCCGACTGGTACGGCTCGATCAGAAGTGCGGCCCAGCGAGTTACCGGGGCGTGAACGATCAGGCCCTTTGCGAGTTCGTCTGCTGAGAGAGCAACTTCACCCTTCGCACTGGCGAACGCTTGGCCCTGTTCAGGTTCCCACAAGACGTACTTGGTGTCGGGCTTGAGTTCGAGCGATTTTAGCTTCTAGAAGCAGTCGCCGAAGTGCCAGTTATTACCGAGTACGATGAGTCGCGAGTCGTCCTTTTCGCACTCGAAGCTGAAGAGATATTCGGGCTTGCCCCAAACACCGGCCATGTTGTGATCCACTGGTTTGACGGACTCGGGAATCGTTTGCGGGTACGGGCTGACCGGGATCACGACGTGTTTCGTCTGCGGTTTCCCTCGCAGCAGATAGTCATCCCAGCGGGCAATGCGCGTGTTGATGCGAGCTATTTCAGACGCCCACCGAGCGTCCCAGATGGTCCACTTCGCGTAATTGATGGCCACGTCGCAGCCGGCCATCACCCCACCCAGGTATCGCCATGCTAGGTCCTCGGGGACGAAATACCCGGCCCGGCCGCTGGTTTGAGCATGGCCGTAAACGCAACTGAGCATCGACTCGCGGTCCGTACCGAGTTGCTCGTCGGTGTATCGTCGGAGCCAGGCACTGCGAGCGACCAAGTACCACCCCATACGATCGTGGTACGAAAACCGTGTGTCCGATTTCGGTACGTGGTGGTAGCTCCACGCCTGAAAGATCGCTGGCAAGTCACCACCACGGAGCATTTGAAACGAAGAGTTCCTGTAGTTGTCGTCATTGATGAAGGAATCCTGCGGCGCGCACAGCACGAACCAGGCATCTCGCCCCGATTTATTTCCAGCCTGACGAATCACCTCGGAGTAGAGCTTCGCGCATTGACCAAGTTCCCAGTTGCGGAACTCGTCCCACTTCTCGCGATGTTTTTTGACGAGGTCTCCTAGCCAGAGCCGTTCGACTTCCTCGGCTGGTAGTTTTGAAAACTTGATGAACTCGCGCTGAGTCCCTTTGGAATAGTCACACTCTTTAAGCAGAGTTTGTGGCTCCCAGTTCGACCACAGGACTTCGTAGTCTCCCTGTTCGATGCTACCGGCCATGACGTCTAGGATGTTCTCCTGAATCCACTAATGCCGACGGTAGATGGCCCACGGCGCGACGTGCAATCGCCGTTCACCGTATTTTCCGAGGGCCCGAATTTCCTCCGGCGGACCTGGCTCGCAATCCACGCGGAATCCATTGCGGACGCAGAGTGGTTCGTTCAAGTTGTGTCGTGAGCCACGGTTCAACTGGTTGAAGTTCCGGCCTTCGGTCCACCGCGCGAGTCCGGGCGGCGATGCACTTTGATGTAGGCCGCACATGTGGATGTTGCAGCCTAAGTCCTTGATGTAACCTGCAATTAGTCGGGCATGTTCCTCGTGTGCGTCATTCTCATACGATATGACGGCATTCAGGCCGCGACCCATCACTCCGCTCTTCGCGATGCGCGGAGCTTTCGCCTGGAGCTTCGGCAGCACGGCCAACTCGACAGACGACTCCGGGCTAGCCGTGGGTTTGCCGCTGCCTGTTTTGCGATATTCCAACCGTAGGTAGACGTGGCCGGGTCGAGATCCCGGAACCGCGTCCGTGGTCACCCAAAGCTACGGTGGCTGATAACGGGCCCACCAGCACCGCCCGAGCTTGCCTTTGGGAATCGTGTCCCGCGAAGGACGCATTTCGATGCTGTGTCGCAAATACGGCCGGCCATCGCGCTGAATCTCGCTTGTCCGTTTCGAGTTCCACAGCAGATTTGCGTTGACGGCCTTCAGGTCGACTCCACGGGGAAGATCACAGACAACCCGGCTCAAGATGATGTTCGTCGCCTGCGGGTTGGCGACGGCCACAATGATGACTGTGAGATTGTTCTGATTGAGATAGTGTGTCCCGCCGGCATCAATAATCCCGCTTGGCCACACCGCAACCGCCACATCATCTGGTGGTCTGACTCTTTCGTCGAGTGGCTTGACTTGCATCAATCGCAAGCCGCCGAGATCGAACACATCGTCGGCGAAGGCGGTCGTGGCAATGATCGTGGCCAGAAACAGTACCGATTGGTTGAAAGTTGTTGTTGTCTTCACAAGATATTTTTTCCTCATTGCAGCTTCTGATTGTGGCATCAACTCAACCCTTTTTAGGATTCCGACCTAACGACCGTAAAGTGGCACAGGACGGCCCATCGCTGCAGCAAGCGAACTTCAGGATGATTCGAGTCGGACGTATCGGTAGAAGGTAGAACGCGAGATTCTTAGCGTCGTACAGATGTCGTCGATGCCGAGGGTCTCATCCTTGAGGAGTTTCTTTGCCAGCGGGCATGGCTCACTGGGTGCTTCCCAGGAAAAAGAGACAGCATCGGCGATGAATCAGTCGTAGTCAACCGGCCGAGATTGACGTTTTCGGTTCGTCCGAAAACCATGAGCTGCAGGATGTTGCAGTTCGACGGAATATTTTGACTGTTCGGGGTGGCAATGGGCACTTACGAAATTACCTGATTGTCTTCCCGCTTGTTGTCGCGTTCACAGGCCTTCCTACTCCGGCGTGTCGTAACTCAGATCCCAGTCACCTATTTTTTAGTTCGATGCCGGGACGCTCGATCGGCGGCGACCCAAGCATCGATTGCATCGCGGTGGCCGAGACGCCTTAACACGGTCCAGGAGCGGCTGAAGTTGCTCCTTCCGTTCGTGTCCCGGAGAAAGAGGTTTTCGACGCCGGCGTTGTAAAGCCGATGGTCGCGAGCACGGTACTCTTCGGGGCTAAGCTGGCGCGGCATGAGGTTCAGTTCCATCTTGCACTGTGTGCCCTGGGTGATCTTGAGGAAGAACTTAGCGTCTGCAGGGTCGAGCCGTTTGACCGACGTGTAGGGAATCAGCGTGTCGATCAGCCCCTCGCGGACCCAGGTTTCGACGTCCATCGCGAAGTAAAGGTTTTCGGCCTCGCTGCTCATGACGATCGCCGAGACTTCCGGATGTTTCTTGCGGCCTTGTTTTCTCGCCACATCGTCCATTGCCGCGCGCACCTCGCGCATGAACTGCGTCAAATAAGACGCTCGATAGGCGAGCCAACGCGGATCGCGCTCTTCGAGTCGGCGCGGATCTTTGCCGAATTTCTGTCGGAAGACCTCGACCAGAGGCGGCTCATAATCCAAAAGCGGCGGGCGGCGATTGTAGAGTATGCACACACCGTCGATGGGATACTCGGCTGATTCCTTCAGCAGCGATATCACAAACCGGCGGACCTCAGGATAGGCGTATGAAAGCCGCGGAGTGGGCCGTCCCTGACGATCGCGGCCGCGCCACTCAGGATGCTGGTCGTAGAGCCCGCCGGTGGTCCACTCTTCTTCGAGCACGGGAAAGTGAAAGCCTGCCGTCCGGTACGAGGCATGAAACTCCAAACCGATTTTATGGGCATAGTCGACGGCAACGCGAAGTGGATCGATCCCCTTTCGGGCAAACTCGCGCCACGACTCGTCTGCCAACCGGTCGCAGACGCGGTAAGGATCTTCGACCCACTCGTTCGTCGACATCCGTCCGATTTTCGAGGGATAGCGGGTGCGATCGCCCGAGGCGGTCTCCCAGTAGATGCGCGAGAAATCGGTATCGCGTAACGGCTCTAGCTCGCGCCGAATCTCGGCTTCGGTGTTGGGGCGATAGATGCAGGTGTAGCTCCAGGCGTAGTTGTGGGCGAAAAGCCTGCGGTGCGGTCCGTCCTCGCATTCGGATTTGAGGGCCTGTAACTCGTCGTCGGAAAGCGGCACAAGCTTCACGTATGCGACCCACACGGCATCCGACAAGTTGGCGACCGAAAGAAGATTCTCCGGATCGAGCTGTCGTGTGAACTGACCGAGCATAAGCTTTTCATCAGACAAATCGACGTTCTTCCAGAACAGCTCGACAATTCGATCACGGTTTTCTCGATCCTCTGGACTGGGTGATCATCGTAAACGTGCTGTCGGAACTGAGCCGCGCCTGCAAGCGCGTCGGGCCATAAACCGCCCGCACCCCGATCCAAACGGCGTGCCAGCCGGCTTGATCGAGTGGTACTGAGATTTCCGGTGCTTGGGTATTCTGACCGGCGGCGAGCATTGTGCCTTGCAGGGTCTCGGTCTCGTAGTCGAGCAGCTGCCACCGGTGGCGTTGTGGTTTGTGTGAGAGTGCGGACTAAGGTTCGCAATGGCTGAGGTCGGTGATGTAAATCGCACCGCCGCCTGCGTTCGCAGCAGCTCGGGTAGCATGGATTTCCTGCCCACCAGTCGCCCCGAGCACCGCTCCAGACAGTACGGCAGTCGTTTTCAAAAAGACGCGTCGGTTAAGTTCCTGGTGTGCGGACTCTTTTGCCGAGCGAGTTGTTTCCTGTTTCATTGCGAGCCTCGTCGTTGGAAAATCGTCAGAGCAGACAGATAATCAATCGGAAATTGTATGATAGAGGTTTTCCGACTATGTAACGTGCTTGCGAAATACGAATCGTCGTCCCAGGACCACCACATAGCGGATGGCTGAAACGTATTTTCCGGAGTTTCCCATGAGAGTTTTGCAGGGATCGATTGGGCGACGCGATCCAGCCAATGGTTTAGCCATTTTGAATGGCCTTGATTTCAATCGCAAGGATTTCACTAAGAATTCATGGACAGACCGACCCCGCTCAACTTGTAGAATTAATCTCTCAGGAACAGATGGTGTCATGCACCGTGCCGTGGGAAAGGCTGCGGAGCGCAGCAAAGCAGCGAGAAAAGGAGGAGTCGCAAACCCAATGTCGATCCGGTTCGCAGACGCCCGAAAAGCCTTCACTGTTATCGAAGTCCTGGTCGTGATTGCAGTTCTCGGCATCTTGACGGCTTTGGT
>Ga0310123_10004278_pt1 | contig 10837 bp, 10 predicted proteins | sample CB6_AW_1057_MG_FD_203505 | JGI IMG/M metagenome (GOLD analysis project Ga0310123, IMG submission 203505) | Marine microbial communities from Western Arctic Ocean, Canada - CB6_AW_1057 | ecosystem: Environmental > Aquatic > Marine > Oceanic | place: Canada: Western Arctic Ocean | collected...
CCCAATCGGGATGTCCAGCGGCCGGGTGCCGCTGGACATCCCTATTGGGGTTGCTAGTTTCAGGGCCGGGAGAGCACGGCTTCGGGAGTCAAACCTTCTCCCGGCGATCCCGCGATTTCATCTGCAGATCATATAGCGATGATACAGCCTCAGGAAAAACTGGAATCAACGGTGCGATCTTTCCCAAGCGCGCGAAACGGGGCTGCTCGCCGCGAAGCATGACGGACGATTGGTTTGTCTTCGTCAACTGATTGCCGAACTCGATGGGAAACGCATCGGCGGCGCGATATTCGAAGATGAGCGTTCGCCGCGGTTGCGGCGAACGATTCGGCAAAGAACTATGCGGCGCCAAAGCATGCATAAAAATGACACTGCCGCCCGGTGCCGGCAGTGGGACCGGCGTGCCGTGGCTGCCGTCATCGAGGTCTTCCGTGATCATGCCGGCGAATGTGCCGTCCGGATTCTCGTGTTTCAGATAGCCATGATGCTGTCGCGGAATGACTTGAAGGCAGCCATTCTCGATAGTCGCATCATCAATGTAAACCAGGGCGGCGAGGAGATCGTCGTTGGTGTGCGGGAAATATGACAAGTCCTGGTGCCACTCGACGACCGATCCCACCTTGGCCGGCTTCATGTTCAGCTTGCTGTGGTGCAACGCGATCCCCGGCCCGAAGAATTTCTCGACCCCATCGAGTATCCGTGGATCCGTAGCCATATCCGCGAACACCTGGTGCTGATGAAATGGATTATAGATGCGCCGTGCAACCGGCTGGCCCTCTGTGTCCGCCGGCTCTAATTCAAGGACATCGCTATAGTCCCCTGATGCCAGTGCCGTGTCGGTCACTTCATTGATGACCGCGTCAATGCGCCGGAGATCGTCCGCGTTGAATAATTGCTCGACCACGACGAAACCGTCCTCGCGGAAGCGCCGCACGTCTTCATCAGTAAACCGTGTAGCGTCAGTCATCGATTGCTCCTCCAGATTTCCACTTTAGGCTTCTAGTTTCCATACCTCGGCCATCTTCTGCACCTGCGCCAGGAAAGTCCGACCAAATGCGCTTAGATTCGCAACCATGCATAAATTACTATATCTCAATAAGGTTCGGAAAGTAACCGCGCATAATCCACCCGGCCGCTACACCATCGGCAACATGCACATCAACGAAATCTACCAAAGGCTTCTTCGAGCATACGGCCCGCAAGGCTGGTGGCCCGTTCGCGGATACGAGGGGCGGAACCCGACTAAGACCGGCAACTTGCGCGGCTATCACCCCGGCGACTACAGTTTTCCACGAAACGACGCGGAACGCTTTGAGATCTGCACCGGGGCAATCCTAACTCAGAATACAGCGTGGCCCAACGTTGAAAGAGCGATCGACGGACTCGCAAAATGCAGGGCCTTGTCTCCTGAGGGCATTCTCCGCATACGCCCGGCAAAGTTGGCAGCGGCGATTCGCCCATCCGGTTACTTCAACGTTAAGACCAAAAAACTGAAGATCTTCGCCGAATTCTATACGGGCCTCAACGGCACGACGCCCGCGCGAGCGCAGCTTCTCGAAGTTTGGGGCGTCGGTCCCGAAACGGCAGACAGCATACTTCTGTACGCATTCGACCAACTCGAATTCGTCGTCGACGCCTATACACGCCGCATTCTCTTACACCTCGGGCTGATTTCGGCCAACGCGGGCTATGATGACATCCAGAAGTTCTGCACGGATGGTCTGCGGCAATCGGTTGCCGTTTACCAGGAATGCCACGCCCTCTTCGTCGAGCACGCCAAATGGTGTTACACTCGCCACCCCCGCGAGGACACGCTGTTGACCCCGTAAGTAGTGTCTGAACGAAACCCCGCGATTTCCCGATTCGCGTTCATGCCATCGGCGCCCGGCTCACGGAAGAGTTGAATCCCGGAATTTACAACTACGGCCAACTCCAGCTGACGTTCGACGACGGATCCTGCAGCTGGTATGAGGCCGGGTGGGGGCCGATGATGAAGCGGGGCGCCTTCTTTGTCAAAGACGTCGTGGGTCCGAACGGGTGCGTCAGTATCGTCTCCGGCGAGAAAGTCGATTCGTCGGATATCGAGTCTCACACACAGACGAATCGGCTCTGTGTCCATTACGAGAGCTCGACGCCAATCCGAAATTCGCGAAGCCCGACGAGATCATCGAAACCAGCGACGAACCGGACCACCAAGGGCTCTGCAATCGCGAACAAGAGTATTTCCTGAAATCCATTCAGGAAGATCTGAACCTGAACGTTCACATGAACGACGCCGTCAATAGTCTGCGAATCGTCCTGGCAGCCGCGGAATCGTTTCGCACCGGCAAGGCGGTAGAATTGTGAGGCCGCGAGTGCGCTGATGCGCGTCTCATCGCCCACTGCTCTGGATCGCGGACCAGATCCGCTCCGGCGTCAACGGCATGTCGAGGTTGGTGACACCCAGATGCGACAATGCATCGACCGCCGCATTGACAAGGGCCGGCGCCGAGCCAATCGTCGCCGCCTCGCCGATGCCCTTGATGCCCATCGGATTCACGGGTGTTGGCGTCTCCGTGCGATGACTCTCAAAGGTGGGAAACATGTGCGCCTTCGGCAATGCGTAATCCATCATCGTCCCGGTCACGAGATTGCCGTCTTCGTCGTAAATCGCGGCTTCGCAGAAGGCCTGGCCCAAGCCGCAGACTACACCGCCGAATATCTGCCCTTCGACAATGAGCGGGTTGATGACCGGGCCGCAGTCATCGACACAGACGTACCGAAGAATTTTCAGGTCGCCCGTCTCCGTGTCGATCTCGACCACACAGATATGCGTCCCGAACGGAAAGGTCTCGCCATTGTAATCGAAATTTTCGTCGGAAATCAATTCAGTGGGGCCGCCCTCCGGAACGTTGCCGCCCTTTGTGGCGGCAACCACGTCCTGCCAACTCACCGATCGGTCCGGTACGCCGCGGACATGAAACTTTCCCGCGCTCAGCTCCATGTCGCCGGCTGCTGCCTCGAGAAGATGCGCGGCGACGGTTTTTCCCTGTTCCCGAACAGCTTCCGCATTCAGCAGCACTGCCGTGCCGCCGACCGGTGCGCTGCGGCTCCCGTACGTGTCCATCCCCTTTGGGCAAACCGCCGTGTCGCCATGCTTGACGACAATTGTGTCCAACGGCACCTGTAGGGCATCGGCGACGATCTGAGACCAGCAGGTCACGTGCCCCTGGCCGTGCGGGGATGTTCCCGTCGTCACCACCACGGTACCGTCGTCCTCCATTTCCACGCCGCCAGCCTCCCACGGCCCGAACCCGCAAATTTCGACGTAGCTGGATACGCCGATCCCGAGTACACACCCGTTCTGTCCGCGCCGTTGCGCCTGTTCTTGACGCAGGTTCTTGTAATCGATAAACTCGAGCGCCTTGTCCAAAGCTCTCTCGTACTCCCCGCTGTCGTATTTGAAACTGGTGATCGTCTCATGTGGGAACTTCTCCGGCGGGATGAAATTGCGACGCCGGAGTTCGACGGGATCGATGCCCATTTCCGTAGCAAGCCGGTCCATAGCCCGCTCCCAGATGTAAGTCGCTTCCGGCCGGCCGGCGCCGCGGTAAGCATCAACCGAGACGGTATTGGTGAAGACACCGACGATGTCGCAGTTGATATTCGGGACATCGTAAACACCTTCGATCATCCATCCCGTCAACACCGGAATAAGCGGCGTGGAAAACTGATTGTACGCACCGGTGTTAGCGATCACTTTCAAATTCGCGCCGACGAGTTTACCGGTCTCATCGGCGGCCAAGCGCATGATGTCGATCTGGTCGCGCCCGTGTACCGAAGATAGATAGTCTTCGCTGCGCGTCGAAACCCAGTGCACGGGACGCTTGAGGTGCCTGGCAAGAAACGGTACGAGGAGTTCCTCGGCGTATATGTCGCCCTTGGTTCCGAAGCCGCCCCCGACGTCAGGCGCGATAGTCCGCAGTTTATCTCCGGCGACGCCGAGGACCGGCGCCAAATGGTCCCGGATCAGGTGCGGAATCTGAGTTGATGTCCAGAGCGTGAAACTCTCGGAGCCGGCATCATACTGAGCGGTAACGGCCCGGGGCTCAATGGGATTGCCAATCAACCGCTGGTTGATAACGCGGATTTCAATGGTGGTATGCGCTTCGTTGAACGCCTTTTCGACATCACCGCCGCTTACCTGCCAGCGGAAGCCTTCATTGTCCTGCCACTGATCATGGACGACGGGGGCGCCGTCGGCCAACGCCGCTTCCGCATCGGTCACGACCGGCAAGGGATCATAGTCGACAAAAATGAACTCCAGGGCCGATATCGCCGTGTCAGCGTCTTCGGCGACAATGACGGCCACGGGATCCCCCACATGCCGGACCTTGTCCATCGTCAGCGGGTAATGCGGCGGATCCTTGTACGCACCTTCGCCGAAGATTCCTTCGAGATCGACGTTTACCGGCAACGTGCCGTTCAGTTCGGGGTTGATATCAGCCCCGGTCAAAACGGCAATGACACCGTCCGTACTTGCGGCTTCGCTGGTATCAATAATATTGATCTTCGCGTGGGCGAACGGGCTGCGCAATACGGCCATGTAGGCCATATTGTCGATCTTTATGTCAGTCACAAATTGCCCGTTGCCCGTGAGCAGATTGGGATCCTCGCGACGCTTGATCTTAGCTCCGACAAATTTTGGCGGTCCTTCCATGGCGGTGCGCTCCTTAAAAACGTGGTTGTTAGGAGTCAGGTCCTGATTCGCCTTCGCTCCTGGTTGCTTAAGGACAAATGTTCGGTCTTTGGTGACGGGTCCGATTGCACTCGACACGCTGGAGGGCGAGCGCAGCTTCTTCAAACTCATCTGGTGCTCGTCCGGCGACCTGGCGAAAAAATTTTGCGTAGGCCGAATCGTTGTCAGTTGAGGTAAATAATATCAAAAAAAGAAAGTTCAAGGTTAACTTACAGGTAATATTTCAACTCCGGCCGGTGAAATCTACCACCGGGAGATCCATTCCCGGCACAGCATAAGGGTCCTTCACCCCCGCACACCCGCGTGAAGCGTGACAAGCGCCAACTGCTCATCGGTCAGCAAGTCGCGAATTCCATCGCTAAAAATCAATCCCTGACTGCACCAGCACGGAATCAGCGCCTCGCATACAAGGGCGGTATTGCTGCTGGTAAGTCACGTTTTTGTTGGGGAACCAGTTGGTAGCAGCCGTCACTTTGGAGGGCGATCCATCAGCCGACGGACTGCAGTGCGAGGCAGCGGCCGCTCCTGAAATACAGGCTGTCAGTGCGGGATCTGAGTTGCCGGAAATGTGGGAGGCATCCGTCGGCGGGCATGGATACCGAAAAACCAAGTGTGGCGTGGCTGTCGGAACTGGACAGAGCACGACTGATCAAGTCAATTACTTAGTGGCAGAACAAAAACCCTGGCGGCGGACGCCCGGTGTAAATCGGAAAAGCACGGATTTTCGTTCAGGCACTACTGACGTTCATTCAAACCTGCCCCGCACTTGCGGTGTCGGCCCTCGGCGACAGGCCGGAAGGCCGGAAGGCCCGAATCCCTCACGTCACAACGACCTCGCATGAGGATTCGGGCACGTGCCTGCACAGTTCCAATGAACCCCTGCACCATCTACCACAATCCGCGTTGCAGAAAATCCCGGCAGACGCTGGAACTACTGCGACAACGAAACAACGAACCCGAAGTGATAGAATATCTTCAGACGCCGCCGAGCATCGAGGAACTCGACACAATTTTGAAGAAGCTCGACAAGGGACCGCAAGACATTGTGCGCACCCGGGAGGCGGTCTACAAGGATCTCGGCCTTGGGGAAAAGTCTCTTACCCGGAAGAACTGGATCGAGGTCCTCGTCGCCAATCCAATCCTGATCGAACGGCCGATTGTGGTGACCAAAGACGCTGCCCGGATCGGCAGACCACCGGAAAACGTACTCGAAATCGTCTGATACCTGCAACGGTCAGGGAAGCAAAACGGAAAAATCGGCGGGGTTTCTCAGGCGGATGCTCTCAAGGCATTCGATGAATTTGTTGGGGGGGGGCCATACGAGGGCAAGTATCCAAAGCCCTGTGGTGTGAATGCCTTCTAAAAGACAAGGAGACATCACTGGCGTTCTATGACTTCCCAGCACAGCATATGGCGGCACATTCGGCCTACCAATTAAATTGAATCGACCTTTGCCGGCATCCGTTCACCGAACCAAGCGCACAAAAGGAAATGCCACGCGCACAGCAACCTTGGCGATGGTGTTTCAGTTGTGCCGGGAAGCCGAAAAGGATTGGCACCGAATCCACAGTCACAAGCTGATTATAAAAGTCATGATTAGGAATAAAATTCGCGGACGGAATCGAGAAGACAGCATAATATCAGCATTTTGAAAGGACTCGCTGCTCATCCATAACAATTGGAAATATCTAAATGAATTCCTTTAAGACTCGTAGTCGATCCATTCGTAATCGATGCTAATAGCTGGCCTGGGATTACGAATGGATCGATTACGAGTTGTTTCAGGAAAGTTGCCAGTATCCAGTCTCGAGCCCCGGTCTCCAGTTTCCACGTCGGTCATTCCATGCAATCTTTCGCCCTCGGTAGCACCGACGCAAACTCCGCCCGCGCAACCGTATCAGAGAACAGGAGCGGTGCGGTCTTCTCCAGATCGTAATCATACATGGCCAGCGTCGCTTCGGCGATATTGATGTCCGCAACCAGCAATTCTTCCCGCTTCAGTTCGCTCTGTGCATGGATCTGCCCGTCGGGTCGGACAACCATCGAACGGCAGTTCTGATATGGAATCAGACAGGCATTGCAAGAGGCGAACCATACCGTGTTTTCCGCCGCGCGAGTGACGATCATGGCGTGATGAATCGGGATCTTCCAGTCGTTCGGGCGCGTCGTGTTGTTCTGCGGTTGGAACACGACGCGGGCGCCCTGGCGGCAGCATTCGGCCGTCGTTTCAGCAAAGCGGAAGCCCTCGAAACAGATGACAACTCCAATCGTCACGCCTTGGAGGGCAAAGGTCTCGACCGTCTCACCGGGCTCGTAGGCCACGGCGTCCAGAGGCGTCAACTTGATCTTGTGATGCACACCGAGAATCTCACCCCGCTCGCTGATGACCATGGCCGAGTTAAAGGGCTTCCCGGACTTGCGATTCGACGGTGTTTCCGTGCCAAGGATGCAGGCCATGCCGTGGCCTTTGCACTTCAAGGCCACCTCTGCGTGCAACGCATCGAGCCTGGCGACCGGTATTGGCGCAGCAGGTGCGGTGATGTCGGCACGGTACCCGACGCTCTGTGCTTCGGGAAAACAAAGAACCTCCACACCCGTCTCCCCGGCGTCGTCCATAAACCGCAGAATGGTCTCGGCATTGGTGTCGAAGTCATCCGTCTGCCGCACCTGCGCAAGGCCGATCTTCAGGTTGTGCATGGGCAAACTCCAACGGTTCTGTGAGTCACTGCTGAAACCGGGGTTTTCGGTCAGCCACTACTTACCCCCGGTAGTGCCTCGATGTTTCAAAAGGGGATGCAACGTCGAGATGCCTGCATTTATCCGACCACTTACTATAACCCGCCCCGCGACTGTCGGCAATTACTGCCATCGATCCCGATTAGGACATTGCAGTCCGTTAATGTCTGCGTTCGCCCTCAGCAGGTCATCCTGATTTACGCACGCCGTTGAGTGGTTCAGAATCTGCGCTGTTCAACAATATTCGTTCAAGTCTTTGCGGACACGTTCAAACCGTTAAACTGAAAGGATGTCCGCTAGCCTTCGAGCGAGCGCCTTTGCGCACCGCGGCAGACGTCGGTGGACAATAAATCGATACCCATGATACCCGTTATAAAACGGTCACCGGCTGGATCAACAGTTGCTTCGAGGATGTCGACCAGTTGATCGGCGACGATGGGGAACCACCTGTCGTCGAGAATCAAACCGACGACCCGACCATCATGCTTGACCGGGCGGCTCCACCGACCGAGACGAAGGCTGCCACCACGACGGAGGAGTTGTGGTAACGGCTGCCCGTCAATCTGCCCGGCGAACTTGGCGATATCGCGACGCTTGACAGCCAGGAGATTTATAAAGATCTCTGCCGGAAACTGGATACCAGCGAGCTGACCATGATCGAGATCCCCGATAACATCAACCGGATTATGAACCTCCTGAACAAAGAGGAATTCGACTATGGTCAGGTCGGCAAGCTTATTCAAAACAGTCCCGTCCTCCTCGGTGACTTCCTGGCCACCGCCAACCCCGCCGGTTTTCACCGCGGCGTCAAGATCACAAACATCAATACATCATTGCGCAGCTCGGCCGCCGAACTGTCCGCGCCATCCTTATAGCATGTAAATACACGTTCCTGACTTCGGTCGCGGAAATCGATCGGCGTCCGGCTGCCGGGTTTCCGATTGTAAAGCTGCCCCGCCTCGCATCGCGCCCGGCACTCCTCGTAAATTCGAAATCTAAAACCCGGTATAAGTTCCTTTTTTTGTGCCTTTTGCGTTTATACGACTATAATTCCGTGATCCCCATTCATCCTGATTACGATTACAGATACGTTTTCTTGTCCGATCAGCCATCATGAAAATCTCTGCTGAAGGTTCCGCCCGAGCCGATATCATTGGCGCGCCAATTGAAGATCTTGACACACCCGCACTGCTGCTCGATGGGCCGGCGTGTGAACGAAACATTCAGCGCATGGCCGCCTATTTTGCGGATCGTCCGTGTCAACTGCGCCCACATTTCAAGAACCACAAGTGCACCACCCTGGCCCGGCGTCAACAGGCCACGGGCTGCCTCGCCGGCATGACCTGCGCGAAGGTCGGCGAGGCTGAAATCCTGGCTAATAATGGATTCAAGAACGTCCTCATTGCCAATCAGATTCTGGGTCGCCGCAAAATTGAGCGCCTTATCGAGCTCGCCAGGCGCATCGAAATCGGGATCGCGATCGACCACGAAGATCAGGCCCGCCTGGTGTCCGAAGCCGCCTCCGCCGCCGGCGTCACAGTGGGCGCCCTCGTCGAGGTCGACATCGGTATGGGCCGCTGCGGCGTCGAAGCGGGAACACCCGCCATAGATCTGGCGCGCCTGATCGGGCGATGCCCGGGGCTGCATTTCGACGGTATCCAGGCCTTTGAAGGCCACATCATCTATGTCAACGATGATGACGAGCGCGCTGCTCTGGCGGAACAGGCCATGCAGCTCGCCTTTAACACCCGTGAGCGCCTCGAGGCCGACGGCATTCCCGTACGTGTCATCAGCGGCGGCTCGACCTCGACCTATCGAATCAACGGCCTTGCCGACGGCCCCAACGAGATGCAGGCCGGTACTTATCCAACCATGGACTGGCGCTACGGCGAGGTGACTCCCGAATTCGAAGTCGCTCTCACCGTTCTCACCCGTGTCATCTCCCGGCGACCGAACGCGGCGGTGCTCGATGTCGGCGTTAAAGGCGCCGGCGGTGAATTCGGTGTGCCTAAAATAAAGGGCCACCCGGATGTGGAAATTCCCTTCTTCATTTCGGAGGAGCATTCCATTGTAAAAAATGCGCCGGACTGGCGGCTCGGTGATGCCGTCGAGATGATCTCCAGCCACGCCTGTACAACCTGTAATCTCCACCGCGAAATGATTGTCCACGAGAATAGGCGCGTGGTGGAAGTGTGGCCCATCGAAGCCAGCGGTCACCTGGCGTAATGCCGGATATTTCTGAAAACCACTAGGGTGCGTATCGGAACTGTTAAACCATTTTGGCGATGCATTTCTGCTCCTAGCAAAGCGCCACCGAGCGGGACCACGTGAGTCCTGTTCCACGTGATCCGTCGGCTGACGGAAACGCCGCTACGGGCTGAAAAGGCCGCTGAAATGGTACCAATATTTTCAATAGGTGCCATAATGAACGGGAGATCGAAAAGCGCCGTTTAAACGAAGTGGGGAAGACGTCAATCGCGAACACCAGAAATACGTCGCGATCCATGAGGCCGAACACGCGGTTGCAGGCGTCGGCTTTCTCGAGTGCCTGGTCCACCACGTCGTTAGGTCTCGACGTCGCGGCCAGTTCATATAACGTGGCCGCAAAAAACTTTTGAATTTGCCTTGAAATCGGAACGGAATTTCGTACTACGCCGCCAAACGGGGTGTGCGAAACGTGACTTACGCGGCGAATTGATCGATTACCAGTGGAGTGCTGTTGCTGTGCCACTCCGTGGGATGTAAACTAGGCGCTCAGCAAAGCCAACGGAAGCGACGAAAAGAGTACCGTGAGGCTGCCAATGAACGTGTTCATGATGACCGACCTGGAAGGCGTCGCCGGCGCCACCAGTTTCTACAAACACACCTATCCCGACGCCAAACATTACGAACACGCCAAACGATTACTAACGGCTTAAAGTCAATGCCGCGATGGACGGCATGCTTGCCGCAGGCGTCGAGGATGTCCTGATTTCCGAAACCCGATGTCAAGCGCGTTGATTTGCAGACCGTTCGGATTCGCGGCCAGCGGAGCAAAGACGTGATTTATGCCTGAGACGTACTTGTTTAGCGTCGGACACGATGTTCATTAGCCCCACGATTCAATGCGGGGTGTCTGATACGGGTACAATGCAGGAACTGATTTGACCGTTTTCATCACTCACCGGTAGTCTCCCGTTGCAGACGCGGGGAAACCGTTGAAACGGTTGGGCCACTTCCGTTCGCGCCGCACCCCCGCGATGAATCGCGGGGCTAATTACATCCAGTCGGACGCTATACAAGTACTGTGAGAACGCATGCGGATACTTGATCCGACCTATGCGAAAGGAATGGATGCCACAGGCTTGCCCTGTGGTATTTTAC
>Ga0310123_10004280_pt1 | contig 10833 bp, 14 predicted proteins | sample CB6_AW_1057_MG_FD_203505 | JGI IMG/M metagenome (GOLD analysis project Ga0310123, IMG submission 203505) | Marine microbial communities from Western Arctic Ocean, Canada - CB6_AW_1057 | ecosystem: Environmental > Aquatic > Marine > Oceanic | place: Canada: Western Arctic Ocean | collected...
CACTGTCTCTGATGTTGGCGCCATTGGTCGATATGAACGAATTAGGGCTACAGTTAGGGGCGGGCGCGCTGGCAGCCACTTTAGGGGTTGACCCAGAGAAAGCGTTCAGTCTGAAAAATCCGCGGGCCGTGGCCTATTTGGAGAGACACGGAGCGGATCTTGTAACGGAGATTTTTGAGGAAACGCGTAGCCAGATGAAGGTTATCGTCACGCGAGCAGCGAAAGACGGTTGGAGCTACACGCGCACGGCCAAAGAAATAAAAAACCGCTTTGATGGTTTTGCCGGATTAAAACCCCAGCGACATATACGCGATCGGGCCACACTGGTAGCGGTGACGGAGGTGGGGCAAGCCTATGAGGAGGGGAGCCGGATTGTAGCGTTGGGGTTGGAAGGGTCAGGCGTCCCTATGCAGAAGTTTTGGCGCACGTCGGGGGATGAGCGAGTATCCGCAGGCTGTAAAGATAATCAGGCCGCAGGTTGGTTGTCTGTTAGAACGCAATTCCCAAGCGGGCACGATAGGCCGCTTCGATTTCCGGGATGTAGGTGCTCTGCACTTTATAGACGGGCGAGGTAGTCCACGTTCGCGCAGGCAAGCCGTGAGGTCGAAGCTAGACAGCAGTGAAAAAGAGTGATAAGGTAGAGGCCGCCACAAGGCTGTGGGCGGGATGGGTTTGAGCTGCGCTCTTTATTTTTTGGAGGGTGATGATGGGCAATAGTCAAAAAGAAGTTTCTATGGTTATGCAGGATAGCGAAAAAGTAGACAACGAATCGGACAACGAATCGGTGGAGGAGCTAGTAGAGAGCCAGGCCGGGGATGTGGTTGTTAGGAAGGGGCGGGCTATCCGTTCCGATGGAACTATTCAGCTACGCGTTGTTAAACCGGGATGGGGTACGAGCGGCTATTATCCGGCTGAAGTGTTGGAACGGGATGGGCCTAGCATCTATCGAGCAGGAACACAGATGTTTTGGGATCACGCGACGGCAAGCGAAGATTTAGAACGGCCGGAAGGTAGCCTCCGCAATTTGGCGGCAGTGCTATCAACACCGGCGCGCTGGGATGATCAGGGCGCCGTGGGACCGGGGTTGTATGCTGACGCTCTGGTGTTTGAAAGCTATCGGGAAACGGTAGACGAAATCGGTCCGCATATTGGCACGTCGATTCGTGGCTTGGGTCGGGCGACGACGGGCGAAGCAGAAGGGCGCAAAGGACGGATTATCTCAGCGCTGACTACTGGGCTCTCAGTTGATTTTGTGACAAAGGCTGGGGCCGGTGGCGAGATTGTACAGTTATTTGAGGCTTCAAACGGCACTGCTGTCTCATCAGTTGCGGAGCCAAGCGGGGTACACAATTCAGGAGGAATGGACATGGATGATCTGGAAAAAGCGCAGGAAAAATTAGCCGAAGCGCAAAAAGTAATTCAGGCGCTGGAAACAGAGAGGGACCAGCTATCAAAGTCCCTACTGTTACGGGATGCGTCGGCGGTCGTAAGCGAAGCGCTGGACGAGGCGACTTTGCCCGCGGTGACAATCCAGCGGTTGCGACGTAGTGTGGCCTGTAATTTGCCTATGACCGAAGCGGGCAAGTTGGACGTGGAAGGTTTGAAGGAAAAGGTAGACGAGGCCGTGATTGCCGAAACTGCCTATTTGCAAGAGGCAGCGGGCTTTGGTCAGGGCCGTATTGAGGGGATGGGCGGCAGTCAAACGGCCGCCAGTGGCATTGATATGGTAGAGGTCCAAAAGCGGATGGATAGAGCGTTCACTGATCTGGGCTTTACCGCAGGAAAAGGAGAGTAGGAAATGGCTAACAATTTGGTGCGAAATATACCCAAATTTTCGGTAGTGGTGACGCACCCGACATCCCCGGAAACGGCGGACCCGGTGCGTGTGGGCCCAAAGGTAGGTGTGGCGTTGACAGATGAAGGAGAGGGCGGCAACGCGGCCACGAAGACGACTGTGGACTTTGGGGAGAAGGTGTGGGATTTACTAGTGGACGACAACGCCGGATCGGGGATTGCGGTAGGAGCAAAGCTTTACTATCACGACACCGGGACGGGATCGCCCGCGACTAGCATCAACAATTCGAGCGGTAGTGCGGATGCAGAGGTCGGGATTGCGCTCGAAGCGATCTCTGCCAATGCGACGGACACCATTAACGTACTGGTCACGGCGACCACATAGGAGGAAATAATGGCGATCACTTTTGCAAAATCGGCTGACAGTGGAAACGGCGAACGTTACAATGATGGGGGCGTGGATCTTGGAGCCTACAATCTTGTCCGGAGATCCAATCCGGGTGGGCGCTGGGATAATGCAACCGATCCGTTGCACGAGAGTAGAGTGGCCAGCGCAGCGGAATTGATGTCCGATCTCCTTACAGGACGCGCGCCGGACTGGGTTCTTAGAGAGGCGCTTTCTCCGAGCCAAACCGGCCCAGCGCCAATGATCGAGAGTAATTACCCGGGTATAATGCGGATCGGCGAGGCTTACACGTCAAGCGACTTTCCCTTGCTCATGGGGGACGTGCTAGATAGAATGATTTTGGGCCGCTTCCGAGAATTCCCGCAGGGCTGGCGACGTTATGTGCGTGTAAGCAGACCGCTGCGAGACTACAGAACTGTACGTCGGGTCAAACTTGACGGAGCGGAAGGGCGCTATACGGAACAGACCGAAGAAGATAGCTTGACCTATGACACTTCTTTGGAGGAGACTGGATACACGTATAAACCGAGCCTTTACAGCAAGGGTGTCAAGCTGTCGTTCCGTCAGATTATGGATGATGATTTGGACGCGTTCGATAGCATCCCCGACAGGCTGGGACGGGGTGGACGGCGTAGTATTGCCCACTTTGTAACAGATCTGTTGTTTGATGCGAGCGGACCAGATGCAACTTTCTTCAGTTCTGGGAACGGCAACCTGCTGACAGGCAACCCCGATTTGGCGATCGATAGTTTGGGGACGGCTTTCGAGAAGTTGTTGGGATTTACGGACGCCAATGAGGAGCCGATTCTGGTAGAGGGCGTTGTCCTACAATATCCGCCAGCGCTACACGTGACCGTACAGAATCTGCTTAATCAATTGACGGTGGACGTTGCGACAGAGGGCGGAGTAAGCAATCAGACGATTCGAGTGAACAACTGGATTATCCGCAATATTGAGGCGGTAATGGATCCGTACATTCCGATTGTTGCCACCACCAACCCCAATACGTCGTGGATTTTGCACGTACGTCCAGATAGTTCGCGGCCGGCTGCTGAGGTCGGGTTTTTGCGTGGATTCGAGGAGCCCCAGCTATACCGCAAGATGGCGAACACAATGCGCGTAAGCGGTGGCGCTGACCAGAACGCAGGAGACTGGGACACGATGACCCAGGACTTTAAAGGCGTGATCAGTTATGGGGGTACGTTGCTAGACCCGCAGGGAGCGGTGGGCAGTAACGGGAGTAATAGCTAATGCCGACGCTACCTCTGGCAACTTCGACGGTTGAATTTTATCTGATGGCGCTAGTGGAGCAAATGCAAGCGCTTAATGCTAATATAGAGCTGCTGGCGGCGACGAGGGATCAGGAAATCAGCAGCCGGCGCAGGAAAAAGAAGCCTCTTGCAGAAGAAAGCTAGCTATCAGTCGAAGGTTCTTTCTACTTAGTCGGTACCATTCGACAAGCTAAGGACGGCGCAGATAAGGGATACGTGACAGATGGCGTTTACTTATGATACCGGTACCGATGCTGGAAAAATAAGGCTCCTTATCTTTGACACAGATTCAACAAGTTATGTGTTTGAAGATGAGGAGCTTAATGTTTTCTATTCCATCGAAGGGAGTAGTGTGAAACGGGCGGCAGCGTTGGCATCGGAGACGATTGCCAGCAATGAAGCTTTCGTTTTGAAAGTTATTACTCTGATGGATTTGAGGACGGACGGAGCAGCCACGGCCAGAGCGATGTTTGAGCGGGCCGCTTTGCTGCGGGCGCAAGCCGAAGACGAAGAGTTTGCCGTGTATGGAGCGTTTGAGATTGCGGAATGGGTGACAGACGATTTTTCGGCCCGTGAGCGGCTAGCTAATGAAGTATTGCGGGGCTGACTACAAAACCATGGCTAATAGTCTGGGCATTGTACACCCGGGGATGCTGGGAAGTTTGGCAACGAACTTCTATACGTCTGCCTGTACAATCGAGGTGGCGACAGAGAGCCGCACCGCGTTGGGAGAGGTGACGCGCACATGGGCAAATCTGACAGGGCATGTGAATTTGGCCTGTTCTTTGACCGTTCCTTTGGCTCTCCGAAGTGGGGAAACGGAAACCGGTGAACAGATATTTGTCCGTCGAGACAAGCGGCTAGCATTCTCTGGCGCGTATACAAATATCACGGAAAAACATCGGGCAGTAGTGGACGGTGTGACGTACGATATTGAATCAGTCACCATTGATAGCCAAGGGAAAACGACGTATTTGGGTTTGGAACTTATCCTATGAAAAAGCCCCGCGTGCGCAATCTAGACCGGCTTGACCGCAAGCTGGCGCACCTAGGCAACATAGGCCAAGCCAATGTGCTAGAGGAGGCGTTACACGCGGGCGCGCAGGAGATTTTGAACAGCGCTAAAGACAAGGCACCTTACCTTACGGGCACGCTCCGGCGTAGCCTGCATTCGGAAACGGTGGAAAAGCAAGGCGTAAGAGTGCGCGTACTGGTGGGCACGGATCTGGTATATGCAGCTATGCAGGAATTTGGGGGGACTGTTGTCCCAAAGAAGGCCCGTATGCTTGCTTTTGAGGTTAATGGGCAGATGGTATTTGCCAAGAGAGTGACGATCCCGGCGCACCCATATTTGCGCCCAGCATTCGACGAACAGAAGGGCGCAGCTGTGCGTCAGTTTAGGCTCGCAGTGGGCGATTTTGTGCGAGCGATTGCGAGGGGATGATCCCTCCGCGCTCTCCCACCTTTTCCCAGATCGGGGAAGGGTATAGATCAGGGACGGATGCAGATGGCAAGTCTGGAAGAAAGCATTGTCGATATTCTCACAGGTGACGCTACGCTGGCCAGTCTGGTCGGGGATCGAATAGAGCCCGCTCCGCGAAGGCGGGGCACGTTGCCGGCTATTGCTTATTTGCGAGTAAGCACGATGCGCTTGCACGCGCATAGCGGGGATGTGGGATTGATGCGGACATGGATGCAATTCGATGTGTGGGGGGAAACGGCTACCAGTGTCCAGGATGTAGTCCAATCGTTACACGGGGCATTGGAGCATTATCGGGGCACGGTGGCCGGAGTGCGCATCGATGCGGCACTAAGCTTGAATGATCGGAGTATCCCCGCGCCGGAGACGAATGATCAACGCCGGATTGTGGAATACTATCTTTGGAGCAATTTGTAACCTGCTCCGGTTCTGTCCGCTCCAAAGTGGGTAGCGGCTGATTACAGGGCGGAGAGGATAGGGGGAACGTATGGCGCAATACGCGGCGTTTGGGGCAATTTTGCAACAGTTTGACACAGTTAGCGGCTATGTTACCGTAGCCCAGATCGATGATATACAGGGGCCTGGGCTAGGAACGGGCACCCAGGATACGACTACGCATGATTCGGACAATGAATCTCGGGGAATGACGGGCGGTGTGAAAGAGATCGGGGAACTAACTATGACCCTGATCTTCGATCCAGGCGCGTTGACGCACGTGAGCAAGTTGACGATGTTGAGCGACGGGGAGTATGGGATTTTCAAGGTTACTTTCCCCGACGCCGGCGATACAGAATGGGCGTTCCGAGCGTTTGTGACAGGCTTTGAACCGACGGCGGCAGTAGAGGGCGCTTTGACAGCCTCTGTCACACTTTTGGGGACAGGCGAACCGTACATCGAAGACGATTTTACGTTTCTGGTAACGGAATCCGGCACTTATCTGGTCGACGAACTGGATAACGTATTCATAAAAATTTAGGAGGAATTGAAAAATGGCAGCTATATCAGCCCATGGGACAATACTGAAAGCGGGAGCGGACAGCGCCACAACGGAAGTCGCAAACGTGACGAATATAAGCGGTCCAGGTCTTACGCTAGAGACCATTGACGTGACGAATCACTCGTCTGCGTCCAACTGGCGGGAGTTTATCGGCGGGCTAAAAGACGGAGGGGAGATCAATATTGACATTTCCTACGAGCCTGCAGGAACTACACATAAGAATACTGCTGGTGGGTTGCTTTACTTCCTGACTACGCGGGCAATAGCGTATTTTAGCTTGACGTTCCCCAACACCGGTGTCAATACAGTGTGGTCATTCACCGCTCTCGTCGCGAGTTTCACGCCAGGACTTGGAGTGGGGGATGCGTTGACGGCAAGTGTAACGCTGAAGATTACGGGCGCGCCGACGTTGGCATAATCCTAGCGTCTTAGAATTTCACCCTAGCCTTCTCCATTTTGGAGCGGGCTATTCACAGTGCGGACGGAGATTTGAATGCTTAGCCGAGAAAAACTGCTACGGCCAGACGCCAAACGCCGAGTATTGGTTGTGATCCCAGAATGGGGCGGGGAGGTCTATGTGCGCGAATTCACAATGGAAGAGAAGGAGGAGGTGGCTATACGTAGCCTTGAAATTGTGGACTCGGCTACAGGCAATATTGCACATCCGCGCAAGATGTCTGGGTTGAAATCATGGATTGTGGCGCGCACAGTGATTGATAGTGATGGCAAGCGGCTTTTTGACGATGGCGACATGGAGTTATTGGCTGAGAAAAGTTCGCGGGTGATCGAACGATTGGCGGATACCGCTACAGAATTATCGGACGCGAACAGCAGTGTGGAGGAAGCAGAAAAAAAATTCGGGAGCAGCCAGAGCAAAGATTCTGGCACAAGTTAGCACTGGCGTTGGGACAACCGATCCACGTCTTAAAAAACACAATGCCCGTAAGTGAATTTGTGGATTGGATAGCCTATAGCCGTATTGAACCGTTTGGAGATGAGCGGGCGGACTGGCATGCAGCGATTCAGGCTATGGTAGTTGCGGAGACACAGCGGGGGAAAACGACCCGCAAAAAACCTTATCAAGTGTCAGATTTTCTGCTAAACTTTGAAAAGGCGCAACCGAAAAGTTGGCAGAGCCAGCTTCAGTTTGTGGAAATGCTTAATGCCGCCTACGGCGGGAAAGACGAGCGGACGCCCATCCCCGATTCTGACGTAGTTTCGGCAGACTAAAAGGAATATTGCAGATGGCGACTTTGGAGCGGCTAGTGGTCGAATTGGCCACGGATGCGAGCGACTATGATAAAGGTCTGGCCCAAACGAGTAGAAAAACTTCGTCGTGGGGGGGGAAGTTGGCCGGGATTGCGGGTAAGGCGGCTTTGGGCGCGGTGGCGGCCGCGGGGGCGGCCATCGCTAGCGTGGGCGTAGCAGGCGTAAAAGAATTCGTCGGATTCCAAAATTCGATGAATGAGGTTTTCACGCTATTGCCAGGGTTATCAAAAGAAGCGATGAGCAGTATGCAAGGGGATGTCAAAAAATTCGCTAAAGAATTCGGCGTACTACCAAAGGACACAGTGCCCGCGCTTTATCAGGCAATTTCGGCGGGCGTGCCGAAGGAAAATGTTTTCCAGTTTTTAGAAACGGCGCAAAAGGCAGCCAAGGGCGGTGTGACAGATTTGGAGACAGCGGTGGACGGAATCTCCAGTGTGATAAATGCCTATGGTAAAGAAACGATTGGCGCTGCGCAAGCGTCAGATATGATGTTCACGGCGGTAAAGTTGGGCAAGACAACGTATGATGAGTTGGCCAAATCGCTATTTAATGTTAACCCCACGGCGGCTGCGTTGGGAGTGAAGTTTGGGGATGTGACGGCGGCAATTGCCGCGATGACCGCACAGGGTACGCCGACGCGCGTGGCGACAACGCAATTGCGGCAATTGTTGATTGAATTAAGCAAGGCGGGGACCAAGACATCTGACGCATTCCAGCAATTGTCAGGCAAAGATTTCCAAACGTTCATTGCCGACGGCGGCAATTTGCAAGGCGCTCTCCAGATCATTTCGGGGGGGCTGACGACAACGAGCAGCAATGCAGAAGATGTTGCCAAAAAGATGGAAGATGCACGCAGAAGCATTGGACGCTTGAATGGACGTTTGGAAGTAGCGAGATTGCGGCAATCTGAATTCAACGACAAGACAAAAGAATCTGTCAAGTTAAACGCTCAGCTGAATATTGACAAACTGACGCGGCAGATTGCCGAATTTGAGGCTGAAATGGCCGGAGCCTCGGTAACGGTTACGAATACAAATACGAAGATGACCGATATGATGGGCAGCGTGGAGGCGGGTGGGGCCGCATTGCAGTTGACCGGCGATGCAGCCGGCGCCTTTGCGAACAATTTGGATGAAATGGCCAGCAGTTCTGGAGCGACGGAGGAAGCCTTTGAAACGATGAACACTGGTATTTCAACCAGTATTGACAAGATTAAGGCAAGCTGGAATGTAATGTTGTTGGATGTGGGTGAAAAAGCTGCTCCTGCTTTTGAAGCGCTAGTGATCGCAGCAGAGAAGGCGTTGCCGGGTATCGGTGCTATGTTTGTGACGATAGCGGAAAAAGTGGCAGAAGCTGTAAAGTGGGTAGAAGAAGAATGGCCTAAGATTAGCAAGAAAATGTTGGAAGTGGTCGACGCGGTATCGGCTTTAGTAAAAGACGTGCTTTCCCCCGCCTTGGAAGATGCGGAACGGGCTTTTGAGAATGTAACGCAGACGGTTGAAGAAAACATGGACTTAGCCAGGGAGACGGTAAGGACAGTCTTGGAAGACATGGAGAAATTTTGGAGGGGTTCTGGCGGGAAAATCAAGTCCATCGTTAGTGATTTTATGTCGGAAGTCGTACGCGTTTTTGAGACGAAGATTTTAAATGCTCTTGATTGGGTTAAGCTGGGGCTGCAGTTGATTACTGGGGATTTTGAGGGAGCGGGGGCAACACTTAAAAGGATTGTACAACGTACGTGGGATGATATTATCTTGAAATTCCGACGATCTGTTGATTTTGTGAAAGCAATTATTTTTGATTTTGATTGGGCGTCGCTGGGTAAAGCGATTATGGACGGCATTAGAAGCGGATTGCCAAGCGCCGGCAATCTTATGGGGGAACTTTTCACTTATAACGAAGACCACTGGCTTTACTCCCTTTTGAACAACAGGGAACCGTATATCGATCCAAACCCACCCCCCCCAAAGCAGAAAGCAGTGGGATCCAAAAAGGCGCTGAAGAAAGAAGTTGCCGGCGCATTCGATTTCGCGGGTCCGACGATGACGCCAGAAGCGGCGTTGGATTTTGCGAGTAGCAGATCGAGCGGATTTGATGCGCTGGGAAAACATGTTTTCAACAGTCGGGATATGATCGCGGGGCTTCGGCATGCAGGAGCGATATCGGTACGTATAGCAGAGACTGCCACAGCGGAATTGGCAGCGCTGCGGGCCGAGGTGGCGGGGCAGAACAATAATTCGACGAGCTCGAATATCAGCGGACAGACCAACTATTTCACATTCAACATCACGGCCGGCAATGAGGCCGAGGCGCGGACAGGCGTATTGAACGCGTTGCGTGACGCGGGAGTGGCTTTCTAATGAGCTATCATTTGCACGGATTTGGAGGCGAAAGTCCTCCATCATCGCAGGGTGTTTTGTTGCCGACGGGCCAGAGCGTGGACGGGTTGGGCGCAGAAGTGCCCAGCGATGTAGCGGCCACGGCGGGCGGATCGCATTTTGCCTATGGCAGTGGGGTTGTGCCATTGGGCGTACATAGGATAAATCATCGGGGTATTTACTTTGCTGACGTGAAAACGAGCGTAGACGCTTTTTTTGGACTATTGGGCCAGCGTAAAAAGTTGTGGCGAAAGCAGGATGGCGAGGAAACTTACCAATGGAAATATGCGCGGCTGCTTCGTTGTCAGTGGGATCGGGATGTAAGCCAGAGCCAGCATGCTGAGGTAATTTCTGAATTTGAAGCGGTAGGCTATTGGAAGTCGGCAACCGCAGAAAATGTAGCAATGGAAGATGGTGTATTGCAGCCTGTCGGGGGAGGGGATGCTCCCGTATACGATGCAGTGCTTACGTTCGTACCCGACGATACACTGATGAGCGATGTGAGGATGGTGGACGAAGAGAGCGGAATTGATTGGACGTGGGAAGGGAGTGTTGCGGCAGGAGAATCTTTGACGATTGATTGCGGGGCATTTTCGGTACAGAACAATGGGGTGGGCGCCTATTCTTTGTTCGAGTTGAACGACGACCATGCCAGCGATTATTGGTGTGTTATTTTGCCGGAGGACGAAAACTCTTTCGCGGTCACGTTTACAGCCGCGCAAGGAGCGCATCACGCGGAAATTGAATGGTATGACAGTTGGGTGTAACCCTTCCCCAAATCGGGGTAGAAAGAAAATAGCAGGTATGTGATGCGGTTTTGGATCGATATTGAGAATATCAGCGGGGCTAAGCAAGGGGAAGGGCCGATTTGGTCTGCGTTGCATTGGCGTTCGGTAAAACGTTTGAATAGGGCCGGAGAGTTTTCGTTTGAAATGCCCGCCACGGACAGACGGTCTTCGCTGGTACAATCGAGGCGTGTGGCGCGCTGTTATGCGGTCATTAATGGCGTTGTGACGGAAGTCGGGGCGGGGATAATTGATTCTATCTCTGTGCGTGTGCCAGAAGATGGACATCCGCTGTTAGTAGTGAGCGGTCCGGATTTGCTGGCAGAGTTGCGACAGGTGGTATTGGATAGTAGGAGCTTCCTGGACACGCCAGAATTCGACGGCGGTGACGGTTTGGGGGCTGATGATATACCTTTCCGGATTATTGCCGAATGGGTTAATAATAAGCGCTCA
>Ga0310123_10004281_pt1 | contig 10832 bp, 9 predicted proteins | sample CB6_AW_1057_MG_FD_203505 | JGI IMG/M metagenome (GOLD analysis project Ga0310123, IMG submission 203505) | Marine microbial communities from Western Arctic Ocean, Canada - CB6_AW_1057 | ecosystem: Environmental > Aquatic > Marine > Oceanic | place: Canada: Western Arctic Ocean | collected...
ACGACTTCTATATCATGAACCGCGGCCGGATCACCGCCGAAGGCGAGACCACCGACCTCACCCAGAAACTCATCTCGGATTACCTCAGCGTCTAGTCACTCCCATCGTGGCCCTCTCCAGCACCACCCCCATCCGGACTCCGGACACCGGCTCGACCACCACCACCCCGCCGCTGGGGGTGTCGGGACCCGCTGCGCCGCTGCGAGCCGGCAGTGGCCGGATCCGGGTCGCCCACGTCGCCGGCCGCAGCCGGGTTATCTGCAACCTGGCCACCAACCCGCTGAAACTCTGGGTGCCCCGTCGCCCCGGACCCGCCAGCTGGATCTATGCCACCACCTTCGGCGGCGGGCTGGTCGCCGGAGACCGCATCGGGATCGACCTCGAACTCGATCCCGACACCACCACCGTGCTCACCACGCAGGCCTCGACCAAGGTCTACCGCTCACTCAGGGACCGCGGCTGCACGCAGCAACTGCAGGCCCGGGTCGGCGACCGAGCCACGCTGGTCGTCGCACCCGATCCCCTGGTCTGCTTCCGCGGAGCGGTCTACCAGCAGCACAACCGCGTTCACCTGGCCGACGACGCCAGCCTGGTCCACATCGACTGGCTCACCAGTGGACGCAGCGCACGAGGCGAACGCTGGCAGTTCCAGCGGCTGGCCACTCGACTCGAAGTCATCCGCGGCGGAAAAATGATCCTGCTCGACTCGCTCGAACTCGTGCCACGCGACGTTGCACTCGAGAACCCTCTGCGGATGGGACAGCATCACTGCCTGGCCACCGTCGTGGTCTTCGGCGAGGGTCTGGGTGAGGGGATCGAGTCGATCCGCCTCGGGGTTGCCGATCAAGCCGATGACCCAAACGACGGATGCCTGGAATCGGTCAGCCCGCGAGACGAGGGACTCATCCTCAGACTCGTGGGACCCAACACACAGGCCGTCGGCAGACGACTCAGACAACGACTCGCCTTCCTGGCCAATCACCTTCAAGAGACACCCTGGGAACGAAAGTGGTAGACCGCCCCCGGGGCGGATCCACGATCAAGGAGACCCTGCTGATGCACCTCAGTCCACGCGAAATCGAAAAGCTGATGCTCCACAACGCCGGGTCGCTCGCCCAGAAGCGACTCGCCCGCGGCCTCAAGCTCAACCACCCCGAAGCGGTCGCACTGATCGCCGCCCAGTTGCTCGAATTCATCCGCGACGGGCGGACCGTGGCCGAGTTGATGGACCTCGGTCGCCAGTTCCTCGGTCGCCGACAGGTGATGGACGGCGTGGCCGAAATGCTGGCGGAGGTGCAGGTCGAGGGAACCTTTCCCGATGGGACCAAGCTGGTCACCGTCCACTCGCCCGTGGCCGACATCGACGGCAACCTCGACCTGGCACTCTACGCCAGCGGACTGCCCATCCCCGATCTTGCCCTCTTCGGAGACCCGCCGGCTGATTCCGAGGCCGACGCGCCTGGGGCCTGTTTCGCAGCCGAGGGCACCCTGGTACTCAACGCCGACCGCGAAACCGTCTCGCTGGAGGTGACCAACCTCGGAGACCGACCGATCCAGGTCGGCAGCCACTACCACTTCGTGGAAACCAATGCCCAGTTGAAGTTCGACCGCGGGGCCGCCTACGGCAAGCGGCTCGATATCCCCGCCGGCACCGCCGTGAGATTCGAGCCGGGGGAATCCCACAGCGTCACGCTGGTCGAGATTGCCGGCAACAAGGTGATCCGCGGCGGCAACAACCTGGCAGATGGACCCGTCGATGAACGCGGCAAAGCCGCAACCCTCGAACGGGTCGCCGCACAGAACTTCGCTCACCAGGACTAGCTCGAACATCCGCAGGGGCACCGGCCCCAGCCCACGACACAAACCCATGACGGGGTCGATCCGCCCAGGACAATCGACACCCCCCAGACGGAAGACAGACAGCATGGCCTACGAAATCAAGCGATCCACCTACGCGGAAATCTACGGACCCACCACCGGGGACCGGCTGCGGCTGGGTGACACCGGGCTGGTGCTCGAGGTCGAACACGACCACGCGGTCTACGGAGACGAGTGCAAGTTCGGAGGCGGCAAGGTGCTGCGGGAGGGCATGGGGCAGGCTGCCGGAGTCTCACAGGCCGACGCCCTGGACCTGCTGATCACCAACGCACTGGTCGTCGATTCCACGGGCATCTACAAGGCCGACATCGGGATCAAGGACGGGCGGATCTCGGGCATCGGCAAGGCCGGCAACCCCGACGTGATGGCCGGAGTCGACCCGCAGATGGTCGTGGGAGTCACAACCGAAGTGGTCGCCGGTGAAGGGAAGATCCTGACCGCCGGAGGCATCGACACGCACATCCACTTCATCTGCCCGCAGCAGGCCGACGAAGCGATCGCCAGCGGGGTGACGACAATGCTCGGAGGCGGTACCGGGCCGGCCACCGGGACCTGCGCGACCACCTGCACGCCCGGAGCCGCCCACATCCGCATGATGCTGCAGGCCACCGATGACCTGCCGCTGAATTTCGGATTCCTCGGCAAGGGGAACTCGGCCAAGCCCGAAGGACTCGCCGAGCAGATCGTCGGTGGTGCCGTGGGGCTCAAGCTCCACGAGGACTGGGGGACCACGCCGGCGGCGATCGACTGCTGCCTGGGGGTCGCCGACGACCACGACGTCCAGGTCTGCATCCACACCGATACGCTCAACGAATCCGGATTCGTCGAAGCCTCGATCGCCGCCTTCGCCGGACGCACCATCCACACCTACCACTCCGAAGGCGCCGGAGGCGGTCACGCGCCCGATATTCTCACCGTCTGCGGCCAACAGAACGTCCTGCCCAGCTCCACAAACCCCACCCGGCCGTTCACCCGTAACACGATCGACGAACACCTCGACATGCTGATGGTCTGCCATCACCTGGACAAGAACCTGCCCGAGGACGTGGCGTTTGCCGAGAGCCGGATCCGGGGCGAGACGATTGCCGCCGAGGACATCCTGCACGACATGGGAGCCATCAGCATCATGGGATCCGACTCGCAGGCCATGGGCCGAGTCGGTGAAGTGATCACGCGGACCTGGCAGACCGCCGACAAGATGCGGGACCAGAGAGGCCGGTTGTCCGAGGAGACCGGGGACAACGACAACCTGCGGATCCGACGCTACGTCGCCAAGTACACCATCAACCCGGCGATCGCTCATGGGATGAGCCACGAGATCGGGTCGGTCGAGGTGGGCAAGCTGGCCGACCTGGTGCTGTGGCACCCGGCATTCTTCGGAGCCAAGCCCGAACTGGTGATCAAGGGCGGGATCATCGCCTCGAGCCAGATGGGCGACCCCAACGCCTCGATCCCCACACCCCAACCGGTCTTCACTCGACCGATGTTCGGCGGCTACGGACGCGCCGCGGCACCCATCTCGCTCGCCTTCGTCAGCCAGGCCTGTCTCGACAATAATGCCGCCGCCGACTACGGGCTCGGCAAGCGATTGGCCGCTGTCAAGAACTGCCGTTCGATCGACAAGTCCGACATGAGACTCAACGACGCCACGCCCGATCTTCACGTCGACCCCGAGACCTACCAGGTCACCGCCGACGGCGAGGAACTGACTTGCGAACCGGCCCAGGAACTGCCGCTGGCACAGAAGTACTTCCTGTTCTAGTCGCCAACCACGTGGGCCACACGCGGGCTGTCCCGGAAACCGATCCGGCAGGCGATGGCCTGTAACCGAGTGCCCTTGCTCAGCGTCAAGGGTCCGCTGTACAGACGCCACCGCGGCCGGGCAGCCTTGCCGGTCGCGTAGGCGAGCGATGCACCCGGAGTCTTGGAACTCAGAGTCAGCCTCAGACCACCGTCCGCCCCGGGCCTGGTCTCGGCGATCACCGGAGGGGCCGTCACCTGGTAACGGTTCCCTGGCCGCATCGACTCGGCCAGCAACGGTTCGGGCACCAGCCCCCGATCGCCAATCTCCTCCTGCCACGACTCGAGAACGCCTCGCATTCGCTTCAGCGTCGCCGAGTGGCTCGTCTCGCCGGCCAGGTTGTTCACCTCGAATGGATCCCGCTCCAGGTCGTACAGCTCCTCGACCGGCTTGGTCGGCTCGAAGTACTGCTTCAACGCGACGGTGTCGAGTTTCCCGGCGGCGTTGAGCCGACGCATGTCGATCATCGTCGGCATCTTGTTCATGTAATTGATGTTCTGGGCCCGCGTGCGGCCGGGCATCAGGTTGCGGATGTACTTGAACCGCCGGTCCCGCACCGCCCGGATCAGGTCTATCGCCTCATCCATGCGATCGCGATGAGCGAACAGGTACTGCCGCGGCCTGGCAGTGTGCTGGCCGAGGATCACCTGGCCGTGCATGTACCCAGGCGGAGTCACGCCGGCCAGCGACAGCACGGTGGGGGCGAAGTCCAGGAAACAAACCAGGTCGTCCCGCGAAGTGCCCGGCTCGATTCGGTCCGGCCAGCGGACCACCAGCGGCACATGGATCCCCGAGTCGTAAATCCACCGCTTGCCCCGCGGCAATCCTTCGCCGTGGTCGCCCCAGAACATCACGATCGTATTCTCGGCCAGGCCGTCGGCCTTGAGTTGCTTGAGGATCTCGCCCACCTGGGCATCCATCAGCGTGATGATGTCGTAGTAGCGTGCTCGATCACGTCGAGCCGCCGGGGTGTCGGGAATGTAGGGAGGCAGTTGGACCTTGGCCGGATCGTGCACAGGCTTGTCGAACTTGGCCCGGATCCGGCTCTCGTGCGAAATCCCCAGGTTGATCACGCTGAAGAACGGTTGCCCCTGGGCCCGGCCACGCCAGTCGCGGCTCCTGCGACCACTCTCGTCCCAGGCCGTCAGCGGCGGTTCGAAGTTGTAGTCGGTCTTCGCCCGGTTGGTGCAGTAGTAACCGGCTGCCCGCAGGTACTCGGTGAAACAGCGGACCTCCGCCGGCGGCACAATCCGCGATCGCATGTGCTGGCTGCCGATCGAAACGGGATAGACTCCGGTGATCAGCCCCGATCGGGCTACGGCACAGACGCCGGCATGAGAGAAGCAGCGTCGGAAAACCACTCCCTGGCCGGCCAGGCGGTCGACGTTCGGCGAAATCGAGTAGCGGTCGCCGTAACACCCCAGGCTCGGGCTGATGTCCTCGCAGCTGATCCAGAGAATGTTGGGCCGCTCGGCCGCTTTGACCGCCGATGGCACACAGACGGCACACGTCAGTACGACACAAAGCAAGAAGGCGGTGCGGTTCATCACTTGCCCTCCTTCACGTCCCGGATCCGCTTCAACGCCTCGTTGGCGGCTCCCTGGACGTGGTAGTCCGAATGCTTGGCGGCCTCCTGAAGAGCCGGGACCGCCGCGGCCGCCGTCGGGCCGATGCGGGCCAGGAAGTCGGCCGACGCACAGGCGACTCCACGCTGAGCGTGCTGCAGGCCGCCGGTCAGCACAGCCAGCCCCGATCGGATCTCGCCCAGACGACACAGCGCAAAGCCCGCCGCCAGTCTCACACCAATCGACTTGTGCTTCAGCAATGCCCTCAGCCGAGCGAGAACCGGCTTGGTCCGAGCCGACTTGTGAGCCAGGTCGCCCAGGCCGCTGGCCGACCAGTAGACGACCGCCGGATCGGCATGCTCAAGTGCCCCGACCAGGGACTCGACGGCATCGGCTCCGAAGGCGGGCAGCGTCAACGCCGCCCGCAGCCGCCGGGTGCGGGACTTTGAATTCAACTCCGAAGACCATTCCGAGAGACCCCGGCCCGCGATGCTCTTTGCCTGGGCCAAACACTCGGTCGCAACCCCACACAGCAACAGCACGGCCAGGCAGGCCGCAGAGAACACCTTCATCACTCTCCCCCCGTTCCGGATCTGCCGCCTCACCCCGTCGTCAGCGGGAAACCAAGTGCATGCCACTCACCGATGCCGCCGTCCATCGAGATGACATTCGTATATCCCATCGTCTGCAACGCGTCTCCGGCCAATGCCGACCGGTAGCCGCCTCCGCAGTACAGCACGATTTCCGCATCGTGATCGGGAATCAGCTTCTCGATGTCCCGCTCGATCACCCCCTTGCCCAGGTGAATTGCCTCGGGCAGACGTGCCATCGCCCACTCGGTGTCCTCGCGGACATCGACCAGGACAAACGACTTCCCGTCATCCTGCCATTGCTTGACGTCTGCGGTGGTGCATTCGCGGACGCGTGTCTTGGCGTCGTTGACCAGTTCGATGAATCCGCTGGCGTGGCTCTTTGCCATGGTGGCCTCTGAGGTGGAAGTGCCGATGGGCCCATCCTAGCGACGCCCCGGCGGGTGCGAAACGGGTCCGTAGCCGAGGAGTTCGCCACGTGTCAGAATGACGCTTCCCCCCGGCCCCCTGCGGCCGGATGCCCCGACAGGACGATCGCCTTGGCCGACCGCCGATCCGAACTGGCCCGCTACGAAGACGTTGATCGAGACTATCTCGAGCGACGCCGCTTACGTCCTCGCGCCGGCTGGGTACTGCTGTGGGCACTGGGTGTCGGAGCGGTCATCTCGGGCGACTTCTTCGGCTGGAACTATGGCCTGGCACACGCCGGCTTCAACGGACTGGCTATCGCCACGGTGCTGATGGCGGCGATGTACGTCTGCATGGTCTTCACGATCGCCGAGTTGTCCGCCGCGCTGCCCCACGCGGGAGGCTTCTTCTCGTTCACCCGAAACGCCCTGGGTCCCCTGGGAGGGTTCCTCTGCGGACTGACCGACACGATCGAATACGTCGTCACTCCGGCGGTGATCGTCGTCGGCATCGGCAGCTATCTCAACGCGGTCGTCTTCGCAGACGCGTCACAGGCCCCCGAATGGCTGCCACTGGTCTGGTGGACGCTGGCCTACACGATCTTCGTGGTCATCAACGTGCTGGGGGTCGAATTGACCCTGAGGTTCGGGCTGGTGGTCACCGGGCTGGCGGCAGCCGTCCTGGTCGTCTTCTACGTTGCGACCGTGGCTACCGGCTCATTCGACACCGAGTTGCTCTACAACATTCCGCCCGACAAGGGCCAGACGGCTCGAGGCCTCCCGCACGGCTGGGCGGGAGTCTTCTCGGCACTCCCGTTTGCCATCTGGTTCTACCTCGCGATCGAACAGCTCCCGTTGGCGGCCGAGGAGTCTCACGACGTGGTTCGCGACATGCCGCGGGCCCTGCTCTTGGGCATCGTTACCCTGCTGCTCCTGAGCCTGCTGACACTGGTGCTGAACACCGGAGTCGGAGGCGGAGCATTGGCGTTGTCCACATCCAATGCTCCTCTTGAAGACGGCTTCAAGGCGGTCCTGGGCAACACGGCGACCAGTCGCATCCTGGGCCTGGTCGCCCTGACCGGCCTGGTGGCCAGCTTTCACACGATCATCTACGCCTACGGCCGCGTCGGATTCGCACTCTCACGAGCCGGCTACTTCCCGAGGTGGATCTCGATCACCGGCCGCTTTCAGACTCCGTGGGTCGCACTGGTACTCGGCGCGGTGATCGGCCTGGGCCTGGCGGCGGCAATCCACTTCAGCCAGAAAGCCAGCAGTGCCTCCGGCGATGCCGTCTCGGCGGTCACCGTCGGTGCCGTGCTCTTGAACATGGCCGTCTTCGGAGCCGTGCTCTCATACATCCTCGTGATGGTCAGCTACATCGTGCTGAAGATCACCCGTCCCGAAATGCCACGCCCCTACCTCAGCCCGCTGGGGATCCCCGGTGCGGCCGTCGGCACCGTGCTGGCCGTCGTCGCCCTGGCCGCGACCTTCTCGGTCCCCGAGTTCCGGCCCGGCATGTACGGAGTCGCCCTGTTTTTGGTCATCGGACTCGCCTGGTTCCTCTGCTACAGTCGACATCACCTGGTGGCGCAGGCGCCCGAGGAAGAAGTCGCGTTGCTCTCGGCCGCCCGGCTGGAAATCTCCGGCAGCGAGACCGAGCCGAACGACTCTGCGGATGACCACTCATGAACCTCCCCGCCAGACCGCCCGGCTGCCTGGCACTCGAAGAACTCCAGGCCCACCTCTCCGAAGGGACCATCGACACCGTGCTGGTCGGCTTCACCGACCTCTACGGCCGTCTGGCCGGAAAGAGGTTCGACGCGGGCTTCTTTCTCGAAGAGGTCGTCGAGCAGGGCACTCACGGCTGTGACTACCTGCTGACCGTCGACATGGAAATGGAACCGGTCCCCGGATACGAGTTTGCCAACTGGGAGCAGGGCTACGGTGATGTGCACCTGGTGCCCGACCTGGTCACGCTCCGCCACGCCACCTGGCTCGACCGCACCGCGATTGTGCTCTGCGACGTCGTCGACGACTCGACAGGGGACCTCATCCCGCTGGCACCTCGCTCGATGCTCAAAGGACAACTCGCCGCAGCCTCGGCGATCAACTTCCAGCCGCAGGCCGCCTCGGAACTCGAGTACTACCTCTTCCGCACCTCCTACCGCGACGCCGCGGCAAATGGTTACCACGACCTGTCCCCCGGCGGCTGGTACCTGGAAGACTACCAGTTGCTGCACGGGGGCCGGGACGAGGACATCCACGGAGCCGCACGGCGACACCTCGCGGCTTCGGGGGTCCCCGTCGAAAACACCAAGGGTGAATGGGGGTTGGGCCAGCACGAACTCAACATCCGCTATGCCCCGATGCTCGAGATGGCCGACCGCCACGTGCTGCTCAAGCAATGCCTCAAGGAGACCGCCGACGCGGCCGGAGCCGCAGTCAGTTTTATGGCCAAGTTCGACGAAAAGAAGGCCGGCTCGAGCTGCCACGTGCACATCAGTCTCTGGCACGAAGGCAGCAACGCTTTTGCGGGAGATGAGCCGCTGGGTCCGATCCACTGCAGCTCGACATTTCGCCACTTCCTGGGTGGATTCATGCAGCACGTGCCCGAGTTGATGCCGTTGTTGGCTCCGACGGTCAATTCCTACAAGCGGTACCAGTCGGGATCGTGGGCGCCGACGCGGATCGCCTGGAGCCACGACAACCGCACGGCCGGGTTCCGCGTGGTCGGCCACGACCAGTCGCTGCGGGTCGAGTGCCGCATCCCCGGTGCCGACTGCAACCCCTATCTGGTCTACTCGGCCGCACTGGCCGCCGGGCTCGACGGCATCGCCAACCAGGTCGAGCCACCCGCTCACTTCGATGGCGACGTCTACCAGTCCGATTCGGTGCCGGCGGTACCGGGCTCACTCGCCGAAGCCACCGGGCTGCTGGCTGACAGCGAATTCGCCAGGTTGACCTTCGGAGACGACGTGGTTGAGCACTACGTGCACTTCTTCCGTACCGAACAGGCCGCCTTTGATCGCGCCGTGACCGATTGGGAACGGCGAAGGTATTTCGAGAGGATCTGAACCGATGGCTGCCTGTGCGGCATTGATCGGAATCACCAGCTACGGCAAGGACGAGGACGACAAGTTCTCGCTGCCGAGTAACTATGTCTGCGCCGTGCGACGTGCCGGCGGCATCCCGGTGCTGTTGCCGCCGGGTGAGTCGGAAATCGAGAAACTCTTCGAGCGGCTCGACGGCATCGTGCTGGCCGGCGGAGGCGACATCGACCCGGGGCTGTACGGTGGACGGATGCACCCTGAGGTCTACATGGTCGACTCCGATCGTGACCTGCTGGAACTGGGACTGACCCGCCGGATTCTCTCCGAAGGACTCCCCACCCTGGCCATCTGCCGCGGTGCCCAGATGGTCAACGTCGCACTGGGCGGCTCGCTACATGAACACCTGCCCGACGTGGTCGGTGACGAGATCCAGCACCGACTGCCGCCGCGCGAGCCGACTCCACACTCGGTGACCATGGTCGAGGGTTCGCGGTTGGCCGAGCTGCTGACCCAGCCGACCTTCGACTGTGCCTCGTGGCACCACCAGTCCATCAATCGGCTCGGCCGCGGTCTGGATGTCGCCGCCCACGCACCCGACGGGACGATCGAAGCCGTCGAGTTGCCCGACCACCGGTGGTTGTACGCCGTACAGTGGCATCCGGAATTGACCGCCAAGGACGATCCACTGCAGCAGGCCCTCTTCGACGAACTGGTGGATGCGTGCGACAATGGACTCGATGACGGGCAGGGGGATGAGGCGTGAGTGGTCGATTGGCAGAGAAGGTGGCGTTGGTAACCGGTGCCGGAGGCGGCATCGGGCGAGAGACCTGTCGGTTGTTCGCCGCCGAGGGGGCTCGGATCGTTGCCGTGGACATCAACGAGGATTCGTGCCGCGAGACTGTCGAGGAGATCGAGGCGAAAGAGCCGGGGACGGCGATCTGTGTCACCGCCGATGTTGCCAGCGGGGAGGACTGTCTGGCAATGGTGGCCGCTGCCGAGGAGTCGTTTGGACGGCTGGACGTGCTGTTCAACAACGCCGGCATCATGGATTCTGCCGACGGCGACGCGGTCGAGACGTCGATTGAGACCTGGAACCGCACGATCTCGATCAACCTGACGGGAGTCTTCCTGGGCTGCAAGGCGGGAGTGCCGGCACTGTTGCGAGCCGGTGGAGGATCGATCATCAACACCGCGTCGTTCGTGGCCCTGATAGGAGCCGCCACGCCCCAGTTGGCCTACACGGCCAGCAAGGGGGGAGTGCTGGCCCTGACCCGCGAGTTGGCCATCATCCATGCCCGCCAGAACATCCGGGTCAACGCGCTGTGCCCGGGCCCGTTGAAGACCGAGATGCTGATGAGCTTTCTGGACACCGACGAGAAGAAACAGCGGCGGCTGGTGCACATCCCGATGGGCCGATTCGGCGAGGCATCGGAAATGGCCCGGGCCGCCCTCTACCTTGCCAGCGATGAATCGAGCTACGTGACCGGCACCGAATTCGTAGTTGACGGTGGAATCACCTCAGCCTACGTCACCCCCGAATC
>Ga0310123_10004282_pt1 | contig 10831 bp, 10 predicted proteins | sample CB6_AW_1057_MG_FD_203505 | JGI IMG/M metagenome (GOLD analysis project Ga0310123, IMG submission 203505) | Marine microbial communities from Western Arctic Ocean, Canada - CB6_AW_1057 | ecosystem: Environmental > Aquatic > Marine > Oceanic | place: Canada: Western Arctic Ocean | collected...
CTCCTCAGCCAACAGCTGCTCGACCTGCTCGATAATCGCTTTTACATCTGAAGTGCCCATGCACCCATTCATGCACCTTCTTCGTAAAAATCAACCAGATGCAATGCTGGCACTTGAGAGGATACGCCGTAGCCGTAGGACTTTGGACGCACTGCCAAAAAGTCCAAATTCTTAAGAATTCGGCTACGTCTAGTCACAAATCGTTTTTTCGATTTCAGATTCCTTAACGGCCTTGCCAAAACAGGCGAACCGGTCTTGGCAATCCCGTTAACTATGGCGACGATGTACGCAGAAATTTCTGGCGGGACCGTCTGTGTCGCAGGTGACTGTGGCTGGACGCGTGGGCTGGGGAGGTGTGGATGCGGAAACCGAGTTTTCTCTATTTTGATTTAGGCAATGTGCTGCTGATGTTTGACCATCATCGCGGCGCTGCCCAGATGGCCGAGGTGGCTGGAATACCCGTCGAGCAGGTTTGGGAGCTGGTCTTTCAGGGGGATCTCCAAAAGCGCGTCGAGTGCGGGGCCATTTCCAGCCAGGAGTTTTTCGACGAATTCTGCCAACAGACCAATTCGCGGCCCGATCGAGACGAATTGGCTCTGGCAGCCAGTGCCATCTTTGAAATCAATGCTTCGATCGTTCCCTTGGTGGCCACGCTTCATGTTTCCAACCACCGGATGGGCGTCCTGTCCAATACCTGCGAGGACCATTGGAACTACGTCATCAACAACCGTTATGCCATCATTCCAAGCCTTTTTGAGGTCCATGTCCTTAGTCACGAAGTCGGCGCGGCGAAACCAGACGCCAAGATCTATGAAGTGGCGGCCGACCGAGCCGGATGTCCGGCCAACGAAGTATTTTTCGTCGACGATCTCGCAGAGCACGTCGCGGGCGCACGAGCCGCAGGATTCGACGCCGTCCAATTTGAATCGGTCGATCGATTGGCCATGGACCTGCGCCAACGTGGACTGGAATTCAATTTTTGATGAGCCGGCTGGCTTGGCAGTTCAACGAGCAGCTCTAGCGAATGTATCGGTTGATCAGGTTCTCCAGCATCTCCTGCCGGCCGCTGCCATTGGCCGACGCCTCACCTTGGCCGAGCATGTACTGTTCCAGCGACGTAAAATCGTGCTGGCCGTTTTCGATCTCGGCGCCAACGCCCTGCGACCAACTCGCGTAGCGCTGGTCGAGCAGTGATTGCAGCTCGCCATCAGCACGAATCGCGGCCGCGATCTTCAGTCCCCGCGCGAAGGTGTCCATGCCGCCGATGTGAGCGTAAAACAAATCGATCGGCTCGAAACTCTCGCGGCGCAGCTTGGCATCGAAGTTGACACCTCCCGGCGCAATTCCGCCGTACTTTAGAATCGAAAGCATGCAGCGAGTCGTCAGATAGATGTTCGTGGGAAATTGATCCGTGTCCCAGCCCAACAGCAAATCGCCCGTGTTGGCGTCGATCGAACCGAGCATGCCTTGATGTCCAGCGTACTCAAGCTCGTGCATCATAGTGTGACCGGCGAGCGTGGCGTGATTGGTCTCAAGATTCAGCTTGAGGTGGTCCGTCAAGTCGTAGGCGCGGAGAAAGTTAATGCAGGCCGCCGCGTCCGAGTCGTATTGATGCTTGGTCGGTTCTTTGGGCTTGGGCTCGATCAGAAACTGTCCCGTGAAACCGATCTGTCGGGCGTAATCGACGGCCATGTGCAAGAAGGCGCCCAGGTGATCCAGTTCCCTTTCCATGTCCGTGTTGTAGAGGTTTTGATATCCTTCCCGGCCTCCCCAGAAGACAAAATTCTCTCCGCCTAGTTCCTTGGTGATTTCCAGACATTTTTTACATTGAGCCGCCGCGTAGGCGAAAACGTCCGCATTACAGCTGGTCGCCGCCCCATGCATGAACCGCGGATGGCTGAACAGGTTCTGTGTACCCCACAGCAACCGGATTCCTGTCCGTTCCTGCTCGGATTTGATCCGCTGGACAACCGCGTCCAAATTGGCATTGGTCTCGGCCAGCGACGCTCCTTCGGGGGCAATGTCGCGATCGTGAAAAGCAAAGTAAGGCGCTCCCAGCTTGTCGATGAATTCAAACGCCACTATTACTCGAGCCAGCGCGTTTTCGACCGATTCCGAACCGTCGTCCCAGGGACGCAGCATGGTCGGCGCCCCAAACGGATCCGCTCCAGTGCTGCGAAAGGTATGCCAATAAACGACGCTGAAGCGCATGTGCTCCTTCATCGTTTTTCCTTCCACAACTTCATCCTCGTTGTACCAGCGGAAGGCTAGGGGGTTCGTCGAATCAGGACCTTCGTAGGCAATTTGGCTAATTTCAGGAAATGCGGACATGGTAATCCTTGGGAAATATTTTCCACCGTTAGCGTTAGCAATAGCCAGCCATCAAGATGCCTGAATCCATGGTTACCAAATTGCAGACCGGAAAACAATGAGGGCTAAGGTGAAGTAGGTCAACACCATCCTCAATTAAACCGTCGAAGGATCAAATCGCCTAGGCCTGGCCAGACTTGAGAAATTGCGAACAGTAAACGGGCTCGACCTGGCACGACCAACTCGGGTTGCCGCTTTTCGCAGGCCCGGATGACGCGTTCGGCCAGCCGATCGGGTGAAATTCCCACCAGTCTCACACCGCCACCCGGTTCGGACGCTTCGGGAGGAAGATTCCGCGCCTGGTCCTGGTAACGTGGGCCGGCATCCTCTCGGCGGATTGGTCCGGAACAAACCAGCAGCACGTGAACTCCCCGCGGCTTAAGCTCCGCGCGAAGTTGGTGGTTGTAAGCAGCCAGCGCGAATTTGCTGGCCGGATAAGCACCAAGATGTTCTCCAGCCGACTTACAGGCAAGTGAACCTATATTGGCAATCGATCCGCCTGAATCCACCAGCAGCGGTATCGCCCGCGCGCAGCAGTTTACCGCCGACACGAAATTGATCTCAAATAATTCGCGGAATTCCTCGGGTTCCGTTTCACTAGCGCGGCCGCGAGTGGAACGACCGACGTTGTTTACCAAAACGTCCAGGCTCCCGTGCGTCTCGCGAATCCAACTGAACAAGTCCGCCACTTGGCCTGGCCGCGTGACGTCCGCCGCGAAACTGCTGGCCGCCAGCCCCCTTGATCGAATCGCTTCCGCCGTCGCGTCGGCTTGACCCTGATTTCGCCCTGTGATCACGACGTGGGCCCCAGCTGCGGCGAATTGCCCAGCCAGATGCTTACCAAAGCCCTGTGAACTGCCCGTGATCAACGCAACCTTGTTTTTCCAGCTTGACATGATGTGGTCCACGTTTATTCGACGGCCGCAGGTGCCGTTGACTCGAAAACTTCAAAACTCAACACACACCAATGAACCTCAGTGTCCGAGCCCCATTGGATTCTCTGATACCTTGAGGGATAGCCCCACTGCTCATCAAAGATTCCACGGATCGTCAAATCGGTCGGTGTCTCTGGAGCATTCGTCTCGATCGCTCCGACGTCATAACCAATGGTGTTGAACATGCCGGGAACGCTCCAGGTGCCCAGCGTCCTCAATTGCGTTAACGGATGGCCGTTTCGCCGTGCGCTGGTCGTCACGCCGTTGCGAACCTCCGCTTCGTAAACCGCCGGTTGGCGGCCACTCACCTCGATGCTGATATTATAGTTGGCCGGCGACCGCGATTTCCAAAGCTCCCAAGCCTGATCATAAGTTTCACGTCCGAACGCCGGCAGCCTGTCTTGATGCGAGGACCAAAACAGGATCGAGCCAACGACCAAAATCGCGCATCCAGCGCCGGCCATTGCGGCCAACACTTTTTGACGCTGAGAGGACATGTAGGATCAATTGTATGGGGTTGGGTGAGTATTGATGAATAGCGAGGCTGTGCCTCAGACCATTTGCTGTGTGGATCAGTGTTCAGGTATCAGTGTTCAGGTATCAGTGTTCAGGTATCAGTGTCCAGTCAGATCCTCCTGTCAAAACGTGAAACCTGAAACCTGAACTGGACTCAATTGTAAAGATGCTCTCTCGTTGTTGACCTTAATCTGGCTTATCGGGCCGAACGGAAATCCCTCGCGCAAATCGACCGGGCGCCTGATTCCCGCTGTGCTTGAAATACGGCCACCATGAATACCTGCAAGAAACTGCCAATCCAGAAACCAAAGAGACCACCCAGCACAATGAACGAGCAAACGCCCAAGCCCATATTGGCCAACGTCAAATTTTCCGGCGGATTGCTTTGCATCAGCAGCTCCGCTCCACCGTAACCGCCCCCGATCGCTCCCAAAACTGTCATCACAACGATGGTCCAACCCAGCGAGATGCGCCGACTAAGTCGTGTGACCGGTGCGCAGTCATGAGCGGTCACGGATGATCTGCTTCGCTTCGGTGGCGAGTTCTCTTCGTCTTCCGCGGGCTGCTGATCGCGTAATCGACATCCCAACGCATTCCCGGCCACATGGGCAATGGCCGCCAACGCAAAAAGAATTCCCACGGCGATTGCCAGCGACGAAAGATTGCGAATGACGGCTAACATCATACAAAGTACCGCCATTGCCAGAAACAGTGTGCGCAAACGAAAACGAGGTATCGCTGCCGAGCCGTCCTGATGGGCGCCTTTGCGCGTGAGTGATTCCATGTCTGTTGCTATCGCTTCGTGACCGAGGAACATGATAACTTAGACGCCATGAAAGTGGAGTCCAGTCAATTATACTCGCTGGCATCCGGTAATCGTGCCTTCACCCCGTTGATTTTGCAATTCCCTTAGACATGTCCAAGGTCTCTCTCATCGGTATTGTGATGGCCGTGGTTGCCGTGATCGCCGCGTATGGCATCGGTTATTCAGCCGGATTGGCCGTCGGAAAAGAATCCGGTTTCGAGAAAGGGAAACGGGCGGGAGCCAAAGAGGGTTCCAAACGGGGCTATGCTGTGGGCTTCGATCGAGGTCGCCGAAACCAAGGCGATCCCGAAGATGAGGACGAACCGCGCAAGGCGGGGTGCGCTGGAGTCATGCTTGTTGTACTGCTCACGCCTCTGGCGTGGTTCATCTACTCGGCGATATTCGCCTAGGCTCACTGTCCCAGTTGTGTCGTAAGACCCCTGCCGGCGGTGCAGGGGGAGGCAGGTCTTGTTCATGCGTTACGAAGTCAGGCAACGGATCCTAAGCGGGACGGTCGAAGTAGCCTCGACTTGTCAAAAGCGTCCGAAAAATCTTACGACTCCAACTAAGGCTCGTCGACTCGCTCGACCTCAGTCGCGCGATTACCCGACCCATTGGACGAGGCGACCCGGCGGAGGTCCTTCGGCACAGCCACCCAGGGACCTGCCGCTTGGTCGATTCTTTTTGGTTCAGGCAATGTGTTTTTGGGTGCCGGCCTTTGGGGCACTGTGTTTTGGGGCACTGTGTTTTGAAGTGCCGGGCTTTGGAGTTCCGGAGTCGGCGGCTCGTTAGGCACCGAGCGGACCCGATCGGCAAGATTGGCAATGGGGACATCCAGTTTGGCGAATTCTCGCGCGTGATGGACGTCGAAGGTGACCGACAAGAACTGGTGCCCACGCGAGGCGCAAGCGGCCAACGCCTTGGCCATACGACGATCTTTCTTGTCACCGGTCGTTTCCAACAAATCGTCGATCACGATCGGCAGCTTCTCGCCGCGGTCTGCCAGAGCATCAATTCTCGCCAGCCACAGGCCCAAATAGGCATCGACGATGTGCTCCGCCGCAACGCTGTCCAACGCGTGCACCTTCCCATCCTTGTCCCGTAATCCCAGGGTGTTCTTTTTTGACGAGTACTCAAAACGGATAAGCTTTTTCCCGGAAAGGTTGACCAGGTACTCCGCCGCGAGTGCGAGATACTTAGGTTCGCTCCGCGACGAACCCAGTCGTTTCAGTTTTCGTTGCCAACTGGTGATTTGTTCCTTACCCAATTTGCGGAGATGGGCGACATTGCTCAGTTTTTGCTCGATTTCGCTCCAGTTGACCGCCGTCCCGTAGTCCGCTGAATGGATTTCCGGTGCCGAGGATTCCCACGCTTTCAAACGTTCGCGGAACCTTCCACGTTTTTCGGCATGCCCGATCAATTGATCGCGGATATCCCCTTGCTGTTGGCGAAGGTGCTCCAAGCGGGATTCCAATTGGTCATCGGTCATTTCCCCGAGAATTGGTGCGCGTTCGTCCTCGCCGTAACGATTGGTTAATTCGTCGATCTGCGCAGTCATGTGCTCCTCTTCCTGTTGGAGCATACGAACTTGCTGGGAATGTATTTGCTGCTTGATGTTTCGTTGTTGTTGTTTCTTATCGAGGCGCTCGACCAATTCGCCGCGGTGATGGGACAATCTACGTTGGAGACTGCCGATCTTCTTTTTCCGTTGCGCGAGTTTTTTCAAGGATCGTTGCAACCGGCGGCGCTGCCGGAGTTGGGCCTTCTTCTCTTCTAATATCTCCCGAAGAATATCCATCTGCTCACGAATCGTGCGGCTGGAGCCTGAAAAGCCGAGATCCTGCAGCAGATTGCGAACCGTATCGCTCAGACTTTCCAAATTGTGACGCCGTCGATCCAGATCGCTTCGCATGTGACTTAAATTCAGATCATTGCCGAAGTCAAAGCTCTGGGCGATAGGTGACCGCGCCGAAGACAATTGAGCAAGCTCGATTCGCGCCTGGGAAGGTGATAGCTTGGGAGACATTCCCGCTTCCACCAAGAAACGCCGCCAGGTGCTCATCGACTCGCGATAGCTGAACTGTTTTTCTTCCAACTGCTGGCGGGCGGATAGGATCTCGGGCAAATCGTCAATAGCAGTTGGTGTTGGAAGCGATGATTGCTGGTCTTCCAGTGAGTTACGCAGCGCCGCCACTTTCTCTTCAGCGATGCGGAACTTCTCCACCAAAGAATCGCGGCTGACTAAATTGTCCAACTCCGATTCGTCATAACCGTCGGTGATCTGTGTCAACTCGTTCTCGATGCTTGCCAGTCGCCGTCGCGAGGTTTGCAACTGGTCGCCGCCCATGTGATCCAAAAACAACTTAAGAATGGCAGTCACCAGCGCGAGAGCAAAACCGAGCAGGACGTAGCCGAAATTCGGCTCGCCATCGGCCAGCCACAGGTTGTAAATCACCATGGTCACGCCGACCATGAACGGAACGGCGAAGATCATTGTCATCTGAAATGGCATCAATTGGCGAGCGTAAAGCCGGCGAACTTTCCCGTCCACCTCCTGACGCTCCGATTCCAATTCGTGATACTGCGAATGGGAATCTAATTGATGGCGAAGGCGTTCCACTCGGCGCTCCGAGTCTTGCAGCGGACGAAGTTCGGCTGGACCCAGTTGAGGCGACGTAAAGGACGTGTCCCGTGCCACGTTCTCCGTGCCCTGCAGAGTGGATCGGGCTCGCTCGAATTCCGACTTGGCCTGTTTGGCCTGCCGCGCGAGTCGTTGCAGCTCGTCCACGGACGGCAAATCGCTGCGGTGGGAGGCCAGCCTATTCGGTGCAGCGGACTTCGGTTGGAATCGGTCGGACTCCAACCGCGATTCGAATTCCCGGATGCGCCCCGATAGCTGATCAATGGCTTCCTCTTCCGCCAGATACATGCGCTCGTGAAAGAGGATGGCCTCGATTCGCGGAATCGATTTTAGGCCACGAGCCACCGTCGTGTCTTCGCGCAACTGCTGGTTGAGTTCTCGGCCTTCCAATTGGACCTTTTGTAGTTTCTCGCGACAGGTCTTGATGCGGGCGTCCAGTCGCATCAGCGGCCGATTCTTGGTCAGGTCCACCGTTTGCAATGTGGACTCCTGACGCAATTTGGAGAGTTCCTGCTGAATCTCCTCCAGCCTCGTGTGAGCTCGATTGTAATTCAAAGCCCCTTTGACCGCCTCAATCTCGTCTTCAAGGTGCTGGTCCTTGGCCAGCACCTCGGTCAGCAAGCTCTCGGTACGTTTGAGCTCTTGAGTTAGCTCCAGTGAATTCGCTTTTGGCGCCGATGCCGCTGGCGCCGGGGATGGCTCGGCAGACGGATCCCTCGCGGCCTGGTCGTCCGCCATGGACTGCGTGATCTGCGCACGCAGCTCTTCCAACGAAGTGTCCAATCCGGCAAGCCATGAGTCGTCGATCTCGGGAAACGTGACACGAGTAACCACAGCCGGTGCCTGAGCGACTAACTCCTTGGCGATCGCGCAGATGTCATCGATGGCGAAACCATCCTTATTCTCGGCGATGCGGCGCAAGCGGCCCGGTGTCAATGTGAACTGTTGGCGATACTGCTCGATCGTGATGCCATCCAACAGGTTGTCGAGGTAGCCTTCGTCGTAAATCGTCCCGTCAGGGGCTGATATGCGCAGTGCCGGATGCCCCGGATCGGCCAGCTCTGGTGGCTGACGTGAGACTCGAAACACACCATTCTCAGTCCGCACATGAACGGTGCCGCCGCTCTGAAGATTTCTGTTCGAATCGTGCCGCCGCCGCCGGTTGCGGCCCAGCCGTTGTCCGAAAAGGACCCAAGGCAGCAGGTTCAACAATTCCAGCTTGCTTTGGCGATGGTCCACCAGAGCCACATTGAGACCCTGTCCAAGGTCCAGCAACCGGAGCGGGTTGCCACCCAGGAAATGGTCGACGTGAAATTCAGTTATGATCACCTGAAAACAATCCGAGGTTCTCGAGCCGCCGCGCTAATCCGCGGCCGGATATCGTAGCCTAAATGGGGATTCTAGGTCGATAGAAATCCCACCGCCGCATGACCATCCGCAAAAGACCGTCAATGCGGCTGTTTTTCGTCTGTATCGCCAGGGTGAATCGTCCCGGCCAGTCCCCGTGGCGACGGCAAGCTCTACTGAGGCAAGTGACCTAACTCGACCGGCGGAAAACTACCGTTGAGCCCGATTTTCATAAACGTGACCAGGTCTTGTTTTTCTTGGTCGGTCAGCTCGATTTTCTTGACCTTGTCACTGAGGTGCTCGTTGGGATGGCCACCTTTACCGTACCAGTCGACAACTTCCTCCAGCGTCGCTTGTGAGCCATCGTGCATGTAAGGACCAGTCATGGCGACGTTGCGAACCGTCGGCGTTTTGAAGGCTCCCGTGTCCTTGTCCTCGCCGGTAACCACCGATCGCCCCAGATCAAGTTCTTCGACGTCCATACCAACTCCCAGGTTGTGGTACTGCTCGTCGGAGAAATTGGCTCCGGCATGACAGGCAGTACAACCGACGCCATCGCTGAAAACAGATCTCGTCCCCGCCAGACTCCTTCGTCGATACCTTCGGTGAGCCGCTTGGCTTCCGCGTACTTGGCATACATCTCCGGAGACTCTTCCTTGATCTCCTCAATCTCCTCTTCGTCGAATTGAGATTCGACGGTGGGGACGATTTCACGGTAATCGTAGGCAGTTGGTCCAGTGACCACGGCGCGCTCGAACGTGGCAATGGCCTTGCCAATGTTGTCGATGATGACACCTTCGCCGGGGAAGATCTTTTCGAATTGAATTCGATAGCCTTCAATACCCGCCACGGTGGCGACCGCGTTCTCCTGGGTGTTGGCCATTTCAATGGGATTCGCGATCGGGCCAACCGCTTGTTCCTCTAACGAAGCGGCCCGTCCATCTCAAAACTGAGGACCGCTGACGATGCGATTGTAGCTGACTGGAGAATTTCGTCCCCCTTCTTGGCCATTCACACCTACCCCGAATCGCGTATCCTTCGCATAACCAAAATCAGGATGGTGGCAACTCGCGCAACTGATCGTGTTGTCCGAGGACAGTCGCGTGTCAAAGTACAATTGCCGACCTAATTCGAGCTTGGCCCGTGTCATGACATTGGCGTCGATTCCCTGTATCAAGCCGGTACCCGCAGCGGGAGGTTGAACAGCAGCAGCTCGTGATTCGCGGGATCATCCAACCACGTTTGAATCTGCTCCATCGTCAGATCACCCTCGCCAGGAATCCCGGATGTAAGCTGTGGATCACCTAGCGTGACAACGTTCGGGCCACCAGGATCTCCGTCATCGCCCGTGGGTGGGCTGGTGACTTCTTTGCTGAACACTTCCAATTCATCTGTAAAGGTGTCCTTGATGTCGTCCAACGCTGTGGTGGCCGTTTCAGTTGCTTCACCCAGCTTTTCGGCAGCCGTCTGGGTTGCCTCGTCGACCTTATCTTTAGCGGCTGCGAAAGAATTTTCCATCTCCTTTGTCGCGGAGTCAGCCGCTTCGTCAATTGCCCTGCCGGCATCGTCCAGCACCGAATCGGTTGCTTCGCCTGTTGCGGCGGCATCGTCGGTTGTCGAATCCGACAACGACTTGCAACCGGTCATCGACATTGTCATGAAACTCAAGCAAATACAGCTGGCAGCGATCATCCAAGCTGCCGACGGTCTACATGTAATTCTTATCGAATACCCCCCTGAAGCCTGATTCGGCCCTGGTCGTTTTGTGCGACGTCACGCGACACGCAGCCCAGCCACAAATTGCCGAGCTGCAGTTCGAGTCCAATTATATGAGGATCCACGCACCCGACGACCCGGGGTACCCGAGTTTCGGGGGATAGGGGATACTCGTTTCAGAAAAATTCAACGATTTGTTCCGACGAGCTGAAAAGGCCCAGCGGCGAGGCAAGTTGTGGCTGGCACTAAATCTCTGCCGAGCCGCGTCCAAACATGCCTCGACCAAGCGCCAAACCGCCCTGGATCGACGAATGGATCGCCTGCGTTCGCAAATCTCCCCATAGCCCACGGCAAAAGCAGTTCAGCCCACGGCAAAAGCAGTTCAGCCCACGGCGAAAGCAGTTCGCATTCCTTATCCAGCGGAGCGCTGGTAAGGTTGTAACTCCAGAATTGCGGGCCAGGGCCGTACAGATTCAATTCAATCCAGGAGTCAAATTGGAT
>Ga0310123_10004286_pt1 | contig 10827 bp, 6 predicted proteins | sample CB6_AW_1057_MG_FD_203505 | JGI IMG/M metagenome (GOLD analysis project Ga0310123, IMG submission 203505) | Marine microbial communities from Western Arctic Ocean, Canada - CB6_AW_1057 | ecosystem: Environmental > Aquatic > Marine > Oceanic | place: Canada: Western Arctic Ocean | collected...
GGCGATGCCGGCGAGGAGATTGCGGGCCGCCGTCATCGCCACTTTCAATCGGGTGCCGTGGGTGTCGGTACCCAGATGCGGACTCAACACCACGTTCTCCAGCGACAGAATGGGATCGTCCATCGGCAGCGGTTCCACCTCCATCACATCGAGCGCGGCGCCGGCGATGGCGTCGCTCTGCAGCGCCCGATACAGCGCCTGCTGATCGACCACCCGGCCCCGGGAGCTGTTGACGAGGATGGCCGTCTCCTTCATGAGGCTGAGCTCGCGCTCTCCGATCAAATGTTCCGTCTCCGGGGTGAGCCTCACGTGCAGACTGACGAAATCAGCGCGTTTCAGGAGATCCTCGAGGCGGTTGCACCACTCTAGATCCAGCTGCTTTTCGAGGTCCGGCTTACGCGAGCGCGAGAAGTACAGCACCTTCATGTCGAATCCGCGGGCCCGTTTCGCCATCTCGGTACCGATCTGTCCCAGACCGATAATGCCCAGTCTGCTTGCATGGACTTCCTGTCCCACCAGGTGCCTGGTCGCCAGGTCGTGAACCCAACCGCCGGCGCGCACAAACCGGTCGATCTCGGCTATGCGGCGCGCCGCGGCCAGTAGCAGTGCCATCGCCATGTCAGCGGTGCCCTGGCTGCCCGCACAGGGCGTGTTGCCAACCGAAATCCCCAGCCGGGTCGCCTCGGCGAGGTCGACGTTGTCCGTGCCGCTGCCTCCGATTGACACCACCTTCAGCCCGGCAGCCGACTGCAGCAGCTTCGAGTCGATCTTGTCGAAGACCTGGACCATCAGTCCCGTCGCTTCGGCAGCCGCTTTCAGGAGGACATCGGCGGGAACGGGCTTGACCCCCGGCCACATGTCCATCTCCGTATTCGCGGAGAGCACGTCCTGAACCTCTCGTGGCACCACGCTGCTGACGTAGACTTTGGATTTCGACATCCGTTCCTCCTCCATCTGCCGGGTGACAAATTCCTGTGGCAGGACACCAACGGAATGGTGCAAAATAATTCGTAGCCGAAGTCGTGAGACCAGCCCATTCAACATGCAATGAATCGCTGAAACGTCCCCTGCCGCCTTGTGCGGCAGGAGCGCAAGTTTTTTGAGCTAGTTTCGAGGGCTAATTGGCGCTGCCCCCTGCCGGCTCGTCCGGCAGGGGACGCGTTTGTTTTTTGGTACGGCTAGCTATAAAAACTCATTCACCTGCCGGACAAGCCGGGCAGGGGTCTTGAGCACGCAGTGCATGTTGAAAGGGCTGGTCGTGAGACTTCGGAAAAACAAAGTGAAAACGGACGTGTTGCTGCCGTCACTAGATCTCACTTTTTGTGAAGTTACCAAATGAATCCCGCGAATGCAATTTCACGCACAAAGTCTCACGACTTCGGCTACGTAATTTTTTTTGCAACGCTGGAGTATAATAATAGTATGGGGTAATCACCACAGTGGCGTTCGGGGGGCGCACCCCGGCAACAGTTGAAACGATAGGCCGATCGGCACTATACTCAGGGGGGAGAAGCAGCGCACCGTGCCGAGAAACCGCGGCACTCTGGTTCTCAGTCCCGGCTTGTGAGTCATCCCAATGCATACCAGGTTCTCCATCCTTCTGGGGACAACATTCGCCGCAGCCGCGGTCTGCCTGGGATTTCCTCGCACGTTTGCGGCGGAGAAGGCGGCGGTTGATTTCACGCGGGACATCCGGCCGATCCTCTCGAACCATTGCTTCAGCTGCCACGGTCCCGACGAGGGTGCCCGCCAGGCCGGGTTGCGGCTGGACCAACGGGATAGCGCCCTCGGTGAATCCGATAGCGGCACGCTTGCCATCGTTCCGGGCAGCCCGGACGTCAGCGAGTTGGTCTCGCGGATCGAGTCGCCCGATGACGATGTCCGCATGCCGCCCCCATCGACGCAAAAACCGCTCTCGCTCGCGCAGCAGGAGCTGCTCAAGCGGTGGATCGCGGAAGGGGCCGCGTACGCGGATCACTGGGCGTTTGTGGCACCACGTCGGCCAAAGCTGCCGGCGGTCAGGGCAACGGGCTGGCCGCGAAACGCCATCGACCACTTGGTGCTCAAGCAGCTCGAGGACGCTGGGCTCTCGCCGTCTGCCGAGGTCGACCGGGCCGGCTGGCTGCGGCGGGTCACGCTGGATCTCACGGGACTGCCTCCCTCGCCGGCGGAGCTCGATGCGTTTCTGGCGGACCCCTCTCACGCCGCCTACGAAACAGCCGTCGATCGGCTGCTCCACTCACCCCGGCACGCCGAGCGGATGGCGATGTACTGGCTGGATGCGGCCCGCTACGCTGACACCAACGGCTACAACAATGACGAGATGCGGACGATGTGGCCGTGGCGCGACTGGGTGATCCGCGCGTTCGAGCAGGGCATGCCGTACGACCAGTTTCTCACCGAGCAGCTTGCCGGCGACCTGCTGCCTGGCGCCACGCTCAGCCAGCAGGTCGCAACCGGGTTCAACCGCAACCACGTCCTGACGACCGAAGGCGGCATCATCGTAGAGGAATACCATGTCGAATACGTGGCCGACCGCGTTCACACCACCGGGACGGTCTTCCTCGGCCTGTCGCTGCAGTGCGCCCGCTGCCACGACCACAAGTTCGACCCGGTCTCGCAGCTTGAGTACTACCGGTTCGCGTCGCTGTTCGGCAACACCGACGGCAAGCTCGTCGGGGGCATAAAGCTCCAGATGGCCGAGCCGCTACTGAAGGTCCCCTCGCGCCGGCAGCAGGCCGTGCTGGCGCAGCTGGTAGAACGGCGGGACGAGATTGCCGCCCAGCTCGAGGCGCTCGCCGCCGCTGTCGACTCCGATCTGGCCCGCTGGGAGGAGACGCTTACACCCCAGCAGAAGTCGGTGCAGCTGACGGCCGCGGAGGTGTCGCAGATCGCCGCGGGAGAGGAACTGGCGACGCTGGGGGATCTTCTGGCCGTGGCGGAGGCCGATCGCACGGCGGAGCAGCGGGAGAGGCTGCAGAAGTATTTTCTCCGGCAGGTCGACCCCCGCGCAATTCGACTGGAGACCGAGCGGGCCGACATCGAGCGGCAGCTGGCCGAGATCGACAAGGTAGTGCCGAAGACGATGGTCATGCGCGAGCGGGATCCTCCCCGCCCGACCTATTTTCTAAAGCGGGGCCAGTACGACCAGCGGGGCGAGCAGGTCGAGGGAGGGGTTCCCGCGGTGCTCTGCAGAGACGAGCCCGTTACGGTCTCGAGCCGTCTCGAACTGGCTCGCTGGCTGACCGCCCCCTCGCATCCGCTCACGGCACGTGTGGCGGTCAATCGCTCGTGGGCGATGCTCTTCGGGAGCGGGTTGGTGGAGACGGCCGAGGACTTCGGCGTGCAGGGGACCTTGCCTAGCCACCCGCAGCTGCTCGACTGGCTCGCCACGGAACTGGTTCGTCGGCGGTGGGACCAGCGGGCGATGCTCAAGTTGATGGTGCTCTCGGCGACGTATCGCCAGTCGTCGCGGATGACACGGGAGCTGCTCCAGCGGGATCCGGAAAACCGTCTGCTGGCCCGCGCCCCTCGTTACCGGTTGCCGGCCGAAACGGTTCGCGACAACGGGCTGGTGATCAGCGGGCTGCTGTGCCACCGCATCGGCGGACCGAGCGTCAAGCCGTACCAGCCCGCCGGTCTCTGGGAAGATGTCTCCGTGGCGCGGCGCGATAAATATGTGGCCGATGAGGGCGAGGGCCTCTATCGTCGCAGCATGTACACGTTCTGGAAACGGACCAGCCCGCCGCCCGCCATGTCCGCCTTCGACGCGCCGGACCGCGAAACGTGCGTCGTCCGCCGCGGCCGCACCAACACGCCACTGCAGGCCCTCGTGTTGTTGAACGACCCGACCTACGTAGAGGCCGCCCGCAAATTCGCCGAACGGGTCATGATGCACGCCTCGTCCGACGAAGAGCGGCTGGCGTTCGCATTCAAGCTCGCCCTCTGCCGGACGCCGCGACCCGAGGAGCAGACGATCCTGCTGGACTTCCGCCGCGCCGCCCGGCAGCAATTCAATCACGATCCGGCTGCGGCCGAGAAGCTGCTCGGCGTGGGCCAGTCTCCACGCGACGCCTCGCTGGACACTGTCGACCTGGCCGCCTGGACCACCGTGACCAGCATGATCCTGAATCTCGACGAGACGATTACGAAGCAGTGAGGAGGAAACGGAATGCAGAGCGAAGACGAATGTAACGGTTTATGTGTCTGAAGGATTTCACTGAACCGATGGGGTCACTGAACCGATGGGGGAATGATGAACACGGTCACTGAATCTGAGCGTCGCACGTCAGGCACCGCGATGGAAGTCTCCCGTCGGCGTTTTCTGGGCGGGGCGGCCCATTGTGCCGGGACGGCGGCCCTGATGTCGCTGCTCGCGCGGGACTCGCGGGCCACAACGGCGACCCCCACCCTCGAAACGCACTTCACCCCGCAGGCGAAGCGGGTCGTCTTCCTCTTCCAGTCGGGCGGACCATCGCAGTTCGAACTGCTCGATTACAAACCGCAGCTCCGCGGACTGCACGGCAGCGAACTGCCCGACTCGATTCGCCAGGGACAGCGGCTGACCGGCATGACGTCGGGCCAGAAGAGTTTTCCGGTCACCGCATCGCACTTCGGCTTCCGGCAGGTGGGCCGGGCGGGGACGTGGCTGGGGGACCTGCTGCCGCACACCCAGGGCGTGGTCGACGATATCTGCGTGATCCGCTCGATGCACACCGAGGCGATCAACCACGATCCGGCCATCACGTACATCCAGACCGGCGCGCAGCAGCCGGGGCGGCCGTCGCTGGGGGCGTGGCTGAGCTACGGCCTGGGAAGCGAGGCGGAGGACCTGCCGGCATTCATCGTGCTGATCTCGCACGGTACGGGCAAAGACGCCAACCAGGGCCTGCTGGAGAGGTTGTGGGGCAGCGGCTTTCTTCCCTCGAACCACCAGGGCGTGAAGCTCCGCAGCAGCGGTGACCCGGTGCTGTATCTCTCCGACCCGCCCGGCGTCGACCGGTCGCTGCGTCGCCGGATGCTGGACGGCATTGCCGGCCTCAATCGGCAACAGCTGGAGCGGTCGGGTGATCCGGAGATTGCCACCCGCATCGCCCAGTACGAGATGGCGTTTCGGATGCAGAGTTCGGTTCCCAGCCTGACCGACCTTTCGACTGAATCGGCGAGCACATTCGAAATGTACGGTGACCAGGCCCGCCAGCCCGGCACGTTCGCCAGCAACTGTCTGCTGGCCCGCCGGCTGCTGGAGCGGGGCGTCCGCTTTGTACAGCTGTTCCACCGCGGCTGGGATCAGCACGCCGGCGTGGTGACAAACCTCCCCAAGCAGTGCCACGACGTAGACCAGCCGCAGGCCGCGCTGATCGCCGATCTGAAACAGCGGGGCCTGCTGGAAGACACGCTGGTCGTCTGGGGGGGCGAGTTCGGCCGCACGGTCTATGCCCAGGGCAAGCTGCAGACCGACTACGGCCGCGACCACCACGGCCGCTGTTTCTCGGTGTGGCTGGCCGGCGGCGGCATCAAGGGGGGAATGGTCTACGGCGAGACGGACGACTTCGGCTACAACATCGTCCGCGACCCGGTCCACATTCACGACCTGAACGCCACGATCCTGCACTGTCTCGGCTTCGACCACCGGCGGCTCACATTCCGCCTGCAGGGCCGCGACTACCGCCTCACCGACGTCCACGGCAAAGTGGTTACACCGCTGCTGGCGTCGTCGTGATGGGGGGGCGACGTCAACGTTTCTTGTTTCGCCCTTACAGGGCTGGGCTTATGGCGCATCGGTAACCCAGGGCGGCACTCCGCGGGTTAGTACAGTGACCTGCTCGCACGCATCTTGGTTCGCGAGCGGTGCTGGCGGTTGCTCAGGTTGTTGGTTCCTTTCGTGAACGGTTAGGATCGCCCAAAAAATAACTGTCGTATCTTTCTGTCCCCTCACCCTACCCTCTCCCAAGGGGAGAGGGGACAGAGGAACAATTAATTTTTGGGCGATCCTTAGCTCGCTCCCACCCAGAATGAATAGAAGCTCGCATTGCGGAGCTTGAACCGTAGGGTTATTGTTTTGCCTTTCAGGTCTGCCAGATCGCCCGACTTCCACTGGACTGTCGCGCGGAGTTGGTCGCCAACTATCGGCTGGGAGACCGCCAACGTCTTTCCTTCGGCGTCCAATACCTCGGCCTCCAAGCTACCCTCGGCCGCGTCCACGTTGACTAGCAGCTTCGCGCCGGTGAGCACAAAGGGCTTAGTCAGCAGCGTTCCCGGTTTCTCTCCAGCATCAAGCGACATGAACCCGTCGCGTCTCAGGACCGCCAAACAGACAGCCCCGGCGTGCGGAGGCGGATTCGGCGGTTTACCCCGATACTTGGCGGCCGTGTAGTAGAACCACAATTCGTCACCACGGACGAGCGGGGCGCTGGGTGGAAGCATGCACATCGTATCCCAGGCGTCGCCGACTGGTGAGTTATCGATGAACGGCTGACGGTCTGCGAGCCGTGTCCACGACGTCAAGTTGCGGCTACACGCGAGCTGTACATGGTGGAATCCGTCCGTATTCCCTTCGGGACGCGGACCAGTGGTGTGGAACATCGCCGGCAGGATAATGTAAAGGTCCTCATACCGAAAAACGGCGACGTTATAGATGTCGACTCCGTAGTAGCGGGGATCGTTGTAAACCGGGTCCTGCCGTGTGGGATCCGCCAGACGCGCCAAGATCCACGCCTTGGCTCGTTGCTGGTCCTCGGCGTCCGCATGATACAGCAGCCTCGGTTCAGTCCAGTGCTCGAAATCCTTACTGGTCGAAACAGCCTGCGAGCGGCCGAAAGGGCCAGCGACTTTCAGCGTGGCAATGTACGTACCCGTTAAAGCGTCGTAGCTCATGTTCGACTCGTCGCCCGAGGGGATCCTGGGCACGCTCAACCGCTTCCAATGAATCTCATCGGGGCTGACGATCGGCCAACGGGGGTGACGGGACAGGAACCCTTTATATCGCCGCTCGGGGTCGGGGTCATCGGGATCGCGCACGACATTCAAAATCGCGTTCGCAGCCCAGTGCGCCTTTGGATCAATCACAAGGATATTGTTCTCGCGAGAGCCGTGATACTCATCTTGCCGGAGAATTGGCCTGGTCCAATGAACCCCGTCCTTACTCTCGAAGTAGGTGGGGCCGCCCACAAAATCCGGTTCCCGATTGACCGCGTTCACCCACAGTTTGAAGACCTTGCTTTTCCCCTCCCAAGCCGGCACGCTTCACGTTTGGAGAGAGTGTTTCTCCCACGGCCTTTCCGGCGTGATAACCGCACCCTTCTTGTCCGGTTGGTGCAGCGTTCTTGTGAGGTTTTCCAGCTTGTCAACCGCGTAGTCGTCCAGGAACAACTGGCGTCTGCCTGGAGGAATTTCCAGGCTCGCCACACTGCGGGGCGCCTGAGCCCAGGCTCGCGGCGCGCCGACGGCGCAGCCAATGAGAAGCAAGCAGACGACACCTTCTCGCATCATGATAGGGTCGTTTGGTCGAGGAGTAATCGTTCACGGGTCTCAGTACCAATCTGAGGCAGTTGTCCACTGAACGGTACAAGTGGTGTTTTCGTTGAAGCTGTTTGTGTTGTCAAGACTCTGGCCCGGAGGGGGCCACGCAGTTGTTGTCCGACGGCCACAGTCGCAAGAAGGACGAGGCGGCCGCGGACGAAGAGGAACTTTGCGAGTAGATCGGGCGGCTGAAGATGGAGGTCGAGTGGCTGAAAAAAATATGCCCAATTCGGCTAAGGAGAAACGCCGATGGATCGATCCCAAACCTTCCGGACTAAACCCAGTTAACTGCCCTGGTGACGGACGTGAAACAGCAGCCCGTTCAGCAGGATCGGTTCTTGCGTCGACGGGTCCCGCTTGTTCAGCATCACCTGAACTTTGTTCGCGCCGATCCGAATCTGTGACGACTCCAGCCGCCATTCGAGCCAGTGCCCCCCGGGCCGGTCCTTGCCGGTATAAACGGAACCTCGAACGAAGGACGCGGGGGGGAGGCCAACATCATTGAGCTTGATTGTTATCTCCTCCTTGCCGGTTGTCCCTGTCAGGTGGACGCGTAGCCACAGTTCGGAAACCGTTTCCGAATGCACGTCGCTTCCCACGCGAAGATCCACACTGACACCCTGCCCCTCTTTAAGCTTCATCGTCAGTGTATCATCGTACCGATAGGAAGGCGGCCCGCTGATGCTACTGAAGTGGTCCACGCCGTAGATCTTGTCCAGCCCGGCTATCACGTCGGGGTCTCCGATCTCTCGGAATGACGGATGGTTCGGATCCCAGACGTTGAAGGTGTAGATGCCGTCGGCCCCCGCACCCCAAGCACTCATCGACGCCCCGCGCCACGCTTGAATCGACGGGGGCCACGTCTTCAGCAAGAGATACACCCAGGGGTAATAGAATTTATTGGCCAGGCTCGCGTACACGGGCACGTTGTATTGGTGTCCCAGTTCTACCGCCTGTCCTATCATCGACATGGGCCTGTACCTCCCATTGCCGTGGCCGGCTATGACGAGGTCGACGAGACCTTCTTTGAGCCATTGCTCCACGTCCAGCCCATGGAACCTCGACAGCTCGGCAGTGATAGGCACGCGAGGCGCAAGGAGAATCGGGCGTCCGCGCCGGGTGCCAACCTCGTCGGCCATGCGTCGGATCCGGCGCACCAGACCGGTCATCATGTCCAGGTGCTCCGGCCCCGCCGGCTGATCGTCCAGCCCGGGCGGGAAGTAGGGAGGGTGTCTGAAGAAGTCCATTTCCACACCGTCAATGTCGTACCCTTCGCAAACCTCCTGGATCAGCCGGAAAATATGCTCGCGGACCTCGGGGAAGCTGAAGTCGAGCCCTGACCACAACCGCCTCGGGCTATGCTTCCCGTACTTGTTCCAGTCCTCGGGTACCCCAAAAAGATATTCTGGGTGATCGCGCTTGAAAGGGGAAAGTCCGTAGGTCCACCTACGGCTGCCGGCGGGATAGGAGTCATGCCGGTCGTTCATTCGCAGGGACCAGAAGATCTCCAGGCCGTTCTGCCGGCAAAACTCTATCTGCACTCCCAGCGTGTCAACCCCATATTGCTCGATGAGATCCTGAGATATGCACCCCTCAAAGGTCTCCTTGTCCAGGAAGTGGCCAACCTTTGTCGCGTGGTGAAACGTGAGTCCAATCGCGGTCGTGCAGTAGCTGATAGTGTCGACGTGTGTATTGACTAGTGCTGACGTTCTGGACCTCAGGAAATCTTCGCGCAAGTCTCCCCCCGTCACGAACGTCAAGCCGTCAGTCAATCCCGCCTTCGCCGCCCGCATGGCATCGTCGCCATCGTTGTTGTAGATGATCCTCCGCTGGCGGTGCGCCAGGGCCTTTCTTTGTTGGACGATGCCCTCCGCGTCCTCGGCCTGAACGCCGTCGGCCGGCCAGATGGACGTCGCGGCAGCCAAAGCTAGCACACAAACCAGATTGGCAAACTTGAAACGATTCATGTACAACTCCTTTGTTCAATGGACGATTGTGGTGGCCAAAAAAGAACTGCCTTCTCATCAAAACAGCGCCTTTGGCGCCCTGTGGGTGATCCAACTGACCCAAAATACGTGAAGCTCGATGCTCTGCGATGGGGCTTACGGTGTCATGTCAACGTTAAATGGATTGTCGCCTTCCTTCACAATCAAGCTTAAACCGCTTGTCTGCTGGTTGCGGTACTTCGTGGGAAGGTTGTCATAGATCACCGTCTTTGGCCGCGGTCCTAATGGACCGATCTCCGACCCCTCAATGAGCGGTGGCGTGACAAGGACCCGGTAGGTCCCCACCGGCAAGCCGTAGTCTTCCGCCAGCTTCAACTCGTAGCTCCCATCGGGGCCGATTTTGGCACTCATGTGAATCCCTTGCTCCCTATCGACAAAGAGGATCAACCCTTCGGAAACGGGTTGCCCTTGGAAAGTCACCTTTCCAAAAACCCTGCCAATCATTTTGTCTTTTCCACACCCCACCAGCCCCACCATCCAAATCGCCAGGATGCCCAGCAGGACGGCGGACAACCTTTTCATGATCAAGGGGCAGGTCCGAGGACGCGCGACGCAACCGCTGTCTGGCATCACAAAGACCGTAGCACACTCAGAAATCACCCAACACATTCCCATCATCACGATCCGCCAGATTGTAAAGGGTTTGGATGCTTATATCCTCGTTGAGAAATCGGCCCGAGCCGTCGGCAAACACAACCTGGGCGCCCCCGGGGTGGACGGACTGGATGGGAGTGTTTCCGCCGTTTCCGATAATGCCGATTCCCGGTAAGGCCTTGAAATTGAGGGGGTGCATGACGGTGGTGACATTGAAGATTCGACTCCTCCATTCCCGACCGGGTCCCATCGTAAAGCCGTGCGACCAGTCGCTCTGGCATGTTTTCGGCACGCCGTCGACTTTGTAACACCAATCGGACTGCTCCCCCACCATCATCGTTTTCGAGGTGCCGTCGGTGACGCTACCCACCGTGACGTCTTGCTCCCAATTCGGTGACAATCGCCAGTCATCAGGATCATGGCGAGCCGAATGCAAGATACCGCCAACAGAAATGATTCCCCGCGCCGGCTCCGTCGGAGCCATCACCGCGGCCGAAGGATGGTTGACCGACCCGGCAATCCCGGTATACGTGGCGCTCATTACGTTCTGGTCCCAATTGCCAGTGTTCATTGTGAACTTGGGCACATCACTGGAAGGGCAATACATATACGGGAAAAACTTACCGCGAAGGATATTGGCATTGTGGGTATGGTACCCCAGCCAGCCCGAGCCGGAACCTGAGACGTCCAGCTGTCGGTAGATCGT
>Ga0310123_10004287_pt1 | contig 10827 bp, 10 predicted proteins | sample CB6_AW_1057_MG_FD_203505 | JGI IMG/M metagenome (GOLD analysis project Ga0310123, IMG submission 203505) | Marine microbial communities from Western Arctic Ocean, Canada - CB6_AW_1057 | ecosystem: Environmental > Aquatic > Marine > Oceanic | place: Canada: Western Arctic Ocean | collected...
CATCCCGAGAGTGGTGAGCATCCCGAGAGTGGTGAGCATCCCGAGAGTGATGAGCATCCCGAGAGTGGTGAGCATCCCGAGAGTGGTGAGCATCCCGAGAGTGGTGAGAACCCCGAGAGTGGTGAGAACCCCGACGGTGGTGAAAGCGAGGACGGTGGTGAGAGCGAGGACGAGGAGGAGGTGACGACCGAAGACCGAGCCGATCCCAGGCGACGACGCGCCCGCGAAGCCGCTCTGCAGGCGCTCTACCAGGTCGACATCAACCCCGAAATGCCACCCGCCGCTCTTGTCAAATTCCTCGACGACGAGGTCGACGATCCCATTCTGCGGGCCTTCGCCGGACAGATCGTCAAGGGAGTCTCAACCCGCCTGGCCGATCTCGACACCCGCATCCAATCGCACTCCGACAACTGGTCACTGGACCGCATGGCGGGTACCGATCGGAATATCATCCGGCTCGCCGCCTGGGAACTGCTCTACACCGACGTTCCCTTCCGAGTGATCCTGGATGAGGCCGTCGAACTGGCCAAGACGTTCGGAGATGCCCGCAGCCCCGATTTCGTCAACGGTGTGCTCGACGCCCTGGTCCCCGAGACCCGCCGCGTCACGGCCTAACCACTCAGCAGGCTCACCAGCCCGGGAATCAACCGCGCGAAGGCTCGGGCCCGGTGACTGAGGTGCTGCTTGATGACCGGTGCGAGTTCTCCGAACGTGAGATGATACTCACGCAGCAGGAAATGCGGGTCGTAGCCAAACCCGTTCTCGCCTCGAACCTCATCGACAATCCGGCCCCGGCAGGTGGCCTCGATACTCAAGCGTACCTCGCCCTCAGGATCCGACACCGCCACGTGGCAGACGTAACAGGCTCCCCGCTTCGCGTCGGGCACGCCCTGCAGCCGCTCGATCAACAGCCGGTTGTTGTCCAGGTCGCTGGCATCCAGGCCGCTGAACCGAGCCGAGCGAATCCCGGGTTCGCCGTCGAGCGCATCGACACACAGGCCACTGTCCTCGCCCAGGCTCCACTCGCCCAGGACCCCCGCCGTCTGGGTCGCCTTCAGAGCGGCGTTGTCTGCAAATGTCTCGCCGTCCTCGACCACCTCGGGCACACCGTCGAACTCGCCGACGCTCTGGACGGTGACCTCATGAGCGGCCAGCAGGTCGGCGATCTCGCCGACCTTCTTCGCGTTGCGACTGGCAATCACCAGCAGAGGAGTCGTCACGCCGCAAGCCTCACTTCAGACTCGGCACCAACATCATCCGCGGAATCGGGTCGAAGGGCAGGATCTGGTCGAGAGGATTACGTAGAGTCGCACCCGGGACCAGGATGTACTCCGGCGTCAGCCGCTGCTGCCCCGTCCTGGGGTCCGGCTTCTGCTTGCCACGAAACAACTCGAGCAGGGGACGGATCCCCGGGTCCTGGGGCGAGGCAAACTCGCCGACGGTCACAATCGAACGGTATCGCTCGTGCAACACGAAGGCCTTGAACTGGTCGCGAGCCAGGATGTCTGCCAGCTGAGGATTGCTGCGGGCCAACTTGGCCAGGTAGCTGTTGTCGTTGAGGATCCTGGCCAGCCGACGGGCCTTGTCGGCCGCCTGGTCCAGGCTGTCACCCACCCGGAAGGTCTGCTCGGCACGCAGCAGGCCGGTTTCCTGGACCGTATGGGACCGACCCATCATCGTGGCCACGACCAGGGTGTAGCGGCCGCGGTTGCCCAGCAGGGTGTGCCGCTCGCCGGCGTTGAGCTGGCGAACCAGGTTGCTGATCGGCTTCTTGCCGGCCGGCAACAACGGGTTGCGGACCATGAAGGCCCCACTGAAAGGACTCGGCCGACCCGGAGTCTTCATGTAGGTCCCGCCCGTGATCGTCTTGGGGTGGAACCGCTTGATGTACTTCAACGTCTTCTGAGCACGCCAGTCCTTGATCGTCGGATAGTTGCCGGCGATGACCGAGATCGCAGACTTCCGAGATGTCAGCTCTCGACGACTCGTCCGACCAACCCGATCCGTCGTCTTGATACTGCTGCTCCGCTGAGACTGCGCAAACGTGTACGCGGGAATGCCCAGTCGACGGAGCTCATAAACCAGCGTGTCGGCGGCCTCTCGAGCCGTGATGCCCTGCAGGCTCGCCACGAAGATCATCCAGGGACCATGACGTGGCGTGATCCGATACCGCCTGCCACGAACCGCCTCGATCCGGGCCGCCGAAACCGGGCTGGGCAGGTCCATCAGCGTCACCAGCAAGACGACCAGGCCAATCGCCAGCGGCAGGCAATCAGGACGTCTCAGAATCGAGCTTGCGGGGCGCACCGGCGAGTCCCTTCGTTGCGTGTGGAATGAGAGCGAACGAGAGCCCCGAATCGGTGTCCGTCCCGAACGCGCGGGATCGTAGCAGGAGGCAGATTATGCGTCCAGAGGCCATCGCTCGCCGAGGACCTCTTGCTGGATCGATCGCAATTCCGCGATCCCCGCCGTCGCCAGGTCGAGTTGCCGGTCGAGCAGCTCGCGGGCAAATGCCCCCGACTCGGCCGTACCCTGGACCTCGACAAACTCGCCCGAGCCGGTCATCACCACGTTCAAATCGACCTCCGCCGTGCTGTCCTCAGGGTAGTCCAGGTCGAGCACCGGCTCGCCCTCGACAATCCCCACGCTGACGGCAGCCACCGAGTCCACAAACACCTCCCCGAGACGATCGGCCAACTGGGGAATACTCGCCACGGCATCGACCAGGGCCATGAAACCGCCGGTGATCGAGAGCGTCCTCGTGCCACCATCGGCCTCCAGCACATCACAGTCGATGGTGATCGTCCTGGCCCCCAGGGCCTTGAAATCAACCGCCGCCCGCAGGCTGCGGCCCACCAGCCGCTGGATCTCGCTCGAGCGACCATCGACCTTCTGACGCTCGCGACGCTTCCTGGGAGCCGTGCTGCCGGGCAACATGCTGTACTCGGCCGTGACCCAGCCCGAAGGATTCTCGGGGTCGTCCTTCCACGGCGGAACACCCTCCTCAACACTCGCCGTGCACAACAGGGTCGTTCGGCCGGCGCGGATGTAGACGCTGCCCGGAGCCGACCCGGTGAAGCCCCGGGTCACCTCGATCTCTCGCAACTGGTCCGCCGCCCGCCCGTCGTGTCGTGACATGTGCCTGCCTCACTCTCCCAATAGCCAAACCAAGAGACCCTTCGCCAGGTGCATCCGGTTCTCAGCCTGCTCGAAAACCACGCTCTGAGCACCGTCGATCACCTCGTCGCTGACCTCCAGGCCACGGCGAGCCGGCAGATCGTGCATGAACCGGCACCCAGCAGGAGCCAGCGACATCAACTCGCTGTTGACCTGGTACCCGGCAAACGCCGCCTCCCGCTCCGACTGCTCCGACTCCTGACCCATGCTCGCCCAGACATCGGTGTAGATCACGTCCGCACCCGACACCGCCACCTTAGGATCCGGCTCGAGCGTCAGCTCGTGACCGGCAACCTGCTCGGACAACAGGCCCAGGAACTCCGCGTCAAATGAATACCCCTCGGGAGCCGACAACGTCATCGCAACCCCCATCCGGCCGCAGGCGATCGCCAGCGATCGTGCCACGTTGTTGCCGTCGCCGACATAGACCAGCCGACGACCCGACAACCCGCCAAACGTCTCGCGCATCGTCAACAGGTCGGTCAACGCCTGGCAGGGATGACGGTCATCAGAGAGTGCATTGATCACAGGACAGCTGGCCAACTCGGCAAATCGCTCGATCTTCGACTGCGAAAACGTCCGCAGGACCAGCACGTCCGAATAACCACTGATCACCCGAGACACGTCCTCGATCGACTCGCGACCATTCAGACCGGCGTCCCCCGCGGAAAAGAACTGGCTGCTGCCGCCCAGGTGAGCCATCGCCGCGTCGAAGCTGGCCCGGGTCCTCAGCGAGGGCTTTTCGAAGATCTGCGTCAGCACGCGACCACCCAACCGCGGCGGACGGTCGCCGTTGGACGCAGCCGACTTCAACGACACGGCCAGGTCCAGGATCTCGGTGATCTCACCAGCCGTCACATCCAACAGCGACGCCAGGTGCCTCATGACTCGTCCTCCCCCTCCTCCAACACGCCCGCCTCGATCGACGCCTCATCGGACTCGTCGCTCATGTCCTCATGAGCCACCGCAGCCACCGCAGCCACCGCAGCCACCGCAGCCACCGCAGCCACCGCAGCCACCGCGTCAGTCGATTCGGCCTCCGCCGACATCTCTCGCAACACCTCGGCGATCACGTCGCACCCTTCCTCGATCTCGGCGGCCGTCACGTTCAGTGCCGGCAACAGCCTGAGCACGGTGTCGTGAGTCGCATTGACCAGCACGCCACGGTCCATGCACTTGCCGACGGCCGGGGTGGCGGGAATCGAGAGGTCCACGCCGATCATCATGCCCTGGATTCTCAGTTCCTTGATGATCGGCAATTCCGCCTGCAGAGCCTCGAACCGCCGGGCAAACTCATCCGACATCGCCTGGCAGTTCTCCAGCAACCCGTCCTCCTCGATCGTCTCAACAGTCGCCAGGCCCGCGGCCATCGCCAGCGGGTTGCCGCCGAAGGTGCTGGCATGCATCCCCGGCAGCAGGCTGGTGGCGTATTCGTGCTTGGCGATCACCACGCCGCAGGCGACCCCTCCGGCCAGCCCCTTGGCGACGGTCATCACGTCGGGCTGGACGCCGTAGTGCTGGTAGCCGTACCAACTGCCGGTCCGCGCCATCCCGGTCTGCACTTCGTCGAAGACCAGCAGGGCCCCCACCGAATCGGCGACCTCACGCAAACCCTCCAGGAAGCCCGGCTCCGGCAGGTTCACACCTCCCTCGCCCTGGATCGGTTCGACCAGGATCGCACAGGTCTCGGAAGTGGCCAGCTCGCGGACCCGCTCCAGGTCGTTGAAGCGGGCGTAGTCGAAGCCGGCCATCAGAGGACCGACGCCCTCGTGGTACTTCGGCTGAGCCGTCGCGGTGGTCGCTCCAAATGTGCGGCCGTGGAAGCCGTCGTAGAAACTGATCACGCGGTAACGGCCCGTCTGGGCCCCGTGCAACCGCACCAGCTTCAAGGCAGCCTCGATCGACTCGGCACCGCTGTTGCAGAAAAATGCCTGGCCGAATCCGCGGCTGCACAACGCCTCGGCAAAATCGCCCTGCGGCTCGGTGTACCAGGTGTTGGGGATGTGGATCAACCGCGAGACCTGCTCCTTGACCGCTTCGACCACCCGAGGCGGACAGTGGCCCAGGATGTTGCAGCCCCAGCCGGGGAACAGGTCCAGGTACCGAGTCCCCTCGGCATCCCACACTCGGGATCCCTCGCCACGGACCAGGCTGATCGGGTAGCGACCGTAGTTGGGGATCACGTGCTGCTGGAACTGGGCAATCGTGTCCTGGCTCGAGCGCTTGGCTGAACTGTCCATCGCGTGCTTCTCCCTCTGGAATCACCGGCTCCGACCCGGAGCCGATCGATATGTCACAGGACGATCTCGGTGCCGACTCCGGTGTCCGAGTAAATCTCCAACAGGACCGAATGAGCCATCCGGCCATCAACAATGTGCACCTTCTGCACCCCCCCCTGCAAGGCCTCAAGAGCTGCCTCGACCTTGGGTACCATCCCGCTGTCGATCACGCCCTCGGCGACCAGCTCACGGCAGGCTTCGAGGTCGAGGTGACCGAGCAGGCTGCTGGGGTCGTCGCGATCAGAATAGATGCCGGGAACGTCGCTGAGAAACACCAGCTTCTCGGCACCCAGGATCCGAGCCACCGCCGCGGCAGCGGTGTCGGCGTTGACGTTGAGCAGCTCGCCGTCGGCGTCGTGGGCGACGCTGGGCAACACCGGGATCTTCCCCTCGGCACACGCCGTGGCGATCATCTCCGTGTCGACTTCCACCACGTACCCGACTCGACCCAGCTCCAACTCCTCGCCCGACTCGCCCGACTCGCCCGCCAACTTCAAGGGCTCGGCCAACAGGCAATTGGGGCCCGGTCCCGAAAGCCTCACCGCTCGGCCACCCTGCCTGGTGATCTCGTCAATCAACGAATCGGCGATCTCCTCGCCCAGGACCCTCGAGACGATCTCAAGCGTCGGCTCGTCGGTGTAACGACGCCCCTGCACAAACCGTGGCTCGATTCCCGCTTCGGACATCGCCCGGCTGATTGACTTGCCGCCGCCATGCACCAGCACCGGCTTCATCCCAACCGCTTCCATGAAGATCACGTCGGTCAACAGGCTGTCGACGCTCTCGGGCGCCTCCAACGCACTCCCACCCAGCTTGATCACGATGTAACGATCCCGGAACTGGCGGATCCAGCCCAGGGCCTCGATCAATACGTTCGCCTTGTGGATCGCGTCGTCCACACCAGCAACCTCGAAAAGATCGGCTGCACAAGCCGTCTTGGGGGGAACGGAGATTTCCCAAGGGGGAAACGTCCGATTGTAGAGGGTGCTGGAGGCGAAGCAAGCCGCGGCCTCTCCGCCCGCTTTTCCGGTGCAATTGGCACCTCCGGACCCCCGCAACACCCGAAAACGACTCGCCTTGGGCCCAAGCAGCAAAAAATCGCACTGCCACAGGTTTCGCCACTACCCTCCCCATACCGCCGGACCACGTCTCCTTCCACCATCGACTGGCACTCTCGATACGTCCCGACCCTTCCACACCCGCTGTGCTGTTCTGAGTTCACTCGAGCACTTCGAGTGCTCACCAATGACCCGTTCCCCCGATACTCACACCTGACCTCCCCGACCTCCCCGACCTCGCCGCCCTCCCCGACTGATTGACCTCTTCAACAACCACCACCATCCGGGTGTTCCGTGAGCCACTCACACATCCCCATCAACCACCTGCTGAAGAGCCTCGAGAATCGAGAGCCCCGCAGCGGTGACTCGCGTCCCAGCTGGCTGATCGAGCTGATCAACCGGGCCTCCACGCTGTTTGAACCGCTGATGGGCGTTTCGCGGGTGGGTTTTGATTGCTGGCCGACCGAAGAGCACTGGGTGGTGTACCTGTTCCTGGGCGACACCGAGACGGTGGGAGGTCAAGACGACGGACGGCTCGATCCCCCCGAATTCCACTTCGACCTGCTCGGCCTCGCCGAACTGCTCGACGACGTGGAAACCTCACGCTGGACCGTGTTCCCGGCCGTCGGTGACGAGACCGCTGAGGACCGCTCGTTCGTCTCGGTGACCGCGCGCTACCGCGGCAACCCCGTCTGCCTGCGGCTGCTTTCGATCGCTCCCGTGTCGGCCGGGCCGGGGCTGAGGCTGTTCCCCAACGGCGACCGCGAGCCGGTCTAGGTCCAGGTCTCTGGCCAATACGCCACCGGCCCACCTGCTTGACCCTTCTCGAGGACCCTCGTACGCTGCCAACCACTTCACCGGACCGGTTGGACCAGCTCGAGGATCTTCCGATGAGTCGCTTGCTTTGCCGCATCTCGCCGCCGGGACCTGCCCGAGTGGCCTTCGTCGCCGTCGCGTCGTGCCTGGCCACGCTGCTGCTGGCCCCGCTGCTGGCTCCCTGGCAGGCTCCGCTGGCAGCCGGAGCCCCCGTCGCAGCCACCCTGCCGGGGGCACGCCCCGAAATCGACGCCAGCCGATACTCCAGCCTGCAGGCCGCTCTCGATGCGGTTCCCCCCGAAGGAGGCGTCGTTGTGCTGCCGCCGGGGCGATTTGAAATCACCAGCCCCCTGGTGCTCTCCCGCTCCGATGTCACGCTCAAGGGCGCCGGAGCCGCCACGCACATCCACAACGCCAACACCAACGGAGAACCCGCACTGGTCGTGAAGCACCCCGACGGGGGCAAGGTCAAGAGCTCCGATCGGCTGTGGCGGGTGAGACTGGCCGACTTTCGATTGACCGGCTCTGCCAAGAGCGGCCACGGTGTCGTTGCCCTCTGGGTCAATGAACTGTTCGTACAGGGACTCTCGGTCAGCGATCACGGAGGCGATGGGCTGAGACTGGATCACTGCTACGAGGATCCTCGAGTCTCGGACAGCCTGATCACCTACAACAAGAAGGTCGGACTCAACCTGCTGGGCTGCCACGACATTGTCGTCTCCAGCAACCAGTTCGAAGAGAACAACGACGCGCTCAGCTGCACCGATGGCTTCAACCTCTGCATGACCGGCAACTGCATCGACGATCATCTCCGACACGGAGTCATCATCGAGAACACCTACGGCTCGGTGCTGTCGGGGAACATGATCGAGGAGTGCAACGGGTTCGCCGTGATCATGGATCGAGACTGCTACGGCAACACCGTCGCGGCCAACGTCATCGCCCACAACGGCGGCGGCATCGATCTCCGCGACGCACACGGATGTACCATCAGCGCCAATACGCTGACCATCATGAAGACCCACGCCGTCCGGGTCGGACCCGCCAGCGGGAGAATCACAATCACCGGCAACAACTTTTCCAACAGCTACATCGGAGCAGGAGGCATCAAGCGGAGGAAGAACGACGAGGCCGCCGCCGGATTGACCCTCGAAGCCACCCGCGACATCACCGTCAGCGGCAACCTGTTCTCGAGCGTCAAGCCCAAGGCCGTCGCACTCGAGGGCCCAGCCAGCCATAATCTGCTCTTCGGCGACAACGTGCTGGTCGACGTCGCCAGCGACCACAAGCAAATCAAGACCACCGGCACCGTGCTGGTGGCTCCCGCGGCTCCCGCCCAGGCACCCAAAAAACCCTAGCACTCCTCCCACCATCCCCAGTCCAGCCCGGCCACCGATCTCATGACAGCCTACCCCAGCGGAAACCTGCTCCAGCCACACGACTACTGGATGAGACAGGCGCTGGACCAGGCCCGGGCAGCCTTCGAAAAAAATGAGGTGCCGGTCGGAGCGGTGGTGGTGCACGAGGATCGCGTGATCGCACAGGCCTACAACCAACGAGAAGCACTCAACGACCCCACGGCTCATGCCGAAATGATCGCGATCACACAGGCGGCCGAGGCACTGGGCAGCTGGCGGCTGTCCGACTGTACGCTCTATGTTACGCTCGAACCCTGCCCGATGTGTGCCGGTGCGATCGTGCAGGCCCGGCTGCCGACCGTGCTGTTCGGTGCCCCGGACCCCAAGGGAGGAGGCTGCCAGTCGCTGTACGCCATCACCAACGATGAACGACTCAACCACCGCTCGGTCGTCATCGGAGGCGTACTCAAACAAGAATGCAGCACGATCCTCACCGAGTTCTTCGAGAAGCAACGCGCGCTGGGGAAAAAGTAGAGCCCGCCTGGCCACCCACCGGGCCACCACCGGGCCACCACCGACAGCTATAGACCGATCGCCATGATCTTCGTGCTCGATAACTACGACTCCTTCACCTACAACCTCGTCCAACGGCTCGGGGAAATCGACCCGGGCCTGGAGATCCGGGTCGAGAGAAATGACCAGGTCTCGCTCGAACAGATCGCAGAGCTCAAGCCCGATCGCATCATCATCTCCCCCGGACCCTGTACTCCCTCCGAGGCCGGCATCAGTAAGCAGGTTGTCGACCGCTTCGGTCCCGATGTCCCGCTGCTGGGTGTCTGCCTGGGACACCAGTCGATTGCCGAGGCACTGGGAGGCGAGGTGGTGCGAGCCGATCGCCTGATGCACGGAAAGGTCTCGTGGATCCGACACAACGGTGAGGGGCTCTTTGCCGGGCTCCCCAACCCCTTCGAAGCCACCCGTTACCACAGCCTGATCGTCCCCGAAGAATCTCTCGGTCAAGACCTCAAGCCGTGTGCCTGGTCCGACGATCCCGATCACACGCCCGAGTTGATGGGGCTGCGACACCGCAGCTGGCCGGTGTGGGGCGTGCAGTTTCATCCCGAGAGCTACCTGACCGGAGAGGGCATGACGCTGCTGGGGAACTTCCTGGCCCTCTGACCCATCGCGACCTCCGGAAGACTCATGCTCACCGTAGAAGAAGCCTTCGATGCCATCACGTCGGCTGTGGCACCTGGCCCCGTGGAATCGGTTCCGCTGGCCCAGGCCCTGGGCGGCGTGCTGGCTGGACCCGTCGACAGCACCATCGACTCGCCGCCCTTCGACAAGTCGCTGATGGATGGTTTCGCAGTCCGGGCCGCAGACCTCGCGACGGGCACCGCTCGGCTGGTCGTGGTCGAGGAAGTGACCGCCGGAGAGGTGGCCGAGAAATCACTCGAGCCGGGACAGGCCATCCAGATCATGACCGGTGCGCCGATTCCCGATGGGGCCGATGCGGTGGTGAGGATCGAGGACACCGAAATCGAGGTCGATGATGAACAACAGACCCTGGTGCGGATCAAGACCCGGCCGGTCTCGGCCGGACAGGACATGATCCAACAGGGGACCTCGATGAGACGCGGAGATGCCGTGCTGAAAGCCGGCCGCCGGCTCAGACCCCAGGAACTCGGACTGCTCGCCGAACTCGGACAACACACCCTCAGAGTCCATCGGCAGGTCACCGTGGGTGTGCTGGCCACCGGCGACGAACTGGTCACCATCGATCGGCAACCCGGGGCCGGACAGATCCGCAACTCCAACGAATCAATGCTCGCCGCACAGGTCCGCGCCTGCGGAGCCGTGGCCCGGGAACTGGGTATCGCTCGTGACAACCCCGAAGACCTCGCGGCGAAGATCCACGCAGGACTCGACTGCGACGTGCTGCTGCTCTCCGGAGGCGTCTCCGCCGGACGACTCGACCTCGTCCCCGAACAACTCGAAGCCGCCGGCGTGAGCGAGGTGTTCCACAAGGTGAAGGTCAAGCCGGGCAAACCGGTCTGGTTCGGGACCTCCCGCGACGCCATCGTATTCGGCTTGCCCGGCAATCCGGTCAGTAGTATGGTCTGCTTCGAATTGTTCGTC
>Ga0310123_10004288_pt1 | contig 10826 bp, 5 predicted proteins | sample CB6_AW_1057_MG_FD_203505 | JGI IMG/M metagenome (GOLD analysis project Ga0310123, IMG submission 203505) | Marine microbial communities from Western Arctic Ocean, Canada - CB6_AW_1057 | ecosystem: Environmental > Aquatic > Marine > Oceanic | place: Canada: Western Arctic Ocean | collected...
GCCCGTCACGGCGAATGTGGTGCGGAGCTTTCCGATCGCCTCCCGTACCTGACTCAGGTGGTCGATGAAATCGCGATCGTTCGCTCCATGGTGACCGATGCTTTTAATCATGCGCCCGGACAGATCTTGATGAACACGGGCGCCCAGCAATTCGGCCGGCCCAGCATTGGCGCTTGGACGACCTATGGCCTGGGCAGCGAAGCCGACGACCTGCCAGGCTTTGTCGTTTTCAGCTCCGGCACCAAAGGACCCAGCGGCGGCAATTCGAATTGGGGAAGTGGATTCCTCCCAACGACGTACCAAGGGGTCCAGTTTCGCGGCAGCGGAGATCCCGTGCTCTACTTGTCCAATCCGCCAGGAGTTAGTCGGCAGCTGCAAAGAGACTCGCTGGACGTGATCCGCCAGCTCAATCAAATCCAGTTGGATCGCATGCGGGACCCCGAGATCGCCACGCGGATCAACTCGTTTGAAATGGCATTCCGCATGCAAGCCAGTGCGCCGGAGCTGACGGACATTTCTACCGAACCGCAACATGTACTCGAGATGTATGGCGCCGAACCTGGAAAACCGTCGTTTGCCAACAACTGCCTGCTCGCTCGTCGATTGGTCGAAAAAGGAGTACGTTTCGTGGAAATGTTTCACGAAGCTTGGGACCAGCACGCCAACCTCGTCAACGGTGTCACAAACAACTGCCGGGATACGGATCAAGCGGCGGCTGCGCTGATCCGGGATTTGAAGCAACGCGGGATGTTAAACGACACACTCGTGATCTGGGGAGGTGAATTCGGACGCACGCCGATGGTACAGGGAGCCGGTGGCAACGGGCGTGATCATCACCCCAATGCCTTTACGATGTGGCTGGCCGGCGGTGGCATCCGCGGGGGCACCACGCTGGGCACCACCGATGATTTTGGGTTCAATGTCGTGCAGGACCCGGTTCACGTGCACGATCTGCACGCTACTATTCTGCATCTATTAGGCTTCGACCATACGCGTCTAAACTATCGTTTCCAAGGCAGGGACTTTCGCCTGACCGACGTGCATGGTAACATCGTCCAACAATTGCTCGCCTGAACTCGCAGTGTTTGACTTCAGATCTCTGCGGTCCCTGTGTCTCTGAGTGTGTGTCAACCTAAGGCCGGGGGCACATGCTACAAGAAAAACAACTACAATTGTCCTTCACGGCATTGCCCTTAGAAGTCTACTTTCTCAAGCCAAGGTGTTTCAAAATCGCCACGGCGGGATGATTCTCGCCAGTGACCACATCTCATTTACGTATTATCTCCTCAATTGTCCGGCAGCATCGTAGCGGTTAAGATAGACCCGGCTTGGCCGCTGGAGACTCTTTGAAACACGGAGTAATGATTCAATGGCGCACCATCTTCCTACACGGCGTGAAGTTCTACAAAGCGGCTCCGTTGCGGTGGCGGTGGCGGTGGCGAACATGTCGCTGCCCGATTTTGTTTTTCCGGGCGAGCAGGAAAATGAAGAACACGTTCCGTTTATGAATGTCGAGCCCGTCAAACCGAACCGGCTCGATTGGTCGGCACTGCATGAATGGATCACTCCGCAAGATCAGGTGTTTAACGTCGAACACTACGGCGTGCCTGAGATCGACGCAAACCATTTCCGACTCGAAGTTACCGGACTGGTCGACAGGCCGCAGAGTTTTACTTTGGAGGAGTTGCAACGACTGCCGAAACAAAATCGCCTGATGACTTTGGAATGCTCCGGCAATGGCGCATCTCCGCGTTTCATCAATGCCATTTACAACAGCAAATGGACGGGGACCCCGCTCGCCCCAATCCTGCGCCAGTGCGGTGTCCAGCCGGGAGCGAAAGAAATTGTGTTCATTTGCCTGGACCAAGGCAAAGAAACATTGCGCAAGAAAACCCTGGCCGAGGAATCAGTGGAGGAGGTTGCCGTGGAAGTCCCGTTCGGCCGCAGCATGTCGGTCGACGACGCCCTCAGCCTGAATCTGCTGCTGGCTTATGAGCGCAACGGCGTGCCGCTGGAAACACGTAACGGTGCCCCGCTGCGTTTGATCGTGCCAGGATGGTACGGCATTGCCAACGTCAAGTGGCTGACGCGCGTCGAAGTGCGCGGCACTCGTTACATGGGACGCTTCATGGCTCGTGATTATGTCACCGTGCGGGGAGAAAAACGCGGCGATGAGATTGTGTACGCGCAGACTTCGGTGAATCGAATGAATCTGAAATCGATCATCGCGCGCGTAACCCGTCGTCCTACAGAAGACGGGATGATTCCCACGAAAGCTTACGGCGCGGTCTGGAGCGACGGCACGGATGTACAAAAAATCGAAGTGCAAGTGGACAACGGCCCGTGGCAGGCATCCATCCTGGACCAGGAGCCGCGCAACAAATTTTGCTGGACCTTCTTTTCCTGTGATCTCGGCACATTGAGCCCGGGCCAGCACACCGTCGTGTCCCGCGCCATCGACGTGAACGGACGTGTGCAACCGTCCGCCAAGGACGACGAAATTGCTCTCAAGAAGACCTACTGGGAAGCCTATCAACAGTGGCCGCGGGAGATTGAGCTGGAAGCTTAGAGTTTGACAATGCCGCCTGCGGAGTATTCTCTAGAAAAAAGCCGCTCCACCTAGGAAAAGTCCTGGCAAATGCCCAGCGGTTGAATTCCTAGGGCTACCAACTGTTCGCTGAACTTGCCATAGAGCGTATTGATGTTTTTTGATTTATCTCTTTGACCCAACAAATGCCCTTAGGGTAAACTTGCACCAGTACGGTAACTTACGGAGAATGAGTCCACGGAAATTTCCAAAGATGAACTTATCGCCTTCTGTCGCTTCGCGGTCGATAAGATCGACGATGCGGACTCTCTCCACGACTTGGTTGACATCTGGGAATTTCAGAACCGTACCCCAGAAAAGCACGTCGAGGATGTAGCCGAAGTCCGCGTGGCCATCAACGACATGGAAAACGGTGACAAGGGGAGGCCAACCGAGAAAGTCGTTCAGGAATTGCGTGCTGAACTCGGGCAGACATCTCTCGTATGACTGACTCACGCACTATGCCGCTCCAGCGATTCGCGATGGTTGATCTCGCTGACCTGGCCGTTCAACGTACACATGTCGTAGAGAACACCAAAGGCCAACAGGCCCTCTGTCAGCAGATAAACGAGTCCCGAGACCCATTTTCCATGTAGAACCGATGGATATCGAACCAACCGAGGAATGTCAACAAGATCCAAACGATGGAATAGTCCAGTCGACCTGCGACAAAGCGAAGATCGGCCTCACGATCCATCCACGGGATCAGGAACAGATCGATCAACCATCCGACGCCCCACATAACCCGCCTGTGAAGAACCAGATCGTTCCCGAAATGGGCTGGCCGTGGTAGAATCTGTGTGAGCCAATGAACCCGAAAATCCACAAGATGTAACCGATCTTCTTAAGATGCGTATCGCTGTTCACAGTTATCATACTGTGCCCCTGCCGAAACGCGAATCGCTCATTCTACATCCCGCATCTCATTCTCGCCGAGCACCATGGGAGATGCGTTCTCGACACCAAAGCGATCTTGCAGCGATTGGACGGCCATTTCGTCATCATCACGCAGCGCCTGCATTGCTTTGACCGCCGCTTCGGCGGCCTGCAGCGTCGTGATACAGGGCACGCCATGCTGCACGGCAGCGGCCCGGATACGGCCTTCGTCCGTACGTGCCCCTTTACCACTGGGCGTATTCATAATCAACACGACTTCTCCGTCGTTCAGATAGTCCAGCAGATTCGGACGCCCTTCTTTCAGTTTCTTGACCCGCTGCACCGGTATCTGGTTTTCCTGAAAACGGCCGGCCGTACCGTCTGTTGCTAACAACTGGAACCCCATATCGGTGAGGCACCGGGCCAGTTGAACGAATTGGTCTTTGTAGCGCGAAGTGACGCTGATAAAAATAGTGCCACTGGTGGGCAAGTCGACACCGGCGGCCAACTGGCTCTTCGCGAACGCGTTCGAAAACCGGCGGCTGACCCCCATCACTTCGCCCGTACTCCGCATTTCCGGTCCGAGCACAATGTCGACGCCCACGAACTTGCGAAACGGAAATACGCTTTCCTTGACCGACACGTCGGCCGGCACTGGTTCCTCCCGGATGCCCAGGTCGTGCAGCCGACTACCCGCCATGACCTTGGCGGCGATCTTGGCTACCGGCATCCCTGTCGCTTTGGCGACGAACGGCACGGTGCGGCTGGCCCGCGGATTGACTTCCAGAACGTAGACGTTCATCTGGCTGTTTTCGCGTTTGACGGCATACTGCACGTTCATGAGTCCGACGACGCGAAGTTCCCGGGCCAGCGCGTGGGTTGCCGCGCGAATCTCGTCCAGTACTGAAGGCGACAAGCTATAGGGGGGGATGGCGCAGGCCGAATCGCCAGAGTGGACGCCCGCCTCTTCTATGTGCTCCATGATGCCCGCCACCACGACATGCTGCCCGTCGGAAATCGCATCCACGTCGACTTCGGTCGCATCTTCCAGGAAGCGGTCGATTAATACCGGTTTGCCTTGCGCAACGTGAAACGCTTCGGAGACAACCCGCTCCAGTTGCGACTGGTCGTAACAAATCACCATGGCCCGGCCACCCAGGACGAAACTCGGACGGACCAGTGCGGGGAAACCGATCTCTTTCGCCTTGGCGCGCGCCTGATTTGTGGTCCGCACGATGGCGTTAGCTGGCTGCTTCAGGTTTAAGCGTTGCAGCAGCTGTTGAAACTTTTCCCGGTCTTCAGCCGCTTCGATTGTGTCGACGCTGGTGCCGATGATCGGCACCCCGGCCGTCGCCAGCGCACGGGCTAAGTTGAGCGGTGTCTGGCCGCCAAACTGCACGATAACGCCATCCGGCTGTACTCGATCGTAGACATTCAGCACATCTTCGGCCGTCAACGGTTCGAAGAACAACAGATCGCTCGTGTCGTAGTCGGTGCTGACAGTCTCCGGATTCGAGTTGAACATCACCGATTCGATCCCCATTTCGCGCAGCGCGAAACTGGCATGGCAGCAACAGTAGTCAAACTCAATTCCTTGCCCAATCCGATTAGGACCGCCTCCTAGGATCATAATTCGCTGGCGGCCGGGCGTTTTGGCGGGAGTCTCGTCTTCATCTTCGTAAGTGGAATAGTAGTATGGCGTATAAGCTTCGAACTCGGCGGCGCACGTATCGACCGACTTGAACGTTGCCACAATCCCGCGCTGTTTACGCTGATCGCGGACTTCCATCTCGGCCGTGTCCCACAGCGTGGCCAACTGGCGGTCCGAAAACCCGAACCGCTTGGCGCAGCGGAACAGCTGATCGTCGACTTGATCGATCGAACCGATCGCCCGCAGCTGATCTTCCAACTCCACGATTTCCGCGAGGTGGTCGAGAAACCAGGGATCAATCGCGGTCAGGTCATGAATTTCGTCGACCGACATACCACTCTTGAGAGCGTATCTCAAATACCACACCCGCTCCGGCACCGGCGTAGATAACTTGGATCGAATCTCATCCTCCCCCGGCTGCTCGTTGGTCCCCCAGAGATCTTGCTTGTCGCAGCCGAAGCCAAAGCTGCCAACTTCGAGACCCCGCAACGCCTTCTGAAACGACTCCTTGAACGTCCGCCCGATCGCCATCGTTTCGCCAACACTTTTCATCTGCGTTGTCAACGTCGGATCGGCTTCGGGGAATTTCTCAAACGCAAAACGTGGTATCTTAGTCACGACATAGTCAATCGTCGGCTCAAAACAAGCCATCGTTTCGCGGGTAATGTCGTTGGACAACTCATGCAACCGGTACCCGACCGCCAGCTTGGCGGCGATTTTAGCAATCGGGAAGCCGGTCGCCTTGGAAGCCAGCGCGCTGGAACGGCTGACCCTCGGGTTCATCTCGATCACGATCATCTGGCCGGTCTGTGGATCAATGGCGAACTGAATATTCGATCCCCCCGTCTCGACGCCAATTTCCCGGATCACCGCCAAACTGGCATTCCGCATCCGCTGGTATTCCTTATCGGTCAATGTCTGGGCCGGGGCGACCGTGATGGAGTCGCCCGTATGCACCCCCATCGGATCAAAGTTCTCGATTGAACAGATAATGACTACGTTGTCGTCCATGTCGCGCATCACTTCCATCTCGTACTCTTTCCAACCCAGCACGGATTCCTCGATGAGCACTTCTGCGATGGGCGACTGATCAAGACCGCGACGGACGAGAGTTTCGAATTCTTCCTTGTTGTACGCTATCGATGATCCGCTGCCCCCCAACGTGAAGCTTGGGCGAACAACGCAGGGCATACCGATGGAGGAAGCCACGCGACGTGCTTCTTCCAGGTTGTGCACCGTCTCTCCTTTGCAGACTTCCAGACCGATGCGCTCCATCGCCGTTTTGAATTGGTCCCGCTCTTCGGCCTTGGCAATTGCCGCTACGTTTGCGCCAATCATTTCGACATCGAATTGGTCCAACACGCCATGTCGCGACAAATCCATAGCCAGATTGAGACCCGTTTGCCCACCCACCGTGGGAAGCAACGCGTCGGGCCGCTCCTTCTCGATGATCTTTGCGACGACCTGCCAGACCAGCGGTTCGATATAAGTGCGATCCGCCATGTTGGGATCGGTCATGATCGTGGCCGGATTCGAATTGACCAGAATGACCAGGTAATCTTCTTCGCGCAACGCCTTGCAAGCTTGCGTGCCGGAATAGTCGAACTCACACGCCTGGCCAATCACGATCGGACCAGAGCCAATCAGAAGAATCTTTTCCAGGTCGTCGCGTCGCGGCACGTTTTTTTCTCTTTCCGCTTAATTCGCCAAAGGTGTTCCAGCGGCGTACGCGGGGGGCTCGTACTACCGCGTTAGGTTGAACAGCAAGTGTTCAGGTTTCAGTGTGGAGGATTCTCATGGATTACGGCGAGGCGGTTCACGACGTTCGGTAAACTGAGTAAGATTTCGCATTTTCCGCTGTATGGCTCCGCACTGAAACCTGAATCGTTGGTAATTAGGGAGTTGTTTGAATGTTGACCCTTTGACCTAGCTAGCGCAGTAGTACCCGACCCTGTCCCAAATCAGCCTCTGTGGGTAAAAACTGCTCGATGCTAACAGGCAGCCGACCTCCTGTTCAAGGCCTGACAAATCGAAATAACTTGGCCAACCGCTATGATCGCGATACATTGCCTAGAATATAGGCAACTGCGATTTGGCGTTAGTTGACCATTTGTCGTAAGCCGTTTAGCATGAATATGTTGGTTCAGAATCACCGCCCCGTCTGCATTCCGATAGAAATGAGGCACTGGTGACAAGTCCCGCCCGCGGTGGAGTTTTCAGCGAGGCGACCGATCGCCGCGTCGTCAAGTTCACCGAAAGCATTAGCTTCGATCAGAGATTGTACGCCCACGACATTGCTGCCTCGATTGCCCATGCCCACATGCTGGCATTCGTGGGACTGCTGACCGCGGAAGAAGCAGGGCAGATCGAGTCAGCACTAAGGGAAATTGAACAGGAAATTGAAACGGGCCTATTCACGTTTTCGGACGAGCGAGAAGACGTCCATATGAATGTCGAGGCCGTTCTCACCGAGCGATTGGGAGATGTCGGACGGAAACTGCACACCGCCCGCAGCCGCAATGATCAAGTCTCGACCGACCTCCGCCTCTGGTGCCGAGATGCGATTGATCGTTTGGATCGGCGTCTGATCCAGCTGCAGCAAGCGTGGGTCGACCGCTGCGAGGCGGACGCCAAGATTATCGTTCCGGCTTACACGCACTTGCAGCGTGCCCAACCGGTCCTCGCGACCCACTACTGGCTGGCGTACTGTGAAAAACTGGAACGTGACCGGGGTCGACTGGCGGATTGCCGACGACGGTTGAACGTGTGTAGCCTCGGTGCGGCTGCGGTGGCCGGAACAAGCCTGCCCATCGACCGTGAGCACGTCGCGAAGTCGCTGGGATTCGACGAAGTGGCCGCGAACAGCCTGGATGTTTCCAGCGACCGCGATTTCGTCCTCGAGCTGGCATTTGCTTTGACCATGGTTGCCGAACATCTTGGTGGTTGGGCCGAAGATTGGATTCTCTGGTCGACGGTCGAATTCGGTTTTCTGAAGCTGCCTGAAAATTTATGCACCGGGTCCTCGATCATGCCGCAAAAAATCAACCCGGATGTGCTGGAATTGATCCGCGGCAAGACGGGACGCGTCGTCGGCAACCTGATGTCTCTGCTGACACTGATCAAAGGGCTGCCCTTGGCGTACAACCGCGACCTGCAAGAGGACAAGCCGCCGTTGTTTGATTCCGTTGATACGATCGACTGTTGTTTGGAGCTGGCCGTGCCACTGGTCGTCGCCGCTGAGTTGAACCGTGACGCAATGGCGGCGCGATTGGACCAAGGTTATCTCGATGCGACGACATTGATGGAGCACATGATCAAACGGGGCATCGCTCAACGGACGGCGCACGAGCTGGTCGGTACGCTGGTTCGCGAGGCGGCCGAGCATGGTTTGCCGTTGAACCAGCTACCGCTCGAGCAATTCCAAGCGGCGCATCCGCTGCTGGACGAAAAAGTCTATGAAGTGCTGGGGGTCGAGAATGCCATCCAGGCTTTTGTGAGCTACGGATCGACCGCTCCTCTCCAGGTGGCACGGCAAATCGAGCGATGGAAAAAGAAAATGATTGGACATCATGTCAAAAAACGTCATAAACGGTAGGTGTGAAACATCTGAGGTGTTCGGTCTTGCAATTCGCCGGGCGTGGAGCTTCAACCGGCGGGGATGCGGGACGCAGGATTTTAGTTAACAAATGCTAGAGGTATCACACGAAGACCCGAACACTGAAACCTGAATTTCTTGACAATTTTCCACTTGCGACAATTATCGACCGCAAAGTGGCGCTGTCCAATTTCAAATGGTTCGCAAAACGGCGTAAATCTTCGTAAATGAAAGCCTGACACGCGAGCGACTAAACGGCACACAACCCGCTAGCGCAACTTCAAAACGCACAAGCGAAGGAGAGCGAAATATGCATCATCAACGAATTTTCCGCCACTCCCTGACACCCGAACCGACGCCGCGTTGGCTGTTGAACGCGCGCGCTCCTTCGCTTGCGCGTCAGACTTGGATCGTCGTAGGCGTCGTGGCTTTGACGGTGGCTTCGACACTGCCAACGAGAGCAATCCGGGCGGCCGAAACGGATCCGGCGGTACTGGCGATCCAGGAATCCGTTCCGGATTCGCCTGCAAAAAAGATTCGCGCCTCCAAGATTCTGATCAATCTGCGCCGCCACGATTTGGCAAAAGAATATCTCCAACAGGTTATCAACCAACAACTGAGCACGCCCGCATTGTCGTCACTCCACGACCAATTCGGGCCCGCCTTGTTTATCGGCCTGGCGGGAGATCCCGATTTGCAGCCCAGCGGAGCAGAATTGTCGCAGTTGGTGCTGGCAGCTGCGCACGAAACGGTGCGGGATCCACGCCGCATTGAGCGGTTGATTACCGATCTCGCCAGCGACATGGAAGAGACTCGTTTCCGGGCCATCGTCGAACTGCAGAGATCTGGAACCGCCGCGATCTGGCCCCTGTTGGCGGTCCTTGCCGACAAGCAGCGTGCAGCGGCACATCCGGCGGCCCGCACAACGATGTTAGCTTTGGGTCCTGCCGCGGTCGAACCGCTGATCGCTGCTCTGGCAGCCGACAAGCCGCTGGTCCGCGTGAGCGCGGTGCAGCTTTTGGCTCATTTGCGTGACCGGCGGGCCGTCGCCTACCTGGTTAGCCCGGCATTCTCCGCTGCTGAAGATGCGGGCGTGCAAATGGCCGCACGTCGCGCGCTGCGTCGTATTGCCGGCGTCGATCCTCAGAGGTGGGAGGTGGAGCAATTGTTATCACGCCAAATCGAACAGGTTCAGTCTGGTCAGTTGTCATGGACCGCCGACCTGCAGCAACAAATTCCCCGCTGGCGGTGGCATCAGGAGGATCAGTCGTTGGTGATGGATCATGTCGATATCGATGTTGCCAGAGCACAGGTTACAGCCCGGCTGGCTAAAGACCTGGAGCTCATGGTGCCAGAGCGCCAAGAGTACCGCCTGCAGGCACTTACAGCCCAGTTGCTGGCGGCCAAGCTGGAGGTGGGATTGGACCAGCCTCTACCGCCAGAGGTGCTCGGCGAGGCTTCCGCATGCGGAAGCGACCTGTTGGAAGCAGTGCTGCAGCGATCGATGCGTAGTCAACAACCGGCAGCGGCAATTGCCTCCTTGGAAGTCCTGGAACGCATCGGTACCGTCGAACTGGTCGCCACGTCGTCCTTACGGCCGCGGCCGATCGTGCGAGCATTGGACGATCCCCACCGCCGTGTGCGGTTTGTCGCCGCCAAAACCATCATGCACATCAACCCGCATGTTCCCTACGCCGGTTCCAGTCGACTGGTCAAGGCGCTGGTTCACTTGGGGACGGCAACGGGCAAGCGGCGGGCACTGGTTGGCTTTCCTCGCTTGGCGCGAGGCAGCGAAATTGCCAGTCTACTCGAGGAGCTCGGTTTTGCCACCGACCTAGTAACGGACAGCCGGCAGTTCTTTCGTCTAGCGACACAGTTGGCCGATTACGATCTGGCTTTTCTTAGCGATGCCACCGGCTGGCCCGACGCGCACCAGTTGCTGCAGTCGCTGCGTCTCGACCCGCTCGGCGCGGAACTGCCCGTGGCGGTCATGGCCCGCATGAGCAATGGCCGGACAGTCGACCGGATCACCGAGCAAGACCCTCTGGCGATCGCTGTTGTGGAACCGTTCTCCGTGGACGCGGTGCGGCTGCACATCCGAGACTTGATGGCGGTTC
>Ga0310123_10004290_pt1 | contig 10823 bp, 10 predicted proteins | sample CB6_AW_1057_MG_FD_203505 | JGI IMG/M metagenome (GOLD analysis project Ga0310123, IMG submission 203505) | Marine microbial communities from Western Arctic Ocean, Canada - CB6_AW_1057 | ecosystem: Environmental > Aquatic > Marine > Oceanic | place: Canada: Western Arctic Ocean | collected...
GAGAGGTTGGTTGGCCAAACGAGCGGGCCGCCCAGGGCATCGTGACCAAGTGGTCGGAGGCTGACGGGCGGGGCTATGGGCTCTTCCTCGACGCGGATGGTCGATTGGCGGTGCGAGTTGGTGCGGGGTCGGGGCAGGTGGCGATACTCGCGGCGGAGCCGGCCTTGCGTCCGTGGGAACCGGTAATTTTCGGGGGAGGGCGTCCACGACCGCACGGGGTGCCAACGAAGTGGTACTTCGTCGCGGCGAGCTTCGACGTGGAGAGTGGAACTCTCACGCTCCATCAGCAGCCGCTGGACAGCCATCCGGATGACCCGACCCGGGTGGTGGTGGAGCAGCCGACCCAGATTTCGGGGCCGGCGTCGACCGACGTTCCGTTGCTGATGGCGGCTCACTGGGCCGAGGATGGTGAGGTCGGGGGCTACTACAGCGGGAAGATCGACAATCCGAGGCTGTATGACCGCGCTCTGAGTCAGGCCGAAATCGAGGCCATTGAGCAGGGCGATGGACCGACCGACGCATTGGCGGCCTGGGACTTTGCCGCGGACATCTCATCGGACCGGGTGCGGGACACGACGTCAAGGGGGATGGACGGGCAGACGATGAACCTGCCGACCCGCGCCGTGACCGGGCACTTGTGGGATGCGACGGAGATGGATTACCGGCATGCCCTGGAGCAGTACGGAGCCATCTACTTCCATGACGACGATCTGTTGGACGCGGCGTGGGACGTGGATTTCACGTTCCAGATACCGGACGACCTCCCGAGTGGCATCTATGCTGCGCGGTTGCGCACGACGACGAGCGAAGACTACGTACCATTCTTCGTGCGTCCACCCCGGGGCACGGCGAACGCGAAGATTGCGCTGTTGATGCCGACCTTCAGCTACCTTGCGTATGGCAGTACCGGTCCCCGTCGTCCGAGACGGATGAGCACCTACTCGCGTCACACCGATGGCAGCGGTGTGACCTATTCGTCCCGGCTCAGACCGATCACGGACATGCGGCCGAAGATTGCCTCGAACAACCCGTGGCAGTTCATGGCCGATACACATCTGGTGGACTGGCTCGAGGTTAAAGGATTCGACGTCGACATCATCACCGATGGGGATCTGCATTTCGAGGGTCCAGGCCTGCTCGAGCCATACAACGTCGTGCTGACCGGCACACACCCTGAGTACTACTCGTGGGAGATGTTCCAGGGCATGCGGACATACCTCGAGCAAGGTGGTCGGATGATGTATATGGGCGGCAACGGCTTCTACTGGGTGACGCCGATGGACCCGACCGGCACCTACATCGAGCTCCGCCGGCGGGACGGAACTGAGGCGTGGCAGGGGGCACCGGGGGAGAGTCACCACAGTATTACGGGGGAGCCTGGCGGGCTGTGGCGCTTCCGTGGCCTTGCCCCGCAGTGGCTGGTGGGCGTGGGGTTCACGGCTCAGGGTTTCGACCGGAACTCGCCGTTTCAGCGGATGCCGGGCAGCTTTGACCCACGCGTGTCCTTTATCTTCGAGGGCATTGGCGACAACGAGCTGATCGGGAACCATCCGTCGCTCGTACTCGAGTTCGGCGGCGCTGGTTCGGAGCTTGACCGGGTGGACTATGCCCTGGGCTCTCCGGCGCACACACTGATTTTGGCAACGTCGTTTGGCCATTCCGACGCCTACCAACATGTCGTCGAAGAGCTCAATACGAGCGACTCCGAGCAGGGCGGGACGGTGAACGAGCTCGTCAAGGCCGATATGTCGTATCTCGAGTACCCGAACGGCGGGGCGGTTTTCTCGACGAGCTCGATCGCCTGGGGCGGGAGCCTCTCGTTCAACGACTACGACAACAACGTGTCGCGGGTCACCGAGAACGTCCTGCGGCGATTTGCGGAGGACGCGCCATTGCCGGGCCCGCAGGGCAAGCCGTCGACCGACGACAGGGCTGCCGACGCTCCATAGGTATGTGGTCGCTATCGGGGGCGGGGCCGAGCGCGAGGTGAGCCGATGTATCAAATCGAAGCGTGGTCGGCGCTGCGCAAGGCCCGCCTGGATCGTGGTGCGGCGTCTTCCTGGCTGAGGGTCGATCGTAACGTTTGGGCGCTTGGCTTCACCAGCCTGTTCACCGACGTGTCGTCGGAGATGGTCACCACCGTCCTCCCGATCTACCTCGTGCTGCACCTCGGTCTCACGCCATTCCACTACGGTATCGTCGATGGCCTTTATCACGGCGTCACGGCCCTGCTGCGTCTCTTTAGCGGAGTGGCCGTTGACCGTTCTCGCCGATGCAAGGAGTTCGCGTTCGCCGGGTACGTGGTGTCTGCCGTCTCCAGGTTGGGGCTGTTGGCTGCCGGTGCATCCTGGCCGTTGATCGCGGCCGTCGTCGCGGTTGACCGCGCGGCCAAGGGCGTGCGGACCGTGCCGCGTGACGTCCTGATCTCGCTGAGTAGCCGGTCGACCAATCTGGCCACATCGTTCGGAGTGCATCGTGCACTCGACAGCGCGGGCGCGATGCTCGGCCCTCTAGTCGCCCTGGGTATACTGGCCGCGCTGCCGGAGGCGTTCGATGTGGTCTTCGTCTGCAGTTTCAGTGTGGCGGTCTGCGGGCTCGGAGTGATCTGGCTGTTCGTTCGAAACGCGGATCAGGTAGCGCCCACGACTGGCGCGCCGCCGGCGGCACTGGCCGATCTCCGACGCATCCTCCGGTATCCAGGGCTTTCGCGTGTAACAGTCGCGGCGACGCTGCTCAGCGCGGTGACCGTCAGCGATGGGTTCATCTACCTCGTCCTCCAGCGTGAGGTCGGTTTCAATGCTGGTCTGTTTCCTTTGCTCTATGTTGGGACCGCCGGCTGCTATCTACTACTTGCCGTGCCCGCCGGGCGCCTGGCCGACCGGGTCGGCCGTCGGACCGCGTTTCTCGGCGGCTATCTCTTCCTCGCGTTGACCTATCTGGTTGCCATGCAACCGGGCGTCGGCATGACGGGGTTGGTCGGGTGTCTTCTTTTGCTTGGCGCACACTATGCGCTGACAGATGGGGTACTGATGGCACTGACCAGTGGTCTCCTTCCAAAGGAGCGCCGCGGGACCGGGCTGGCGGTGGTCACCACCGCGACGAGCGTTACGCGCCTGGTTACATCCGTTGCCTTTGGGGCGTTGTGGACGCAGCTTGGGTCGCGCTTCGCCTTCGCCATTTTCCTCGCCGGTTTGCTGCTGGCCGTGGCGACTACCCGTCTTGTCGTGGGGCGTGACGCCGAGAGGGGTCCTGACGACTGTGTCTGAGAATGCGCCGGGCGCGGGTCCTCGGGTGCGACCCGGAGTGGTATTCGTGCTGCTGTGCGCCGCATGTCTCGCACTGGCGCTCGGTTACTCCTGGCGCGCGTCGGCCCGACGGGCGGCTCTCTTCGACGACGCCGCGCTTCCAGAGATCAGCAACCTTACTGAACTCGATATCGCACCGGCTTCGCTGCCATCCGAGGCTGAAGACGCTCCTACGGAGCCAGTCGGTCTCGTTGGGGCCGTCGATGATTCTCCTGACGACGCGACGCCGGATGACGACCGGGACCCGGAGCCGCTGTCGGTGCCCGCGAGGGAGCCGGACCGAGTGGTCGTCCCAACCGAGGCTCGCGAGCAAGCCTTCCTCATCCGCCACACCGGGCTCGACGCGAGCTACGGCGTCATGAGCGTGCTGCGTCTCGGCGCTTCCGGAGAGGACCGCCGCGGGACGCCGCTGCGTTGCGACCGTCTCCACTTCGTCGCCGACCGCGGCGTCTGCCTGGCGACCGATCGGTTCTACACGACCCACTCGATCATGGTGTTCGACCGGTCATTCGAACCGCTTCACACGCTTCCGTTGAACGGGGTTCCAAGTCGGGCCCGTCTCTCCCGCGATGGCCGTCGCGCCGCCGTCACCGTATTCGTCTCGGGCCACTCGTATGCCGACGAGGGATTTTCGACCGAGACTAGCATCATCGACACCCACACCGGCGAGCGGATCGTCAGGAGCTTGGAAGAGTTTGAGGTGAGGCAGGGCGCCACACGTCTTCGCGCCGCTGATCCCAATTTCTGGGGCGTCACGTTCGCCGACGACGGTGACCGCTTCTACGCGACCCTTGGCACCGCAGGCCGCACCTACCTCGTCGCAGGCCGGGTGTCGGATCGGCGGGTGACCGTGCTTCGCGAGGGCGTCGAATGCCCGTCGTTGTCACCCGACCAGACGCGGGTCGCGTTCAAGAAGCGGATACCCACCGGAACCGACTTTGTCTGGCGCCTCCATGTACTGGATCTGGCGACGTCGATCGAAACACCGCTAGCCGAGACTCGGCACGTTGACGATCAGGTGGAGTGGTTGGACGACGCCACGATTCTCTACGCGCTCCCCGACGCGTCCGCACGGACGGCGCGAGTCACCGATATTTGGCAGGTTCCGGCGGACGGGCTCGGCGAGCCCGAGCTCCTGCTTCCGCATGCCTTCTCGCCAGCGGTGTTGCAGGTAGACGATTTTCGCTAGAGGGCGCGGCTGCGTCTTCCTTACGGCAGCGCCGGGCCCGATCAGCTCAGGCGTGGCAACGCCATCACCCGTCTCTTCCCCTCCCGCTGCGCCGGGGTAACCCTGAAGGACGGTCCCTCGTTATAATCGCGATGAGGACGAGTCTGGAGGGGGGCATGAACTTGAGACTGGCTGGAACCTTCGGTATTTGGATCCTGGCGTGCGTGGCGCTCCCGGCCGCCGACTTCTGGGAAGACAAGGACTACACGTCGTGGTCCGAAGAGGAAGTGCAAGAGATGCTGAGCGATTCACCGTGGTCGCGCGCGGTCACGGTCGTCGTGGGTAGGGCAGGAGGCCGGTCCAGCGCCTTCCAAAACACGGTCGTCGGAGACGGGGATGACGACATTCGTGTCGTTCCTGACGACGAGTCGTCAACGGGGGCGTCGCATCGACGGATTCGGCGTTGGCGCGCCTATACCGCCCGCACAACGGGCGTTCCTGATCCAGTGGGAACCCCTTCTATATCGTGTCCGTCGCTGGGGTTCCACGACAGTTTGCTGAAAGGTAGACCGACAGGCGCTGCCCGAGGAGACGGCTCTGGAGCGCGATGACAAGCAGCCCATTGCTACTGAGGACGTTGAGGCCTTCTATGCAAATGACGAGACCGTCATTCTCGAGTTCGCTTTCTTGATAGACGATCCCATCACGGTGGAAGATGGGGAGGTTGAATTTACCACGCAGTTTATCGAGACCGAGATCAGACGGAGTTTCAAGCTCGCAGACATGATGTTCGGTGACGCGCTCGCCATGTGATCGTACGACTGATCGTTTGGAGCACTCATGCCGATCCCGATACACGAAACCGACCGTCTGGCGCCTCGATACTCTCGCCGCGAGGCGCTGGGCTTGATCGGCACCGCCGGCGTGGGCATTCTGGCGGCGACCGCCGCCGCGCGGGCGCAGCAGCGCTTCACAAGTGCAGAAGCACCTACCTTCCCGCCGGGGGCGATCATTCGCACCGTGCAGAGTGATCTCGATCCCGTGGAACTCGCGAATGGTGCGACGCTCTTCCATGAACATGTCGGTCGCGCCGAGGTCGATCTCGCGGTCGAAGAGCTACGCGCCTGCGCCTTCGACGGTCTGGGTTGCATCGTTGACGCGGCGACGGGTCGGCGAAGCGCGGAGCAGGTGCGCCGCCTGGAGGCGATCGCCGCTCGCAGCGACGTGCGGGTCGTGATGGCCGGTGGCTACTTTGAGGACATCGGCTTCGCGCTCTATCCGGTGCGCGTCGCGGAGATGTCGGAGGATGAGCTGGTCGAAGAGCTCGTGACGGACGCCCGAACGCAGCGGTGGGGCGCGTTCGGTGAGATCGCATCGTCGCTCGAAATGCGGCCAGACGAGCGGAAGGTGCACCGTGCCGTCGCTCGGGCTCATCTCCAGACGAACCTCCCGATATTTACCCACACCCCGCATGAGAGCTGTCCGAGCTGCGCGATGGAACAGATGGACACGATCGAGGGCGAGGGGGTGGATCTGTCCCGCGTCGTGATCGGACACATGGCGACGATCAAGCCTGAGGATGACCCGCTGGCGACACACACCGAAGTGGCGCGACGGGGCGCGTTCATCGGGCTCGACACGTTGGGGCACGAGATGGGTCGGTCGCGGATCCCCGCCGCCGACAAGGTACGCATGGTGCAGGACCTACTCGACGCCGGGCTCGAGGATCACATCCTGCTGTCATCCGACCAGGGGAACGTTTCCCAGTTCAAGGCGAACTGGGGGCATGGCTGGGCGTCGGTGCTGATGCAGTTTGTCCCGAAGCTCAGGTTTGCCGGCGTTCCGGAAGAAATGATTCGAAAGATCCTGGTCGACAATCCCCGGCGGTTCCTCGCGTTCGCGCCACAGCTATAGCCGGTAGGAATCGGTCGAGGAATTCGTTCGAACGCCGCGGGCTGCGCTCCTCAGTGTGGTTCGGGCGCCGCGTGTGCGGTTCCCGACAGCAGCTGTATTTTCATCGAGGTGAGCGTACGCTCACCTCGACTTTCGGGCCGCTCGGTGTATGAGCGGGGTCACAATCCATCGGACCGCTCCCGGGATCGACCGGCTAAGACTTATCGATTCACACTCGATGAGCACACCACCGTCGACTTCCTCGTAGCGCCAGTAGGAGTTCAAACGCCACAGAAAGCCCAGGTCGTTCCCGATCGGCTTTTCCGTCTCACGAGGCGTCTCCGCGTTGTCGAGGTCGGCGATACGGGTGGCGACGCTGCGGCTCGACGCTCGCCGATCGCCATGGCGCGTGTCCTCGATGTCGTGCTCGGTGTTGTAGTGGACGGTCACGAACTTCTTGCGTCTGAGTTTGAGAAACACGCGAGATCGGAGTCCCTCGCTTTCCAGCACGCGCGACGCGAGGACGTCCTGCTGTAAGTCGTGCTGGGTGAGGGGGCGGCGTAGTATCTGCAGCACGCCGTCGAGGGACGCCGATGGAACAAAGATGCTGCCGCGCCAGTGATGCACCTGTCCGTCTGGGATGTCAAAGTGAGAGTCGTTGGTGTCGCGGGTCTCCATCCGGAAGACGAGGACGTTGCCGCGCTGGACCAGCGCCCGGACCCTGGCCGGGTTCTCCCGGAAGTCCGACACCAGGAAAAAGTGATCGGACGTTTGCTCTGCGTGAATTCTCTGCTCGGTCGCCTCGACATAGTCAGACCACGCTGCCACCGTCCGGGGCTTCAACTCGAAAGGCCGCCGTCGTTACATTGAAGGTGAGTCCAAGCAGGAGGGCGCCGAAGTGTCCTGACACCCCGAAATACCAGACGGTCGTTGATGACAAAGTTCACCAGCGAGCATGTCACGATCGCGAGCAGATTGGCCGCCGCGTAGTGAATCCCGAGCGCTCTGTAGTAGAGGCTGGTGAAGAGTATCTGGCCGCCCACCGACACGATGCCGTTGAGTAGATTGAATCGCGCGAACCGCGCTCAGCGATCCCGAACGTGGCGGAGAGAACGGTCGCGCCACGTCCAGCATTCGTGCCAGATGAAGTTGTGCACGATCGCCGTCTCGACCGCGATACCGATGCTGACGAGATAGTGCAGCCCGATCCATTCCATCAGCGCGACCAGCGAGACAAGTTGCACCCCGACGCCGACGAGGCCGACGGAGTTGAACGTCACCCAGCGAGCCAGTGTCCCGGTGTCTGTCTCGGTCGCGACCGTCATCGGTGCGCCTCGGCATTCAGCTGGGGACGCGGCTCCGAGCGATAGAGCGCGAGCGTGTTTCTCGTTGCGGACCAGAGGAGGGCGACAAACAGCCCGACCGCCGCGACGAGACCGCCCACGTCGAACAAGCGGTACGAACTGCCACCTACCCTCGACTCAGGGGTGGCGAAGCACGTAGAGCGTGCTGAATGCCAGGAGGATGCGCAGTTCGGTCGGCCCGACCTTGAACAGCGAGATTCGAAAGACACCGCAGGCGTGTGTCGCGAGATAGATCTCGGCCGAGAGCATGAGATAGGCCACCAAGAGCACCAGTGCGACGATCGGGCTCATATGCGGCGACAGTGCAGGGCCGCCGAGGAGAAGCAGTGCGCCCACGATGTCGATCACGTGGTCGACATAGAACCCGTACGTCGGTCTCTGCTGATTTCTTACCCGCGCGACCGTGCCGTCGAGGCTGTCGCGGAACCAGTTAACGGCGAGGGCTCCAACGACGACGAACAGACTCGCGTCGTACCAGTGCCAGGCCCAGGATCGTCAAATGATCAGAGTTCGCGCTGTGCGGTAGCTGCTCCGCGATCCAGATCAAAACAGGTCTCTCGACTTCTGCCAGCAGACTTCCGTGCTCTCGAACGTGCGGGGTCGTCATTCCGGAGCTCATCTGTGTTTCCCTCCATCTGGACTGATGTGTCCCTGTTAGGTAATGCGTCGATGAGCCACGGATCGGCTCAGGTCGTCCGTCGCGCTGAGGGTGGGTGAAGCGCGGAGCGTTGTCGCGGCTTCGAACTGCGGCGCTTGAACGCCGCGCGTGTCGTGGTTGGCTCAATAACCAGGAAGGCGATGCCGCTGCCGACCGCGACAGCGATCAGGAGGGCCGTCAGGGCTGGGCGGGGTTCGCCGTGATGGCGGCGGCCCCCAGCAGCAGCAGTACAAAGACTGAATCGTCCCCTCACCGACCAAAAGACTCGGCCCCGCTGTGCGGTGAGCTCCGTCGGGTAGAAGCGTGACGTGAACCAGAGATGGAGACGCAGCGTCGCTGCCACTTCGACAGCAGCGACCATGGAGAAGAACAGTAGCGCACCCCAGGGGCCTGGATTGTCACCTCTGACGTTCCACATCGGAATGAGCATCAGGTAGTAGACGACCGCGACCGTCGTCTGATGAAACCGCCACCACGCCACCGGGGTCTGACCGTGACCCGGTCGTCGCGCGGTCAGGCTGGGTTCGCGGTACCGATGACGGCCTTGACTCGGACTGCAGGAAGTTCCGGCGCAGGACTTCCAGCGCCTCAGCGAGCTCTACCATCGAGCCGTACCGAAGCCCTGGGTCCTTCTGAAGACACTTGATGGAGCTGGATATCAAGGTCTGGCGGGTCGGATTCCAGGACGCGAGCGATCGTGGATGCACCCCAGATGCGAGTTCATACAGCATGACCCCGAAGGAGAAGACGTCGGCCCTCAGATCGACGCTGGAACCACGGAGTTGCTCGGGTGAAATGTATCCAGAGGGGTGCCCAGGATGGTTCCGGGTTCAGTCAGTCAGGCTCCTGAGGATGCCTGCGAGCGGTCAGTGCGAGAATCGACGTGATCACTCGGAGACGACCATCAGGACGGCCAGAACCACGAGCGCCGAGCATCCTAGGGTCCAGATGGAGAGCGACTCGTCCGCGACCAGATACCCCAGAAGAAGTGCGATCACAGGATTCACGTAGGCGTACGTCGCCGCCTTCGTGGGAGTCGAGGCCTTGAGCAGCCAGAGGTAGCTGCCGTACGCGACAGACCCGAGTACCGTGACATACGCCCAACCACCGAGCGCCGTGTTGGACACGGCAGACCAATCCAGTTGGGTGAGTTCACCCGTGGCGGCGGACAGCACCATGAGCACGACGCCACCTCCGAACATCTGCATTCCGGATGAGAGAGCTTGCGAGGCTGGCTGCGGTGCGTGTCGCGAGTAGATTGACCCGCTGGCCCACAGGATGCTGGCAAGGACGATCGTGAGCGCACCGACCGCGTCGATCTCTCGCACGCCAACATCCGTGGGATTGATGAGAAGTGCGACTCCGGTGAATCCGAGGACGAGACCGATGATGACACGGGTGGCCGGGCGCCGCCCCTCTGGCTTGATCCAGTCGGCCATGACCACCCAGAACGGGACCATCGAGACGAGCAGCGCCGCGAGTCCTGACTGAACGGTCTGCATTGCCCAGGTCACCAGACCGTTGCCACCGGTGGCCATCAAGACACCAATGAGGCCGGTCGTGAGCCAATCGCGGGCCGTTGGTCCATCGGCGCGCCGGTATTTTGCCCAGGCCATGAAGGCGAGGCCAGCAACGAGAAAACGGACACCAGCCATGAGGAATGGAGGAATCGTGGCGACGCCCAGGCGGATGGCCAGATATGTCGAACCCCAGATGAAGTAGATGGCGGCAAAGCCTACGACGATCGAGGCACGGGATGCTTCCTTCATGGCTGGACGTGACGTGAGATTATCCTCGAAGGTGGAGTGGTTGCCACCGCCGACCTTTGAAATTTTCTTCCAGGTGGCTGCGTCCAGGCCGATTGTGCGATTAAAGGGTGAAACCGGGAGCTTGCGCTCCTCGAGGCGGCAGAGCGGCATCGTACAGCCGGAGGGAGTTGGTCGAAAAGGTGGGGCGATCTCAGGGTCTGACGTTGCGGCTGAGTCACCTCCCGAGGCGGCCGGTGTCGCCCACGAAGTCTTCGTGGCACGCCAGCCGATCTTCGACGCACGCAAGCGGGTCCATGCCTATGAGCTTCTCTTCCGTGGAGGGCTCGAGAACTTCTGTCCGGCCGGCGACCGAGGTCCTGCAGGCCACATGGCTCACGTTTGGGCTGTCGACGCTGGTCGGCGAACGCAAGGAGTTTACCAACTTCACGCGTGCCCTTCTGATCGGCGGGTACGGTGAGACCTTGCCGCTGGAGTCGACGGTCATCGAGCTCATCTAGACGATCGACGGGGATCCTGAGGTCGTCGAAGCCTGCCAGCGCCTCAAGAATCAAGGGTACGCTCTCGTCCTCGACGACTTCGTCTATCGGCCGGCTCTGGACCCCATGATTCCACTGGCGGACTTCGTCAAGATCAACGTCCACACGACCGACCCCTGAACCCAGGCGG
>Ga0310123_10004292_pt1 | contig 10822 bp, 9 predicted proteins | sample CB6_AW_1057_MG_FD_203505 | JGI IMG/M metagenome (GOLD analysis project Ga0310123, IMG submission 203505) | Marine microbial communities from Western Arctic Ocean, Canada - CB6_AW_1057 | ecosystem: Environmental > Aquatic > Marine > Oceanic | place: Canada: Western Arctic Ocean | collected...
CTCGTTTCTTAATGATTCTTTGGATTTGGCTAGATTCATCAAGCGCCTCACTGCTAGTATTGGTGTGCTATTAACACTGCAAGTCATTCTTATTGTTTTGTACAGATTGGGAAGAACAATGCTTGCTTTGGTCAAATCTCAACGGTTTGTTGCAAGAATCCCGACGCGTTGGAATAGGAGTTGATGGGCTGGATTTCTTTTGGACCTTAAGGTGCCAGCCCTCCCCTCCCGGGCAGTTCGAAGATCAGGACCAGGGAAAGAAATTCTGTAGCTCGTCTCTCCGTTCGTACAATGCCGAGATGCCGCCATGGCGGCATCTCGATGTTGAGCCCCGAACAGGTTCACGTCGGTCACGCCAATCAGGTTATCGCCCGCAGGAAGGCCGTGCTACGCAAGGCCTTCGCTACTCATCCCGGCCGCTTCATTGCTCACTAGGTGATTCCCCCGAGTGTCTCATGCGGGTTGACGGGCTCCGAATCAACAATATGTCTTTTAAGCCTAATTCTTGATAACTCCTCTATGTTTTCTTTTGCTACGGTCCCGAATTTATTTTCAACCTTATCTAGGAAATCTGGATTAGAGTGATATGTAACGAAGGCCTCATCTCTAAACTTTAGGACTTCTTGAGGCTTGAGGTGTTCAGTTGGGAGAGGAAGTGTTTCCTCAGAATGAAACGAGTATCCTAGGTAAGAACTCGGTAGTGTAATTTGTTCCTGTCGAGCTTGCTTGTATAGACTACTTCCTGGCAAAGCCATTACAGGATATGCATTCCAGGCCAAAGTACACAGTTCCAGACTAAGATCTAATGTTTTCTGCATTGATTCGTGATCATCCCCAGGCAATCCAAATAAGTAATTTGCTATCACTTCAATATCGGCATCATGAACCATCTTGATGACTTTGGTTATGTCAACATCCTCAAATTTTCCCTTTGAGGCTTCTAGTCTGATACTTTTATCTCCGCTCTCGATTCCAAGGGCTAGCCATTTGATGCCTGCTTCTCTAATTAGATTTAGATTCTCAGGCTTATTGATAGTGTCTACCCTCGAATAAGCCCACATATTCAAATTCTCACCATAACCTCTCTCTTTGAGCAGCTCACACAACGGTACATAAAATTTTCTATTTAGAAGAAACATTTCATCGCTTATTCTGAGGGTCCTTACCCCCATGTCGTAGAGCTTATCGAATTCCTTGATCAAGAAATCTGGAGACCAGAATCTCATTCCTGAATAATTTGATGCGTCACCAATAGGGTCATTATCATCACGATTTATCATATTGATCATGCAGAAGCTACACCTGAATTGACAACCAAGAGAGGTATAAAGAGCGGCAAATGGTGTCCTGTGCTCATCTTGATAAGAAGCATGCCAGAAATGAGATCTATAAAGGTCTAGAGGCTTCTTGTCATATGGCAATAAGTCCCATGCATAACCAGGTAAATCAAGATCCATTCTATCAGTAGGCACTACTCTTTCTGGCGGATTTAGGTGGGGGTTACCATTTTTTCTAAAACCAATTCCCTTAACATGTTGCAATTGGTCGTGGTCTTTAATATCAATCGCCAGAAGGCTTCTCAGGGCATAGACACCTTCATTACAGAGAACAATGTCTATACTCTCCTCAGTCTCAAGAACTTCAAGAGGAAGTGCCGAGACATGCGACCCAGCAAAACAAATAGGAACGTTTAGGCCTTCCACTTTCAAAGCTTTGGAAACCCCAATTGCTCCGTGCATGTTGACGGTTCCTGAATTTGGATTTTGGCCATAAACCACAAAACAAATCAGTCTCACATCGATACTTTTGAGCCTTTTTACAGAGTCTTCTATACCCATTCTTTCTGCACCTAAATCAAGTATAGACGCTGAAAAGCCGACAGATCTTACGGATTGAGCAAGCAATAGAGACCAGGTAGGAGTCTCTATTGCGCTATGCTCTTTAGATAGATCTTGGTAGATACTAGACTGACTACCGGGATGAACAAACACTACATCTATCATGATTCCCTTCCTGGATTGCATCTAACTGGAACTGTCCCGGATCCGTGGACGGGTGAACACTGAGGTTCTTGGTCTAATCGCCCTCGCTCGGGAGAGGGAAGCTTCCCCCGATTAGCAGGAGAGTCAATGGCGGCGCTCGGGCACACCGGTCGTTCATGCAGTGACTTCATCTTCATGGACTCCGTTCGAAGTTGACCGGCGAGAGTTGAGCGAACGCCGAGTGTCACCCACGGAGCCCATCGAGGCCCGCACACCGACCTCCTTGCAGCGCAGTTCTACTTGATTCCCCGAGTGTCTTGTCCGGGTCGACAGGCTTCGCCCTTTTTGGGCGCACGAACCTGCAATCCTTTAAACACTGTCTTGCGCGTCCGATGTGATGCACCCGGCTAAGTTGCAGATCTGCGGAGTGCAGATCTGCGGAGTATTGTCTTTCTTGGGAATAAAGCAGAACTTCTTGAAAAATTCAGTATTTCCTCAGCCATCAAGAAGAGGCTAGAGGAATAGCAGCGCATGGGGCGAAGGAAGAAGATAACAAGACAATCTTGTTGCGAAGCTGTGGCAAAGAGACTGCCAGAACTAATTCAGTAATCTTAAGAACATTTAGGTTCAGACTTATATGGAGAACCGCATCGGGTCAAGGTCTCTCGGTGGTTAGAATCTCGTTTCATTGTCTCCACATTTTCGACCAGTTTTGCTCTGTTCCTTGGAGGAAGATTGCTTTCATTTTTCAGTGATTCTTGGGAACAGGTTAGGGAAGGTGGTGCTTGCAAAATTCAGGTCTATGATACTGCGTTGGGGGCAACCATTTCACCGGAATCGTCAAGCCTTCGCTACGGGCGACCCAGTCGCCTTGCGCAGCTGAAATACCGTAACGAATCCGCCCACCTCGAAGCACACTCGCATTGGTTATGACCCCATCCCTTTCGTCGACGATTGTCGCATGCCGCATTTGCGAGAGCGCGAAGATCACACCGGTACTCGATCTAGGTCGACAAGCGCTCGCAAACAGCCTTCGCCGCGAGCGAGCGGATATGCTCCCCACGTTTCCGTTGATCATCTGCCGCTGTGACGAATGTGGAACGATTCAGCTGACCGAGACGGTGGCGCCTGAGATTCTCTTCATCGACTACGTCTGGGTCACCGGCACGTCCGACGGGGCGCGGGATTATAGCAGGGTCTTTTCCAAGCGACTTGTGTCTCGGTGCCGAGCCGGTCCACTGTTCGTGATCGAGATCGCGAGCAACGATGGTACGTTTCTCAAGCGATTCGTTGAGCGTGGAGACTGCGTGCTCGGCGTGGATCCGGCGCAGAACATTGCCGTGGCGGCCGAACGGGATGGAGTCCGCACACTCCCCGAATTTTTCGGCCTCGAAGTCGCCAAGGGCATCGTCGAGCGGAGCGGTGAGGCAGATGCGGTGTTTGCGCGGAATGTCATTCCGCACGTCGCAAACGCCAACGATGTAGTGGCCGGCATGGCGCACTGCCTTAAGTCCGACGGTACCGGCGCCATCGAGTTTCACCGGGCCGACGTGATACTCGAGGAACTGCACTACGATTCGATCTACCACGAGCACCTGTACTTCCACTCGCTGCACAGCATTGGCCGGCTACTCAGCCGGCTCGGCCTCACACCCTTCGATGTGACCACGAGCCCCATTAGCGGCGGCTCGTTCGTCGTGTACTTCTCTAAGATCAAGAGACCACCGACGCACGCCTTCACGGCGGCCGTGCAAGCCGAGGACGCCCTTGGCACCGGGCGGGCGGAACCGTGGCAGGAGTTCGCGCGACGTTGTAAGCGGCACCGCAAGTCCCTGCTGTCGATCGTCGAAGAAAAAAAGGCTGAAGGCAAGCGAATCATCGGCTACGGTGCATCAGCGCGGAGCTCCACGATGCTCAACTATTGTGGGATCGACAGCCGGCTCCTCAATGTGATAGTAGATCGTGCCCCGCTCAAACACGATACATACACGCCCGGCACCGATGTTCTGATCGTGCCGCCCGACCGGGCTTTCGCTCTCAAGCCTGACGTGATCCTCTTACTCGCATGGAACTTCCGCGATGAGATCTTCGCGCAGATTCGCGCCGAGCACGGATGGAGGGGACAGGTGATCGTGCCACTTCCCGGTGATCCAACGGTCATCGATTTCGAATGAAGTTCACGGAACTGGCACTTCGCGGAGTGTGCCTGATCGAGCCGGTGCTGTTCTCCGACGAGCGTGGTGTGTTTCGTCGAACCTTCTGTGAGAAGGAGCTTTCCGAGCACGGATTGGCGAGCACGGCGGTGCAGGGTAACATCTCGGAGAACCCGCATGAATGGACGTTGCGGGGGTTTCACTTTCAGGCGCCGCCGTTTGAGGAAGCGAAGACGCTGCTGTGTGTCACGGGCTCGCTCTTCGATATCGTCGTCGATCTACGGCCCGGGTCTCCCACATTCCTTGAGTGGATATCGGTCGAGTTTTCGGCCGCGGACCGTCGCAGCCTGCACGTGCCTGCCGGGTGCGCGAATGCCTGGCTCACGACGGCCCAGAATACGACGGTTCACTATTACATGAGCGAAGCCTACCGGCCAAACGCAGACCGTGGACTCCGCTATAACGACCCGTCATTCGCCTTTCGCTGGCCACGCGAGCCCCGGATGATCTCGAAGAAAGACGCAAGCTATCCTGATTTCGATCCCGGATCCCTCGGTCGGAGCTGATAGCCGTGCGCGTGCTCGTGACTGGCGGCCGCGGCTTTCTCGGCCGACGCCTCATGCCTCTTCTGGCAGAGCACGAGGTCATGAGCCTTGTGCGTGGGGTTGCGGTTGACGACGAGCAGCCAGGGATCCGTACGGTAGTCGGTGATATCACCCGAGACGGAGGCTGGCAGGAGGCAATCGAAGATTTCGCCCCCGAATGGTGTATCCATTTAGCCTGGGATGGTCTTCCCGACTACTCTCTCGCGCGTTGTCGGGCCAATTTAGACGCTAATGTTGCACTTCTTCAAACGCTCGTCCGGGCCAACGTTGGCCGCATGGTCGTCGCCGGGAGTTGCTGGGAGTACGGTCGCGCGGCCGATGCGGTCCGAGAGGAAGATTCTCCGATCGACTGTGGCGTCTTTGCAGCGACCAAGAATGCCGTTCGCAACATGCTCGAAGGCGTGTCTCGCGAGGCGGGCTTTGACTATCGGTGGGCTCGTATTTTTTTCGCGTACGGCCCGGGTCAGCGCAGCGCCTCGCTCATCCCGTATTTGCACGCGTCGTTTGCCCGTGGCACCGTGCCGGCCCTGCGGGAGCCGAACGCCGTCCAGGACTTCGTGCACGTCGACGACGTTGCCCGCGGACTCGTCATGCTCGCGCAATGCCAAGCGCCGTCCGGCATCTTTAACCTCGGCAGCGGCCGGCCAACGAGCGTCGGTGAGATCGCGAACCGTGTGGCGCGGCACTACGGCCAATCGCCGCCGTTCGTGTGTGTGGACCCGGGGCCCGGCCTCTGGGCTGACATAAGCCGGACGAACTCTGCGACGGGTTGGCGTCCCGAGATAGGGATTGCCGACGGGATTGAGATGACCCTGCACACATTAGACGGGAAGATATGAGCCGTCCGGAGCAAGCAGTGATTCTGTGCGGCGGTTTGGGCACACGCCTTCGCCCCCTCACCGACAACTTGCCAAAGCCAATGGCGCTCGTGAATGGGCGACCGTTCTTGGCGTATTTGTTGCAGCAATTACGGGAACAGGGGATTCGCCGCGTTCTCATGCTAACCGGCTACCGCGGCGAGATGATCCACGCGTTTTTTGGCAACGGTGCATCCGCCGGTGTGGATATCCGTTATTCCCATGGACCCGCGGAATGGAAGACCGGTCGGCGTGTCTTGGAGGCACGTGCGGAGTTGGACCCGGATTTTTTGCTACTGTACTCAGACAACTACGCGCCGATCAATTTCGAGAAGCTGCATGCGTTCCATGCTACACGAGGAACCGTCGTGAGCCTGGTCGTGCAACCCAAGGCAAGCGCCAACATCCGCCTGATGCAGGACGACGGGATGGTGGAACTCTATGACCCGACGCGCACGGCGCCAGGGCTCGAGTTCGTCGAGATCGGCTACATGGTGGTCGATCGTGACCGCCTCATGCCATTCATGGACGATCCGGACGCAAGCTTGACGCACGGCTTGCAGCGGCTCGCTGCCGAACGTCAGTTGGCGGGCTTCGTCAGCCGAGATCCGTACCACAGCATCTCGGACATGGATCGGCTGCAGCTCACCGAGCGTTACCTCGCGAACAAGCGCATTCTGCTGATCGACCGTGACGGGACCATCAACGCCCGGCCACCTCGCGCGGAGTACGTCACGAGCTGGGAACAGTTTCATTGGATTGATGAAACGGTTGATGCCATGCAGCAACTCGCTGCACAGGGCTTTCGGTTCCTCGTGCTCTCGAATCAGGCAGGGATCGCTCGCGGAATGATCGACGCCTGCGCAGTGGAAGAGGTGAATACACAGATGTGTGATGAACTCCACACCCGTGGAATTGACATTCTCTCCGTATACGTGTGTCCCCATCACTGGGATGCCGGGTGTGAGTGTCGAAAACCTGCCCCCGGCATGTTTTTTCAGGCGTCGGCGGAGCATCAGTTACGTCTGGATCGGACCATCTACATTGGCGATGATCCTCGGGACAGCTTCGCAGCTCACAACGCGAACTGCCTGAGCGTTCTCGTCGGGGCCGAAAGGCACGGCGCGGACGGTGATGCGGCGAGGCCTGCGCGCGTCTCTGAAACACTCCTTGAGTTGGTCCCATGGATCGTATCGCGATTCGACAAGTGGGAATCGACCCCCTGACCAGCGACGCCTAAGCGAGACTGTTCTTTGTCGTTATCCAGCCATCTAAAGCAAGAAGATCAGCGAATGCCTCAATCCGTTACACTGCCTCGATCTGTCACGACAATGTCCCCGCAGCGACTGAGCTTCGCGGGAGGAGGGACGGACCTTCCTGATTTCTATCGGCATCACGGTGGCGCGGTCATTAGCGCGACGATCAACAAGTACCTCTACGTGACGGTCAAGCGACACAGTCCGCTGTTCAACGAGACCTACCGTCTCAGCTATTCCAAGACGGAACACGTGGACACGCTCGACGAGATAGAGAACGACGTTGCGCGTGAATGCCTACGCCTGATTCACGTCGAACCCCCGCTCTTCATCGCGACCGCGGCTGATCTCCCAGCGTCATCTGGGCTGGGTTCCTCAAGCAGCTTTGCCGTGGGCCTCCTTTACGCCCTGCACACGATGCGGGGAGAAAATGTATCGGCCGGCCAGTTAGCTGAAGAGGCATGCCATGTCGAGATCGGCATGTTGAAGCGGCCCATCGGCAAGCAAGATCAGTATGCAGCAGCATTCGGAGGCTTGAATTTCATGACGTTCCAGCCCGATGGCCGAGTTCATCTGGATCACATCTGGTTGCCCGACGACGGCACGGCCTCACTGTTTCGAAACAGTATGCTCTTCTGGACTGGCACGCAGCGCGACGCGGGTTCGATTCTCGAGGAGCAGAGAGCGAACATCACCGAGACGAGCGAGACGCTAGTCCAGATGCGCGACATGGCGGGCGATGTCCGCGACATGTTTCTTCAGCAATGCAACGATCCGACACGCCTCGGTGCCATCCTCGATGCGGGCTGGCTGGCCAAGCGGAGCCTGGCCAGCCAGATCAGTTCGTCTGAAATTGATATCTATTATGAGAAAGCCCGAGCTGCAGGTGCGCTCGGGGGCAAGATCGCTGGTGCGGGTGGTGGCGGGTTCCTATACCTCGTGGTGCCACCCGAGAATCAAGCCGCCGTGCGGGCCGCGCTTTCTGAGATGCTGGACGTCGCTGTCGCCTACGAACCACGAGGTGCGCGGTTACTTTCTGTCATTCAAGAATGATGCACACCGTGCTGTCCTCTACCGAACGAGAGAACGACTGCTGCACGACGGACGAAGCCTCTATACGAAGTCTGCAACAACGTCTCACGAGGAATGGCAAGGAGGGTCTATTCGGTGCTTGCTGAAACCGGACACGGCCAAAGCGTGAGGAGGAGCCTTGAAAGCCTACTCAGATAGCGAAGCAATTGCCCTTATCCGCTTGAGGTACTGGCAGCACCTTCTCAACGAGATGTTGAAGGCCAAGCAGTTCAAGGTCCCTATCCACCTTGCGTTTGGGCACGAAGCCGCCGCAGTGGCAATGGACCTGACGATGCAGCCGGACGATGTCTTGTGTCTCACGCACCGGAATGGCGCGTACAACCTAGCTCGATCCAAAGCGTTTGAGGCCGAGTTGGCACACTACCGGCTGGAGTCGCGTCCCGATGGTGTCGGACACATGGCTTCGATGAATCTCGCTATGGAGCATACCGGCATCGCGTACGCCTCGAGCATTCTCGGCAACGCCCTCGCGGTAGCATCCGGCATCGCGCTGCATCGGAAGATGGTTGAGAGACCCGGAGTGGTTTTCGTCGCGATGGGCGATGGCGCGATCGAGGAGGGTGTGTTTTGGGAATCGCTTATCTTTGCCCGCACCCATGAACTCCGATTGGTCGTGGTGGTGGAGAACAACGACTTTTCGCTGGGCTCGACGATCAAGCAACGGCGATCCCCGATCGACCTTGCGCTCGTATGCGCGGGCTTGGGCGTGACATACCGGCAAGTGTCCGGCGCTCTCCTCCCCGATGTGAAAGTCGCGCTCGGCGCGGCGCGAGACGAGGCGTCTCAGGGTCACATTTCGGCGGTCGAGATGGACATCCAGACGTTCAACCAGCACGCCGGCCCCACACCCGGCTGGCCGGAAGATCCGACGCACATCGCCCTCGAGGACGGCCTCCTTCTCGGCGAACATCCGAAAGACCCGCTGTACCATCTGCGGGAGGCGATTGGTCCGGTGGCCTTCGACCGACTCGCGGCGCAAGTTATCGCGAGGGACCACGATGAGTAAGCAGACTTACATCACACACATCGTCCAGCAGGTCAACAAAGTCACCGAACGTTGCGGGGCGATCTTTGTTTACGGCGAGAACATAGATTACGGCTCGCGCCTCAGCGGACTGGCGCGCGGTCTGACGGTGAATCCCGCCGGCCGGATCCAAAATGTCGGAAACTGCGAGTTGACGCATGTCGGCGTCGGGCTCGGTATCCTCCTCGACGGCGGTCAGGCCGCGCTATTCGGCAAGCAGCTTGATTTTCTCGTGTTAGGGTTGGAACAGGCATGCGACACGTTCAACTTCATTCGTGCGTACCGCCCGCGAAGTACGTGGGGCAGCTTCACCATCTTCGTGATCGTATGCGACCAGGGGTACCAGGGCCCGCAGTCGAGTCTGAACGGGGCTGGCGATTTCGCGTCCCTCATCAACATTCCGATCTATTGCCTTAACGGCGCGGACGACGCCGCTGGGGTGGTGGATCGGCACTTCGCGAGCCCTGGATTCCGAATCATTTGTCTTAGCCAGCGCCAATTCGGCGCCCCTGCGCTTCAGGTTCCAGCGGAATGGCATGCTGAGGACGACAGCTTGTTTCGATACCGGTCGGGCGATGACGCGACGGTTGTGAGCCTCAATTTCGCTCTACGCGACTCGCTCGACATGAATGACACGTTAGTGGGTGCGGGCGTGCACAGCGACGTGTTCCATATGAATTTCGTTCCCGGCGCAGATCTGACTGCAGTGCTGCAATCGTGCCGCCGTACGGGAAAATTGGTGCTCTTGGACGATTCGAAAACAGTCACCAAGTTCGGCGACATTCTGATCGCTGAACTCAGCCAGTCAGGCGCTGACGTAGAAGTGCTTTCCTTCTGCAGGCGCGGATGCCGGAACGAGGACTACGGAGCGAACGAAGATCGCTTCATGCCCGACCATGCGCGGGCCCTCGCGTTCCTTCGTCGCGCGTGAACCGACTACCACCTTTCACATGCCAGTTAGACAATTGACATGACGCGAGTACTAGTCACCGGAGCGTCTGGGTACATTGGCAGCGTCCTGACAGACTATCTTGCTACGCACGGCATTGACTGCGTCGGCTACGATCCCGGGTTCTTTAGGCCCTGCTTATTGTATTCTCCGTCGTCGCTGGCAACGGTTCCGCGGGACGCTCGGGACATCACGGAGGCGGATCTCGGTGGCATCGATGCCGTAGTACACCTCGCCGGGATTTCCAACGATCCCATGGGCAAGCTGGACGCGGCGCAGATCTATGACCCGACCCGTATCTACAGCCTGGAGATCGCAAAACGATGTAAGCGGCTAGGTGTCAAGTTCATCTTCGCGTCCAGCTGCTCGGTGTACGGACTGGGAGGTAAAGAGTTGCTCACGGAGGGGTCTCCGCCGCAGCCACAAACCCCCTATTCCCTCAATAAGCTGCAGATCGAGGACGACCTGCGCGGGATTGCCGACTCGACGTTTTCTCCGATCGCGCTCCGGTTCGCTACCGTGTTTGGATCGTCGCCCCGGATACGCTTTGACGTCGTGGTCAACATGCTGACGGGGCTGGCCGCCGCGACGAAGGTGATCGTCCTGAACTCGGACGGGAAGGCGTGGCGCCCGAACGTCCACATCCTGGATGCGTGTCAAGCGGTGCTGCGGGCGGTTGAATTGGATTACTGTGCCGGCGAGCTTTTGGTGCTCAACGTCGGCGACGAAGTCAACAACCTTGAAGTAATCCACATCGCGAAGATAGTTCAGGCCGCCGTCCCCGGGTGCGAATTGAGATTCCTATCTGAGAATCCGGAACTAGACGAAGACGGCCTGATTCGTGATCGGAAAGTGGAGGGTGACGTGGACGCCCGGACGTATAAAGTGTCGTTTGAAGAGATCA
>Ga0310123_10004293_pt1 | contig 10820 bp, 11 predicted proteins | sample CB6_AW_1057_MG_FD_203505 | JGI IMG/M metagenome (GOLD analysis project Ga0310123, IMG submission 203505) | Marine microbial communities from Western Arctic Ocean, Canada - CB6_AW_1057 | ecosystem: Environmental > Aquatic > Marine > Oceanic | place: Canada: Western Arctic Ocean | collected...
AGACGGTCAACGACAGCGTCAAACGGATCGTCCGTATGCTGCGCTGGGGCGTCGTGCAACAATGGGTTCCGCCAGGCGTTCTGGCAAGCTGTCGTGAACTGGAACCCCTGAAGAAGGGCCGCTGCGGGGAGATCCCGGAAGGAGATGCGGTTGAACCTGTCGATATCGACCGTGTGGAAGCCGTCAAACCTTTTGTGAGTCGTCAGGTGTGGGCCATGATCCAGCACAAGAATCACCATCGCAGGATTTACATCGGGCCAGTCGGCCAGAGTATCCTGAGTGAGTTTCTGAAGGCTGACAGAGCAGCGTATATTTTCAGTCCTCGTGACGCTGAGCGTGAACGCCGGGAGCAACAGCGGGCAAACCGTAAGACGTCTCTGACACCATCACAGGCCGCACGGGTTAAGCTGGCTGCACCCAAACGGCTACCCGGTGCGATGTATACGAAGGACAGTTACAATCGCTGTATCACCCGAGCCTGCGAGATTGCTTTTGAGATGCCACAGGAACTGCGGTCCGCATCTTCAAAGCTCCCGAAGCGAGAACAGGAAGAATTGAAGGCCACAGCGAAGACGTGGCGTCAGGAATGGTGCTGGAGCCCGCTCCAGTTACGCCACACGGCCGGCACTGAATTGCGCAAGTTGTTTGACCTGAATGCCGCACGTCAGGTGTTAGGACACTCGAAGAAATCGACGACTGAAATCTACGCCGAGCAGGACTTTGACGCCGCACGAGAAATCATGCGGAAGTTCGGCTGAAATAACGACCACCCTGTCTGCAAACGCGAGCCGTAAGCAGCGAGGTTCGTTCAACTGGTGGTGAGTGTGACCCAGGGTCGACGCCGCGGTGTGCGACGACCACAACGATTTCCACTCGCGGACCCTGTGTCAATTTCGCCTGTTTTTAAACACCGCAATCGCGCACGGCACGGATTACAATTGATTTGGCGTCGGCCGTACCGTAGAACCCGATCCATGATTTTCACATTGTCGCGGCTGGTGAGCTGCCGCCCGGCCCAGTCTGACCAACGAGGCAACCCTGCGATGCAAGTTGACCATCACAAGGATTACACCACCAGCACCGGTCGCCCAGTGTCATTCGTACCAAACGGCCGAGTCCTAACGGGAATCCTGGGATAGGCTTCGCCGTGTTTTCTTTCAGCGGGAACATCGTTGGGAGCGTCTTCATGAACTCACATGCAGCCTGAGCAAATCAAGGAGCAACTCATGAGTAAATTCTTTACCGGCACGATCGCCACCTTGCTGTTACTGGTGCCAGGCATCGGTCTGTATGCAGACGAGGGGCAACCCTTGACAACGCCGAAGTTGTCGGCTGAGAACGCGAAGTTATGCGACCTTGTCCTGCCGAATCCGAGCGAAGCATCCTATCGGAAGATTCCGTGGCGGACATCCGTCATGCAAGGCGTCGTCGATGCGCAGAAGAATGACAAGCCGGTCATGATCTACCTGATGAATGGACATCCGCTTGGCTGTACCTGAGGCAACGGCGTCACTCTCAGGCAGTCTGTCTGGACCGACCCCAAAGTGCAGGAATTGTCCCGGATGCTGGTACCCGCTGCCGACACGATCGAGCGACCGGGAAAGGCCCTGGACGATGAAACCAATACTAGTTTTGAAAGTCGCCTCGTGCGAAAGATCAAGACGCAAGCAACCGGCGATTTCTATTCGTATCAAGGTATCTATGTGGCAACACCCAGCGGTCTGCTGTTGGCCGGAACCCATCACGATGGTCGCTATCCTCGAAAGGTAGAAAAGCTCCTGCGAGAGGGACTGGAGAAGTGGGAGACCATTTCACCCAACGATCGCCTCATGACGAATGACATGTTTTCTAAGGCAGTGGCCGAGCTCGCTAAAGAAAGGGCAAGAATCCAGTATCCCGATGACGGACTTGCGCTCAGCGTGATCTGCCGGGATCTTCCCTGGGCCGATGCAAAAAACGTCTCAAAGGTGCATCGCAAGATGTACAACCAGGATTACGCCTGGTTCCGCAAATCAGAGGCTCGGGCCTTCCTGCCGGAACAGCTGACCAAGGGCGCCAGACAGAAAGTTAAACGCGACCTCGTGGAAAGGCTGGCTCGCTTTCACTTCGTCGATCTCGTGCGAGGCCACACGTCGTCCTACCCTCAGGAGGCTGTTGAGCACGCGGATTTAACGGCCGAGGTGATTGATGTGAAGAACAATCTCGTGTCGCTGCGCTACAGGGGTCGGACGCGCACGTCGGAAGTCCACAACGGCGTGCACATCGAAGGAAAATGGAACCGCCCTGGACCCGGCATTCCTGAACTCCAAAAACGCGGCGTGGATGCCAAACTTGAGGGCCATGCGGTTTACGATCAAAAAGCTGAGAAGTTTGTATCTTTCAACGTACTGGTCGTGACGAAGCGCTGGGGTGGCAACGTCTACAACGCACGTGCCCAGTTCCTTGATTTCGGCCCTGCTCCGATGGGAATTGTTCTCAACCTGGCCGGTGACAATGCGGCCGAACAAGTACCACCTTTGTTCTTCCGGTCTTACGAGTGGAAATAATCGGTACCGCTGACAATAGTTGATTGGAGACCTTCTTTTTCTCACATCGCAGCGAAAGTTGTGAGTCCTCAAACGACAGAGGCGGACGATTCGACGCGATCAATGAGCGAATAGAGAATGCTGGCGTGAAGACGACCTATCAACACCGTTCTCCGTTCAGTTTAGGATTCGGCCTTCCGCATCCGTTTTATTTGTTGGCCAGCGCTCTGAGCTGTAGAATGGCTCCCGTGTGGTGAACCTGTCCGTCGTATGCGGCTGGCCATGCGTTGCGGTCAGATGGACTATGCATAGATGCCTTCGATCGGATTCGCCATATAGATGTTGTAGGGTCTTCCATCTACGTCGGTCCAGGTGGCATCGCGTGAAACACCAAGTGCGTCATAGATCGTAGCGGCAAAGTTTTCGGGAGTCTGGACGTCACCCGTCGGCTCTGCACCAATGCGGTCAGACGCTCCAATGATGTTGCTGCCCTGCACACCACCGCCGGAAAAAAGCATTGTGTTGACGGCACGCCAATGGTCACGCCCGGCGGTCTTGTTGATTTTCGGCGAACGGCCAAATTCGCCCGTCATCACCACGAGCGTTTCATCGATGAGCCCGGAGTCGGTCAGATCGTCGAGCAGTGCCGAAACGCAACGGTCCAGGGGAGGCAGCAGGTTGTCCTTCAAATTAACAAAGTTTCGGATATGGGTGTCCCACGAAGAAGCCTTGCCCATATTAATCTGAACCAGATTGACACCACCCTCGACCAATCGCTTTGCCATCAGCAATTAGAGTCCGAATTCGTTTGCGCCATAGCGTTCAAGCAGTCGAGGATCTGCGTTCTCGATGTCAAATGCGCCGCTGACCGTGGCATCGGTCAAAACCGAAACGGCCTGCTGGCGCTGACCGTCGAAGCCATCTGCCGCTCGGTCCAGGGCACGTTGTTGCCGCTGGACTTCCGCTAACAGTTTGATGCGCCCATTTAACTTTCGCCGACCACTGTCCGGCAACGTCAGCGTGGGGGGGTGAACACCGTTTTCGATCCGTGCTCATACGGTGAGCCATCAAAACGGAAACAATCCGGACATGCTCTGAAACCCAAGGTGCACTTTGTGGCAATGTCGATGTGCCACGGGTCCGAATGGTTGCCGAGTCGGCCCGCATACTGGCCGGGACAAACATTCCCGCCTTCGTTTACGTTGGGTTCGGGAAGGACAACGGCTGGCGGCATCCTGCCATGCTGGTTGCGCTGAGCATAGGTGACGACGGCAGGGATCGATGGCCATTCGTTCGGACTCGGAACTTTGGCCAGGGAAAATCCGGGGGGTAGATCGCGACGTCCGGTCAGCAACATGTGACATGCTGGTTCATGACTATCACTTGCCGTTTGCATGGAACGGACAAGCGCATACCGGTTACTGCGGTCGGCCAGCAGAGGCAAGTGTTCGCAGACCCGGAGTCCGGGAGTTCGCGTGGCAATCGACTTGAATTCGCCACGGATGTCATCAGGCGCGTCGGGCTTCATGTCAAAGCTGTCGAGATGTGAGAGCCCGCCCGTCAAAAAGATAAAAATAACTGACTTGGCTTTTGATTCAGGATTACCGGCCAGGGCACGCAACCCGGCCAGTTCGGCCATTCCGAGTCCCAGGCCGATCGCGCCCGCCCGAATTGAATCCCAAACCGGGCTATGTCAGTTTCGCGACGATGACACTCATGCTTGATCAGGCGAAATTCTCGAAAAAACTGTCCACAGGATCGACTAGTGTCTTTGCCTTTGAATTCACGCGGCCGGACAAATCCAAAGTAACAACTCTGTGGACCATTTCGTGGCGAGCGAGACTTGAAACTTTCGTTATCCGGCGGCGGCGAGGTGACCACGACCGACGCCATGGGAAATCAGCAGAAGCATCAAACCGTTGGCCGCGAAGTCAACGTGACGATCAATTCGTCGCCGCTTTATGTAACTGGTGTCGAAATCAGTGGTATCAAATGTGGCAAAGCGCGTTATCGTGCCAGACTTGCACCCAATGCCCAAGTCGTCTCGCCCATGAATACGCTCGATTCGTGGCAAGTCGTTCCCGATCGCAATCAAGATTTCGAGCGACACATTTGGGATCAAATCGGCCGTCCGGGCAAGTTCCGTTGGGAGACAATGCATGACGCGGATCGCGGCAATGTGATTCGGATTTCGCTAGACGGAAAGCAGCGGGGGCCCAGGACCGCATCGTTCTATAATCGTTTCAAGGCCTGCAAACCGATCGAACTTTCGGGCAAACCGAGGCGGTTGGCGATGTGGGTGTATGGCAATTCGAGTTGGGCGCGGATTACGTTTGAACTGGTTGATGCCGAGGGCGAGAGCTGGTCGAACATGGGAGCAGCGGCCGAGGACGGACTGGAACACGAACGACACGGAGAGCACAACGTTCGTGAATTTCGATGGTTGGCGTCAACTCTCGGTAGCCCTACCGGGCCATTACCTCTTCGACAATTACAACTGGCCGCGAAATTGCAACTGGCGTCATCGCGGCGGCAACGGCCTGGTCGATTACCCGTTGCGACTAACAGGGCTGGTGGTCGAGCTACCAGAAAAGCTCGTGTACATTGACGAGTTGGTCGATGCCACGAGTCGGAGCATCATGCTAAGCGAGCTGACATGTGGCGAGTCCTCTTCAAAAACCATTGCAAAGCGAGGAGGCGGATCATGACAAGACAAGCTGCGTGGTTAATTGGTGTTCTTCTCTTGCAAACTGTCGTCGAGGGTTCAGATGTTGGCGATACGGGTCGCTGGGCCTCACTGTTGTCGAGCCGATACCAATCGATTCCAAACGTCACCTACCGGACTGCGAACGATCATGGAGCGAAGAACTACGAAGCGAAGCTGGATATTTATCGGCGGCTCGGTGCTGGCCCCACCCCGACGCTGATTTACATTCACGGCGGGGGCTGGTATCGCGGGAGCAAGGAAAAGTCATTCCTGCAACTGCTCCCCTATTTCGAGATGGGCTGGTCCGTCGTCAATGTCGAGTACCGCCGCGCGCCGGTGTCACTCGCTCCCGCTGCAGTCGAAGACTGTCGCTGTGCCTTGCGGTGGGTCATTCAACATGCTGAAAAATACAATTTCGACAGGAACAAACTGGTTCTCTCCGGCCATTCCGCCGGCGGGCATCTTAGCCTGATTGCCGGAATGTTGCCGTCTTCGGCAGGCTTCGATGGTAAAGGCACCGGGAAGGAAGAACTCAAGGTCGCCGCCATCATCAACTGGTACGGGATCACGGACGTCTCCGATGTCTTCAATGGTCGGAACAAGAGAAGTTTTGCCGCCCGCTGGCTCTCTGGCGTGAAGAATCACGACGAATTGGCACGTCGGTTGTCACCGGTGAACCAAATCCGGAAGGATCTGCCACCAATCTTGACGGTTCATGGCGACGCGGATCCGACCGTGCCCTACGCACACGCAGTCCAGCTTCACCAGGGTCTGACCGCCGCCGATATCCCGAACAAGTTGGTGACGGTCCCCGGCGGCGAACACTGGGGATTCACGGAAGAGCAGGTGTTAAAAATCTGGGTGAACATTCGCAAGTTCCTGGCGGCGCACGAACTCCGGCCGCTGCCGTTTACGAAAACGGAATAAATGCACCACCCGACTCAGTCACTGAACCAGAAAGAAAACAGATGCGCGTTGCGAAGGTGAAATTCAACTCGCACCTCGCGGCCAACCAATGCCGAAACATTGTCGTCTTCCCGCCACTGCAGGGATGCACACGTTTCGTTTTCCTTCAATGGCACGTTGTCGTTGAGCGAATGGCCCCGTAGCGGACGTCCGGTATCCGCGTCGATGATCTGAGTGCGCAACTCGCCGCTCGACGCATTGGCATTGACGAAAAAGTGTCGGCCGGTGACTTTTATGGATCGGGTCACGACAACCCCCGGCTTCTCGCTGGCGTGCAGGGAAGCGAACCCGTCCAGGCGCAGGCGAGCCACGTAGATTGCGCCCATCGGTTCGTCGGGTGATTTCCGCAGCCCCGCCCGCTCAATCACCTCCTGCTTCAAGTGCGTGAATCGCGTGGCATGGTAGTAGAGCCACAATTCGTCGCCGTTGCGGACCGGTTGGTTCGCTTGGATCGCGCCGTGATCGTAGTTGTACTTGTCGGAAAGGCGGGAATGGGGGATGAACGGCTGGCGGTTGAGCTTGTCCCATGTTCGCAGATTGCGGCTGCTTACCAGTGAGGGATAGCTGATGCCGTCCTGGTTCCAAGCCGTGCTGTGGGCGAAAGGTCCTGAGTGGTGGAACATCGTGGGCAGTCCAAGGTACATGTCCCCGTAGGTGAACACGGGCATGTTGTAGATGTCGGTAAAGAATTCGTCTGGGCGGACATATTGCGGGTGCCGTCGATCCGGGTCCCGGAGACATTCTTCCAATCGGCGGTGGCCGTTCGCCATATCCGTTTCGTCGGCTGACAGGATAAGCTCCGGCTGGCTCCAACGCATGAAGTCATCACTGGCCGCCAGCGTAACACGTCGCCCCAGCCCATCGTCGTCGTCCCTTTTGGCCGTGACGATAAAGCGCTGGTTGAGCGCGTCGTAGTTCAGTCGGTATTCGTCGTCTGATTTGATCGGTTCACTGTCGAGGGGTTTCCAGACGAGGCCGTCGGCGGATACCAGCACGCGCAGCTTACCGCTCACTCGCACGAGACCTTTGAACCGCCGTGCCGAGTTCTCCTCCCTGTCATCCTTGAGCAGCACGATTCGGTTCTCCTTGGCGCTTCGCGCCTTGAAGCCGAGGTCGATGATGTTGTTGTTGGAAGAACCATTCCAGGAGACCAGGCCGAGCCGTGGTTTTTCCCAGTCCAGGCCGTCCGTCGACTCGGCATAGAGCGGCACCAATCCCTTTGAACTTCCATCGCTGCCGAAATACCACATCCTCCAGACGGACTTTGTCTCCGACCAGACCGGCGCGCTCCAGAGATGCAGCCGCAGCTGTTCCCATGGCTGCTCCGGAAACACGACCGGCCCTTGGTGCTTGACGGGTTGATGAAAGACCCGACGGACGCCCTTCATTTTCTGGATGTGATGGTCGTCAATAAACAGGAACTTCACAGCCGAATCACAAGAAGACGCGCCCTGTTTGACGATTGTCAACTGGATGCCTCTCCCGCTATTCCAGGGACGCACCCGCAACCACGTCTGTCTGCCGCCGTTCCACAATTTCAGATTTGTGAATGAATCGCCGGTGGTGTTGGTCACCGATGACTGCCAGCGGGAATAGAGCACGCTGCCGCCGATCTTCCTGATGGCGTTTTCATAGTTACGAAGGATTGCCAACGGGCTTACGACCTGTGTTCTCTGTTGCGCGTAGTGACTTATCTTGACCATGTGACCCTGCACGGTCACGGACTTGTCTGGCCCTGTTTCAAATTGGCAGGTGTTGAAACCCTTGTTCTCGGAAACGACGGTTTTATAGCCAGGAAATCGGTTGAATAACGTGAGGTCGGTGGGGTTGGCCACGATTTGCTGCTGCATGTCCTGCGTTTCGACGATGATCAGCAGGATCCCTCTTCCGCTGTTCCAGAGCTGGGGTCGTATCCAGGTCTCGCGGTCGTCCTTCACAAGTTTCATCGTTACGAATGCCATGCTTTTCCCGGGGATTGGGACCTGCTTGTAGAGCACGCTGCCGCCGATTTTCTTGATAGCGTTCTCATAAGACCGGATGATTTCCGGCATGCTTGCAGCCTTCACTCCTCGTTTCGCGTAGTAACTGATCCTGTACATGCGGCCGGCCACAGTCACGGACTTTTCCGGCCCCACCTTTAACTCGCAGGCGTCGAAGTCCCTGTCCTCGTAGCCGTCGATGTAGTAACCCGGAAGCCTGCTGACCAACGGGTGGTCTTTGCCGCCTTCAGCATCTTCCTGAGCGCGGAGAGCAGCCGGATTGAGGCAAAGCAATGCCACCGGAAACAAGACTGTAAGGACTGACGTCAACATTGAACCACTCACCTCGCGGGCACTTGGCTAATGAATCCGTATCGGTAACGCCCGCATGACGCAACCGTCTTCACGCATCATGGTACTCGGTTTTGCCACGTATTTACACCAATCAACGCCAACAGGCTTACGTCGTCGAATTTGCATTTGACGACGTCACGACCCGCCGCGGAGATTGGCAGAAGCAGCCCCCAACACCCTTCGCCCTTCATCGATCCTCCAAGACTCTTTTGCCTTCCACAACGACCATTTGCATAACATCCCGCATTCGTCTACCAGAAGAAGAGATTGCGCACATCGGACTTGGTGTAATGGAAGTGACCTTGCCCCCGTAACCGAGTCCACCGCCAGAGTGATAAAATGGCGGTTTGAGACTCAGAGTGGCGCACACCGAAGCGATTTACGCCGTCTTGTTTAACGCTGAGGTTGGACAAACTTCTGTCGCGAGCGGTTCAGCGCAACTGCTGTCGGTGCCCGAGACCGCTGCAGTTGCGAAATCAAATCGACGACACCACAGTCCTGCTGATCGAAGTTCCGCTCCGCCTCCACGCGCGCACCTATAGGAGGGTGTGATCGGTGTCGTCAAGGCCAGACGCGCTCGTGACGACAACGCTTACGTCACGTAGCAAATGTGGGTCCGGTGGAATTCCTGCCTGGAGGCAGTCTTTCATCCGGTCGGACATTCAGTGAGCCAGCTTGTTTCGGGCAATCAAGAGTAAACTGCGAGCCTCCTGGTTTAGCGGCTGCCGGTCTTCGCTGAGCTGGTCGTGTCCCCAGCATTGATTGACGAAAATCTCGTCGAGCGCAATCCCTATGGTATTCTGCTGGCAACACTGCCGTACCGCTTCTATCCCGTGCTCCTGATCGGGTTTGTGTTCCTGGTTGCGTATTCCGGCCGTGATTTCGGGTCGATGCGCACCGCTGAATCGGTCACTCATTCATCCGCGACTGCGGCTGACGAGTCGCCGCCCGCAGCCGGCCGTGCCGACTCGAAGCCGCTGCAAATCCGGCATGCGTTGATTCCGGTTGGCGTGCTCCTGGGCGTGTTGGTTGTTCGCCTTCTTATTCCGATCCTGATGAATCAACGGTTGTTGTAGAAGGCATAAATGTATCTTCGCACAATCGGGACGGCTCATAAAGGATGCCGTCGCGCTGTGTTCGCACCTTCGTTACATCCGTCGGTGTATCCCTTGTAGCGACTCTTGGGAACGACGCCTTTCACGGGTGCCGGGTAGCCGTACTGTCCCGCCGGCGCGATGCCCTTCGAGCTGAACACCAACTCGCTGTATTGCACGACTCCTTTCCGAATGCCCCGATAGGTGCCGATGCGTCCGTCTTTCCAAATCCCGGTGACCAGCTCCGCATCCGCTGTCCGAGCACGAGTGACCGAAACGGCGCCCGGGCCCATGATCGTGTAGAGCGATTCAAAGCTGTGGAGGGCGTGGTAGCAGAAATCCGGATGATGCGGCTCTGCCGGGCAACCACCATACACCGAGCAACCGATCACGTGGCCGACTTCAGGATGGTTTCGCATCCCGATGATGCCGGGACTGAATCGATGTTGGGAGCAGGAAAAGATGGGGGTGCCGTGTTGCTTGGCCAGCTGGAAGATCTCAATCACGTCTTCGAGCGACGCGGCTGTGGGCCGATCCGTTGATCGCGCTCGCCATGGGCACTCAAGGAGGCGGCACAGAGGAAGGGCAGCGTCAGATCGTTGAGGCACTGTCATGTTGGCTCAGATAGGTCTCACCGGGCCGCCGAATGGCAAACTACCGTGGATCCGTAACATGCAATCCGGGAGCGCCGCACGATGAAATGAGATTTTAGTCCAGCGCCTCAGGCTCTGAGATCCGTTCGTGTGATCCGATGTACTGGTCTTGCCAATTTGCGTATCGTACAATCATGCTGCGCTGATGCGACCGTGGATGGGGTGTACGATAGTCTTCGCGTGAGCCATCATCGTATGTGCATTGTTTCTCAAGCAGCTGAGATTGGACCATAGATTGTTGTTTCGCAGCGCAACAACTTTTGTAACGATTTGCGCCGTCTTGATGGCGTGGATTTCTGCAACCGCTGCGGAACGGGGCGCTCGCGCTTCGGCGCTGACGCCTGATCAGCGCATCCCCTTCAACAACTCGAACGTCATCGGATCGCCGGAACCCGTCCAATACCGCACCAAAAAAATTTTCGAAAACCTCCAGCTAGTTCAGCCGATTTACCTCATCGCAGAGCCGGGAACCAACAATTATTTCGTCATCGAGCATAAGGGGCACTGGGCCGGGCCGGGCTCGATTCGCCGGTTTTCGAACG
>Ga0310123_10004294_pt1 | contig 10817 bp, 11 predicted proteins | sample CB6_AW_1057_MG_FD_203505 | JGI IMG/M metagenome (GOLD analysis project Ga0310123, IMG submission 203505) | Marine microbial communities from Western Arctic Ocean, Canada - CB6_AW_1057 | ecosystem: Environmental > Aquatic > Marine > Oceanic | place: Canada: Western Arctic Ocean | collected...
CGCACCGCCTGATCGGATGGGCATTGCGCAGTCGGCTGCAGGCATCGAAAATCGACTGCATCCGCCCGGCGGCAAAGAATAGAATATTGATCAGCACCGACGCCAAACATTTCTGACCGTGATCCTGAATTTTGAGATGTTCCTCGACCAACGAGGCCGCATGCGCGTGCACCGCACGCACCGAAACGGTATGGTTCATCCTTGAACGCATGGCTTCCTCTGAAGATGATTTAGTTTGACGCAAACCGTCTACACGAGGAACCTGGCGTTCTTCAATATGAATTCAGCCAAACTTGGAACTACTGAAACTGCATTGAGCCGCCCCATCGGCGCGAATCAGACAACTTTCAGGCGAGTAACGATTCCGATGAGACGACCTGCCATCACGCAAACTCTGATCGTTCTGGCCGCCTTAATAGCCGGAGGAAACCGGATGACAGACGAATTACAACCGTGGGATGCCGAGAGCCACGTTTACGGCGGCGAGTACGATCGTCCGGCCAAGAATCTGCACCAGAGCCGTTCAGTCGTGATTGCCCAGAACGGCATCGTGGCGACCAGTCAGCCGTTGGCGGCGCAGGCCGGTCTCGACGTTCTCAAAGCGGGCGGCAACGCGGTCGATGCCGCCATCGCCACCAACGCCATGCTGGGCCTCGTCGAGCCGATGAGCTGCGGAATCGGCGGCGATCTGTTCGTCATCTACTGGGACTCGAAGACCCAAAAGCTGTACGGATTGAACGGCAGCGGACGCAGTCCCTATGCGCTCAATCGCGAGGTTTTCCGCAGCCAGGGGCTGTCACAGATTCCGGTGGAAGGTCCGTTGTCGTGGTCGGTTCCCGGTTGCGTCGACGGCTGGCAGACGCTGCACGGGCGGTTCGGCAAACTGCCGATGTCGAAGATCCTTGAGGCCCCGATTGCCTATGCCGAAGAGGGATTCCCGGTTAGCGAGGTCATCGCCAACTCATGGGCCAGGTCGGTCGAAAATCTGAAAAAATGGCCCGATTCAGCCCGGACGTTTCTGCCCGGCGAACGCGCACCGGATGTGGGAGAGATCTTCAAAAATCCGAATCTGGCCGCCAGCTACCGCGACATCGCCCAGGGGGGACGCGATGCCTTTTACAAGGGTCGAATTGCGAAATCGATCGTTGAGTTCAGCCGGGAGAACGGCGGTTTCTTCAGCCTCAAGGACTTCGAAGATCACAAGTCCGATTGGGTCGAGCCGGTTTCGACCAACTACCGTGGATACGACGTCTGGGAACTGCCGCCCAACGGACAGGGCATCGCCGCACTGCAGATGCTGAACGTCTTGGAAGGGTACGACATTCAGAAAATGGGACGAAGCAGCGCCCAATACCTGCACCTGCTCGTGGAAGCCAAAAAGCTGGCCTTCGCCGACCGGGCCACCTATTACGCCGACCCCGATTTCAACCGCCTGCCGGTCGCCGAGCTGATCTCGAAAGAGTATGCCGCCCAGCAACGGCGGCGAATCGATCCCCGCCGGGCCGCTGTCAACGTTCCACCCGGCGACCCGAAGCTGGCACACGGCGACACGGTTTATCTCTCTGTCGTCGACAAGGATCGCAACTGCTGCTCGTTCATTCAAAGCGTGTTTTACGGTTTTGGGTCGCAGGTCACGCCGGGCGATGTGGGCTTTGTGTTGCAGAACCGCGGGGCCTTGTTCGCCCTTGACGACAAACACCTGAACCGGCTCGAACCGCACAAACGACCTTTCCACACTATCATTCCGGCCATGGTGACCAAGGATGGCAAACCATGGTTCTGCTTCGGCGTGATGGGCGGCGACATGCAGCCGCAGGGTCACGTGCAGGTGTTGGTCAACATGATCGACTTCGGCATGAACGTGCAGGAAGCGGGAGACGCGGCCCGCATCCGTCACACCGGATCGCAGACGCCGACCGGACAGCCCATGGACCGCCGGGGCGGCGCCGTCATGGTGGAATCGAGTATTCCGCGAGAGGCGATCCGCGCTCTGCAGCGACGCGGACACCGTATCGTCCACTCGGTCGGGGCGCTGGGCGGATACCAGGGAATCTGGCTCGACTGGAAGCACAGCACCCTGCACGGCGGAAGCGAACCACGCAAGGATGGTGCTGCGGTCGGGTATTGAATTTGGAGCATGAACTGTGGTGGGAACCAGAGTCGAGGGTCAGAGGAAAACTCATCAACCAGGCCTGTCTGGCTCTGGACTCTCGTCTCCCGACTCGTCTCTTCACTCGCCTTCCAGACGCAGTTGAGAAATTCGCCAGCCCTCGCCGCGCGACACCAGACGCAACTCCAGTTGCCGGCCCGATTGTTGTGCCGGCTGATTGCAACTAAGTACGATTCGTCGGTTCCAGACGACAATGACCCGATTGCCGGTGGCGGTCAGACGCAATCGTCCCGGTTTGCCGGGTGCCATGGCGAGTTCGATTTTGCGTCGCCGAATTTCTCGCTTCCGGCCATCGATTTCGGAGGTCACCACGACTGCCTCGGGACTGAACACGACTTTCAGCAGGGTGTCAGGTTTCGGCCCGACGAGGACAATCTGGAAACTGCCCGCCTTGTCGAGCGGTTCAATGCGGCACTGGAGCGTGAGCTTTTTATAGTTTCGGCGGAAGGTCGCGCTGGCTGTTTCTCGAGCGGACGACCACATCGACTTGCCGTCGAACCTCCATCCCTGCGAACGCCAATGGGCCGCCGTGAACGGGTTCTCCCAGCTTGTGGGCGTGAAATCTATTATTGATTCCGCGGCTGCGGAGTCTTCTTCGTCAAGAGTCGAGAGTCCGGAGTCCAGAGTCAAGAGTCGAGAGCCAGAGGAATAATCATCAACCAGGCCTGTCTGGCTCTCAACTCTTGACTTTGGTCCCTCGACAAACAAAGCCTGCGTGCTTGAAGTGTCCTTCTCGAAATCCGTCCGGCGAGCGTTCTGGTTCCACCACCAAGGCACGCCGACCGCCACCACTGCAGCAAACACCACGACCGCCGTGCTCATGGCCCACGAGACGCTCTGAGTTTGCCCAGCCGGCCAACCCGGGCCGGATCGCTGTGAATTACGCTTGTGTCCTGAATTCATCGATTGCAGACAGTGAATGGTTCGGACGTGTCTGACGCTGATGACGCATCTGTAGGTTTGTGCTGGTGCCGACGGTATTCCGGGGGACTACGGTTAAGCGGGAACCAGCCGTTGCCGTAGACCGTTATCGGATGCGAAACGTGAATTTTGTTCGCGCTTCCAAATCCGAAGCACGAAACTCGAAACAAATTTGAATTCTCGAAAGGCGAATGTTCAAAACTTTCCAGTGTTTTGTCAAATCTCAAATGACGGGTTTGATCGGGAGGGCGAAGTTCCCGCTGAGCCGGCTTTTTGCCGTGAAACCTGCTGCGGCTCGGCAGGAGCCTCATCCTCCCAAACCCGTCAATCTCAAATTGACGCAACATTAGTCATCTGCTGCTGTATGCTGAAATTTTGGACATTCGAGATTTGTATTTGTTTCGGATTTCGAGTTTCAGATTTCAGGGCCAAGCCGTTGCCTTAGAAACTTCGACTAGCTTTGTAGTCGAAGTTCCCAAAACCATACAGAGCGGTTTGCGAAATAAACCGCCTGTGGCGGCTCAGCGGGAGGTCGGCTTGATTCCCGAAACAAGGTTGATGAAGTCGTTCCCAAAGGCCTCTTCGAGATAGATCCGTTTCAGACTGAGCAGCTCTTTAAGGTTTCGATACGACTCGATTTTCTCGTGAGCACGCTGCTGGTCAGACCGCCGCCGTATGGCACGAATCAGTACATTTTTGGCCGTATGTTCCATGTCGATAAATTCGACCACCTGCGTGTGATAACCAACAATTTCCAGCGCCAATGCGCGGAGAGCGTCGGTAGACAGGGCGGCGAGCCGCTCTTTGAGAATGCCGTGCCGCAGCAGTCCCTGCATGCGGCTATTCTCGATTTTCTCAGACAGCTCTTGCTGACAACAGGGGACGGCCAAAATCACGCTGACCTGCCACTCGACGGCTTTGGCCAGCGCGTCGTCGGTGGCAGTGTCGCAGGCATGCAGCGATACCGCCAAATCGACTTTCGAGTCATTTCGGTAATCGGCGATGTCGCCAACGCGGAATTCGAGACCGCCGCATTCGAGCTTCTTCGCAATCTGCGAACATTTCTGAACGACTTGCGCGTTGCGGTCCAGGCCGACAATCTGCACAGTCCGATTGTGAATGGCACACAGCAAATGGTGCAGCGCAAAGGTGAGATAGCTCTTGCCGCTGCCGAAATCAACGACATGAATGGTGCCCTGTTGGGGGAGATTGGGGACGACGTCATCGACCAGTTCTAGGAAGCGATTGATCTGTCGGAATTTCTGAAACTTTGCCGACCGCACTTGGCCCGCTGCGGTCATCACTCCGATTTCGATCAGAAACGGACAGGGCACGCCTGCTGATATCAGATAGTTCTTCGACCGGTTGTGCACCGTTGGCGATGCCGTTTTCGTCGGCCGCGAACTGCGAACGTCGATTTGACCGTTCGGTTTCATGCGGGCCGAGTAGTCATACTGGTGCGTGTGCAGGTGGCAGTGCTCAAACACCAAGGGGAATAGCTGCAGGATGCGGGCACTGGCTTGCCGCGGCGACAGGTTCTCGTGCCTCTCTTGCCCGTGAACACGCGATGCGAGTTGATAACCGAAGCGGCCCCGGACCAAAACCGGTCGAACGCCCAACTTCTCGACCGTATCGGAAGAGCCGGGCCGACGTTTGCTCAACACCAACGACAGGCACGTACCGTCGTGGATGACCTCTTCGAGAATCCTACGAAAATCGTTCATCGCAGCAGTGTGGAATCGCCGACGTTTTGCCAACACTCAGAAGTCATCAGTCGGGTCATCCACGCTGGAAAGGCCCTCGCGTTCAATTCGGGTTTTCGCTGAACGCACAATTCGTCCAGACGCTCGTTGCCACGAACCACATCAGCGATGTCCCCATCGCGTCGACCTCATTTGTCGAGGGTTCAGAGTCCAGAGTCAAGAGCCAGACGATTTCCCACTCTTGACTCTTGACTCTTGACTCTTGACTCTTAGCTCTGGTTTCTCTTCTTTGTTCATTTCTCCAGCGGAACCCTGTGGGAATGTCTGCCAAGTTGAACAAGAAGCAAAAAAAACAGCTCGACGTCGCCCGCAAAAAGCTGAATGCGCTCAAGCAACAGTTGTCCGGTGCGAAGAAACAGCTCGACGACCCGCCCGAGGTTCCCCGTCTCGAAGCGGAAATCGCCGAGGTCGAGGACCAGATCCAGAAGATCCAAGAAAGTTGATGGGCCCAGAGTCGAGATTTGTCCAGAGTCCAGAGGAAAAATCATCAACCAGACCTGTCTGGCTCTGGACTCTCGTCTCTCAGAGGTGCCCTTGTCAACATGACCCAGTTTCCACCGACTATCGTCGTCGTCCACCCGAAAGAGCGGCGGAAAAAGTGTACCGCCGGGCCGCTCCGTCTGTGGGAGGGATTCGTGTTCTGGAAGTATCCTCGTCGCGGGCCAGAACCGCTCGACAATTACGTTCGACTCGGTTTTGACGGGCCTGAGCTGACCTGCGCTGATGCGGACCGAGGGTTACTGGTTCTCGACGGAACGTGGCGATGGACCGAGGCAATGCAGCCTGACTTTTCGGCTGTTCCCGTCCGCAGTCTGCCGCCCTGGAAAACCGCCTACCCCCGCGTCTCCAAGACGTTCGACAACCCGGCCGCGGGACTAGCAACAATTGAAGCCATCTACGCCGCCTACAAACTGCTTGACCGTGACACGACCGGCCTGCTGGATGAGTACCACTGGGCCGAGGAGTTTCTGCGGCTGAACGACGATATAAAATGAGCGGCCGATTTCGTCCTCGTTTCGCGCCGTTTTGGGTCCGGCCGGTTGCGGCTGCCATCTCAGATAGACGAGAGTCGAGAACGAAAAATCATCTGGCTTTAGGCCCTCGACTCTGGACCAATCATCAGTCATCGGGGTGTGCGGTTCAGTCGCAGTATGCCGAACCGTACCCGTACGAACCGTAGTACCAGGTTCTGCTGAGGTGATGGTACGACGGAACGTACGGGGGGTACGCGTCACTGTAGTCGCTGTAGCCGTAATAGTGCGGAACTGCGGAACTGTATCCGAAATAGCGAGGCTGGTAGTAGCTGTACCCAAAATATCGGGGACGGTAAGAGAAGGAGCCGTAGTACCGCGGGCTGCCATAGCCAGATCCGTAATACCGTGGGAAGCCACGTCGCCCGTAATACGAAAATCCGTATGATCGCGGCCCGTAGAAAGAACGATAGCGAGAACCAATCCCAAACGAGAACGAGAATCCCGATCTTCGTGGGCGATAAAACCGTCCTCTGCGAGCACCGTATCGGTAGGGGTGAGCAACCGTCTGTGCAGCGACGCCTCCGGTGTCGGAATGCCGGTCGGTCAACGTCGTGACCGGAATCTGCTCTCTCGCCGAGATGGGCAGGGGTGTCGTCAACAGTGCCATCGAAACGATGGCGAACGGAACAAGCCGGGAAAGTGTCAAAGCGATCATCATCCGAGTCCCCTTTTCGACGTGATGGCGTATTGCCGATTCCCTTTCCCGATATCTGACAGACGTCTTCATTATAAGCGCACGACCGTCCCTGTTGCCACGTTCATCAAAGTTCAAAGAGCGATTGGGTTTTCACGACTACGTTGCTTTCGGGGAATGTGTGGAAGGCGTGAATCAGCAGGCTTCTCGAACCGACGTCGGTCCGGATCAGACTCAACGGTCCCGGCGCCAGCCGATTGACCGGCGGAAAGCGATGGGCCACATCGGCGCGGGTGCAGTCAATCAACAGTTCTTCGTGAAAGTTCAGGAACACTTCCGGGTCGAGTTGCTCAAGCTGATAGCTGACGTGGTATCGCAGTCCGCAGTCGAAGCGAAACGACTCATCGCGGGTCCCCCAAAGCCGCTTCTCGAAAAACCGACTGCGTTTCGGCAGCGGCTGCTGGCTGGTTGCCGCCACTTCGGTAATCGTTTGCCCCGAAGAGCGAAAGCTGACGGTATGACCGGCATTGCAAATTCGGACTTGCGCGTGGTAGACCTGCTTGCAAATGTCTGTTTCCGCGTAGATCCGAAACAGCTCCGGATGCACGGTTCGCGTGTAAAGGTGAAACACCAGGGTCGACACGCTCGGTCTGGCGTAGCTGACTTTCATGATCCACATCCCGTATCAAAAAACGCAGCGGGCAACCCGTGCGATGACTCGATTATACCGGCCTCATGACCCTACGCGAAAGATGTGAAAAATTCTATCCGGAACGGGCCAAAAAAAATCTGTCTGATTTTCTCTGGCAATCTGTCTGATTTTCTCTTGCAATTTGCGCGAAGGTTTCTTTCGCCGAATAGGCGACTCGGCACTTTCGAATCTTCACGTTGACATCATTCGGTTGGAGTCTACAGTTTGGACTATGAAGACCGTCGTGCTTGAGGAGCCGGGACGATTCCAATTGACGGACAGCAGCACGCCTGCGCAAATCGGACCGGACGAGGCGCTGGTCCGCGTCTGCCGCGTCGGCATCTGTGGGACCGACCTTCACGCCTACCGGGGAGATCAACCGTTCTTCAGCTATCCGCGAATTCTCGGCCACGAACTGGGCGTCGAAGTGATTCGGGTCGGCGAGAACAATCACGACATTTCGGCCGGGGACCGCTGTGCGGTCGAACCGTATCTCAACTGTGGGACCTGTATTGCCTGCCGCCGCGGAAAACCGAACTGCTGCACCACTCTAAAAGTGCTCGGTGTCCATCAGGACGGCGGAATGCGGGAGAGCATTAAGGTCCCGATCCGAAAGCTTCATCAATCGGCGAGTCTGACCCTGGAACAGTTGGCGCTGGTCGAGACGCTCGGCATCGGGGCACATGCCGTTGGCAGGGCGCAAGTCCAAGCCGACGAAAACGTGCTGGTCGTCGGAGCGGGCCCGATCGGACTTTCGGTCGTGCAGTTTGCCGGAATCGCCGGCGCCAAGCTGGCCGTCATGGATATTAGTCCGAACCGGCTGGAGTTCTGTTCCCGACAGTTCGCCGTCGAACGGACGATCCTTCTTGGCGAGCAGCCCGTCAAGCAGATTGAATCGGTTTTCGCCGGAGAATTACCGACGGCCGTGTTCGACGCGACGGGAAATCCACAGTCGATGATTTCGGCCTTCAATTACACCGCTTCGGGAGGACGGCTGACGCTGGTGGGGCTGGTGCAAGCCGAGATCACCTTTGCCGATCCCGAATTCCACCGCCGCGAGCTGACGCTGCTGGCCACCCGAAACGCCACGTCGCATGATTTCCGCCGGATCATTGAACTGATGGAGGCCGGCCGCATCGAGACCACGCCCTGGATCACGCATCGCGCGTCGCTGGAGGAGATGATCGGTCGCTTTGACGGTTGGCTCGATCCACAAACGGGCGTGATCAAAGCCATGGTCAAGTTGTAGCCTCAGCGTCTACAGCAACGCGATTTTATGCGCTGCGCCGGGTGTTTCGCGGACGAACTGTGGAACGGCGTAACCGGGCAGCCGCCTGCGAAGTTCACGAACAATGGCGCGGCCCCGTTCCTCAGTGACCTCGAAGTGGGAGGTGCCGGCGACACGGTCCAACTGATGCAGGTAATACGGAATCACCCCCAGATCAACCAGCCGCTCACAGAGTTCTGCCAAAGTGTCGGCATGGTCGTTGATTCCACGCAGCAACACCGACTGATTCAGCACAGTCATCCCCGACTTGACGAGTCGCCGCAGCGATTCGTCACAGTCAGCCCGAAGCTCGCGCGGGTGATTGGCGTGTACGACGACAATCGGGGTTAACCGGCTCGATGGCAGTAATTCGAGAAGTTCCGTCGAGACCCGGTCGGGCAGAACAATGGGGAGTCGCGTGTGAATCCGCAGTCGTTTCAGGTGCGGAATCTCCGCCAATCGGCCGATCAATAACCTCAGTCGCCCGTCGGTCAGCATCAGCGGGTCGCCGCCGCTGAGAATGATTTCGTGTAGGGTCACATCGGCGGCAATCGTCTTGAAAGCGGGCTCCCATTCATCCGCTTGCCGCGGCTCCTCAGCGTAGGCATAGTCTCGGCGAAAACAGTACCGGCAATGGACGGCACAATTACCCGTGGCGATCAACAAGGCCCGCCCGGCGTATTTCTGCAACAATCCAGGTGCCGCGCGGGCCGCGCCTTCTTCCAGCACATCGGAGACGAAACCGGGGACCTCTTTGAGTTCGGCATCGAGCGGCAGCACCTGTCGCAGCAGTGGGTCGTGCGGATTGCCCGGTTGCATGCGGGCAAGAAAACTTCGTGGCACCAGCAGCGGAAACCGCTGGGCCGCTCGTCGTGCTGGTTGGCGGTAACGATCTGGAAGTTTCAGCCGATCGACCAATTCGTCCGGGTCGCGGACAGCTTCGGACAGCGACCGATGCCAGTTGTGAGTTCTGAAGACCGAGGACTGAGGACCGAGGACTGAGTCCTGAATACCGAGAGCGGCATGGTCGTGGGATAGCAATTCATCACGGCTGCCCTGCTTTGCCTGACGCCGTCTTGTCTCTTGATTTCCCGGCATTTCCCTGTTCACTAAGTTTTGCTATCTTTAGCCATCGGAATTGCCGGGGTTTCGCTGATTGCCATCCGGCTGAATGCTGAATGCTGATCGCTGACAGCGAGTTTTTCAAGAGACAACAATCGATGTCCCAGATCAATTCCGGTGATTTCCGCAAAGGGATCAAAGTTATCGTGGAGGGCTCACCCCACGACATGCTGGAATGCGAGTTTCGCAAACCGGGCAAGGGGCAGGCCATGTACCGGACCAAGTTACGGAACCTCTTGAACGGCAAGATTCTGGATATCACATATCGTAGCGGCGACAGTTTGGAAGCGGCCGACGTTCATCGCGGCGAAGGACAATACCTTTACCACGACGCCAATGGTTACGTCTTTATGGACAATAAAACCTACGAGCAGCACACACTTCCGTTGGAGTCGTTCCAGGAGCGGGCCAAGTTCCTGCTCGAAGGGGCCGTCTGCAGCATGCTGTACTGGAACGGTCAGGTGATCGACGTCGAGCCACCGCAGCATGTGGTGCTGGAGGTGACCTTCACCGAACCGGCTGCCCGGGGCGATACGGCGACCAACGTCACCAAACCGGCCACCCTGGAGACTGGAGCCACGGTCCACGTGCCCGCTTTTATCAACCAGGGGGATAAGATCAAAGTTGACGTTCCCAACGGCAGTTACATCGAGCGCGTGAGAACGTAAGTTTGGATCGGTAGCCTGTGCCCCACGATTTGTGTGTCACACAAGTTTTTTCATCTTGAGGATCAACAACGGCGACTGACGGAGACAGACATCGTTGGTGACAACGAAACCGGTCCGATGCGATTCACGGAACCACGGAAGAGGTCAAGATGGATGTCTGGCAGTTGATTCTGTACGCCGGCGCATCGTTTCTGGCGCTCAAGTCACTGATCTCGCTGATGACACACCACCGTCGCCAATTCCAGCGGCAGTTGGTCCTCGAATACCAGCGGGAACTTCAGCAAACCGCGAAATCGGCCAAGCAGGCACAGCACAACACCGGGGAGTTGGCACCGGCCGAAGTCGCCTAACCACCGCTGCCTCAGCGAGGTGGATCGAATTTCACCGATCGGGTCGAGCTCGGTCGCACAACACGGTCGGTCCGCTGTGGCCTGAAAAGCCCCAGTTTGGTGTTTTGAAACCGCTTCCAGGCCGCGCTCCGCTTGACGCAGCGAACAATGTGGCGTTAAACCAGTATGAGTCTCCAGAATTCACGCGGCGAATGTCT
>Ga0310123_10004295_pt1 | contig 10817 bp, 9 predicted proteins | sample CB6_AW_1057_MG_FD_203505 | JGI IMG/M metagenome (GOLD analysis project Ga0310123, IMG submission 203505) | Marine microbial communities from Western Arctic Ocean, Canada - CB6_AW_1057 | ecosystem: Environmental > Aquatic > Marine > Oceanic | place: Canada: Western Arctic Ocean | collected...
CGGGGCGTCGACCCAGTGACCTTTGCCGGCCTGTACGCCGGCCAAGCGATCGACGAAGTGGCCGAGCACCTCAGTAAGGATGACGAAGGACGTCTGACTTACAAGAACAAGCTGGTCCGCATGTATCCGATTTCGCGGCTGAAACAGATGTACTCTCAGCGCGCCCGAATCGCCGGCGAAGAAGAGTAAGGGAATTAAACAACAAGAAACCGCGTCGGCTTCAACCTAACGCGGCCTATCGGCACAGCCAAGAGTCGAGAGTCAAGAGCGGAGAGCCAGAATCTATCGATATTGATCTTTCTGGCTCTCGACTCTCCGCTCTGGGCTCTCCGCAACATGCGCGCAGATGTGACAAGGTGAGACTCTAACTCGATTCGATGAAGCCGTCTCGATCGGATGAAGATTGCCCGCCCAGATTGGTTGTGATTGGTGCCGCGCCGAGAATTGTGAATTCCCCGTTCAGAATCCGGACGTTTCAGCGGCGATGACGGCCTCGAAGATCCCATCCCAGGTGTACTGTTGGGCTTCGACGGCAATGGGCAGTCCGACCTCGGCCGCTGCCGCGGATGTCACCGGGCTGATACTGGCCAGTTGCGCTGTCTTTCCAATTTGGATGCGTGCCCGAGGAGTCAGCAGCTTGTTGAGACTCCGAGCAATTGAGGGGCTGCTGAGCCCGATCCAATTGAGTTCTCCCCGCTCGATCCGTTCCGATTCGCCGGCCGGTAGCGATTCGACGTCTTCGTTGCGATAGACGGCCAATTGCTCGACGCTGGCGCCGGCATTTTCTAACTCTCGCGGTAGGATGTCGCGTCCCCGGCTGGCCCGTGCCCAGAGGACCCGCTTGTCGGAGACCAGCGGTTTCAGCGCTTCGGCCAGCGCTTCGGCCCGATACGAATCGGGGACGACGTCGGGCTTGAGGTGGTAACTCGCCAAAGCGGTAGCCGTCCCCGGACCGATAACGGCCAACCGCACAGACGATAAGCTCCGCAGGTCGCCGCCGGTCTCCCACAACCGATTCAGCAGCCCCCACACGCCGTTGGCACTGGTGAAGATTAGCCAGTCGAACTCGCTCAATCGGCTGAGTGTTGCATCGATTGCCGACCAATCAGCCGGCGGCAGTATTTCGATCGTCGGTAGCAGAACTGGCTGAGCGCCTAATTCCAGAGCTTTTGTGATGGCAGGCCCTGCTTGTGCCACGGGGCGGGTGATGCCGATTTGTTTACCGAACAAGGGCCGTTTCTCGAACCAGGAAATTTTCTCGCGCATGCGGACACACTGGCCGATGACAATCAACGACGGCGGCCGGAGGTCCGCTCCGCGGACCGCAGCCGGCAGAGTCATTAAGGGCGAGCAGACCGTTTGCTGTAGGGGTGTCGTCGCGCGGCCGATCACACATGCGGGCGTGTTGGGATCTTTTCCTTCCCGAAGCAGCGAATCAACGATCGTCTCTAATCGATGCAGTCCCATGTAGAAGACGAGGGTCCCGGAAAACGCCGCCAAATTGGCATAGTCGATGCTGGTCTCGTCCTTCACCGGGTCCTCGTGACCGGTGACGAAGGCCACTGCCGATGCCAACTCCCGATGCGTCAGTGAGATTCCCGCATATTCACTGGCCGCGGTCGCCGCCGTGATGCCCGGAACGACTTCGAAGGGGATTCCCGCATCTGCCAAAGCCGCCGCTTCTTCGCTGCCACGCCCGAAGATGAAGGGATCGCCCCCCTTCAGGCGGACGACCGTCTTGCCGTTTTGGGACGCTTCGATCAGCCGACAATTGATTTCATCCTGCCGAAGCACTCGGCCGTCTGGACCATGCGAACGGCAGGTCCGTTCGGCCTGTGCCGAGATCTGCCTGAGTACAAGCGGATTGACCAGTCCGTCGTACAAAATCAGGTCGGCCTGCTCCAGGCACTGCAGGGCTCGGAGCGTCAACAGCCCCGGATCGCCCGGACCGGCGCCAACCAGATAGACTTTTCCGAGTTGCGGCACGGGGATCTGTTCTCAACGAGAGATAAAACAGGCACGAACGCATTCGTTTTCGTGCTCATGCCTGCCATGTTAGATTGAATCCACCCAATTTCCCAGCCTTGTTTGTTGGTGCCCTCCCTCCCTTCTCTCTTCTGATCTGAACTGTTCTGGAGGTCCTTGACGAATTTCGTGACCATTTTGCGAAAAATTTGGTGGGTAACTATGTAATATATTACGATTGTTGGAGTTACAAACAAATCCGGCGGTTTGGCGTGAGCGTAGTTACACTTCTCGGAAAGTAGATTTGTTGCTATTTCTCGGCTCCCTCTCAACCTGCCGACCGGACGAGAAGTCTGCCGGTCAAGCAATTCGCCCCTCCAAAGCCAGTCAGTGGACTTCAGCCTGGGCTCCATTCATGCTGAGATACGACGATTGGGCGTGGTTCCGACCGGGACGAGCCGCGCCGGCCGCTCTCCAGCGGCTACACAGTACTCTTTCCCTCCTTGACCTTTGATTTCGTTCCTGCTTTACGGAACTTTGCATCTCCGAGTTTTTGTTCCAGACAACGGCCAATTCGGCATCGGTCCTGCATGCTTCGCCATATCTTTTCAGTTGCATTGATCGCGGCGTCGTCAATCTTGTGCTGCGGTTTCCGTCTCTGGCAGATCGAATCCATGGCCTTTGACGATGCGCTCTCCGCCGAGATACTCGCCGCATTGCGATCGCAACTGGGACACAATTCGTGGCGGCAGAATCGAAAATGGTCGCTGCTCGATGCGGACGCAATCGCGGAGTCACATGCACTGGCTGAAGGTGAATTGCGATGGGGGACCGTTGGTCGCCGAGGTGATCGACCGGCTCGATACGCTGACGAGGGGCATCCCAGAACAGCAAACAATGCCAACCGATGACTCTGCAGGTGGGGTACAGAAAGAGTCTGCCGAGGAGGGTTCCGCAGCCGGCGTCTCCCCGGCCCAGAAAAACAGTGACCTGCCCGTCTCCGATCCGTCGAAGCCCATTGGAGATGGTCCGAAGATAGCCTGGAACGGCTTTTGGCCGCTGAGCGTCGCAGAAATCCTCAACGCCGTCGATGTCCCGAATACTCACCGCAGGAGCATTGGCTCCGGCAAACCAGCTGCGCTCGGCAACCGATATCTCGCGAAACTCGCGAACGAATACACATTGTTCGGTTGGAACGCGGTGATTCTCCTTGCCCAGCGCGACCCCGTCGCTGCATCAGAATTCGTGACCGTTCTAGAACGGCTCGTTTCCAAGCCCCCTTACTACGATCCCCAAACCCGGCAGCCGGTCGCTGCTCCCAAAACGCCCGCCTGTCGGCAGAGCAGGCTCAAAATTCCGACAACCTGCCGGTTCCATATGAAGAAGATTTGTCTGAAACTTTCGTCCGAGGAGATCTTAGAACGGCTGCTGAAGAGCCTTCAGAACGGTCCCGGTGACGTCGGGCAAAAAAGTGACGCCGGGCAAAAAGAGGATTGGCACACGGAATCATCTCGGTTCGAGGCACTGCTGAATCGACTGACCGGTAAAATAGACAAGTCCCAGTCTGCAAAGAGCAGGTTGCAACCGAAACAGGTCTCCCCATCGATGCAGGCTGCCGTCGCAGAAACGTGGTGCCTGGTACTGGCCGCTGACGCTCGAGACCCCGTGGAAAACCTCGCTCCCGCTGGTCGAGTACTCGAACGGTCCGACCTGGTCGATCCGGTTCGCGGGGCACTGTTTCGCGGCGTGGCCCGTCACGTGGAACCTGCCCTGATTCCCCGTTTGACGAATGCCCTGCGAGTTTCGAACGACGGGGAACGGGTTCAGGCCGTGATCAGGCGGTCCGCCATCGACGCCTGTCTGATCTACGCACTGTTGCGGAAGTCGTTGCCCGAACAGTCTCAGGCTGGCACTCCGGGACTATATCCTGCGCGAGCATTCGCGGCGTCACACTGGCCCGAGACTGTATTGAATTGCAAAACTGATCCTGATCCGCTTGTGCGGCGGACCTTCGGCCGCTGGCTGGCGATTGTCTGTGACTACGACCCGGAAACGAGTCCGGAAGCTGATGCGCTTTCAATTCTGAGCAGCCAATTACAGGATCGGAAAACCGCGGTCCGCAACGACGCGCTGGTCAGCCTTGGTATGTTGGGTACGGAAGCGGCCCGATGCGCACTTCAAAAACAGGCGAGCCGACCCGAAGAAATAGTTCGGACAACGGCCGTCCGCGGTCTTGCCACGTGGGGAATCGACGAGATCACATTCCTGGCGAACGATGCATCGACGACGGTTCGGCAGTCGGTCGCCGAACAACTCGCCCGCCAGCCGAGCGTCAAATCGGCCCTGCGGCTCCGCAATCTACTGACCGATCCAAATTTGCAAGTCCAGTTATCTGTGGTCGCAGGTGTTGAGCCCTGGCCGGACCGGCTGGCGGTACCCTTGCTGCTTTACAGCCTGCGGGAGAGTTCTCGTCCGGCGCGACAGAAATGCTTCGGCCAGCTCAGAAAGCGAAACAAGGTGACCGGCGTGTTCGTCGTATTCGATGCGTCGCAGAAGCAACAACGTGCGGCAAGCGTCGCCCAACTCGCCCGGGAATTGGCTGCCCCGCTCAATTATCTGGACCAGCTCCGTGACGAGGTCCTCGCCAAGCCCGCGCACATTGGCCGCCGGCGTTCCGAGGCAATCGAGGCCGACCTGAGAATCGTGACCGATTCAGCAGACAGCCCCTCCCAATCGCTCTACGCGGCGGCGCTCCAACGGCTGAAGCAATTGGAACCGGCAGAGGTTTCCGTCATCGAAGGGTACTTGTTGAAGAACGGCGAGCGCGGTGCAGCGATGTTGTTTCAAGAGGTGCTTCCAGAAGTCAGTCCCGCCTATGAGGCATTGCACGATCTGTAACAGACGGATGTCGAGATTCGTCGTCGGGGCGGGCGAAGACTGCGGCAATTGAGTCAGAACGGGTCGCCGAGTCGGTTGGTCGTCCAGCGCTTGGCAGCCCATCTGCACAATCGGCAGGACAAGTTGTTGTGGCGAGACGCGATGGCCGCCGTCATGCCTGATGCGGCCGACGAAAACGCCCAGATCTCTTTGCGGGCCTTGAACGATTTCCGCGCCGAAATCCACCTGCTGGGCTGCCAGTATCTTTCCCGTCATGGCCGTCTGCAGTATGCCTTATGGCTGATACGGCTCGGACTTTTTCACGATCCTGATAAGCGGGTCCGATTGGAGGCCATTGAAGCGGCAGGGCGTTGCGGCAGCCGCATCGTCCTCGACGGCGTCGGTCGGGACGAACCATAAACCGCGGACCGAGAAACGACTCCGCGGACTGCGCTCGCTGCTGACCGACGCGGACCCCGAAATCCGCTTGGCCGCGATCTTGTCCATGAGCCACCTGGACGACCTGCAGGCCATGCAAGAGCTGATGCGGATGAGCTGGAATCCCGACTCCGGCATCAGAGACGACGCCATCAAGGGCATGGGCGCAAGCGGTCATTCGCGGTTCATAGAACTGCTGATTCTCCGCGGGGAAGACGAACAGCACACCGAAGTCCGACGTTCGATTCTGCACAGTCTAGAACAATTGACGTTCCCCGGAAAAAGACCGCCGGGTCTACTCGACGAGTTCGCGTATGATGCTAAGATCAGTCTCTGGCGGGACGATTGGGAACGTCAGCACCTGCGGGTATTGCCGTCGACCGTTTTTTCATCAAATCCACAACCGTATCGTCTTTTCGATCGTGACGAGAAGTTTCCTAAAATGGAAAATTGACATGACCGATGACCGGCAGGACTTTCAGCTTCACTGGCATGACAATACGGTTGTTGTCGTCCCGGCGACCAACGTCGAATCGATGCGCTGGGACCTGATCGAACAATCAGCCGAAATTGTCATGGAACCTCTCAAGGACCAAGATGTGCCGATGGTCGTCTTCGACTTGAGCGATATCGGTTATTTCGGCTCGGTGTTCCTGGCGCTGTTGTTACGGTGCCACAAGTTCGTCAAGAGCCGCGGCGGAGAACTGGTGCTCTGCGGCGCCAGCAAGATGGCAGCAGAACTGCTGAGGGTCACGGCGCTCGATACGCTGTGGGCGATCTATGAGACTCGCGAGGAAGCACTCGAGGCGCTATCGAGCTGAACGGGTCATGCCGCCCTTGGGCCGCCCAGCAGAGGCCGTGGTGTCCCGAACGGAATTCTGGGAATCGATCGCACAGCAGGGATGAAGGTGAGTCGCCCAAATGGCCCGCAAGCACAAACACGCTCTGCCCGACGTCTCTGAATCGGACGTGATGCCAACCGAGCACACATCGGTGCTCACGGAGCATTCCGAGCTGATCGACGAGATCAAGGAGACAGCCGACAAACTAGCCCGCGATCATGCCACTCGCGGAGATCTGAAGATTCTCAGTCGGGCGCTCAAGGAACTACGTTACGCGTTCAAGGTCTTCACGCCGTACCGCAGGCAACGCAAGGTGACCGTGTTCGGTTCGGCCCGTATTCCCGCCGATCATCCGGCTTACGAGCAGTCGCGGGTCTTTGGACAGCGGATGGCTGATGAACAATGGATGGTGCTGACGGGCGCCGGCAGGGGAATCATGGAGGGGGCGCACGTCGGAGCTGGCAGAGAAATGTCGATGGGTGTGAACATCATGCTACCGTTCGAGCAGGAGGCAAACTACGTCATCTCCGACGACGAAAAGCTCGTGCATCTGAAGTACTTCTTCACCCGCAAGCTGCTGTTCGTGAAAGAAGTGCATGCCGTCGCCCTGTTTCCGGGCGGTTTCGGCACGCAGGACGAGTGCTTCGAAACCCTGACACTGGTCCAGACCGGTAAACGCGACCTGATGCCGATCGTCTGCATCGACGAGCCGGGAGGTGGTTACTGGTCGGCGTGGACCGAGTTCATTCGAGACCAGTTGCTGAACAGAGGGCTCATCTGCCCAGAGGACCTCTCGCTGCTGAAAGTGACCGACGACGTCGACGAGGCCGTCGACGAGATTATGGGCTTCTACAGTGTCTACAACAGCATCCGGTATGTTCGCGGCAAACTTGTGCTGCGGCTGCACCGCGAACCGAACGACGAGTTTGTGGAGCGATTGAACGAGGAGTTCGGCGAAATTGTCGAATCGGGACGGATCGAAAAAACAACGGTGCATCAACTCGAAGCCGACGACGAACATCTACACGATTTACCGCGGCTGGCATTTTTCTTCGATCGCAAGAGCATCGGCCGTCTTCGGCAGATGATCGATCTGATCAACGATGAACTGGGAGGGGAGAACGATCCCGACGAGACCGTGTCTATTTGACCTCCCGTGAAAACTTAGCCCCGCGTGAACACACGCGGGGCCCCCGGTGTTTTCACCGAGGGCTAAATGGCGTCCGCAGCAGCCTCGATCTCTCAGGTTGGATGAGATATGCCTGCTTTGTTTCTCACCGAAGACGATGTTCGCGAACTGACGGACATGGAAACGGCTATCGACGTGGTTGAGGAGGCATTCCGGCAAATGTCCAACGCCAAGACAGCCAATCTGCCGCGGCGGCGCGCATCGGCCCCGGGGATTGTCCTGCATTCGATGTCCGCCTCGGCCGAGTCTCTCGGGTTGGTCGGTTGGAAGAACTACACGACAACTGCACACGGCGCGCAGTTTCACGTCGCCGTTTACGACATCGAAACCGGTGCGATGGCAGCGTTGATTGAGGCGAACTATCTGGGCCAACTCAGGACCGGGGCGGCCAGCGGCGTGGCCACCAAATATATGGCCCGGACCGATACCAAGGTCGTGGGCTTGTTCGGAACCGGACTGCAGGCCCGCACACAACTGAAAGCGGTCTGCACGGTCCGCCGGATCGAACGGGTCGAGGTTTATGGCCGTGACGAAACACGGCGACGAAACTTCTCCCACGAGATGACTGAATACTGCGCCACCGAAGTCGTGCCGGTCCACGCACCGGACGAAGCGGCTGCGGAAAAGGACCTCGTCATCACGGCCACCACCAGCAAAAGACCGCTCTTCGACGGCAAAGTGCTCGCGGAGGGGACGCACCTGAACGTGATCGGCTCGAACTGGCTGTCGAAGGCCGAAATCGACGTCAACACTGTCGCCCGGGCCGACCACATCGTCTGCGACAGCATTGAAGCCTGTCAGATTGAAGCGGGTGATTTCGTCGAGTCGCTGGAGGACGGCGTCACCGACTGGCGGCTGATGCACGACCTGGCCGACGTCGTCGCCGGCAAACAAACCGGCCGGGCGACTCCCGAAGACGTCACGCTGTTCAAGTCGGTCGGTCTGGCCCTTGAGGACGTGGCCCTGGCAGCGAAGATCCTCGAGCGCGCCCGCGAAGAGGGGCTTGGCCAGCCGCTGCCGTTTTGATTCGGCCGATCCCTCCCTGGGAAATCGCGGATCTCGATCCACAGTCAGGCATCTTCCTGCTCGCGGGCTCGTTGCACGAGTCGATCGAACTCGGCGACGTAATCGGCGTGAACGCTCGACAAATGATCGCGAACCGTTTTGATCTGCTCCGAGTTCGCACGAACCAGTTCGATCACGTCCGCTTCGTCGCGCGCACGGCCCGCGGCAAGTTTTAATTCAACGAGGGCCGGCAATGAGATATATCTCAACGAGCCGGTAATAGCACCGATAAGCGAAGGGTGGGGAATTGTTGTAGGTGCCGGATTCGACGCTGTCCCAGGCCGCGCACCCTCCGGCAGGATATCTACGGTGACTTCTGTATCTTTGTGCAAAACTGTCGGTCAGCGTCCTTTCGGTTGAGGTAATACGTCGAAACCGGATGCAGAAGCAACCTGGAGAAACTCATCGATCCGATATGTGGGCAGGACCAGGTCTACGTCCTGAGTTATTCTCCCGAAATAACCGTGACGCCAGACCGCCCAGCCACCTGCCAGCACCGACTCGCAACGTAGGACCTCCAGCAGATGGGTCGATAGCCCGAATCACGCGGCCATATCGGCCGGGAAGGTCCTGAGGGTCGAACATGGTTTCCCTTCCGGCCAGCAGTTGTTCGCTGAGCTCAACTTGCGCTGTGAGGAATTCAAGAGGAGTTTCCTTCATTCGGATCAGTTCCCAAGGGACCCTTTTGAGCGTACCCCGCTGTAAAGCGGCGCCGGCCTCTGGCCGGTGTTTCACGGGCGAGAGGCCCCTGTCACGGATTGTTCGGCAATCAGCGAGTCGAGTTCTTCTTTCAGCCGAGGCAGGATGTCATTGTAGCTGTAGCGGCCGAGTGTCTTCGGGCCTCGCTTCAGGTTGACAAAGTTCGGCGCACACCACAGCCCAAGGTCGGCGCCGTCGGTTTCTCCCGGACCGTTGACCCGGCAGCCCATCACGGCGATTGTGATGGCGTGGTTCTTGGCGTACTCGGTCATTTCCCGGACCTGCTGTGCCAACTCGACAAACGCCTCGTTTTCGACCCGCGAACAACTCGGGCAACTGATGATGTTCAGCGTTCTCAGCCCGTAATCGACGACCGACCGCACCCGCCCGGCGGCGATGTCGGCAAGAATTTTCCGCCCGGCGGCGATCTCCTCGCCTTTGCGGTCGTTTGAAACCGTGAGCGAAACGCGGATCGTATCGCCGATTCCCCGGCTGATGAGCTGTTCCAGCGCGATCCGCGTTTTGACGACCCCTTCGGGTGGCATGCCGGCTTCGGTCACTCCCAAATGCAGCGGAATATCGGGCCGCTGCTCGGCAAACCGCCGGTTCGCCTCAATCACCTTCGCAGGATCAGAGTCCTTGAGCGAAACGCAGTACCGCGTCAACCCAATCGAATCGAGAACCCCGCAATGTTCCAAGGCGCTGTCGAGCATCGGTGAAATCGAGTCTTGCGAATCGTATTTGTCCAGCTTAGCCGGATCGACGGAACCGCAGTTGACGCCGACTCGAATCGCGCAGTCGTGATCGCTGGCAACGGCGGCGATGTAGCGGACCTTCTGCTGCCAAGGCATTTCGCGTTCGTGGTGATACAAGTGCCCGGGATTATAGCGCAACTTGGCAACATGCGGAGCGACGACTTCGGCCAGCCGATAATTCTCCTGGAGATCGACTGACAGGTTGACCTGCGTTTGCCGGGCGATTTCGATTAGCGCCTCGGCCTCGCGGCGGCTGTCGACCGCGATCCGCACCAGATCGGCGCCCGCTTCGACGAGATCGCGAATCTGATCCACCGTTGCGTCGATCTCGGCGGTTTTTGTGGCGGTCATACTCTGCACGGCGATTGGGTTTCCGTCGCCGATTGTCACCGAACCGATCCGCACGGGCCTTGTCGGGTTCCGCGGAAGTTCCACTCGTCTCTCCCAGATCAACTCAACAGACTTTCCAAGGCAGACTGCCCAACAGCGTCTTCAAAATCTAATACAGTCAATGGCCTGTTTCTTCTTCGGATCCGATTCGCGCTCGAGTGACTCATCATCTCGCTTATCGACGAGTTGATCGCTGGTCGACGTCTAACATAGGAAGGGGTCCCCACGAGTGGACTGCTCGTGCCAAAGCGAAAATGAGACTTCGGCAACTGCGATCAATTGATCGCCCTCGCCCTCACGCACAACCAATAAGGTTGTGCGTACTGTCGAAAACGCTTCAAATCGGTCTGCCTTTTATTCTAGGATGATCACCTTCCAGTGAGCAAGGACTTAGCTTGGTCCATTCCGAGCGGGTGCATCGGCACCGGTTCCCCTTGCCGGAATTCAGATCCTCCGATAAGTTGCCGCCACGAATGGATTGATACCACGCGCGGTCACAACTGATAGTAACCCGAAGCGTAAGCGAGGGACTTAACGTGTGTCTTCGCTTACGCTTCGGGTTGCGATGAAATGTATCAAACCCAACCGCGAGCGGTT
>Ga0310123_10004296_pt1 | contig 10816 bp, 8 predicted proteins | sample CB6_AW_1057_MG_FD_203505 | JGI IMG/M metagenome (GOLD analysis project Ga0310123, IMG submission 203505) | Marine microbial communities from Western Arctic Ocean, Canada - CB6_AW_1057 | ecosystem: Environmental > Aquatic > Marine > Oceanic | place: Canada: Western Arctic Ocean | collected...
ACCCCCACACCCAAACTCACCCCCAATCCCCCTCACGTCCAGACCACTCTCAAGCAGTTCCGCCAGCGTGAACAGATCAACGGCCGTCGCCACCGCGGAGGACTCAAGGGGTTCTGCCCGGTCGCCTTGAGGGACCGCCGCGAACTGGTCGATGGACGCCCCGAGTTCAACTCGACCTACCAGGGACGCATGATCCTGTTCTCGTCAAAGACAGCCCGCACCGCGTTCCTGGCCCGTCCCGAGGCCTACCTGCCGGTGGCTGGAGGCACCGACCTGGTCAGTGCCAGCCGAAGACGTCCGCGCAGGGGACAACTCGACTTCGCCACTTGGTACCAGGGTCGCCTGTACCTGTTCGCGACCCAGGCCAACCTGGCCGAGTTCCAGCGGCAGCCGGATCGCTTCGACCGCTAACCCCGGGGACTGGCTCCGCAGCCCCGCCCCTGGGCGGCGGAGGTGCCTGTCCCGGTTCCAGAAACCGGCTTACGAGCACCGGGACAGGCACCGGGACAGGCACCGGCGCCCCGCCAGGGGCGGGGCTCTGGAGCCAGTCCCTCGGCGCAAGACAATTGTCCTGTGGCGGGTATCAGCTACAGTTGAGTCATCAACCTGAAGTGCCTCCCTGGCCGTGTGTGCCCCATGCCTGTGCCCCGTGTCGCGATCGTCGGCCGACCCAATGTCGGCAAGAGTTCGCTGCTGAACTGGCTGGCGCGGCGACGGGTGTCGGTGGTCGATCCCACCGCCGGAGTCACCCGTGATCGGGTCACCTTCGTGATGCAGGCCGGTGAACGGTACGTCGAGCTGGTCGACACCGGCGGCATCGGACTCTACGACACCGATCAACTCGAGGAAGAGATCGAGCGGCAGATCCAGGTGGGAATCGACGAGGCCGAGTTGTTGATGTTTGTCGTCGACGGACAGCAGGGCATCACGCCGATGGACCGCGAGGTCGCCAGCCGGATCAGGCCGCTTGAGAAACCGACGCTGCTGGTGGTCAACAAGTGCGATTCGCCTCGGACCGACCTCGAGGCTCCCGCGTTCCTGGAACTGATCGATGCCCCGCTGGTCGCCACCAGTGTCATCGGGCACCGCCACCGTGGAGAACTGCTGGCGACGCTGCTGGAGGTGCTGCCGCCGGCGGACCCCGACGAGGCCGACTGCGGGCAGGGGATGACCTCCGACCCGGAACTGAAACTGGCGATAGTCGGACGACGCAACGTCGGCAAAAGCACCTTCATCAACGCCCTGGCCAACGACGAACGGGTGATCACCAGCGAGATACCCGGCACGACCCGCGACAGCATCGACGTGAGATTCGAAATGGATGGACGGTCGTTTGTCGCCATCGATACGCCCGGGGTCAGGAAACGCAAGAGCATCGCCAACGACATCGAGTTCTACGGGCTCGTGAGGTCCAGGCGGAGCATTCGGCGGGCCGACGTGGTGCTGATGCTCTTTGATTCGCAGGAGACGATTTCACGAGTCGACAAGCAGTTGGTCGAGAGCATCGTCGAATCTCACACTCCCTGCGTGCTGGTCGTCAACAAGTGGGACCTCGCCATCGAGGCCGAAATGACGATGGCCCGCTGGTCAGAGTACCTGATCCAGACGTTCAGCATGCTCAGATTCGCACCGGTGGCGTTCGTGACGGCCGAGACCGGACGCAACTCCCGCAAGTTGATCAACCTGACCCAGTCGGTCTTCAAACAGGCCGGCGAACGGGTCGGCACCGGGCGACTCAACCGCATCGTCCGAGCCGCGGTCGCCGCCAATCCGCCTTCCTATCGAAAAAACCGGCGGCCCAAGATCTTCTATGCCACACAGGTCGATACCTGCCCGCCCACCATCGTGCTCAAGTGCAATGACCCCCAGCTGTTCTCACCCCACTGGACACGCTACCTGCTGGGAGTCTTCCGCGAGGAGCTGCCCTTCCGCGAAGTGCCGATCAAGATCCTGATGCGAGCCCGGCAGCAGGGCGAAGAGTCCGGGCCGGCACTGCGCGAATACCCCGAAACCGACCTCGTCGAATCCGACTGAAGCGGAGCCGCCACCCGAGTGGTGGACAGGCCGCGGTGGGATGGACTAGTGTGAGTCGGCAACGCGGCTCGCGACGGCCAAACGCTGTCCGCCCTGACGGAGTCTCCCCATGCCTCGCATCTCCCGCCTGCTGATCCTCGCGCTTGGCCTCGCTGCGGTCTGCCTGGCACCCCAGCAGGCAACAGCAGCCGATGACCGGGCCGTCGAATCGCTCCGCAAGGAAGTCGCCGGCAAGGGGTTCCTGGTGGCCAGCATCAAGCAGAAGCGTGGCGACTGGGACCTGGTGCTGATGAGGCCCGATGGCTCTGAACAGCGGAAGCTGACCGATACACCCGACTGGAGCGAGGCCGCTCCGCGATGGTCGCCCGAGGGTCGACGACTGCTGTACCGCCGGATCAAGGCCGCCAGCGTGATCAGCCACGACCGCTGGGGCTTCCAGGGCGAACTGGTGATGGCCGACGCCCTGGCACGCAACGGACGCGTGCTCGGAAAACACACCTGGGGCTGCTGGAGCCCCGACGGCAAACAGATCTCCACACTCTCGCTCAAGGGCATCGAGATCATCGACCTGGCAACCTCGAAGGTCACGCGGCGGCTGAGCCGGGCCGGGTACTTCCAGCAACTGTTCTGGTCACCCGATGGCAAGTGGTTCTGCGGGACCGCCAACGTCGGAGGCGAACTCTGGACGATTGTCCGCATGGATGTCGTGACCGGGAAATGGAACGTCGTCAGCCGCTTCCGCAACTGCACCCCCGACTGGGCACCGGACTCGAAACAGGTCATCTTCAGCAACCGGCCGAGCAACCAGCAGGGGTACGGGTGGACCCAGCTGTGGATCGCTCCGGGAGAAGGCAGCAAGCGTCGCATGATCTACGGAGAAGACAACCGCCACATCTACGGCGGTGGACTCTCGCCCGACGGACGCTACGTGCTGTTCACTCGCTGTCCCAAGGACGGAGGAGGCTCCGAGCGAGCCGGGGCGCCGGGAGGACTGATGCGATTGGCCGATGCGCCGATCATCGGCGGCAACAGCCCCGCACTGCGGAAGCTGTATCCCCAGGCCCACCAGGGACCGGTGCTGAAACTGCCGGATCTCTGGGAACCCCACTGGACCTACACCGACGTCACCGCCGGAAAGTAGCACCGCCGGAATCGGCCCCACATGTCCCACAGCGAGATGCCGGCGATGGAAGAGGGTGATGGGTCCGATCCCGGATCCCCAGCAACCGATCCCCCGTCGAGCCTCGCCGCCGCACGGCTCTTGCTGCTGGGAGTGATCGTCGTGGGGGCGGCCGCGATCGGAATCGCCTCGGCGCTGAGGAACCAGGCCACGACAGCCGCTGCCCGCAACCGGGTTGCTGGCAGCGAGGTTGCCGGAAGCGCGGTTGCCGGAGACGTGAGAACGGCCGGCCGATTCGAGGTCACCGCGAAGCTGGTCGAGCTGCCCGGTGACTTCCTGCCCAACGATGGACTGTACAACTACGCCTTCGTGTTGAAGTACGAACTGCTCGAGGTTCACCGCAGCGAGGGAGATGTCGCATCGACTTTCTACGTGGCCCACTACAACCCGAGAAAGACTCGAGCCAGGGTCGCCGACGAGTTCTACTCGGACCTCGGAGGCAACCTGATGCGGTTCCGGGCCGGCGACGTGCACCGGCTGGCACTCGAACTCCCCTGGGATCAGCACTACATCGGACCGCTGGTCGACCGCTACCACGACCTGGCCGGCAAGAGGATCTACTGGGCGATCTGGAGTAACTCCTCGGCGGGCACCGGCCCATGAACGGCCACTAACAGCCCGTTGAAAAACCGAGAGCCCGGGGTCAGACGCCGCCCGTGGCGGGGCCTGAGAACCCTTTTGTTCCAACCCCCATCGCTCGCATGAAGGGGTCCAGTCAGGCCCCGCCACGCGCGGCGTCTGACCCCGTCCCGACATCAAACCTGTGTTTTTCAACGGGCCGCTAACGGCGTCGGTAATACTTGTTCCAGACCAGGAACAGCAGGATCGGCGAGGCGACCAGCGTCAGGCTGAGGTCCATGATCTGGAAGACCTTGACCGACCTGGGAAGTACCATCAGGTCGATCACCACCGGCACGATCACGCTCCAGCACAACAGGATCATCCCAATCTGCCGCGACTTGTACTCGGCTGCCTTCGCCTCGGAACTGCCCACCACCACCACCTCCTCCTCCTTCTCCTTCTTCTTCTTCTTCTTCTTCTTTTTCTTCGCCGCCGCTCCCGCATCGGCAATCGGCTCGTCATCGGCCTCCAGGCCGGCGTAGAACTTCGCGATGCCCTGGTTGATCGACAGCGGGCTGGCGATCAGTCTCCGCATCGGTACGCCGGTGCGGAGCCGCAGGTCGTCCTCGAGATCGTGAGTCGGCTCGTCGACACACGCCACCAGCAGCATGTCGTCGTCGACAAACAGCGGCAGGATCGTATTCCGACGAGCGACGCCTCGAGGGATCTTGGCCAGGATCGAGTCGTCGGGTGTGAGTTGTTCGAGGTCGACGTAGGGGAGCCCGAGCTCCCTGGCCAGGGCTTCGGCGGCGACCTCGGCATCGACCAGCTTCATCTGCACGACGGCATCCCTGAGCGAGAGACCTCGGCGATCGGCAAAATCTTCGGCCTCCTCGACCTGGTCCCGGCTGAGCCCTCCGCTGCGGACCAGGGTCTGAGCGATCGTGGGACGGACCTGGTCCTCGGCCTCCTCGTACACTCGCCCCAGGCTCTCGTCGTAGTCACGCTTCCGCTCGGGATCGGTCAGGCACAGCATCGCCTTGGCCAGATCGTTGAGCAGTTCCTGGGACTGGACCTGGTAGGTCCCGGTGGCGTACTTGCGGACGTGTCCGTTGAGCTTCTTGTAGTGGCCGCGGATCTTCTCGACATCGTCCTCGAACATCACCAGCCGCAGCAGCGAGTACTGGTCCGGCGGCCGTGGGATCTCCTCGGAAATCCCCAGCCAGTCCTTGTAGACATCCAGCGGCACGTCTCGACTTCCTCGAAGCACAGTCAACCGAACCCACGTCCCGGACTACTCGACCACGTAGCCCTCGGCCAATGACTCGAACGACTCCACGCCGTCAGAATCGAGACCCGTGTCGCGGACGATCTCGATCGACGCCGCGTTGTTGCTGGTCAGTTCCTTGGCCGTGCAGCTGATGCGACCCGAGGAATCGTAGGCATAGGTCACCTCGACGGGAGATCCCTTGGGCAGGTCCGCCGGCAAGTTGGTGATCCAGAAGTCGCCGATCGTCGCACACGCCTCCACATCCTCGACCTCGCCTTCGAGAACCGTCACGTGGATCCGCTGCTGATTGTCTGAGGTCGTGGCGAACTTGCGAGTGACGTCAAAGGGCAGCCCGGTATTCCGGGAGATCATGATGTGGTTCTTCTTCTGCTGGTCCTTGGGATCGGTGACCTTGGTGCCCAACGAGTGCGAGTTGACGTCGGCGGTCGTGACGCTGCGGAGCCGGTTGATGATCGCCTTGCCCATCCGACTCTCACCACCGGTGGCTCGAGCCTCGAGAATCGCGGCGTGGATCGCCGCGCCGTGCCCCACGGCCTTCTCGGGATGTACGTCCCGGTTGGGAGGTCGCTGGCAGATCTCCACGAGCATCTGCTCGACGACCGGCATGTGAGTCGAACCGCCGACCAGGACCAGCTCGTCGAGTTCTCCGGGGCCGACCCCGGCCTGTTCGAGCACCAGCACCGTGGTGGTCTTGGTCCGCTCGAGCAGGTCCGCCGTCAGACGCTCGAACTCGCCCCGCGTGACCGAGACGGTCAACGTGTTGCCCTGGCAATAAACCTCGATCGGCACCTGCGCACTCTCGGAGAGCCGACGCTTGGCGTCCTCGCAGTCCTGGGTCAACTGCCTCAAACCGGTGGGATCCTCGCGAGGATCCTGCTCGAACCGCTTGATGAACTCCTCGGCCACGTGGTCCACCAGCCGCCGGCTCCAGTCCAAACCGCCCAGCATCACGTCCCCGTCGGTGGCCAGCACCCTGAACTGGGTCGGCGTGTAGCGGACCACGGTCACGTCAAACGTGCCGCCGCCCAGGTCGTACACCAGGATCGTCCGCTCGGTCTGCTCGAGTTCAACCCGGCCCAATTCGCCCTTCTCCCACGCATGAGCCAGCGTCGCCGCGGTCGGCTCGTTGATGATGTCGATCACGTTGAGCCCCGCGATGCGACCGGCGTCCTGGGTCGCCTTGCGGCGGATGTCGTTGAAGTAGTACGGGACGGTGATCACGGCGTTGCCGATCGGACCAATCTTCGCCTCGGCGTCCTGCTTGAGCTTCTTGATGATCAGGGCCGAAACGAACTCGGGGGTCAGCTTCCGGTCCTGGTAGACCACGTGGAAGTCCTTGTTCCCCATCTCCCGCTTGATCGCCTCCACGATCCGGTCCGGCGCCTCCTCGGCAATCCGTGCAAACGAGGGCCCGACCACCACACGCTCGCTGTCGCCCAGCAAGACCACCGAGGGGGTGATGTCGCTGTCGTCCGCATTGACGATCGCCTGAGGGTTGCCGTCGTCATCGAGCTGAGCGATCGACGAATACGTGGTGCCCAGGTCGATTCCAACGGTCTGACCTTCAACAAGATTTACGGCCATGCTCTATGTCCTTCTCGCAACAGCAGGCGAATCCAGGGTGAGTAGCAGCAGCAGCAGTTCTCTTGACCAACTTGACCAACTTGACCGCAAGAGCGACCAACACCGACTCATTGTGTCACTCCGCGGGGACCGATTCAAGCTGCCAACCCGGGGCCAGCCGCCCACCCCGCCACGGCCCCGCCACGGCCCCGCTCTTCAAGGAGCCCTACTTCCCGCCCAGGCCAAACTCGATCGACATCAACGGCGACAACCAACCGATGTCCTTCAAGGGAAACGTGGCGTCACCGAATTCAAAGTCACTGACCGAGATCTTCGACTCCAGAGCCTTGACCGCAAACGCACGCCAGGCCTCCTCGAATTGAACCCTCAGCCGATCAGTCTGCAGCCTGCGGTCGGTGATCACGACCCCCGGAGACAGGCTCCCACGCATCGTGACCTTCGCCCGCGCCGGAAAACTGATCTCCAGCGGCTGACCACCCTCACGGCCACGCGCCAGCAGCTTCAAGCTCGCCGTGTGCTCCAGGGCCAGGTCAAACACCGCCAGAGGCTTCCAGTCACCGGCGTCACGGGTCGAGACGATCAGCTGAGCGGCGGGGATCTTGAACCGGAATCCCATCGGGGCACGCACCGCCGAGGCCGAGGCATCGGTCGGAGTGATCGAGATCGGTTGTGTCAGAGCAAACTCGGTCCGCAGCTCGGTCGTCGGCGGCAACGTGGCAATCGCCGGGATCACCTTCGACAACTCGGCCCGATCACCCAGCTTGCGGACCAGGGGCTCGGGTGTGTCGCGGACATCGACCCGCGCCACGCCTCCGCCGATCGCGATCCGGGTCAGTGGGTCGAGCAGGTCCGGAGCAAAACCCAGCTGCAGGATCTTCGCTTTGGGCACCCGGGAGATCAGGTCCCTGACCTGCACCAGCTCGCGCGGCTTGCCCACGCTGGCCGAGGGGTCATTCGCGGCGACGGTCATGCCCATCGCGACCGAGAGCCCGCTCTTGTCGAGCACCAGCGCCTCGGGCCAGAGCCTGACTCGTGGCTGGAAGACCGGCAGCGGCCAGAGATTGCCCAGCACACCCGCAACGTCCGATTCCGCCAGTTTCTGCTCCAGCTTCGCCATCAGCGACGGCACCAGTTCACGAATCGTCTTCCCCACAAACTCCCGCCGATCTGCCAGTCCACTCACAATCGCGTCGAAGATCGCCGTCCGCTTCGAGTCAGAAAACAGGCCCTTGACCTCGAGCTCCTCAGGACCCACCACCGCGTACTGCTCGGGATCGATCTCGAAAACCGTACCGCTCAGTTCCAGGCTCAGCCGCCGCTTGGCCACGGTCGGCTTGATCACGAATTCCAGCACAACCGGTTTCTTGTGCCCGATCAGGATCTGGCTGGTCCCGGCCACCGCTTTGACGGTTCGCTTCTTCTCGACCAGCTGCGTCGCTCCGTTGATCCTCCGGCGTACCACCGTGACTTTTTCAACCTGCGTCCGCGCGATCTCGATCGTGATATTCTTCAACGTCAACCGCACCCGCATCGTGCCGTCATCCCGAGTCAGCAGTTCGGCCGCGGAGATCTCTCCCCGATAGCTGATCGGATCCAGGATCGCCTCGTTGTAGTACATCCGCTTCTTACGGCGGGTCACCTTGACCTCGTCCTGGAACGTCATGGGATCGAGTGTTCCCGAGAGCAAGTCCCTGGGGACGGCACTGGGAATCGCCGCGGCCATCGCGTCGATCACCTCGCTGCCGACTCGCAGGTAGGCCGCTCCCGCGATGTGAGCCACCGGGACAAAGGGGATCAGGTTCGCCGGCAGAGGTGTGCCCCGGGCCACCAGCTTGACCTCCGCGCCGGGAAGCGGCTGCCGAGGGTTCTGCAGCCAGGTCTCCAACGCCTGGCTGTCGTAGGCCCGCTGCCAGACCCCGTGCGCTGAGGATTTCGGTTCGTCGAATCGCACCCGCCCGCCCGCCTTCTTCAAGGCGGCCACCATCTCGCGAGCACGTTCGGGATACACGACCCGGTCCTTGGGACCATGCACAACCCAGACCGGAACGCCCTTCAGCAGCGAAACGCGAGTCGTGTCACCGCCACCGGAAACCGGGACCACAGCAGCAAAGCGGGACGGGTTCTGCATCGCCAGGCTCCAGGCCCCGTAGGCACCCATTGACCACCCCGTTACGATCTCGCGGCAACGATCGACACCGTGGTCCCGTTCGACCTGGCTCAGGATCTTCAGGGCGCGGACGGCATCGGGCGAACCGGCCTTCCATCGCTCGAGATACCGACGACCTCGAGTCGTCTCGCACTGAGGGAACACCACGATGAAGGGATACTCGGCCGCGCGGGCCCGCACGTAGGGACCCAGCCCGGACCGGACCTGCTTCACTCCGTCCTGACCGCAATCCTCGGATCCGTGCAGGTACAGGATCGTGGGGTACTGCTTCTGCTTATCGTAACCGGCCGGCAGGAAGACCTGGTACTTGTGACTCCCCTGCTCGTCCTCGTAGACCTGCTTCAGGAAACGCCCCTGCGGCTCGGATTCGGGGGCGTCCTGGGCGGGCAGTGCTCGGTTGAGACACAGCGTCAGAGCGACCAGTGGTACCGACCAACTCGGCCGGATCCGCCTGAGTCCCGCCGCTGGAAAACGGTTCAGCATCTCCAACACCCCACCCCAGGTTGCAGCAGCCACCTGACGACTGGACCGTTTCCAGCCGCATTCGCAAACAGTACTCCCCTCCCCTGTAACCGCCGCGCGGTTCGCTGTCAACAAGATAGCCAGCACACAGCCGCAGGCGGTGCAATTGAGCAAGAGTCCGTCGGCTCGTGCCGGTATCGGGGCTGAGGCAAACCCCGGATCAGGACTCGACGTTCTGCTGCTTCATTCGACCCCGGGCACGTGCCAGCGTGGGTCCGATCGAGTTCTCGGCAAGGCCCAGTGCCTGGCCGATCTCGGCGTAACTGCGGCCCTCGAGATGGAACAATCGGACCACCCTTGCGTCTTGCTCGTTCAACCCAGCCAGCATCGCCTCCACCTCGTCGCGGTCATCGATCCGCTGCTCGTGGACCGGTCCCGAGCCGGACCCCTCCAGCGACGCATGGTGAGCCGGCACGTGGCCCAGGGCTTCCGCCTTCCGACGACGGGCCATCTCGCGGACCACAACACGACGGGCAATGACCGCCAGATAGGTCGCCAGCGAACACCGGCCGCGGAACCGCCGCAACGCCGCAAAGTCGTCGGCCAGCAAGGCCAAAAATACCTCGGCACTCAGGTCGTCCACGTCGTCGGATGTCAGCCGGACGCTGCGGGCATGGGCGGTGTGATTGACCACGTGCACGAACAGACCGATGAATCGGTCCACGAAATCACGCCAGGCGCCAGGGTGATGCTCCAGGCAACGGGCCAGCAGACTGCGGTCGACTTCTGTCAGTGCCAACGGATTACCAGACGCCAAGCAGGTGAAGCTGGAAAAATGACTCGGACCCCCGCCGGCGGAAACTGTAGTCAGAGCCCAGACCTGAGGCAAGATGGGTCTGGATTGTGCCGACATAAACTGTGTGTTCACACGATGTTGACACGCACCGGCCACTCGTTGTGGCCACTTGACACCCGACTGGCTTCACCATTACGATCCGCAAGCAATCGTCGGAACCTCAATCGTCAGGCTCCCGCAGCGGTCGACCAAGCGACCGGTTCACCAGGGCCTGAAACCTGTAGGCACACGGAACTGTAAAAGGGATCCTCATGACGCACGTCGTCGCCGAACCGTGTTTCAACTGCAAGTACACCGACTGTGTCGTGGTTTGTCCGGTCGAGTGTTTCTACGAGGGCGAATCGATGCTGTACATCCATCCGGATGAATGCATCGACTGCGAGGCCTGCGTGCCGGAGTGTCCGGTGGAGGCGATTTTCCTCGATGAGAATCTGCCGAGCGAATGGGAAGGGTTCACCCAGCTCAACGTCGACATGTGCAACGACCCCGATCCCCCGCTGCCGGTGATCACCGAGAAGAAAGAACCGCTGGTCGATTCCTAGGCCACCAGCGGGGTAAGGGGTCATGATCGACCCGGAGACTGTCCGCAGCGCCGCGGGCCTCAAGCTGCCACTCGATCGGTTCTGGTCCGTCTCGGCCACCGCGCTCGATCGACTCGGCCAACACGCCGACCCCACGGCC
>Ga0310123_10004297_pt1 | contig 10816 bp, 9 predicted proteins | sample CB6_AW_1057_MG_FD_203505 | JGI IMG/M metagenome (GOLD analysis project Ga0310123, IMG submission 203505) | Marine microbial communities from Western Arctic Ocean, Canada - CB6_AW_1057 | ecosystem: Environmental > Aquatic > Marine > Oceanic | place: Canada: Western Arctic Ocean | collected...
AATTATTAGAGGCTGTCAGAATCGGACTACGCAGAGGTGTTTCAGAAACCAGCACGGATCGATTCCTGCCAGACGGCTGCCAGCCGACGGGCTGTGTCGCGGATGTCAAATTGTCTCTCCACACGCCGCCGAGCCACTGCCGCAAACTGTCTCCGCGATTGATCGTCTGCCACAAGCTCGATCATCGCCACAGCCAGCAGGTGAGGGTCGCCGGGCGGAATCAATCGGGCCGATTTTCCGTCCGTCAAAATCTCCGGCGTACCCCCGACCGCTGTCGCGATGATCGGCAGCCCCGAAGCCGCCGCTTCCAGCAGCACCCGGCCGAGCGGCTCCTGATGGGCCGGATGCACCAGCAGGTCCGCCTCGTTCATGATTCGGGCCACGTCGTCACGGTAACCGAGCCAATGAACTCGATCACCCAATCCTGTCTGTTGGAAACGATGGATCACATTTTGCTCGAACTCGATGCTTTCCATCTTCGCTGAATTCCGCTCACCAATCAGCAGGTAATGCACGTAGCGCAGACGCTCGGCGGAGATTCCGGCCGCTTCCGCCAGCACGTCCTGTCCCTTGCGGAGCCCGATTTGGCCAATCGTGACCACCAGAAATGTGTGTTCCGGAAGTCCTAGTTCCTGCTTCAACCGAACGGCTGATTCGCGCGGCTGAAACTGCCGGCAGTCGATACCGTTGTACAACACCCGAACCCGGTCGGATTCGAGCCCCTGCTGGACGTGAAAGTTCCGCGTCGCCTGTGAGACCGCAATCAGCAGACGGTTGCAATTCAAATCGGCAACGGCAGAGCGGCTCAGATTCAAAATGTCCCGTATATGGACGATTGTCGGCCAAGACAGTTGACCCGCAATCGCGCCGGTCAAACGGCCCATCGACAGGCTGTTAGCGTGCAGCAAATTCGGCGCTGCCGTTTGCACGGCCGCCAGCAGGTTCCGGCAACAGACCTCGCGCGGCAGATGTGTTCCCTTCTCATCGTGCAGTTGTAGCGGAACGTGGCGGATGCGGCGCCGGCTCAGAGCATCGGCCAATCGTCCCCTCGCTGGTGCCAGGGCCACAAACTCGAACCCACCGTCGACCAACCAATCGAACACAGCCAGCATCGACCGTTCGCCACCGTTAAGCGTGGGATACTCGAACAGGACGGCAACGCGATTGATGGCTTCCCCTCTTTTAGTACCGCGCCAGGTCGGCAGTCTCACCCGTCTGGCTGAGGGCCGAAACGATCCGCTGTGCTTCGCCGATCATCATCCGCAGCTCGCTGCCGATGGCGATGAACTGCCAGCCCTCGGCAATGCGGCGCTCGACGTCTTCGACTGTTTGTACATGCAAACCGACCGGCGTACCGACCTTCTTCCCCGCGGCCAACACCCGTTGCATCATGGCCTCATGCTCTTCGGGACTCGGGTCGACGCCATCCGGGCCGCGCATCTGCGCCCGCAGGTCGTTGGGTCCGACAAAAATCGCATCGCAACCGGGCAAGCTGTAAATCTCCTCGGCGTTCTCGACTCCTTGGGGCGATTCGGTCTGCAGAATGACCAGGATTTCGTCGTTGGCATTGGCAAAGTATTCGCCGGCGGTGGCGTCGAAGTTGAGTGAATGCAGTCCGCCGCCGAGCGAGCGGTTGCCGACCGGCGGATACTTGGCCGCTGCGATCGCCGTCTTGGCCTGCTTCACCGTATCGACCATCGGGACCACAATGCCCATAGCACCGGCATCTAAAATGCGTTTGATCAACGTGTGCTCGCCGCACGGAGTTCGGGCCAGCGGGACGCAGCCGGCGTCGGCGATTGTGCCGAAGAGCAGCCCCGCCTCGCTCCAACTGATCGGTGAATGTTCCATGTCGACCGTCAACCACGGAAACCCGGCACGGGCCATCAAACGGGTCGCATGGACAGACGCAAACGACAACCAGGTACCAACCTGCGGTTGACCGGATTTCAAGGCAGCCTTGACGGGATTGTTCTTCATGGTGTGCAAAGTCCTTCAACAAGGGTTTTCCCAAGGTCCGCCAGAGGTCTAGGTTCAGCCGATGCGGACAAATGACCGTTAAATCACTATACTTCCAACGGTCATGGATTGCGGTTCTTCGGGAGGGCGAAGATCCCGCTGAGCCGTGGATCTCACCGATCTTGCGGCTCGGCAGGAGCCTCGCCCTCCCTCAATCTGTGACCATTTCGAGTATAGAATACCTCGACGCGCTCGAAACCGCGAGCGACAGCCGAGCACAAAAATTTCCGCCTGCGGGGTTGAACAACCGAAACGAACGGGACCAAAGTGCATGGCAGAATTCATCAGTGTTGCCAAGCTGGGCGACATTCCGGATGGCGAGGGACGAGCGATCCCGGTGAACGGCCGGATGGTGGCCCTGTTCAATACGGCAGGTCAATACTGGGCCATCAACGATACCTGTCCGCACATGGGGGCATCGCTGGCGACCGGTTACCTCGAAGACGAGGCCGTCACCTGTCCCTGGCACGCCTGGCGGTTTTCGATCAGAGACGGAACATGGCTTGACAACCCCGACCCGAAACTGGCGACCGATAGCTACCAGGTCCGCATCGAAGGGAATGACATCCAGATCCAAATTCCCGACGGCTAAACTATCAGCGCCGTTGATGTCACCCCAACTGGCACGATTCGCCCGGTTTGAGCACGATCGGTTCGGCCGACGTCTCGACTTTGACCCGCTGTGCCCACGCGTCGGGGTCCTGTTCGATCAACGGCCAGGTGTTGTAGTGATCGGGGATGACGCGCTTCGGTTCGATGAGCTTGACGGCCCGCAACGCATCGTCCGGTCCCATGGTGAAGTTGTCACCGATCGGCAGAATCGCCAAATCGATTCCTTCTTCGCCGATGAGTTTCATGTCGTAAAACAGGCCGGTGTCGGCGGCGTGGTAGATGTTTCCGTCGGCCGTTTTCAGCAGCACGCCACAGGGATTGCCGCCGTTGGCGCCGTCGGGCAACATCGAGCCATGATGGGCAATTGTGAGCTTCACCGTCCCGAACTCAAACTGGTGGGCTCCGCCAATGTGTTGCGGATGCCGGTGTTCGATGCCTTGCCCGCCCAGCCATTCGATGATCTCGTGATTGGAAATCACCAAGGCACCGGTCCGTTTGGCAATGGCGACCGTATCGCCGATGTGATCTCCGTGACCATGCGTGACGATGATGAAGTCGGGCGAAACGGCGTCCGCTGTTGTCGAGGCCGTCGGGTTGTCCGTCAAAAAGGGATCGATCAAGACCGTCTTTCCCGCGGTTTCGATTTCAAAGGTGCCGTGGCCGAGAAAAGTGACTTTTGTGGCCATCCGATTTGTTTCCTTTCATCAAACTGGTCCGCTGGCGGAGTAGCGAAATTGGTTGCTGAGCCGCAAGCAGCGAAAACACGATTTATTTTGACCGGTCCAGTATTTCATTCATGTTCCGTTTGTACGCCTCGACGCCGGGTTGACCATACGGGTTGATGCCGATCAACCGGCCTTCGAGCGCGGTCGCCAACATCAGCATCTGCATCAACTGGCCCATGTTGTAGGCGTCGAGCCGAGGCAGTACGAGGTCGGCTGTCGGTCGCCTCTCGTCGGCATAGGCCTGGTTGGTTCCTTCAAGGGCCGCGATCAACAGTTCGGGAATTCGCCGGCTGGCGTGCTTGTTCAATTCGTCCTGATTTTCGTCAACCGGCACGATGGGAATCTCCAACGGTTCAGTCGAGGGGGCTTCGACAATTAGGTTGGTGATCAGCTTGTCGCGCGTTCCTTCCTGATGCTGTTGACCCCGGCTGTGCAGGTCACGGGTGTTGACGGCCGTGATCGGCGTGGCGCCGCGCTCCTGCTTGCCCAGACTTTCCGAGAGCAACTGGTCGTACCAGAAACCGAGCGCTTCGAGCCGTCTGCCCCATGTCGAAAGCACGCGGATGGTCATGCCCTGCTGCAGCAACAGATGGCCAGTGGCGACGTAATCCAGGACGGGATTGTCACCGAACGGTTTGGTCCGGAAGCGTTCGGTCATGTCGGCCGCTCCCTGAAGCAGACTGAAGACGTTGATGCCCAACACCGCCGCCGGCAGCAACCCCACCGCCGTCAACACCGAGAACCGCCCGCCGACGCCGTCCGGAATGGGGAAAATATGTGGATACTGCTTGTGATCGAAAAATGCCCGCAACTTGCCGGTCTGTCCGGTGATCGGGATCACGATTCGTCGCTGTGTGTCGGAATCAGTTCCGTAAAACGCCTCTAAGGCCGCCCGGAACAACCGGAAGGCAACCGCAGTTTCCAGCGTCCCGCCCGACTTGCTGATGACGACGATTCCCCAGCGCTGACGAATGTCGTCGGGATGGGTGCACTGCGTCTCTAATAGTTCGAGCAAACCGCGCAGCGCGTCGTTGTCGAGGTTGTTCCCTTCGAAATAGATCCGCGGAATGCCATTTCGGTTGCTACGGTCGAGTTCGTTGTGAAGCGGATGGCAGAGCGCCTCGAACAGGGCACGGGTCCCCATGTACGAGCCCCCGATTCCGAGCACGATCAGCCGATCGATCTCATCGGACAGCGACCGCGCCGCCGATTCGATCTCTTTCAACAGGCTGCCGACTGTGTTCTGCTGGTAGCAGGCCAGCAGTTCGTCCGGCAGTTCGATGAACCCAGCATCGAGCGGTTTTTTTTGATCGGGAATCGGCTTGCCCGATTTCAGCAGCTCGACGTCTTCCAGCACATCCTTACGTGCGGCCAGAATTTGCGGCTCGATCGCCTCGAGTTGCCCGGGGTTGAGCAGTCGGTGCGCAGAGGCCGGATTGTAGCGCAACGGAAATGGCATGAGAGATTCTCAAATGTCGATGAGTTTCACCGGCGAGCGGCCGGCGTAAGCCGACTGTTGGAAACAAATCAAGTAGGTTCGTCCACTTCGATTGCGCGCACTAGGAGACTGACGTCTCCCGCTCGCCTATGCAAGTTCACCAGCGGCCATTATACGGGGCAATTCCGCAAGATCGAGGTTCCCGCCAGAGAGGATCCCCACCACTGTCTTTCCGGCAAAACGATCGCGATGTTGGAACGCGGCCGCCAAGGTGGCGGCGCCCGCGCCTTCGGCCAGGTTGTGCGTCGACTTGAGGATCGAACAGCAACCCCGCCTTAATTCGTCGTCGCTGACCGTGATCGCCTCATCCATCACCTCGCGCATCATCCGCAGCGTCATTTCGGACGGAACGCGGGTCGCCAGCCCTTCGGCCCAGGTGTCGGCCTGTTCGGTCGTCTCCAGCCGGCCCGATTTCCAGGAGCGGATGACGGCATCGGCCCCTTCGGCCTGCACGCCGATGACGGTCGTTTCCGGGCGGACAGCTTTGGTGACGATCCCCGTTCCGCAAACACCGCTGCCCAAACCAATCGGCACCAGAATGACGTCGGGATCGGGCAGTACGTCGAAGATCTCACAGGCCATGGTGCCGACGCCGGCGATCAGTTTTGGCTCGTTCGCCGAGTGGACGTATCGGCCGCCCTTTGGGGCCAGCTTTTGTTCAAGATAGTCACGCGCTTCGTCGAAATCGCGGCCATGTTCGACCAGCTCAGCCCCCAGTTGCCGAATCGACCGGTTTTTGTCGGGGTTGTTGCCGAGAGGGACGACAATCGTGCAGCGCACACCGAAACGTCGAGCGGCAAATGCCAGCGACTGTCCGTGATTGCCGGTCGAGCAACCCAGCACGCCGGCCCGTTGCTCTTGTTCGCTCAACGTGCCGACCAGATTGACCCCCCCGCGAACTTTGAACGCCCCGAACGGTTGATAGTTCTCGTGTTTAAGATAAAACTGACAATTGACCAACTCGCTAAGCCCCGGCCACTCGTACAGAGGGGTGGGTCGGAGGACTTCGTGGACCCGCGGCAGAGCGTCGAGCACGTCGGCATGGGTGACTGAAAGCATGATGTTTGAAGATTCTGTCTAGGATCGCTTGCGGCTTAGCCGCAAGCGGCGTTTCACCGAGATAGACGTCGCTGGCGAATTTGGTCGATCGTAACCGCCACGACAATGATGATTCCCACGATGACCTTCTGATAGGAGGTCCTGATGTCCAAGGTCACACATCCATGCAGAATGGTCGCCATAATACACGCTCCCGAGATCGTTCCCAACACCGAGCCTCGTCCTCCGTTCAGGCTGCCGCCGCCAATGACCACAGCGGCAATGATCTCGAGTTCCTTTCCCAGCCCCGCTTTGGGATCGCCTTCACCGGAAAGGATGGCAAACTGGAACAAACCGGCCACGCCGACAAACAGACCGGCGACGGTGTAAACGGCAATCCTCAGCAGGGGCACGTTGATGCCGCACAACCGGGCCGTCGATTCGTTCGACCCCAGCGCAAACACATGCCGGCCGAACACCGTGTACTTCAAAAGCCCTGCCACCAGCAGCGCCAGAACGGCCACCAGCCAAACGCCGCTAGAGACCGCCAGCCACTCGGGGACAGGATACGGCGTTTGCAGGTTGAGGAGCCAATCGGGCGGCTTGCCGAAAGCGCGGATCGGTGTGTCGCCCGAAAGGATCATCCCCAGACCGAGGAAGATGGTCATTGTTCCCAGCGTGATGATAAACGGAACGACGCGCAGCAGACTGATGAGACTGCCGTTCACGAACCCCGTTGCACAACCTGTCAGAAGACCGGCGATGACAGCCGTCGCCGTGGAATAATCGTCGCGAAAAAACCAGGCGGTCACGGTCGCAGCCAGCGCCATCGCCGCGCCGGCGGAGAGATCGATCCCGCCGGCGATGATAATCATCGTCATGCCGAGCGCGGCCACGCCGACTTGGGAGGCGTCGCGGAGAATCTTCTGACCGGTTGCCACCGAAGCAAACGTCGCTTCTTTGTGTTTGATCCGTGCGCGAACGGCGTCGGCAATCGAGAACAGGGCTAACACCAGCAACAATCCCAGCGACGGCCCCAGCGCGGAGCGCAGCACAGAGGCGGCGCCGCGACCACCGTGCGCCGGCATTGTTTGGCTGAATTCTGTTGTTTCGTTCATGGTTTTGCTTCGTCTAGGCTGATCGCGCGATGTAAAATCGTCTGTTCGTTCCATTCATCAGCCGGGCGGATTTCTCGCAACCGACCGCGGGCCATGACGGCCACGCGGTCACAGACCGACAGCAATTCGGTGAAATAAGAGCTAACGAAAATCACCGCCTTTCCCTGGGCCGCCGCCTGACCCATCAATCGGTAAATCTCTGCTTTTGTGCCGACGTCGATTCCCCGCGTCGGTTCGTCGAGCAACAACAAGTCGGCATCTTGGTGCAAGACGCGGGCCAGGGCGACCTTCTGCTGATTGCCGCCCGAGAGTTCCATCGCCGGCTGCCGGGGTGAACGTGATTTGATCTGCAGCCGGTCCATCCAGACCCTCACCGATTCGTCGCGACGGCGCAGATTCAAGATTCCGAACCGGCTGTACGGCCGAAGTCGACTGTAGCTGACGTTGTCGGCGATCGAGCGGATCTGAGCTAGCCCCTCGCCTTTGCGGTCTTCGGAGACAAATCCCATTCCGGTGGCAATCGCAGCGCTGGGACTGCAACGGGCCACAAACCCGCCAACCTGCACCCTCCCCGTCACCACGCTGTCGAGACCGAAGATGCAGCGCAGCAGTTCGGTTCGCCCGGCTCCGACAAGCCCCGCAATGCCCAGAATCTCGCCCCGGCGAACGTCGAGGGTGACGTCGCGGGGAAGCTTCTCTCCGCTCAGACCGTTCAGCACCAGCAGCACGTCTCCCAGCGTGTGCGGCACGGTGGGAAACAGCTCCTCGACGTTGCGGCCGACCATCATGGCGACGATGTCCGATTCGCAAACATCTTCGAGCCGGCTGCTTCCGACCGAACGGCCGTCCCGTAGCACAGTCAACCGATCGCAGATTTCGCGGACCTCTTCGAGAAAATGGCTGATGTAGATCACGCCGATTCCCGACTGTCTGAGTTTGCGGATCACTTCAAACAGCCGCTCGACGTCGTGGCGGGCCAGCGAACTGGTCGGTTCGTCGAAGACAATCAGGCAGACGTCCATGACCAGCGCCCGGGCAATTTCGACCAGTTGCTGCGCCCCGACCGACAGACGATGCACCGGTGTTTCAGGACTCAGTTCGGAATGGCCGAGCAATTGCAGCGCTTTGCGGACCCGCGGACGTTGTTCGGATCGGCGCAACAGCCCGAACCGGCCGGCCTCTTGACCGAGCATGATATTATCTTCGACACTGAGGTCCGGCGCGAGGTTCAACTCTTGGTAGATCATCGCCACGCCGGTGTTCCGGGCTTCGTGCGGGTTGCCGGGAGCGTAAGGTCGCCCGGCGATCTGCATCGTACCGGTATCGGGATCAAGAGCGCCGCTGAGAATCTTCATCAACGTGCTCTTCCCGGCGCCGTTCTCGCCGATGAGGGCCATCACCTCACCCGCGTGCAGCTCGAACGAGACGCCATCCAGGGCCCGGGTGGCGCCGAAGCGCTTACAGATCTCGCGCATTCGCAAAAGCGGAGCGGTCGTCATGGGCCGCCGTTTCGATTCAAACGCCCACCATCAGCGACGGGGTGGAATGTCAATACCTCAGTCTTCTGAGGGTTTTTAACATTGGTGTTTTGAATTTGTTTCGGATTTCGAGCTTCGGATTTGGACACTGAGACCGATCAATTTATTCCTGCGCAGATCCTTAACCCTCAAACTGTTTCGGGTGGAGTAACTCGTGAATTTCGGGGTCGTGCATGTTCTGGGGAGTCGCCAGTGTTTCACCGGTTTCGACGCGCTGCTCAATCGGTTTACCTTCGAGATACTCGACCAGCGTCTTGACGGCCAAATATCCCATCCGGACCGGGTTTTGCAGAATCACACCGTCGATCTTACCTTCTTGCAGACCCTTGACGATCCGCGGATCCGAATCGAACGCCACAAAGCGCACCTGACCGGCCATCCGTTCGTTTTCGAGCGCTTGCAGCATCCCTTTGTTGTTCGGCTCGCAGACGGTGAAGATCCCCTTGACGTCTTTGTTGCCGCGCAGCAGCGATTCGGAGATCTTCATAGCCGTTGTGGAGTCTGAATCGACCCTTTGACTTTCCGAAAGCATGCTGATAGCCTCGTTTGTGGAAACGGCTTCCAGAAAGCCGGCCTCGCGCTGTTCTGTGCTTTCGCTGCCGGCCTGATATCGCAACAAAATCACGCCGCCTCGGCCCCCCATCACCTTCGCCAGATACTCGCCGGCCATCAGCCCGCCCTGCTTGTTGTTGGTGGCGACATAACTGACGACGTCGGAATGATCGCTCAGGCCGCTATCGTAAACAACGGTGGGAATGCCCCGCTGCTTGGCCCGGCGAACGACGGGCACAAAGGCGTCACGGTCAATGGGCGCCAGACAAATGCCGTCGACTTTGTTGCCGATGAACGTGTCGACGATGCGAATTTGCCCCTCCTTGTCCTCTTCGCCCTGCGTTCCCTGCCAGATGATCTCGACGTTGCCCAGTTCATCGGCCGCTTGCGCCGCTCCGTAATGAACCGATTTCCAAAAATCGTGCGAGGTCCCTTTAGGAATGACGGCGATGCGGTACTTCTTCTCTTCGTCGCTTGCTCCGTTTCCGCTCGGACGACCGGAATCATCATCACCGCAACCGATGGCCGCCAACAGCGCAAACAGCAGTGCCCAATGTTTCCGCATTGCTGAAAACTCCTTGTGACTCTTATAAAATTTTCGGGCCTGTGCGGTTCGCTAAGCCGCAAGCGGCTTGCAACGGGGTGCTTCATCGTAGCAGTCCCGCTGGATCGGTCCAAGTGTCGAACGGTGGAAACGCTGACACAAGTTGCCACTTAAATGTGCTGCTCGCAAACAGCGGAACCAATGTGCTATTATCATGGGTTCGTAAGTTCGATAGCAGGCTGGTTGTCTCGCGGCAAACAGGAGAAGCTTGATGGCTCAATCAACAACTGTGATGTTGCGATGGCAGATATTGCGATACCACAGGGCGCGTTTTGCGGTGGCGTGTCTTTCGGTGGTTCTGTGGGGACCGGGTGCCACAGCTGCCGACGATCGCCCGAAATCAATTGACCAGAAGCCGGTGGCCGCCCAGAACCCGACCCAGCCGCCGGGCCCAAAGAAACCACTGGCGGTCGAAGACATCGCTGCCCGGGCACAGAAGTCGATTGTGGTCGTCACGTTTCGAGACCGCAACGGCAAACAGGCTGGGCTGGGGACCGGTTTCGTGGTGGCAGCCGACGGGCTGATCGCCACCAACCTGCATGTGATCGGTGAAGCCCGACCGATCGCCGTTCAGACAGCGGACGGCAAAACTTATGAGGTCACGTCGGTCCACGCCACCGAGCGGCTGATGGATTTGGCATTGATCCGCATCAACGCGAAAAACTTGCCGCCACTCGAGTTGGGTGATTCTGATTCGCTGAAACAGGGCGAGCAGATTGTCGCCCTCGGCAATCCGCGGGGGCTCAAACATAGCGTGGTCGGCGGCGTGGTCAGCGGCCGACGAACGATTGACGGCAAGCCGATGTTTCAACTTGCCATTCCCATCGAATCGGGCAACAGCGGCGGACCGATGCTCGACATGCAGGGCCGCGTCCACGGCATTCTGACGCTAAAATCTCTGGTGACCGAGAATCTGGGGTTTGCTGTCCGCATCAACGCTCTGAAGCCGCTCTTGGAAAAGCCGAACCCGGTTCCCATGTCTCGCTGGCTGACCATCGGTGCGCTCGACACCCAGAAGTGGACGCCCCTATTCGGCGGTCGCTGGCGGCAGCGGGCCGGCCGAATTCTGGTCGAAGGTCGAGGACAGGGGATCGGAGCGCGAGCCATCGCGG
>Ga0310123_10004298_pt1 | contig 10815 bp, 8 predicted proteins | sample CB6_AW_1057_MG_FD_203505 | JGI IMG/M metagenome (GOLD analysis project Ga0310123, IMG submission 203505) | Marine microbial communities from Western Arctic Ocean, Canada - CB6_AW_1057 | ecosystem: Environmental > Aquatic > Marine > Oceanic | place: Canada: Western Arctic Ocean | collected...
CCGACGAGGCCCGGAAATGTTAGCTAAATTGCGATGACTCGCACGAACTGTCTCGGCTTCTTAGTTCTGTCAGCAATCCAGTTTGCTGCTCAATCTGGCCGAGCTGTCGAGACGACTGGCGAGCAATTCGATTTTCGACGAGATATCGAACCGATCTTTGCGCAGTCGCGCGGCGGCACGACGTCGTCCTCTCCGACCGATCACTGGTCGTTGCAGCCGCTTCGCCCGGTGCGTCCACCCAGTATCAACGATCCGTGGATCGCCAATGCAATGGTTCAATTGGTCTTAGAACGTGTTTTAAAAATCGAAATTGTCGGGCTGCAAGGGCAATTCGGAGTTGTCTTGATGCTGGTTTTTTCGAAAAACTGAGTACTCGCCCCTCACCGAATTGGGTTTGAAGTTGAGGCGACGGTAATTTCAAAACACGTTCTTAACAGATTGCGGTGTTTGAGCTGGTGTCATAGATCGGTATTTTGCGGAATTCGTTAAGGCGGCCCACGATGCAGCCGAAACTGGAACGTTACAGCAAACAGCTTCTCTTTGCCGGTCTCGGAGAAGAGCGGCAGATGCGTTTGCTGAGCAGCAGGGTCCTGCTGTGCGGCTGCGGCGCATTGGGAACGGTGCTGGCCGAAACACTGGTCCGGGCGGGTGTTGGATTTCTGCGAATCGTCGACCGCGATTTTGTCGAGCTGAGCAACCTGCAGCGGCAAGTGCTGTTTGACGAGCAGGACATCGCCGACCACCTTCCCAAAGCCATTGCCGCCGCAACCAAGCTCCGCAGAATTAACAGCGACATCACCATCGATCCGGTCGTCGCCGACATCGATCACACTAACATCCTGCAGTTGTTAGAGGGGGTCGATCTAATTCTGGACGGCACAGACAACTTCGAGATCCGCTTTCTGATCAACGATGCGTCGCTGGAAACAACGATCCCGTGGATTTATGCCGGTGTCATCGGCAGCCATGGACAAACGATGGCCATCTTTCCTGGACAGACCGCCTGCCTACGATGTTTGATTGAGTCGATTCCCGATCCAGGCAGCACCGAGACGTGCGACACGGCCGGTGTGCTCGGTTCGGCAGTGAACGTAATCGCCTCGCTCGAAGCGGTCGATGCTATCAAGATTCTCTCGGGTCAGCGCGAGCTGGTCTCGCCCACGCTGACGGTCCTGGACGTCTGGGACGGTAGTTTTCGGAGCATGAACGTCAAAGACCTTCGCGAGAACAGCAATTGTCCGGCCTGCAAGCAAGGCGAACGGGATTGGCTTTCGGGCCGGCAGGGCGCGCAGTCGACGATTCTCTGCGGCCGCAACGCCGTGCAAGTTTTGCCGCAGCAAAAGGCCCGGCTTGAATTCAACGAACTGGCCGAAAAGCTGAAGACATCCGGCAAGGTCGTCCACAACCGGTACCTGCTGCGTCTGGATCTGACCGAGCCCGACTATGAAATCACGGTCTTCCCCGACGGTCGGGCCATTATCAAAGGAACCGAGGACGTCGGCATCGCCCGGGGAATCTACTCCCGCTACATCGGCACCTGAGCCGGCTGTCTGTCGGCCGTTACCAGCGATCAAACCGTTGTAGCCGGACCGGTCGCCAGCGACGAAGTATCGGCTGGCGATTTGACAGACGGCCTGTGCGTCCTACCTTTTCAGTGACGCGATTGCCACCGCCGGTGATGAGCGGTATTTGTGCGTCGGTTCGATGCCAGCGCGCCAAACCCAGCGAACCGCCAGGTATTGGCAACGTCAACAAACAGAACAAATTCGGTGGTGATGCCGGAAATAGGAGACACGGCGTTCCTCTAATCCCGCAACACACAACAAAGTCGATTTCTGAAAGTGTTGTGCAGCAACTGATGCCGTCTGAGGAGAATTCGGCAGCAGTAAAAATCCGTGGAGAGTTAACACAATGCACAATCAAAAGAGCGAACAACGACGTAGCGGTTTCACGCTGGTTGAAGTTCTGATCGTGGTGGTGATTCTGGGGATTTTGGCGGCGACCGTGCTGCCACAATTCACCTCGGCCGGCCAAGACGCCAAAGAATCGGCGCTGGTTCAGGATCTGCAGACGCTGCGCAATCAGATCGAGCTGTACAGATTCCAGCACAACAGCACCTATCCGGCCCAAGGAACCACCGACGAGACGAAGTTCCTCGATTACCTGCTGCTTTCCAGCGACGCTGATGGAACTACCGGTCCCATTGGGACCAAGCCGTTCGGACCGTACTTCATCGGACAGTTCCCACCCAATCCGTTTAGCGGCCAGAACGACGTCAAGATGATTAACACCGACACACTGCCTGCAGCAGACGACGCGACCGGCTGGATTTACAGCTCCAAAAACGGACTCATCAAGGTCAACTCAACCGCTCTGGCCGCTGACGGTGTGACGAAGCTCGAAGACCTGTAAAGTCGGCAATCAAATTTTGTCCAAAACAGTCAGGTCAACCGCCAACGACGTCTAGAACTGTTCGGGCCAAAGGGAGAGACAAAGAGAGAGAGTGTCTCCCTTTCTCCCCCACTCCTTCTCTTCCTCTCTTCACAATTTCCAGGTCGGTCGATTACGATGTCGACATCATCTTCTCCACTGGTTTTTGTTGCGCCTTTTTGTCTTGGCGGGACAGACATCACTCGGTTTGCCGCATTGCTGGTACGATGGCCGGTTATCGACTCGAATTGCCGACGATCCAGAACTGGAACTGCCATAGCTGCAGTGGCTGCTGCCGGCAACACGTGATCCAGATTAGCGATGAGGAACGGCAGCGGATTCTGGAGCAGCGCTGGTCGAACGATCAGACGATCGGGCCGGGTCAACCGACCGTGGTTGCCGACGGGGGGCCGCCTTGGAATCGTCACTATCGTCTAGCACACCAGGCCAACGGAGACTGCGTGTTTCTCGATGAAAATGGCCTGTGCCGAATCCACGCGAAATTCGGCGAACAGGCCAAACCGCTGGCCTGCCAAATCTACCCCTACACATTTCACCCGTCCGGCAAGAAAGTTGCGGTGAGTTTGCGGTTCAGTTGCCCCTCGGTCGTGGCCAACCGTGGGAAACCAATTGCCGACCAGCGGAAGGAGATCAAGAAGCTCGCGCAGCGAGTGGTGCCGGAGCGATCCGAGAACAATCAACCGCCGGAGATCTCACCCGGTCAACGAGTCGACTGGGCCGATTTTGGCCGATTCATCGACGCACTCGAGACAATACTGACCCCCAACGACGCGCCGATCACGGTTCGACTTTTGCGCGCCCTGCACTGGATAGAATTGGTGGACAAGGCCCGGTTCAACTCGGTCCGCGGCGCCCGCCTCGGCGAATTATTGGAGATTCTCTGTGAAGCGGCCCACGCTGAAACGCCCCACGAGCCGCAGGTTGTTGAACCGAGCAAGTTGGCGCAGATGCAGTTTCGGCTGCTGGCGGCGCAATACGCCCGCAAAGACACGGCCGTCGAGTTGGTCTCCGGCTGGCGAAACCGTTGGAAACTACTGAGGGCAGCCATCCGTGTTGCGGTGGGAAAAGGCCGGGTCCCCCCGCTGCAAGAGTGCTTTCGAGACGTTTCGTTTTCGGTGCTCGAACAACCGTTCGGCGGGCTGCCGGACCATGCAGAGGAACTGTTCACACGGTATTTTCGAGTTAAGATTCGGGGAATTCACTTCTGCGGCCGTGCTTATTATGGGACCCCACTCGTGGAAGGGTTCCAAAGCCTGGCCCTCATATTTCCGGCGACTTTGTGGCTGGCCCGATGGCTGGCCGCTGGGGCGGAGCGAAGCGCACTGGAAGACGACGATGTGGCCCGTGCTCTCGCCATCGCCGACCACCATCACGGATTTTCGCCGGCGTTCGGCCGACGAAACTTTCGCACACGGGTCCGTACGCTGGCCCGCATGGGAGAAGTCGACAACCTCTGTGCGTGGTACAGCCGGTAGCAGCCAATCACGTCAACTCCACGTTGCCCTGCATTGTAGCCGTTTCCTGCGGTACGTCGATCGACTTCTTCCGCGCGCCGCCGACAAGATTGTTCTGCACAAGATTGTCGCGGCTGTTGCCGGTAATGCGGACCGCCTGCAGCATTGTTGGGTTTTGGCGTCGGTCGACGATGCTGTTGTCCGAAATCCGGCATCGCAGGCAGTCTTGCAGCTCGATGCCCCGGACCCGCACGTCGTTCAACTGGCAATTGCTAATGGCCATATCGGTGCAGCGGATCATGGTAATGCCGGCCCCTTTTTCGGCCGTCCCGTAACCGAGCTTGTGCGTCACCAGCCCATTCAGTGAGCAGTTGTCGCACTCGTCGAAGCGGAAGCCGTCACGGGGCGGGTCGGTCTCTAGGTTTCGCCAGGCAATGGAATTCGCGCCAACGGCGATGCCCGAGCAATCGACGGCCAGAAACGACAACTCGTCAGAACCGTAGATCGTGTTTCCACTGACGGCTACGCGGTGTGCGTGCCGCAGTTCGATGCCCCGCATCTGACTGCCGAGCACGTTACCCGTGATCGAAATCAGCCGCGCCCCACGGGGCGATGCTTCTCCCGACCCGAAGATCCGCAGGTTTGCCCCGCCCGGCTGCACGGTGGCTTGAATGGTGTTGGACGCAATCGTCACCTCGCTGATAACTCCGTGGGGCGCTTCGAACCAAATTTCCGCTCCGGTCGGCTCGCCGTGGGGTGATTGATCGACGCCGGGATTGTTGTTGTACTCGATGTCGTTGCCGGTGATTTGCAAGTTGTGCACGTCGCCGTCGAGAGACTTGATGCCGGCCTTTTTGTTCCAGCTAATGTGGTTGCCGTGCACGATGATTTGGTGCAGGTTGCAGCGGTCGAAGAACAGTCCATACTCGGAGTTGTCGAACAGATGAGAATCAGAGAGCACGAAGTCGCGGTTGCGTTCCATCAGTCGGATGCCGTGCCGACATTTGCGAACCAGCACCCGCGAGATGGTGGTCTTGGTGGATTTGCGGAGTTCGATGCCGACCGCTTCCGGATGTTCGCCGACGATTTCGATGCCGGAAATGTTGGGGAATCGCTCCTTCTCCCACGTGTGTGGCTGATAGGTGTGTGGCCGCGCCGTGCCCCGATGGTCGCCGACAATGCGGATTGCCGGTCCCGGTCCGGCCATGACGATCCGCGAAGTGCCCGCTTCGCCGATGACGGCCCCGTAACCAGTTTTCGTCGTATCGATGAGGATCGGCCGCGTGATGCAGTAGGTCCCCTTGTTCAGCCGCAGAATGCCGTCGCCGGCCTCAAGTGTGTGCTGCAAGGCGTCGCTGTCGTCGATGGTCCCATCGCCGACGGCTCCGAAGTCGTAAACATTGGCCACAGTGATTCGTCTCCGCACGGACTGCTGGGATTTATTTCCGTTTCGCTTTCCGAAAACCCGCCTTGACTAGGTCGGCAAATCCCTGCTTCAACGGACGGATGTCAAAGCCATCCTTCTTTAAGATGTCGGCGGCAATCAACACGCGGCCTCCGGAACGGCAGTGACAATAGATAATTTTGTCTTTGGGCAGTTTTTTGGCCGCCTTCTTCCGTTTTTCCGGATTCCGAATGGCACTCAAGGGTACCAAGCGGGCAAGCTCGAGATGCACTGCCTTCCACTCCGGCATTTCCCGGACGTCAATCAGCACCGCTGTTTTTTTCTTGAGCCTTTCTTTGACCGTTTTGAGGGAATCCTTCGTGTGCTCGGCTGCTGAAGTTGCAACGCAGCAGAAAAGAACCGTCGCAACAAATGTAACGAATCTCGCTTTCATAACATCTTCCCTTCTGGAATTCTGTGTTCGCTGAGCCGGTGGTCGTCCCGGCTCTCCATGTGACCCTTAGCACGCCGTCCATTTTGACAGATTCTGGGAACAAATGCACTCGGTTCGATCCCGAAATCGTAAGCTTGGGGGCTGGTGAGTCATGCATGACGACAAACGATAGCGAAAGCCAAGACGGCGAACATTTCATCCGGCGCAGTGTGTGGCCAAAATTTCTGGCATTCTGAATCTGGGTGGCCCGACCAGATTGCGGTCGGGTGCCGTCAGGCACAAGAAACCTGTCCCTCGACGGACAACCTGGATTATTCATGAGGTGTTCGCTCGACTAATACAAGCACGAAGCGCAAGCGAGTGTGCACGGCATAGACTCACTCGCTTGCGCTTCGTGCTTGTATGCGCGGCGTTTTGGGCAAGATAGTTGCAACGCCTTTCACCACTTTGCTTGCGCGAGTTGAGGCTCGCCTCATGAATAATCCGGGACAACAAGAAATGACGTCCCTTTTCTGGTTGGAAAGCGAAGGGCGCGAGAATCTTGTCGCTGCGCGACCTGGCCACGAGATGGCCGGGCCACCCTGAAACTCTTTTGCTCTATCAGAAAAACTTGCCGCACATCCAGCCCAACCACGAATCGGTATGACTTGACCGTGCCCGTTGTGTTCCCGAAGATGACGGCGACAGTCAACAGTCGACGGGCAATGCCCGTCGGACCGACCGCGGCGGGATGTTTTCCAACATGATCCCGGTCTGAGTGAGGCAGACGATGAGCCGATTGATTTTTATGACACGCGTGCTGGCGAGTCTGATGATTGCCGCAGTAGCCGTGGGATGTTCAGGCGACCCGGACGCGGAAACTGGGCCGGCGGAGGTGCCGACCTGCGCCGGCACGGACGACAGCCAAAGCAACGCAAGCCGTCTCGACGTGCAGCAGGAACCTTTCGGCGAGACCCCCGACGGCGCCGGTGTGACGCGTTACCTTCTCTCGAACGACAAGGGGATGCTGGTTTCGGTGATCACTTACGGGGCCATCGTCACCTCGGTCGAAGTCCCCGACCGCGAGGGGCATCTGGACAATGTCACGCTCGGCTTCGAGACGATCGAGGGCTATACGGACCGGAAAAACAGCGACCCCTATTTCGGGGCGATCTGCGGCCGTTACGCCAATCGGATCGCCAAAGCCAAGTTCCGCATTGGCGACGACGAGTACACGTTGGCAGCCAACAATTCACCCAATCATCTACACGGCGGCAATATCGGTTTCAACGATGTCCTGTGGCACGGTGAGCCGTACGACGACGGCGACCAGAACTCGGTCTCCGTCAAGTTGACCTACTACAGCGTCGACGGCGAAGAAGGCTATCCCGGCAATCTGACCACCACCGTCAATTACACGCTGAACAACCAGAATGAGCTGCGGATCGACTACACCGCTTTGAGCGACAAGGCCACACCCATCAACTTGACTAACCACTGTTACTGGAACCTGACTGGAGTGGGCAGCGACAACGAAACTAGCGACATTCTCGGCCACGAACTGATGCTCAACTGCGACCGCTACCTACCGGTCGATGAGACACTGATTCCCACGGGAGAGTTAAGGGCCGTTGAAGAGACGCCCATGGACTTCACCACGCCCATGACGATCGGCTCACGTTTAGCTGAGGTCAAAGGGGACGCCGAGAACGGCGGTTACGATCACTGTTACGTCATCAACAGCTGGGAGAGTGAGACGCTGCGTTTGGTGGCCCGTGTTCGGGACCCCGAAACGGGCCGAGTCATGGAGATCCACAGTACCGAGCTCGGCGTGCAGCTTTACACGGGCAACTTTCTGGGCGGATCGGCTGCCAACGGCGGGTTCCGGCAGCACGCTGCCCTCTGTCTGGAGTGCCAACACTTTCCCGATTCGCCGAATCGGCCTGAGTTTCCGAACACGATCTACGGCGAGGGAGAAGTCTATAAGCAAACGACCGTGCATAAGTTTTCGGTAGAACCATGATAGCTCGGCGCACCACAATGGCACGCCGGCATGATCCCGGCAGACAAGTCCGGCCGCGAAATCGCTTCACCGTTTGCTCGATGTCTTGAACTCGTGCACCACCTTCCCGTGCACGTCGCGATGCCGAAATGCAATCGTCGGCACGCCACGCTCCCTGATTACCGAGACCGTCAGAAAACCGCCTTCGACGCGCAGAAACGGCTGAATGGTCTTATCCTGCGGCGGGTTGCCGCTGGCGTGCGAGTCGCTGGCCGGGCCACACGAAAATTCTCGGAGCCCCGTCTTCGGGTCGATCGACATGTACTGCCAGTGCCGGTCGCCGTTGCAAACGTAGAAATTCTCGATTTCCTGCTCCTTCGTCCAGTCGCGAAAATGATTGCCGGCATGCTGGAAGGCTTTGTTAGAATGATTGTCGTTTTTACCTTGGGGACGGTCCGGACCGACAATCGGGGTCGGGCTGATGAGCACCCGGAAATTGGCGTCGCTGGCCAGAATCGTCCGTTTCAGCCATTCCCGCTGCTCTTGTCCCCAGATCAACTTGCCGGGGCCGTCTTTTTGGTCGTTCGGTGAACGGTACAGCCGGCCCTCCACCATCCACACCTGCAGCCCTTTGCCCCAGCGGACGGTGCGGTAGGTCAGCTTGCCCATCGGAACCTGTTCCCGATAAATTCCAAACCCCTGCGGGAACGTCAGCGGATTCATCCAGGGGGCACTCATGGTCGGCCAGCCGTCGTCCACCCACGAATCGTGATCGTCCACCTCCCAGTAACCGGGAACATCGCGGTGGAAGGTGATGTGTCGGGGCAGCGAGTACATCCGATGCCAGTGATGGCGGGCCAACGGCATGGTGCGGGCTCGCGGCGATTCGCTGTCGAGGTACACTGTGTCGCCGGTGGGCACGAGAAAAGCCAGGTCCAGCTTCTGCATAGCCGGATAAATGTGAAAACCCTCGCGATGGTCGAGGTCCCAATACGACTGGCCGGTGATGACGCCGAACGAAACGTCCTGCCATTGATTCTTCGTTGCCGCCGTGCCGAACGAACCGCTATGGGTCGCGGAAACGGGTGCTGCGGCCGAATCGCGGGCTTCAACTTTCAGGTAGTATTTGGTCTCCGGTTTCAGATCGTTGAGCCGAAACTGATGCGTGAAGTCGTTCTCGGCCTTGACGGTCACCCAGTCGGTCACCGAGGCAGCTGACAGATTTTTGTTCGTCGAGTAAAAGATCCGAATCTGACCCGCCGCACCACCGATCTCTCCCTCTCGGTCGGCGACGCGGATTTTCGACGGAATGTACTCATCGACTTTCGGCTCGCGCTTGGTCGAGTCGCGGTAGCCGCTCCAGTTTCGTTCGGCCGTCTTGGTGATCCGGGTCCAGACGATGGCCGAACCCTGCGTCACTTCGCCGACGCGCAACCCCATTCCCAAATGGGCGGCCTCGGCCGAACGGCCCCACAAAACGACGCTCAAGAGCATCAGTGCAAAACCGCTGCGTCGAACGAAAAGAGACCTCAACATGTGGAACTCCCTGTTGCCAGGCCAGCAGATAGATTTCACGCCTTTTTTTGGCGCATTTCGAGATGGTCACGGATACGTCAAGCATACCACAAACTTTTCAGAACTCTCAAATCCCGCAGAAAACATCACTTTAGAAAAAGACGGTGCGGAATCCGGTGCCTGAAACGGCTCGATTGAACGGTTGTGACGCTGGGGCACCAAGCGGAGTGTGTCCCTGTGCCGAATTGAAATTCTCAAGCAGAAGCCTGGACAAAACTTGTGTGATGCAGTCAGGGCGGCTCAGAGAGTGGCACTGGATTTGCTCTGTTAACAAATTGTTGTACATTGAATGCTTACCTTCATTTCGAGGTCTAATGGAGCGAAGACGATTACGTCGAGGTTCCCCGACCGGGAGTTTCATGGATTTGATCAAATCGGCAGAGACTTCGCCTCCACAGACCTACCCGATACTCAGGCGCGACGATACTGCGGCATGGCATCAGCGTCAGTAGTTCCATATCCGTATCGAATGTCAGGCACGGAGTGCTTGACATTCGATGACTGGGGCAGCTACTGCGACGGATCGGTGTGCCGAGCCTCGAATAGACGTTGGCCCATAGCCACCCACACAGTCGGGGCGACGCTTCGCTCACGCCCCGCCACCCGTCGTGGAGACACGTTGTGCAAACAGATGTTTGAATTCATCGACGCGTTCTATTGGTACGGGTATGGCACCGCGCCACGGAATCGAAAGGGGGCCGGACATTTTTACAATGAGAGTGCCATCGTCCGTCCAGGAGTATTTTTTGACACGTTTCCACTGCATTAATCCCCAATAAGCCCAGACGCCGTGTTCGTAGATTCCGAGGCGACCTGTTCCTATCAACACCCAGTACGCTGCGAACGAAAGGGCGAACAATATTCCCCATTGCCCAATAATCTCGTTGAAGTTGAAGATCGATCCAGTAAGAACGTGTTTTGAAATTACCGTCGCCTCGACTTCAAGCCCAATTCGGTGAGGGGCGAGTGCTCAGTTTTTCAGAAAAACCAGCATCAAGACAACTCCGAATTGCCCTTACAGCCCGACAATTTCGATTTTTAAAACACGTTCTAAGGCTGGCCATGAAGAAGATTGCCGCATTGCCAAGAAAGATCCATCGAGTTGGATGACCACCGCAGTCGAGCAGCATCAAATCTTGACGACTGAGCCCATACACCCAACATCCCACAAGGGCAACCATGCAATCGATCCAGAAGATGGCGAACGCGATCCCGCCGGATTCCACTAGAGGTAGTTTCAAAACCATAAATTACTAAATGAATGGCGGTCAATTTGCGTACCAGAGTGAGTGAAAGGAGACACTCACATGGTTATTTTCCTGTCAATGTGGCCGCCACGTCGGCGGCCGAATACGACAGGGTCCAGGACGGCCCCGAAACCGTTTCTCGTTGATTCCCAATGGGTTCTGATTAAAGACTTGCTGCGTGATCCACCAAAATCGAAGCGTGGCGGGCGTCCACGAGTTGCGGCCAGAGCATGCCTGGAAGGCATGCTCTGGATTCTACGGACAGGCGC
>Ga0310123_10004299_pt1 | contig 10815 bp, 8 predicted proteins | sample CB6_AW_1057_MG_FD_203505 | JGI IMG/M metagenome (GOLD analysis project Ga0310123, IMG submission 203505) | Marine microbial communities from Western Arctic Ocean, Canada - CB6_AW_1057 | ecosystem: Environmental > Aquatic > Marine > Oceanic | place: Canada: Western Arctic Ocean | collected...
ATCGGATCGGATTTCTGGGGCGTAGCTTCAAACTGGTCAAGTTTCGAACCATGATTCCTGATGCCGAAGCCCTTACCGGTGCTGTTTACTCAGAGGAGAATGATCCTCGAGTCACCTGGCTGGGACGCATTTTGCGGCGCACACGCGTGGACGAGCTGCCCCAGTTGATTAATGTTCTGCTGGGGCAAATGAGTTTTGTAGGACCTCGGCCAGAGCGCCCGGCCTTCGTGGCCGGATTCGAAGAAACCGTGCCCGGCTACACCGAGCGGCACAAGGTGAAGCCTGGAATCACCGGATTGGCACAGGTACGAGGCTATTACGACACTCGAGCCGAGACCAAGCTGAAGTACGATATTGCCTACATCTACAATTTCTCGTTTGGGCTGGATCTCTTGATCCTGCTCGAAACGATCAAGACGGTGCTGACTCGGCGTGGTTCCTGAACGGGCTCCCAGCGAAGTTTTACTGAGCCTCAAACCGACGAGGATGGAAGGTTCGGAGCTCGGCGATTTGGGCGGTAGCGTACAGCTTGAGAACAACCGAGCCCGTTCAGCGGGGATCCAGCTACCGCTTTGGTAATCTGTCCCGGGAGGGTTAACTAGTAGGCACCGACACCGAGGACCAAGGGGCAGTCCGTTCCCAGTCTCGGAAATTTGACTCGACTGTAAAGAAGTCGCAGGGGAGAGGTGCCTAGGTCTGGTGGTAAACGATCACGTCCTGGATGATCTCAGGCAGGGATTTCTCGGGTCGAAAGCCTATCAGGGAGTGAATCTTCGAAATGTCGGGAACCCGCCTCGCCATATCCTCGAACCCGGCGGCATAGGCTTCGTGATAGGGGATCTTGATGATTTCAGAACGGCTCCCGGCCACCTCGCGTACCAGTTCAGCCAGTCGCATGATTGAAACTTCTTCGTCCGATCCAATGTTCAGAATCTCTCCCACACTTCGGTCCTCTTCGGCTAGCTCCGCCAGCGCTTTCACGACATCCGCAACGTGACAGAAACACCGAGTCTGTGTTCCATCCCCATGCACTGTCATCGGTTCGCCCGCTAGCGCCTGTGCTACGAACCGTGGCAAGACCATTCCATAGTGCCCTACCTGGCGTGGGCCTACCGTGTTGAATAATCTGAGGATAGTCACCGGAACTTTCTTTTCATTCCAGAACGCAAGGGCCAGGAATTCGTCCAGGGCCTTGCTGCAGGCGTAGCTCCAGCGCCCCTTGGAACTGGGACCCAAGATAAGATCCTGCTCCTCGGAAAAAGGAATGTCCTTAGATTTGCCATAGACTTCCGAAGTGGATGCGATGAAGACACGCTTCCGTTTCTTGGCCGCCTGCTCCAAGACCACCGCAGTCCCTTCGACATTGGTCTCGATAGTCCTGACCGGACTCTCAACGATCAGTTGAACACCGACGGCGGCCGCTAGATGGAAGACCAAGTCGGCCTGATCTATCAGCTCGGCCGTGAGTTGACGATTGAGTACGGAATCGATCGTATATTCGAATCTGGGGTGATTCTTGAAGTGCTGGATATTGCGCATGCTGCCGGTGGAGAGATCGTCCACGATCAGAACACGGTACCCCCGCTTCAAGAACAACTCACTCAGGGTCGATCCAATGAACCCGGCTCCACCAGTAATAAGGATAGTCGTTGATCTGCTCAAAACCCTCCTTCAGCAATCCATCTCCTGTCGGTGCTATAATTTACACACATTCGAGACGAGATGGACAGCATATCGGTAATCATTCCCCTTTTCAACGAAGCGGAGTCGCTTGAGGACCTCTATCAAGAACTGTGCACGGCCCTCTCGGTCCTGGATCTGGAATGGGAGATAATCTTTGTCGATGACGGTAGCCGGGACGGCTCGTTTGATATCTTGACTCAGCTTCTCGACAGGGACCCGCGAATCCGAATCGTCCAGCTGCGCAGGAATTTTGGTAAGTCGGCAGCGCTATCCGCGGGTTTCGCGGAAGCACTGGGAGATATCATTGTGACGCTGGACGCCGATTTGCAGGATCGACCGTCCGAAATCGCCAAACTAGTCGAGCAGATCGATTTGGGGGATGACCTGGTGTCGGGCTGGAAGAGGGTCCGGGAAGATCCCATCAGCAAGCGTTGGCCCTCCCGACTGTTCAATGGCGTCACGTCCTTCCTCACCGGAATTCCGCTGCATGATATTAACTGTGGACTGAAGGCCTATCGACGGGAGGTAATCGAGGAGATTCGAGTGTACGGCGAGATGCATCGTTACATTCCGGTGCTGGCTAGTTACCGCGGTTTCCGCGTGTCGGAAGTGCCGGTCGAACACCGGGCCCGTCGTCATGGGAAAAGTAAGTTTGGGGCGGGTCGATTCCTGGGTGGATTCTTCGATCTAATCACGGTGATCATGCTGACTCGCTACAATAGTAAGCCCCTGCACGTATTTGGAATCCTCGGATCGTTGCTCCTCTTCTTTGGAACGGCGATCGAAGCCTATCTTTCCATTGGCTGGTTTTTCGATCGCTACATTGGGGATCGCCCCCTCTTCATGCTGGGAGTCGTTTTTATCATCGTCGGTATCCAATTCGTTTTTTTCGGGCTGCTCGCCGAGATGATCGCCTATTCGACGAAACGCGAAGAGCACTACTCGGTGCGGCAAGTGGTGAGACCCCCAGCTGAGGCGGTTCAGAGGAGACCGGCCTCGCTCGTGCCATGAGACTGGCTCTTATCGGGCCGAGCCTACCCTACCGGGGGGGAATCTCACAATTCAACACACAACTTTACCGCCGGTTGCAAGCTAGCCACGAAGTGATCCTGATCAATTTCAGCCGCCAGTATCCCGGCCTATTTTTTCCTGGGACGAAACAGTTCAGTGGCCCCGAGGGAAACCTGGTGGGTGAACCTCTCATCGATTCCCTCAATCCACGGACCTGGTATCGTGCGGGCCGCCACCTGGCTCGGTTTAGGCCGGATGCAGCCGTGTTTCAATGGTGGCATCCCTTCTTTGGGCTGGCTTACCGCCCGATCTTGACCCGACTGGGGAAACTTGAGCCCCCATGTCGTCGACTCTTCTTGTGCCATAACGTGTATCCTCATGAGCGCGCCCCGAGTCCTCTCGGGCGCGCCCTCGAGACCCGCTTCATCCGATCTGTATTCTCTCGGGTCGACGGTTTCCTGACCCAGTCCCAATGCATGGTCGAACAGATTCGAGCTCTGGGGTTGGCGGCGCCTGTCCAAAAAGTATTTCATCCCTGCTATGAACAGTTCGGGGGAGCTTCCGATGTTGCTGAACCTGCGCCGGACGGGACTCTGCGGATGCTCTTCTTCGGCAACATCAGATTCTACAAAGGCTTGGATGTCTTGATCGATGCCTTGGCTCGGCTTCCCCCCGACCTTCCCTGGGAGTTGAGGGTTGCAGGTGAGTTCTACCAGGCCAAGCAGTTGATTGAAACGGCACGACAACTGGGTATTGCCGACCGTATACAGTGGGAGGACAGATACGTCCCCGACGCCGAAGTAGGGGATCATTTCCGATGGGCCCAGGTGTTGGTCGCTCCCTACCGAACGTCCACCCAGAGCGGTGTCATACCGTTGGCATATCAATTCGGGCTACCCGTGATTACCACTTCCACTGGAGGTTTGCCAGAGGTTGTCCAGGAAGGAAAAACTGGTTTGCTCGTGCCTCCAGAGGATGCCGGGAATCTGGCTGATGCGATCTGCCGCTTCTCCGCTCTCCGCTCAAAGGTTCCCTGGTCTCGCAACGTGAAGGAACTCAGCGGGTCGCTTTCTTGGCAACAGGTTGAGGATGCTATCCTGTTTCTCGCTGGAAGCTCGGAAACTGGGCTGAACTAGTATTACGTTGAATGTCATGTCCAGGAAATCTCGAAAGCGGAATCGTGAGCGAGTGAGACTGAGTGAGAGGCAAGCCTTGTGGCTGGTCAGCCTCGTCTTGTTTGCATTGGGGGTTTCAGCCTATTTGAACTCGCTGGGCAATGGTTTCGTCTTCGACGACACAACCTTGATCGAGCAGAATCCAAGCCTCCTCAACATGGATCTTTGGGAGCTGAGCGGACCACGTGGATATCGGCCGGTTAGAAGCCTCACCTATGCGCTGAACTACTGGCTGGGTGGTTTAGATCCCTACGGATACCATTTGTTCAATGTCCTGCTCCATGGTTTCAATGGGGTGGCTGTGCTGTGGCTGGTCTTTGTTCTGGCGGGACGCTTTTGGCTCGCCGTTCCGGCGGCTTTCCTGTTCACGCTTCATCCAATTCAAACAGCTTCCGTGGCCTACGTATCAGGAAGAAAAGACCTGCTGGCCACCTTCTTCCTGGTGATAGGACTGCTGTCCTATTGTCGCTTTCGTAAAGCCAGGCAGTCTCGATGGCTCACCTTCGCAGTCGCTGCTTTCGTTCTGGCTTGCTTGTCGAAAGAAGTCGCCCTTGTGTTCCCCGCTTTCGTGCTAATCGTGGAAGTCGCACTCGCCCAGCGCCGTGATCGCCTAAGAGATCTGGCGCGCTTTTTGCTGAGCCGGCTTAAGATCCTCGGCCTGCTGGCCTCGGCCTCAGCGCTCCTGCTGTTCTACTCAATCTTCTGGGTCCAAGCCAGCAGGATGGAGGGCTTCTGGGGTGGCTCGATTGTAGCGAACTACGGGACATCCTTGAAACTCTTTGTGCACTACCTCAAACAGATCGTGTTTCCGTACCCGCTGCTGGCCGACTATTCGGGGCATGTGATTGCGGTTTCGACGGGACTGCTGGAACCGGCCACATTACTTGCTGCGCTGGTGGTCCTAGGTTGGCTGGCTCTGACTATCTGGGCCTGGGGGTGCAATACGATGCTCGGCTTCGGCCTGAGTTGGTTTGGGTTGGCCATTCTTCCTGTGCTTCAAATCATTCCTTTCCATGAGCTGGCCGCCGATCATTTTCTGTACCTCCCTTCTGTCGGCTTCTCCATTTTGGGCGGTCTCCTTTTCGAACGGGTTCTGTCTAATTCAGATTTTCGAATCCTGGGTGCAGCATTGCTGGCTTTCGTACTCGCCATCTATGGCTGGAGAACGATAGAGAGGAACGCGGACTGGACGGACCCGATGACTCTATGGGAAGCGACCTACCGGGATGCTCCCAACTCGTTCCGAGCCAACTGTAACCTGGGCATATTTGCTTTCCAGGCCGGGAATTGGAAGCGAGCTTTGGAACTGACCGAAGCGTGCCGCCAGTTGGGGCCTGATAACCATCTTCCCCATGCCAATCTAGGAGCAGTGAAGCGAGAGATGGGGGCACAGGCCATGAAAGCCGGGGATCTTGACCGAGCCGAGGTCCTCGAGAGGGAGGCACTGTCGCATTCCAATCGCGCCATTGAGTTGAACCCCGAGGACATCTGGTCGATGAGCAATGCCGGGGATGTCTGGAAGGATCTGGCCTTGGTTCAGGAGTTCCGGGGCGATCTCGAAGGCGCTCACAAATACCGAGAACGGTCTCTGGAGTACTTCCAGCGGGCTCTCGCACGGGGTTCCGCTCATCCTCGGTTTCCCGAGCTGTATTACAAATGTGGGGCCGTCCTGGTCGATGGAGGAGACTATCGACAAGCTGTGCCCTACCTGGAGAAAACAGTGGCTGCCCTGCCCGATTACGCACTGGCCCAGTACGTTCTCGGCTTCTCATTCTACATGTTGTCAGAGTGGGAAAAAGCGCTGGAACATCTTGAAATCGCCCTGCAGTTGGGTCCCAACCCTGATCTGGTGGCCTACCTGTCCGACACCTATCGCGTTCTGGGGAGGGTTAACGATGCGTTCAAAGTTCTTGAGGATGGGAACAGACGCTTTCCAAACTCGGCATCTATTCATTACAATCTCGGGATTTTGTTCGAGTCAAACGGGAATCCGGCTCTTGCTAGAGAACATTTTTCAAAGGCACTCGAACTCGAGCCGGCTGGGAAGCTGGCATCCGAATTGAAACAGAGGATGAGTGGAAACTGAAGGGAGTTCGTGTACAAGGATTTCAAGATAACTATCGTCATTCCCTGTTTGAATGAGGAGGAAGGTATTCAGGAGGTTCTGTCCAGAATCCCGGGCTTCGTCGATGAAGTGATCGTTGTCGACAATGACTCAACCGACAAGACCGCCGAAATCGCTGCTCGGATGGGAGCGCGCGTGATTCGAGAAGAAGTACGAGGATATGGTAGAGCCTATAAAACGGGTTTGATGGCTGCTCAGGGAGATGTGATAATAACGCTCGACGGAGACCATTCCTATCCGGTAGATTCCCTATCCTACTTGATTGAAGCATTGTTCAGACTCAAGGTCGGATTTGTTTCCGCCTCCCGTTTCCCCGTGCAAAATCCCAATGCGATGTCGTTCACAAGCTTCGTTGGGAATATTGGTTTGAGCGCTATCATGTCGTTCTTATTCTTCCGACGGATCCGTGACTCTCAGTCGGGAATGTGGATTTTCTTCAAGGAGGCCCTCCATAAGATGAACCTCGACAGCGATGGGATGGCTTTTTCTGAGGAGATCAAAATCGAAGCGCTGACCCATCCCGAAATAGGTTTCAAAGAGATTCCCATTTACTATTCCAATCGCCGCGGTGAGAAGAAGCTCCAACCTCTCCGCGACGGCTGGAACAACCTGGTTTTTCTCCTGAAGAAGCGCCTGAGGACACTGGGGAGATGACTAAATCCAGAGCCTGCCCGATCTGCGAGTACCCGCATGCGAGTCGAGTCCGCACGGCTACAGATCGGCTCTTCCGGACGACCCAAGAGCAGTTTGACCTCTTCGGGTGTCCCAGTTGTCACCTGATTTTCATGGACGAAGAGGAGGTTAGGGATCGCTTGGCCGATTTTTATCCCAGTGGCTATTGGTGGACCGATGCTGGCAGCGGGGGGCAACTCGAGCGCAAGTATCGCGAATGGATGGTTCGTCACGATCAATTGGCGTTTGTCCGGAACGCGCTCGGTACGAGCTTTTCGGGCCGACTCCTGGATATCGGCTGTGGCTCAGGAACGTTCGTCAAAGTGGCACGTCAGGCAGGAATAGACGCCAAGGGCCTGGAGATGGCCAGCGAGGCTGCCCAGCTGGCCGAAAGAGAAGTTCCGGGGAATATCTTCCAAGGAAGTGAAGAAGAGCTGATGAAGAGTGCCGAACAGTTTGATGCCATTGCCATGTTCCATGCCCTCGAGCATGTGCCCCAGCCCTTTCAGTATTTGAAGCGGCTGAAGAAATTGTTCCGCAGTCCCGGTACTCTGATTATCCAGGTGCCGAATTGTGCCAGTCTTCAGTCGCGCTTGATGGGTGGGCGATGGTACGGCCTCGACTGTCCCAGACACCTGTATAATTACTCGACATTCTCGGTGCTGCACCTGCTAGGTAGAGCCGGCTATCGAGTCCGGATGACAAACCAATTCTCGCTCCGGGACAACGCCTGCTGCATGGTCTCGAGTCTCTTTCCAGGCTTGGATCCTATGGCGAGCCGGGTACGTGCCCGGGCTCGAAAAGGGAAGCGAAATCCGTTACTGCAAATCGGCTCTAATGCCGTCTACTTGTCGCTCATGTTGATGGCGCAGCCGCTGGCGCGTCTGGAATCAATGCTCGGTCGCGGGGGCAGCATATTTGTCGCGGCCTCACTGGACTGATTTGAGGAGGTTTCCTTGAAAATTGCTGTCATCGGTACCGGCTACGTCGGTCTGGTCACCGGCACCTGTTTTGCAGAGAGCGGGAATGACGTGATCTGTATGGATGTGGATGAAGCCAAGATCTCCGCGCTCCAAGGAGGAGGGATCCCCATCTACGAGCCCGGCCTCTCCGAAATGGTGTCGATCAATCAAGCACAAGGGCGCCTTCGTTTCACCTCCGACATTGAACAGGCAGTCAAAGAATCGCTGCTGATTTTCCTGGCCGTGGGCACGCCGCCCGCCAGCGATGGCTCAACCAACCTGGGATATGTTGAGGAAGCGGCTGCGGCAATCGGATCCTTCATGGACGGGTATCGGATCATAGTCAACAAAAGCACGGTGCCCGTAGGCACAGCAATACGGCTGGTGGAGATCCTGTCCCAGAGCACTCCCCATCCCTTTGATGTGGTCTCAAACCCGGAATTCTTGAAGGAAGGTAACGCGATCGAGGACTTCATGAAGCCGGATCGTGTGGTCGTGGGCACCGACAGTCCGGAAGTGGCTAAACTCTTCCAGAATCTTTATGCTCCCTTCACCCGCACTGGTGCTTCGATTCTGATCATGGATTCAGGGAGCGCCGAACTCACAAAATATGCAGCTAACGCGATGCTGGCGACTCGCATCTCTTTTATGAATGAGATCGCCAATTTATGCGAGCTCGTGGACGCAGACGTCAACGAAGTTCGCAAGGGCATCGGTCTGGACAAGCGCATCGGGAAAGCGTTCCTGTTTCCCGGCCTCGGTTACGGGGGTTCCTGTTTCCCGAAGGACATTTTGGCATTGCTCCACATGGGACAGGAAGCCGAGTATCCCATGCGGCTCCTCAAGGCCGTGGATCTCGTCAATCGCAACCAGCCGCTCCGTTTCATAGATGGAATCGTTCGCCGTCTCGGTAGAGATCTGAGCGGAGTTCGATTGGGACTCTGGGGCCTGGCCTTCAAGCCGCAGACCGATGATATACGTGAGGCCCCATCGCGGGTCCTGATCCGGGAGCTGACCAAACTCGGAGCCCGGCTTCGAGCCTACGATCCGGTGGCCATTCAAGCAGCCCAGTCCGTCGTCCAGGAGCCAGTCGAGTATGCGACCGATCCCTACCACGCGATCGAGGGGGCCGATGCCCTGATCCTGGCTACGGAATGGAACCAGTTTCGGCGCCCCGATTTTCAGCGGATGCTCCAGGTCATGAAGAGACCTGTCATTTTCGATGGCCGGAATCAATACAGTCGGGAGGAAATGAACAACCTCGGCTTCGACTACCATTCCGTTGGGCGCGCTCCGGTGAAACAAGAGGACTAGGCCGTCCGCCTAGTTGCGTGAGGTTGCCAAAAGGGGTCTTGTGAGTCGAGCAATGCTGTCTGCACCACTAGTCGTAGAGACGCCCGGGAAAGAGACTGCCCCGCCTCGGGTGTCGGTGGTTGTCGTCAATCAGGATCGAGTTGAACTTCTCAAGGAGTGTCTCTCTTCTCTCCTTCAGCAGACTCTCCAACCACTCGAGATCATTGTGGCTGACAATGGTTCCCAGGACGGGAGCCGAGAGTTTGTGGGGGGGTTGACGGAATCGGGTGTCAGCCTCCTTGCCTTCGAGGACAACCAGGGGTTTGCGGCAGCCAACAATCGGGCGGTTGAGGCCGCACGAGGTAGCTACATTGCCCTCCTGAACAACGACGCAATTGCCGATCCCAAGTGGCTGGAATCGCTGCTGGGACCCCTACTCGAAGATTCAAAGTGTGGAATGTGTGCCAGCAAGATTCTGCTCAATCCCAAAACCATCGACAAAGCGGGACATCTGATCTACCTGGATGGACAGAATCGCGGGCGAGGCACTGGGCAGATCGATCGGGGTCAGTTTGACCAACCCTCGGAAGTCCTTTTGCCAGATGGTTGTGCTGCTCTTTATCGGCGTGAGCTGTGGGATCAGACAGGTGGTATGGACGAGGATTTCTTTGCCTATGCGGATGATGCTGATTTGGGCCTTAGAGCACGCTGGTTGGGCTGGACCTGTCGTTATGTGCCGCAAGCCGTGGTCTGGCACCGTCAGTCTTCCACCACCGCTCCCTATGCCGAGCAGAAGATCTTTTGGATTGAGCGCAATCGCGTGTGGCTGGCAGTTAAGAACCTGCCCTGGTACTTGCTCCTGATGAACCCGGTCCTGACGCTGTACCGTTGGAGTTGGAATCTACTGGCTGCGCTACTGGGGCAAGGGGCTGCTGACAAGTTTCGCCGTCGGGAAGGCTGGGCTAGGGCAGCGAGAACGGTCCTTCGCGCCAATCTGTGCGCCTGGCTAAAAGTGGGACGAGTTTGGGGAAAGAGACGTGAAATTCGCCGTCAGAAAAGCCTGTCGGACTGGGAATTCTTGCGGCTGATTTGGAAGTATCGTATCAGTGCTCGAGAACTGGCCTTCGACGATCCTGAACGCCATGAGACCGGCATTGCTGATCCTTGATTTCGCAAGAAACTGTGTGCTATCTTTACGGCTTCTCCAGCTGGCGTAGCTCAACGGTAGAGCAACTGATTTGTAATCAGTAGGTTGGGGGTTCGATTCCCTTCGCCAGCTCCAATGAGTATTCTCCAGCCGGAGATTAAGCCGGGAGAGTACTGGCCGGGTAGGAATCTCTTGTTTTTCTATGGAGGGGTGGTCGAGTGGTTAAAGGCAACGGGCTGTAAACCCGTCGACCTAAGGGTCTACGCAGGTTCGAATCCTGCCCCCTCCAGACCTATTTCATACTTGCATCTGAATCACTAGATCAGGATAATAAAGGTTTTTGCGGATGCGGGAGTAACTCAGCTGGTAGAGTCATAGCCTTCCAAGCTATTGGTCGCGGGTTCGAGTCCCGTCTCCCGCTCCAGCTGATTTTGTCAATGAGCGCGTGTCGAGTCCTGAACCGGGACCCGGAGGGGACCGAGAAACAGGTGCCAGCAGTTTCGGGATCAGTGAGCCCACGTAGCTCAGTGGTAGAGCGCTTCCTTGGTAAGGAAGAGGTCACCAGTTCAATCCTGGTCGTGGGCTTTCACTCAAGAGAAAAGTCGAGTTTAGAGTCGGTTCGATAGGAGAAGCCATGGCGAAAGCGAAGTTTGAGAGAACCAAGCCACATGTAAACGTGGGGACGATTGGGCATGTGGACCATGGGAAGACGACGTTGACGGCAGCGATCACGATGGTGTTGGCCAA
>Ga0310123_10004300_pt1 | contig 10811 bp, 5 predicted proteins | sample CB6_AW_1057_MG_FD_203505 | JGI IMG/M metagenome (GOLD analysis project Ga0310123, IMG submission 203505) | Marine microbial communities from Western Arctic Ocean, Canada - CB6_AW_1057 | ecosystem: Environmental > Aquatic > Marine > Oceanic | place: Canada: Western Arctic Ocean | collected...
AGTCCAACCGGTATTAGTCATCGCATTCACATCCGCACCTTTAGCGATGAGTAGTGCGACGACTTCCTTGTGACCCTTCTCAGCCGCACGGTGCAAAGGAGTCGTTCCATATTTATCCTTCGCATTCGCATCAGTACCAGCAGCCAAGTGCTGTTTGACGGCTTCGATGTTTCCGTCATTGGCAGCACCAATAAGCGCAAGTTCAGCTGCCGACGGCCCACACCCCACCAGCACCACGGCTGCGATTGTTGTGAGTAGGAGGTGTTTCATTACAGGTGCCTCTAACCTATTGACTATCAATAACTTGATTTTTAACATTTTCTCGGTCACACCTTTAGTCACACTTTCCAAACCTCATTGTTTTCACAGCAGATCACTATGCACAGTAAAGCATTTGACAACTGAATGCAGCTTAAATATTGTCCCTCTTACCTCCGAGCCGGAAAAACAAAAATGAAAGCTTCATTTAGTAAAATTGCATTCATGAATACTCATTCCATTGTAATTTTATCCATAAGCTTACTGTCTCTGACATGTAACATGTTGGGTAAGGGCCTCTCCTCGGATATTCTCGATTTATCAACCCAGGCGCTTGAATCATTGGTGGCCCACTACGACGGCAAAACGGGAGTTGAGACCGATGGTGGATCTGTCGTTTCATGGACCCCGATAGATGGGAATGGTGATTCTCTGGATGAGATGATTGTCCGCTCAACTCAACGCGGTAACGGGGCGCCGGAACTCATCAAATATGGCCGCCCCGGCAAATTGATTTTTTACGATACAAGTGTCAGTGCGGATGGAAGATATCTGGAAGGAACACTGTCCAATGCTGAATCCAATGAATTCACTGTTTTTTGGCTGGGGCATTACAAAGCGGATGCTCCTTTTGCCACGTCGGGTACATATGTGTATAATATTGGCATAAATAACACATCCCACCAGAGGGATGACGGCAAGGGAGGGTTTGTGGTTGAGCAGTATAATGGGAAAACCTACTCTGGGGACGACATTACGGCCTATGACGGAATACCCACGGTTTGGAGCACAGTGCTAACAGCCGACAGCCATTCTTTTTATGCCAACGGAGAAAACTTAAATGTTGGGGGAACGCCTTCAAACAATATCAAAGCTAATGCGGCGATAGTCATTGGAGCATACAGTTCAAGCGGCTACGACTTTGTAGGAGAAGTTGAACAACTGATTATATTCGGTTCCGCCCTCAGTGACACGGACAGGAAACTTATTGAAAATTATCTACTGAGCTTCATTCCTGTAGCGGATAAACCTGAAATTTCCATCGAAAAAGATTTAGACGCGGTTAAAATAAAATTTTCTGAAAATTCTTATCTGCTTTCCTCCAATGATCTGATCGAATGGTTTATTGTTCCCGGGGCAAATTCCGGGGTGTCAATTCCTACAGATAAAGATAGGGTTTTTTATCAAGCTGCATCAGAATTCACTGAAACACCCACCGGGATTGTCTTAAGAACAAAAATTGGAACTCATACCTGGAGAGAGGCACAATACCATTTGGACACAGGCGAACTTTTCTTTATCGGTGAGCAGACTCACGGTTTTGACCACTACACATCGGGTGGTAATGATCTCTGGTGGTGTTATATGAACACTTCCAACAGAGGGTCTGGGCTCATTGAATACTTAATGGACAGGAACAAAAATGCAGTGTCCACCAAGGCTAAAGCGCTTGAAAACGGTTGGCTTACCTACAACAAAAGTTTTTACAGCTTTCTTGAGCTTAAACCTTTGGCCGCACAAAACACTTTCGTTAACCACGCGGCACCAAAAACAATAGGGGAATCGGATACTACGGAGGCATATACGGAGGACTACAATGTTATTGATAACAGTAAGCTTTTTTACGTGATTTATAGGAACAGTAATAACGGCAATATATACTCGGGTGTTGGCGGGCCTTCCCTCAATCAGGTTGTTGACCCCCTTCCGCCGGGGGATGGTAGCTCCAATCGGGATAATGGAGTTAGAGCTGACATCGCGTTTAAAACAATAATACCTTTGTCAGACTCTGATAAATTGGAACTTTTTAACAAGTTTCCGCCAGAAAAGGCAATTTACGACGATAACTCCGAAGCCTACTATTACGTTCATCCTGACGGATTATAATAAAATAAATCGCAGCTCTTGAGAAACGCGGACAATCAGAACTCAGTCCGGCACGTTAAGTGGACCCGTAAAGACGCTCGCCTCTCTCTACCCCACCAAAATCACGGCTGCGATTGTTGTTAGGAGGAGGTGTTTCATTTCCCTTCAGCTTCCAATTCTTCACCCGTCTTGCCGCCGTGTTTGCGGAGGAGGTCTCTGGGGATCAGAGCTTCTGAGTGTTCAATCAGCATAAGATTAAATGATCAAGGTACTAAGAGTCGGTAATATCGCTCGACGGTCTGGTCGGTCATGCTGTCCATAACTTCCACTGTCACTGGAACATCCTTGGGTTGATGGCGGTGTAAGTCCTTCCATTCCCCTGAAATCAAATCGTTCGCGTATTCTAGCCTGTATGACAATCCTGGTAATGCCATAAAGCTTATTTTCACTTTGCCCTGTTCCTGGGAAATCCCATCAATCCTTGGCTTGCCCCGTGGAGTTCCTCCCATCTGCCCGCTAGAGCGCCAGTTCCCAGGATCACTTGGGTCACCCATAGGATCAATGATTTCCAATGAATATCCACGTCCGTCCGCCTTCTCGGGCCATTCACCTGAATCCCCATAAGCCATCTCTAAAACCACCTGATCTAGCCCATCCGTAATGCGTAGTGTCTCCCCACTGTTGGATAATTGTCCGGGATATTTTCCTAGGATATTTGCACCCGGATATTTCCTTGAAAACGCCTCTGGATCACGGTCTGAAATTAAAACCCCCATCTGCCATGCATTCAATGAACCGCCCGGAAATTCATATCCCACTCCTTCCACCTTAACACCTTCTAGGTTAAGTAAACTTGTGGACTGGTTTTGGAATACGATGAATTCTAGAGCTCGTCCACCGGGCGGGTTATACATTATCTCGGTGATCTTCAAAGGCGCCATGTCAGACACGATAAATTCAGCATAAACAGGAATGCTCCATTCTTCCCCCTCCCGAGCACGCAGGATGATCCTAGACGACTCGGACACCTGGATACGGAATTCTCCCTGGGCAAGGAAAACAGCTTCCGGGTTGGGGGAATAGTCATCCATCCGTGGATCGCTTCCGTTCAAGGTATAATATACCTCTCCCACTGATGCATTTATCTGAAGTTTGAACCCAGGAGGGACGACCCCGCTGACCTGGCTCAAGTTCGGTGGCGGAACCGTGATATATTGTCTGTCGATCCATGCTAGGCGCTGCGAAATCCAGTCCTTAAGTTTATCAATTTCCGTGCGAAACCCCGTCTTGGAGTCGATCAACGGCCACTTTTCATAGTTTCGCCGTGCCGCCTCATCCAACTCCTTGGCCATTGAGTCGATGATTGACAACATATTATGCTCACTCATTGAATCCCGACGCAGTATCGCCCAACGTTCAATGTAGCGGCGCTTGAAATGTGGGTTGGCCATGAGCAGGCCATACCAACCATAGTGATACCTGTGGGACCACCCCACCGGGTCTCCTGGGTGCAATTCATCTCCAGCCATGCTTCGATCAAAATCCCAAATGGGCCCATACTCCATTTTTCTCCCACGGTCCTTGTAAAAGTAACTGCTGTGATGGAAAGCATCCGTGTTCTTGGTGAATTCATAAAGAATATGATGGTCAATCCATGAATCACCATCAATGTAGTTGAAGTAACCCATTTCCTCATCAAAACTAACAAGCGACTTATACATATTTCTTACGTAATTGATGATCCATTTTTGCTGTTTTGTGGTGATCTCATTCTCCTTGGGATCCACGTACATGATCTGCATAGACCCGGCAGAGAACCCCATATCTCCGGGGTCTGGGTTGTCGATTTTAAGCATATACCCTCCTGATATTTCAGGTTCAGCCGCATGTTCCAGATCCAGACGTTTCACGTTCACCCTGTTTGGTCCGCGCTTGATTTTCTCCATGAACACATAAACGCCCGCATAATCTTTGGAGGTCAATGTCCCGCCATCGGTGTTGACGAATACTTCACAAAACCGGGTGCGCATGGCATAACGACCCACTTGGTTGCTGAGCTCATAGGCAAAGGCATTACGAATAATTGCAAGGTCCAGATCGTATGGGGCATACAAAATCCAATCCGAATCCTCCGGCATACCGAGCGGGGAGATATCCTTGTCTTTATCGTATTCATCCCTCGACTCAACAGCATATGTCTTCTTCAGTCTACCACGACTGGCTGTGCTTGCTCCCCGTTGTTTGATTCCAACCCTGGTTTCCAGCTTGAACTGGTTGCCCAACCAGGTTCTATCGTCAGTTTCTGGTTCAAAAAATGTCATGTGGGCCGTTTGTATTTGATCCTGCCCTATGGGGCCTCCCTCGAAATTCTCAATCAACAGCACCGGCAGGTTGGATGAAAATTCGAGCAAGCTCCCATCCAGGTGTAGATATGTCGCACTAACCGGTTCCCCAGGTTGCACATCCTTTCGGTAACAGCGTGCGCGAACCATCACCGTGCCATTGATCTCAAGAGGCTGTTCATACAGGCTCGATCCACTACCGGGCATACTGCCATCCACTGTATACCTGATTTCATCCCGTGGATCACTTGCGTTTAACTTCAATTCAAAACCTTCCATGAAGGGACCTGAGACGTGTGAAAAAAATGGTTTTCCCGCTTCCTCCTCCCCTCTTCCAGCATTCATCTTTCCTGGAGTTGGATACTGCAAAAACACCATTTTCCCGGGATCCATCCCAGCCAACTGTCCTCCAATAAGGACCGGGTGCAGCAACATATCAATGCGATCGTCCTTAAAGTTCATACAATGCACTGCCAGCAGATTTTTGCCTTTCTTCAATCCTGAAATTTCTCCGGACAAATCAAAATCTTGAAACTGCATCCTAGTGTTCTGTTTCGTTGCCCTGGAGTTATACTTGACCGCTTCGGGCGCATTGACCCCGAGCACGCGCTTGCCGTTCAGGTAAGCCACGAACCCATCATCATAACGAATCAATAATATCAACCGTTCCAGATTCTGTTTTTGCTCAACATCAAACCAAGCCCTCATATAGATTCCCCTTGAATTACTTTTAACTCGGGTCTTTTCCCCCAGTGTACCATCCATATGATATCCTATCCCGGTTATGCCTCTTGCCCATTCCTCGGTCTCCTCGTATTCCGGTGAGGTCCAGTTGATCTTGGAATGACCACTGCTGGGAATCAGGTAACTGACCTCGGCGTTGGCAGCGATTAACGATTCGGACCCCTCCAGCATTTCCACTCCGTAGGAACGATCCTGCTTCAATGGAGGAAGAGAAGGACGAAACTCATGGACTATCGAAAGATTCGGCTGAGCCAAGGATAAATATTCTCCCCGGCGGCTCAGTTTGAAATTGGTGTGCAGTTCCTGACCGGGCTCTGCCAAGTCCCTCCCCGATGCAAAGACCATCAGGAACTGGGCGGGCTTCAGTATGACCTTTGGGAAGACCCATTTTTGCAGTTCATTAGGGTCATCCGACAGAAACCAGCCATCCAAATTCACCGGTTCCTGTTTGGGATTAAAGATCTCAATCCAGTCAGAGGAACTGAAAAACCGATCTCTCAGGGTGGCGCCATTGGATGACATCACTTCACTGATAAAGAGGTCGGCGGCGAAGATCGAAGAGGCATGGCCAAAGATCATAACACTTCCAACCAGTATGGCGCTAATAAACCTAGAAGAGTTCATTACAGTATTTCCTATTAATTTATCCCACACCCCACCAGCACCACGGCTGCGATTATTGTGAGTAGGAGGTGTTTCATTCACGGCCCCTTTTGCGGAGCCACGTCGATGCCCTCGAAAAGGTTCTTGGGGAGGAGTCGTTAGGGGATGCCACTGGATTTTGTTTTGTGTCGGGTGAACCAGCTTTCATACGATTGCCTAGCAGGCCAAGCACCTTGTCATAACTTCTCGAAGGAGAATTGATGCGTGAACTACGATCCCCCGGGCTCCGCTGAATCCAACTTTTTACCTTATAGTATTTCCATGGCAGGCCGGAACGAGGCCGGATGGTTGACTCATCGGCATTCCTCTCCATGGCAGGCCGGCCAATGTGCTCCTTTGCACTAAAGCCGAGAGATCTTTTGGTAATCCGTTTATCTGGTTCTCCTTGAGTGTCTGTTTCCCCATCAAAGCCAGCGGCATGAGTCTTTACGGTTGGTTCCACACCGGGTTTTTCCAACGGTTTTGAAAAGCCAAGAGTTGAGACAAACTCGGCCGGGGTGGTTCTTGCTTGAGTTGATCGGGGTTCGGTGAAGGTTAGCCGGGGATTTTGTTCTTTTATGTGGCCCGACAAATTGGGAACAAGATTGGATTCGGAGATAACCCGCTTCTTAGGCGCTCGCTTCGGTTCCTGTTCCGTGCCGCGCTTGGCCAAGCCGATGGTTTCGGGTGAGGATTCGGATTGATCAGGCCTGCGGTCAGGATTCGCCCCCGGCGAAACATTGGACGTGGCCGCGCGCCTGGCTGAAGCCGCTGCCTTGGGTTTGCTTAAGCGATCCTTTGCCCTTGGCTTGCGCAATTGCCCAACACTTTGTCCCGCTGCGGCTTTCGGTTGGCCAAGCACCGACACCGACTCATAAACAACCTTTTTCTTCTTTGAAGCACAGCCGATAAGTGCCTGCACCACCACCGCCACCGTAACAATCTTCAACAATTGGCTAGACATGACTTAATTGCCTGACTTGCCAGGCCTAATGGATTTCGAAGACGACGTGTCTGGGCCAAGCGGATTGAGTGCTGCGACTAGCAAATCAATAGTGTTGCACAAGGCGATCCCACCGGGATCCACTGTACGAAGCGCTAGGGAAAAGCTACCGCTCGACTTGTCAACGTTTTGCCGGACAAAATTCTTGGAGAGAAACCCCTCAAAGCCCACCGACTTGGCCAAGTCAATTTGCTCCAGGGTCTTGCAGACCGTGTGATAATCCAACCTTTGCAGGAAAATTTCCATGAACTCGCCCTGGGCGACCCGCAGGGCTCCAGCCTCCCCGGTTGCGCGGATATTTTCCAACTTGCTGGCAACACTAATCCCAAAATCCTCGTCCAAGACCGGGCTGTCATAAGTGTATTGCCCATCCACCAAGACCTCCCCATTTGTCATCCGCCCGGACAACAAGCATTTAAAATCGAGAAACGGACGAACATCTAGATACAGATTTTGCGTATCCTCCTTGTCCAGGTTAGAAAAGAAACGAGCTGCATCGAACATGAGCGCCAGGTCAAAATCCCTGCGGGCCAGCCTGGCAAAGGGGTTGTTATCATTGGACGTTTTTTGCGCAACACTGGAGAACAGTTCCCGCAGTTCCCCGTCGAGGAATTCAGGGTCGGGTTGGGTGGACCACCATGACGTAACGATCGCAAGACATTCATTATTGAAACCCACGCTGATGTGCCCGGACCTGTGGCCCACGGCGACGTATTTTGGGGACTCATTCTCGACCACCCTCCATTCGGGCGTAGCAGTCTTCAGGTTGAATTGACTTAGAATCCATTCCTTGAAGCGCGCTGAATCCTCCAGGGGAAACAACAGGGTAAACAATATGTCGCTTTCGTGCCCCTCACGGCGGGAGTTTTCGGGAAACTTGAGAAAGTAAAGGTACACCCCGTCGCCATCGACGCCACAGGCTTTTGGATCCCAGCAAACATTGCGGACAAAGGGAGCGTTTCGAACAAACTCGTCCAGAACCACCTTTGGAAGACCCACCTCACTCATGACGCGAGCCCCGGAAAATCCACAGACTGCAAACGCCTCCTGGGGAACAAGATTAAGTGCCAGATAATCGGTTTTCCGGGAGGAACTGGACTCCGCCGGGACAGATGTTACCCCCTCTAATGCCGGTCTGGACGAGTCACCGCTCCCGCCAAAAAAGGAAAATATGCCCCATAGAAGAATCACCCCCGCGAAAATGTAGAGAGGGAGATAAGCGCTTTTTTTCCATTCAGGAGCAGTTGGAACCCTTTCTTCCTTGGGTGTTTCTTCATCCGATTCAATGTCGTCATCCTCGTTTGTAGCAACCTCTTTCGCCGCAACGAGAACTGCTTCGCCCTTCAGCAAGGATACGTTGAAGGCCACTATGAGGGTGACCGCAAAGGGATCGAATACAATAACGATGATCATGATGAACCACCTTACCACGAGGCGAACCGCCTCATCGGTCGTGGCACGAATCAATTCGGCGTTGCCTGTCGCCTCGGCCTTTTCAACGGAGGGGTGAAAGGACCTGGCAACGAATTTAAACGAACCGATGTCCGTGGCACGAATATCATCATCAAGCTTGAGGATGGCTTGTTCAGCCTCCTCTTTCTTGACAAGAAGGTCAGCCTTTTTGGCATCCAAATTAGCTGTCTCCTTAGGATCGAAGATATCCCCAACTTCCGCGATCTGGGTAATCTTCTGGCTTGTATTGCGAATTCCCTCCCCCAATGCGACAATACGCTTGTCGACGGCCTCCCGGGCCGTCTGCAGGTTTTCCAGGGCAACTCTAACATTGTCCACCCTCTCATTTCCCTTACTCGGCAGTGTATTGATCTGCCGGTTTGCCTCGGCAATCTCCTCCTGCAAAGCATCATTACGCTGATCCAAGGCAGTATGCCGTAACGAGAGATCATCACGCGCCTTTTGGATGTTTGCATCCGCCCCGAAAATCTGGGCTCGGATCGCCTCCCTCTCAGGAGCTTGCTCCTTCAACAATTCCGAGGCCTTCTTCAATCCATCCTCCTTAAATAGCCCCCCGGGGCCCTTGTCGCGGTAGATCTTGACAGCCACATCAAGGGTGGAAATTCGTTCATTCAACTGCTCGATTCGGGTCTGCTCGACCGCAGCAATATTGTCACCTTCAGTCCGTAGACTCGTTTTCTGCTTATTCAGGACATCTATATCCTCGCGACGCTGAGTGATCACGCTCTGCAAACGCGCTAGTTCGGTTTCCCTAAACGCTTTTTGGCGCAGCTGTTCAACTTCGCGCTGTTTGCGTTCCTGCTGGATGATCCTGTCAGCTTCCTCGGAAAGCTGACTCTTTTCCTTTAGGGCGGTCTGTATCTCCCTTTGACGCTCAGCAATGTGGGAGTTGAGCCGCTGACGTTCATCAGTGTTTTTCTTGCGCCGAAGCGTGATATTTCTATCGGCGACGTTCTGGAAGGAGACAATTTCACGGTCATATTGCTGTTGCTGAGCACGCAGGCTGGCAATTTTCCTTTCATATCCGGCCACCTGGCTCACGGTTTCCTCAAAGGCTTGGGAGAGGTAACCGTAGATTCCCGCTGAGGTGATGCAAATGAGAACCCCTACCGCAACCATTAAATAGGTACGGAGCACTTTGTTGCAGACATTCCAATGCCGATAAAGAAAGGAGGCGGCCATCAGTTTGCCGAATTCAAGACTGGAGGCCATTATGATGATCGGTATGGTAAAGGCGCTTACCGCCCCGAAAGTCAGCGCAATCCCACGAACGCTAAAATAGGCGGCGCATCCGGCTATAAACAGTGCCGATACCCCGATCAGATAGGTAAAAACCTTCATAATCTTCTGAAACGCTGAAACTAGGTATAATTAAAGAACTATAAAAGTTATTTATCTATTATATAAATTATCTTTTATTTATAACCAATTTCAATTCTTCACCCGTCTTGCCGCCGTGTTTGCGGAGAAGAGCGGCTGTTTCGGTCGTCATGGCTCGGTTTAGCGGTGCCGCCTCGCTGGCCCGATCTAGCGGTGTTTTGCCACCCTCATCCTTCGCATTCACATCTACGCCAGCCGCCAAGTGTTGTTTTACGGCTTCGGTGTTTCCATCAGCGGCGGCATCCCAAATTGAGATGTCTGGTGCTTTGGCCGTCGTCGGTTCTGGTTGTCCTTCTGGTTTCGCAGCATCAGCAACAGGTTCAACTGGTTTTGCTTCTGGCGAAGGAACTGGCTGCTGCGCCTCACCACACCCCACAACCAGCACGGCTGCGATTGTTGTGATTATTATGTGTTTCATTTGCCAGCGGCGTTCAAGTGGTGGAGTGGGTTGGTTTAGTTACCGGCGACTTCGGATCGATGAATACTGAACCGCTACCTCTTTCAAAGCAACTCGGCGATCGGCTCTCCGAAGGGGAGAATCGTCATGGGACGACCGCTGTGGTCCAGGAAGGTGGCTTCCGTATCGATACCTAGGTGACGGTAGACGGTTGCCCACAGGTCATTCGGAGTCAGCGGACGCGTGTGAGGATGTTCTCCTTTTGCATTGGTCGAACCAACCACTTGTCCGTGTTGCATTCCGCCGCCGCTGACCAAGATCGACATAGCTTGCGGCCAGTGTTCGCGTCCGTACCGCGTGCCATCAGCCCGTTTGGAAACGCTCACTCTCGGCGAGCGTCCGAACTCACCGGTCACTACGAGCAGCACCTTCTTGGTCAGGGACCTCGCATGTAGGTCTTCGATTAGCGCTGTCACGGCTCGGTCATAAATCGGAAGGCGGTGACGAGCGTCCGTCCAGAGATCGCAATTTACGGCATGCGAATCCCAGTTGTAGAAACCGTTCTTTGGATACTTTACACCCGACTGGTATGGATTTTCCATTACCATAGTTACGAAACTGCAGCCCGCCTCAACCAGACGACGGGCCAGAAGCGCCCGCTGTCCCCACGCATGCTTGCCGTAACGCTCCCGGATCCGGGTTGGCT
>Ga0310123_10004302_pt1 | contig 10809 bp, 10 predicted proteins | sample CB6_AW_1057_MG_FD_203505 | JGI IMG/M metagenome (GOLD analysis project Ga0310123, IMG submission 203505) | Marine microbial communities from Western Arctic Ocean, Canada - CB6_AW_1057 | ecosystem: Environmental > Aquatic > Marine > Oceanic | place: Canada: Western Arctic Ocean | collected...
GAAGTGGCGTGTGGTCACCCCATCTCGCCAACAGTCGGATTACGGCCCTCGAGAGTGGCAGTATGAGGATTGGAAGCGCAGTGGATTCATGGACAGCGGTCTCAATTGCACGCTGAATGACGGTGACAATGGGACTCTCATCGTGTCTCAGGTGCCGGTGCCAGATGACACGGCTGGCAAATTACACTACAAGGCGACCATTGGGACATTGTCTGGTACCTTCCCATTCCAATACCCAGCGCAGGGTGTTTACCATGAGAAAGGGGTGCCTTGGCGAGCACCTTTTGGCAACACGATGTGTGCACTATTCCTGTTCCTAATGGTTGCTGGAGCCGTATGGGGTAGCCTTGGTGCTGCGATAGTGAAAATGAATTCCTCAGAAGATTCAGAAGATTCTCCTCCTGCGGAGGAGGAAGTCGCTTGATGGGTGGTGAAGTGAATGGGTGGCAGTGACCAGTTCAGCAGCCGATGGGGTTTGATTTTCGCAACCATCGGCGCCGCCATCGGCACCGGTAACATCTGGCGTTTTCCACGCATGGTAGGTGCTAACGGCGGCGGAACTTTCCTGATTCCATGGCTGATTTTCCTATTCGCTTGGTCAATTCCGTTGGTCATCGCTGAGTTTGCTCTGGGCAAGCGCTCGCGAACCGGAACCATCGGCACATTCCGCATCTTCGCTGGCAAGCGATACGCTTGGATGGGAATGTGGACAGCATGGATTTCAACGGCGATTGGATTCTACTACGCTGTGGTCGCCGGCTGGTGCATGAATTACTTCCGGCTCGGATTCACCAACGGCCTATCAGGGGGAATCGACACCGTCGAAGTTTGGAACTCGTTCCTACACACCACTTGGCTGGTTATAGTGTTCCAATTCCTAGTCATTCTCATCACGCTAGGTGCAATCTGGGGTGGTGCGAGGATGATTGAGAAGGCGAACACCTACATGATGATCAGTCTGTTTGCGCTGCTATTCCTCGCACTATTCCTCGCGTTGTGGATGGACTTCTCCGATGGAACGCTTGATGGTGCCCTGTTCATGTTCAGTGTTGATTTTGAGATACTCGCCCAACCAGAAACTTGGATTAACGGCTTATCCCAATCTGCATGGTCTTGTTCTGCCGGAATGGGCATGGCCATCACCTATGCTGTTTACATGCGAAAGGACGAGGATATCACCCTCAATGCCTTCACTATGGGTCTGGCAAACAACAGTATCTCCATCATCGCAGGTCTAGCCGTTCTCTCAGCAATCTTCGCGGTTCAGGACGACCCTCTTGCCACGGTAACCGGTGGCTCAAGTGCCATCACCTTCCTAGCCTTGCCAGAGGTTTTCGCTCAAGCACCGGGAGGGCCTTGGGTCGCTTGGTTGATGATGTGGACATTCTTCCTCGCTCTCACTTTCGCTGCTCTCACCTCAATGATCAGCACGGTTGAACTGTGCGTACGCAACTTCGTTGACCATGGATTCAGCCGGAACGCATCAGTTTTCATCGTCGGAGGCGCAATCTGGGCCTTTGGTTTACCGAGCACATTCGTGTGGATTCACATGGATAGCGAAGGCGTTGCATTCCCTGAGTTCCTTGAGGTGCAAGACCACATCTGGGGATATGGACTGATGTTCAGCGGCTTGTTCATTGCATATACCATCTGGAAATACGGTTGGAAGGTGTGGAGAGAACGTGTGGAAAGTGGAGAGGCTCACGATGACATTCAGGGCTATCTTGAGCACGGAGTGTCCGCGTTCCGTGACGAATTCATCAATACTGGTGACAATGATTTGTGGATTGGTCGTTGGTGGGATGTAGTCATGTACATTCTCTTCCCGGTATTATTTACCGTTCTAATCGGCTCATACTTCGCTGACCTCATTCTCTCTTTCGACCCGTGGTACGCTGCTTTTGCTCCGTTCGACCCGCATGGTGCGGGCATCATATTCCTGTTCTGGGGAGTAGTCGGTAGCACGTTCTACTTCGGCAATCGCTTGTTGGTTTCTCGCCCGGTCTTCCGCAATGTGCCAGAAGGTGCTGATGTGGACATTTCGATGCTACCCGGAGGCGAAGACCCGCTTGTCGGCGTCGCCGGAGATGTCATCGAAGGATGGGAGCACCTGTATGAACCGGACGAAGATGTCTTGGACGCGGAACTCACGTGAGGCTGCGTGGGCGATGCGGAAGCAGCAAGCGCTGGCGAGTCGGGTGACGGTGATGCGCCGGTTTGGTGCATGCATTGGGCGGAGGCAGGAGCCTTCGATGCCAATGCGATTGACCTCGGTGTGAACATCGCTGACCTGATGGAAGCAGCCGGTCAGGCTGTCTCCGGTCGAGCGATGGGAATGTTGCGCGAGATGGAGCGGCCCGCTGGTCCGGTATGGATACTGTGCGGAGGCGGAAATAACGGCGGAGACGGTTTTGCTGCAGCTCTCGGACTCGCAGAAGATGGAGTCGATGTGCGGCTGCTGGTTAGTGATTTCATTCAGAATAGCGATGAGGCACAATTGTATCGTGACCAATGCATTGACTCATCGCTGCCAATATCGATTTGGCCTGATGTTTCGGTGATGAAGGGTACTGGTACGCCGGCGTTGGTCATCGATTGTCTACTCGGCGCCGGCATGCGTGGCCCGGTCAAACGGCTGCGCGGCGATATCGGAGCCATTCGCTATTGGCTGGCCGAAAGCCGCGGTAAGCAGTCGCCTGTTTTGGCCTGTGACATTCCGACTGCTCTGGGCTCAACGGACGTCATAGTGGCTGCCGAGACAGTCACCTTCGATGCTGAGAAGTGGCACATGCGCGATTCCGATGGTAAATTTGTTCCAGAAGTCGGCTCAGTTCGTATCGCTCCGCTGCCGTGGCCAGCATCGGTTTCCGACTGCGGCCGAGGAGATATTCTGCGCTACCCACCACTCGATGAGAATGCTCGCAAGGGTGACCGCGGTCGTCTGCTCGTCATCGGCGGTGGGCCATACCATGGTGCGCCATTGCTTTCGGGTTCCGCAGCCGAGCGCAGCGGTTGCGACCTAGTTCACGTCGCGATGCCACGCCAAGCCTCAGAGCGTGTTGAGTGGCCGCTCTCACTGATTCCCGAGAAGATGCCTGATGCTGCGATCCTCACCGAACAATCCCACGAACCGCTCATGGATAGGGTGCTGGCAGGCCGAGGCTGTCAAGCGGTGCTGATTGGCCCGGGACTCGGCCGCGAATCTGAGACAATGGATGCGGTTCGCCGTCTGCTTGTAGCACTCGCAGAGGCCAAAGTGCCGGTAGTCATCGACGCCGATGCGATTAGAGCACTTCCATCCAGACAATGGCCCAGTGGCATCATTGGAGTTGCCACCCCTCATGAGAAGGAGATGGAGAATTGGATTGGCGGAGAGGACCCCACTGTAATCTTCGCTATGCGCGCTGAGAGGGAAGGAATCGAACACGACCGCGAAGATGAGTCGATTTGCATTGTGCGAACCGGCGCAATCGATACGCTATGGGCTCCAGGTGGGCGTTCATGTCAAGCGCGCGGAGGATACGCACGAATGTCGGTAGGAGGGACCGGCGACCTATTGTCGGGGCTGATTGCCGGTTTGATGGCACAGGGAATGAGTCCGTGGGCGGCCTCCCGCCTTGGCTGTGCTGTGATGAGGGAGGCCGGCAAGCGAGCAGGTGCTGAGTTTGGTCCCGGCCTTGCTGCTGTAGATGTGCCTCCTTTCATTGCTCGAACATTGGCTGATTGGGTAAGTTGAGACTATACCGGCAACGGTGAGGATTGAAGGCAAGAATCTCGTGGGCGGCCCATGCCGTCAGTACGTGAGTGGGTCGTCATCAGCGGAGTCATCGCTTTAGTGATGATTCCCATCTGTTGGTATTTCTGGAAGAAGTTCGACCTTCCATCTCGCCTCGCTCGGCGGGAAATGTCTCGAAGAAGGCACGAAAGGGATGTCCGCGAGGCATTTCAGCTGGAGGAAGCCAAACTGCTCGAAATACAGCGTCTTGAGGCTCAGATGGAACTCGCCCGCAAGAAAACACAGGCACCGGCCCCTGTTGAGAAAGGTGAGTTGTATTCCGCATTTGGCAGCCTATCTGGCGAGGAGCAAGACCCCTCCACCATTCAAGCGGCGGGACCTGCAACCGATTCCACTGGTACGGAAGTGATGGATGGCAGTGCAGATATCAGGAGAGATGACAGCATCGAGTTTGATGCGTCTGAGATTACTGTCCTAGTCGATTCTCTCGATGATTCCGCCATCTCAGATGGCGGAGAGGCGCAGTCAGACGCTCCCAAAATGATGCGATTTCAGAGTGCTCCCAAAGATGAGAGCGATAAGCAGGCGGCCGACTCAGTAGATTGGTCAGACCCCTCAGATGAGCCAGATGATTGGAAAGAAGTGAATTGGTGATGCTGTGGCTGAAGACAAGGAGCGTCGTCTTACCCGCAAGAATGCGAAAAATATGGCCGTCAGAACCGGTTCTGGCGCTAAGAGAATGGCCAGTTCATCTGGACGCAGGATGAAGCAGCGGGTTATCAATTTGAACGAGCGAATGGTAGCAATAGAGTGGACTCCAAAGAAGATGATTCATGAATTCATGAAGTTCAATATCACTGGCACTTTCAACACTGCCTTTGCGTTCCTGCTCTACGAGATATTCTACTGGCTCAATCTATGGGATTCTCATCGAGCAGTCGCTGCTTGGGTGGTTTCGGCATTTATCGGACAAGTAGAGGCGCACTTCATGCATTATCGCTATACTTTCAAGTCGGGAGTAGTATATCTTACCAGTTTGAAATGGGCGGTCATCTGCTACAGCAGTCTGCTGGTGGTCTCGACGATTTCAGAGTATATTCTGGTCGAACAGATGTTCATCCACCATCGCTTCGCTTGGGCCATCAACACCTGCATGTTCGGTTTCATCAACTTCGCTCTGATTCGTTGGCTTTCATTCCCTCCAGAGCAGGATTTGGAGCATTTGCGACGAATCGAAGAAGAATGACGCTTGAATCGATGTGAAGTCGGTCCGCAGCATCTGTTAGTTTGAAGAAGCCTGCTCGCTCGGGTTCTCTCCATGGTACAACGCCCGCGAGGTACCCGGGACTTCGGTCCAGACGAGATGGGTCGACGCGTGGCGTTCGAGAGATTGTGTGACGAAGTTGGCACTAAATTCGGATTCACTCGAGTGTCAACGCCAACGTTTGAGAGGCTTGAGTTGTTCACTGCCAAGTCCGGTCAGGGCATCATCGACCAGTTGTATGCCTTCAAGGACCGCAGCGAGCGAGACCTCACTCTACGTCCTGAACTGACAGCTCCTGTGATGAGGATGGTCGCTGAGAAAGGCGGACAGATTTCCAAGCCGGCTCGCTGGTCCTACTTCGGCCCTTGCTTCCGCTATGAAGAATCCAAGGCAGGCAGATATCGTGAATTTTGGCAATATGGCTGTGAGATCATTGGAGCGAGCGGAACTCTTGTCGAGGCCGAAGTCATCGCATTCGCCTGTTCGCTGCTCGATGCTTGCGGCCTCACTGGGTGGGTCTTGCGAATCGGACATGTGGGAATCTTACGAGATGCCCTTGCTGCCCTCGGTTTGTCTGAAGATGTGACCAGCGATGTGATGCGGATTCTCGACAAGGGCGACATTGCTGCGCTTGCTGGCAAGGGAGTGCCTGACGAAGCCTGTGAGAAATTGGCAGCATTGGCGGCACTCGACGGTGGGGTTGAGACGATACCCGCCGCTCGCGACATCCTTGCATCGATGGGTGCACAAACCGATTCACTTGCTCAGTTGGAGTCGATGCTTTCCTCGCTGGCAGCGATGACTCCGGGAATTGATGGAGCAGCCTCACCACAGATTGACCTGACCGTAGCACGCGGCCTCGACTACTACACCGGCGTGGTCTTTGAGGTCGAAGTGGATGAACTGGGAGGTGAGGGACAGGTGCTTGGCGGCGGCTCCTACAATTTGCTACACCTATTTGGGTTGGAAGACTTAGACCCATGCTGCGGTTTTGGTCTTGGATTTGACAGAGTGCTGTCCGCACTTGAGATTCAGGCAGAGCGTGAGAATCGCGATGAGGTGGTTCCCGGCGAGTCTGCTGGCGGCAGCCTTGCGGTTATTCCGTTCAACATTGATACCGATGCTGTATTGCCTCTTGTCGCCGCGCTGCGCGCGGCGGGCGTAGCGGTCGTTGTCGAATTGCGAACCCGCAATCTAGGCCGCTCAATGAGTTGGGCTAACAATGCTGGAGCGGCTTTCGCCCTGGTCATTGGACCTCGTGACATCGAGTCTGGCCAAACCATGGTGAAGCGGCTTTCAGATGGGGAACAGGCTGAGTGCGCTCTCGATGCAGAAGCGATTGCAGGTGCAGTTGCAAGCCTACGCTAATCACTCGTCTTCGGTTTTCTTGGACGGTCGAATCAGCGCTGCAGCAGCAAGACCACCAACTCCGATGAGTGCTGTGAAGCCGGGAGTATCTTCGCTATCATCGCCCTTGCCTTCATCGATAATCTCATCTGCAGCGGTATCGTTGAGAATCGGGAACATCACCGTCGCGTTGTAGGAAGAATCAGTGTGCTGCTCATCGTTGTAGTATAGCCTGAACTGGGCATCGCTGCTCAAGAACCACAGAACGCCTGAAATCGGCTTGAGTACCATGGTGAACTTGATTGCCGGTTCATCCTGACTCTTGTTCCACTCGACCAAATCCGGGTAGACCGGCAACTGCCAGTGGACGTCATTCTCACCACTTTCCAGATTTGGGAACTCTTGGGTGTAGGCATCGACGCCGCCTCGCATCAAAGTGACATTCAGGTTCTCACAATCACCTGCACATTCACCTTGTCCGTTGCGCCATTCCCCACCGATTTCAATCTTGAATCGCATATGGATATCCTCACCCTCTGCAAGCAGTATCTTGTTCTTGACGAAGGTCTCCATTCTGCAGGTCACCTCAATGTTGAGGGTGCCGCTGCCAGATGTTTCCTCACCATATCCGTCGTTGGCGTTATCCTCATCGGAGGCGTTGAAATGGCTCCAACAAGGCTGCATGGTATCCCTGCCATACAGGAACATCGTGTTGTTCACATGGTCGGGCTGGCCATCGCTGGAACCACCTTGCATCACACCCAACTCAGCATTAGCAATCGGTTGGGCTGCGCTTGGGGTTGCCAACAGCATCGCCACCAACAAGGCGACAACACTCATTCCCCAGCCACGACTCTCCATAGAGAGACGTGTACTAACGATATGTATGAGGCTTTGGGGGTCGCAGGTCGCGGTAGTTAATCAGCAGGTAAACTGGCTTAGTCGAAGCGTTGCACACCGAATCGGCCACCGCGTTGTTCTCTGGCGAGGTTGAGTGCTTGGCCAAGAATATCTGGCTCCATTTCCCCGTCTATTATTCGGTCGCCAGCAACTCCCGTGATGATTGCCATCACCTTGATTGTGTCACCGAATCCTGGGTCTTGCCTTGCCCCGAAAATGACGTTCGCATCTGGTGACAGTCGCTCCGTCATCAGTTCGACGACTTGACTTGCCTGTTCAAGAGTCATGTAGGGCCCACCGGTAACGTGGATGAGAGCACCGGTCGCTCCGTCGATATCTATGTCGAGAAGTGGATGGTTGAGAGACTCGTGTACGACTTCTTCTGGTCCGCGGTCACTCTCGCCGTACAGCATCATGGTGATGCCGCCTCCACTCATGATGGTGCGAACATCAGCGAAGTCGAGATTGATGAGGCTGGGTAGGGTGATGGTTTCGACAATTCCCTTGACAATTTCCGCGATGAGTTGGTCCATGATGCTGAATGCTTCGTCAAGAGGCAAGTTCGGCACATAATGCAGCAATCTATTGTTATCGAGAACGAGTACAGCATCGACTGCTTGGCGCAGCAATTCCAATCCTTCCAGAGCGCGTCGCATACGTTGGCGTCTCTCAACATGGAATGGGGTAGTGACTACAGCGACGACCAATGCCCCTCCTCGCTTGGCTTCCTCAGCGACTACCGGTGCGATACCAGTGCCGGTTCCACCGCCAAGTCCAGCGGTGATGAATACCAAATCAGCACCGCTGACAATCTTCGAAATGACATCTCGACCTGCCTCCGCACAACGTCGTCCGGTCGAAGGGTCGCCACCTGCACCAAGTCCTCTGGTGATATGACGGCCTACCAGCAGCTTCTGCATCGCTCGAGTGTGGTCAAGATGCTGCTTGTCGGTATTGATTGCAACGGTGATTGCACCCTCCACACCAAGGTGGGTGATTCGATTCATCGTGTTGTTACCAGAACCACCGCATCCGCAAATCAGAATTCTCGGGTTTGGTACCCCGAAATTGCCCATTTCATCGTTGAGGAGTGCGGTGGGCTGTTTCTCATCCATGTCGCGCTTCAACTCGGCAACAAGGTCACTATATGCCCCTCCGGGCGCGGTGTCTGTGTTCTGCCCTCCATCCATGGTCATACCTGCAAGGTCCAAGTCGTTGTTCAGCCTCTATTAACCGTTGTTGGAGGGGGTTGCATCGCAAGACCGATTTTGGCCCCCTTCAAACACGCCCGAATCCTCATCGTGGAGCCAGATTGTCGTGGTCTCCGAGAAATCAACAAATACAGCGGGACGGTGGGCGGTTCACTCCCGAGCGTAGCATAGCCTGGCTAATGCACCTGACTGTAGACTGTGAAAACACGGTTGTGGAAGGCAGCCATCAGGGGATCGCTGGTTCAAATCCGGCCGCTCGGACCTTTTTACTTTCAGCGCGCGAACGCAGTGCTGCGAGGCGAGTTTTCAAATCTGGAATTTCTGGTGGCTCATGTAAACAGGTGCGACAACTATCGATGAGATAGCCGTTTGAGAGTGCCCGTCTGCCGATGATTAGTCGATGTCTCATTCGGCTTCTGTCGGCGAGAGTCAACTCGACGGACATTTTGCGGCCTCCAAGCCACAAACGGGTCTGGATTGTCGGCCGCAACGTGACGTGACCTCCCGAATCTTTGACTCGCCTCCATCCAGTTAGTGGAGCAAGGATTGGAGTAGCACCAACATCGAGGCGGAATCTAACCCACAATCCTTCGCAGGTTTCCAGCGGTTCCACGTCAAGCGCGTGCAGGGAACAGGTATTGGCTCCTGAGTCCAACTTTGCGTACAGACGGTGGATACCAAGGTCCGGTACTGCCACCCATTCGCGCCAGCCAACTACCGTCTGCATGTCCATTCACCACCTTGTAAGCCGGCCTGCGCGGTCGCGCGCCCTTTCTGAACGTATCGCATCCAACTGTACATTAATATCAGCAGTTGGGAGAAGGTTGAATTCACATTAACAGGTGTGAGAATTATTCCCACTCCTCCTACGGAGGACTTTGACTCACATCGTCACGGTCATATATGCGGAGCAGGTCGGCGGCTTGCTCCGAAGGTGGATTTCATGGTTCGTTCAGTGAATAAGGCAGTCGCGAATATTTGGAAGCGCCCCAAGGATGCCCTCCCCTACGACTATCGCCGTGACCGCATGGCAAAGTGGCGCAGGGAGTCGGTCGTGCACCGCATCGACAAGCCCACTCGCATCGACGCGGCTCGCCGTGTTGGCTACAAGGCCAAGCAAGGAGTTGTGGTCGTGCGCACGCGTGTCCGTCGAGGTGGATTGCGCAAGGGCAAGATCCACATGAAGCGAAAGCCGTCAAAGGCTGGTATCCTCAAAATCACCATGGCGAAGTCCATTCAGCGCATCGCTGAGGAGCGTTCCGCCAAGAAGTACCCGAACCTTGAGGTTCTCAACTCCTACTGGGTTGGTGAGGACGGCCGACACAAATTCTACGAGGTTATCATGATCGACCCAAGTCACCCCGCAATCAAGGCTGACAAGCAGTTGGGCTGGATTACTGGCAGCCGGCACACCGGCCGAGCCGCACGCGGCAAGACCAGCGCTGGCAAGCGTGGCCGTGGTCTGCGAAGAAAGGGTAAGGGCGCAGAGAAGATTCGCCCGAGTTTGAAGGCTAACCTGAACCGCGGCAAGTAAGCCGCCTTCATCTACGCCCTCGCACCTCTGGTGTCTGCGAAGTTTGATGAGTTACGCCATTCTTGCCCTAGCCAATGGGAGAGGCTGAGGTCAGTTCGCTGCGAGGAATGGCGGTCATCTTGCCTGACGGCAGATTTCTTGGTAATGTCCACGATACGGTTGTAGACACAGAAACGTGGTGTTGTTCGCATTTATTTGTCGCAGACCCGCCAGAGGAAATGGTCGAGGAACGCATTCATCTTGCTATTCCGTGGCGTTGGGTAAAGGGGGTCAGCGATGTCATTCTTTTGCGTTGGTTTCCGCCCACACCGATTCCTCGTCACCCTCTGAACCCTTGATATGGGACGATGTTCCCCGATAGTTTGGGTGGTGGCTGCTCACGCGGGCTCCTTCCAATTGACGCGAGAGGTGAACCAGTGCTTGAACTCCATGTGCTCGGCACATCTTCGGCACGTTTCGCTCACGGCCGCGCGGTCTCTGGCTCAGTGTTGTCCACTCCAGGCGGCCTCGCTCTAATCGACTGCGGCGAGGGCATGCAGCAGCGCGTCATCGATCACAACCGTGCTCTGAAGGCTGCGGGCCTTTCGACCCGAACTCGTATCTCTCGCGTACGCGCGATACTACTCACGCATGGCCATCTCGACCATTGTTGGGGTGTGCTTCCATTATTGCAAACTCTAGCGTTGGATTGCAGAAAAGACCCGCTTACCATCATCGGGCCGACCAGTAAAGCAGCACTGAAGTGGGCAGCAGAACATCCCGGTGAATCGCCACCAGAGGGTAGTGGGGTGTATTCCACTGACCTAGCAATTCAGTG
>Ga0310123_10004303_pt1 | contig 10809 bp, 13 predicted proteins | sample CB6_AW_1057_MG_FD_203505 | JGI IMG/M metagenome (GOLD analysis project Ga0310123, IMG submission 203505) | Marine microbial communities from Western Arctic Ocean, Canada - CB6_AW_1057 | ecosystem: Environmental > Aquatic > Marine > Oceanic | place: Canada: Western Arctic Ocean | collected...
CCTGAGGCCATAGTAATTGCAAAAAATATTCATAAACACTCTAATTTGAAATTTGATGCATTAAACGTTCGTCAAATAAAAGAAAAATTTGATGTTATTGTATCCATTGGAACACTAGAACATATGAATGAACCATATAAGATACTTAAAAAATTTAAGTCACAACTTAATCCACATGGAAAAATTATTGTCACAACCCCCAACTGGACAAATCCTCGCGGGTATGTTCTAATGACTCTTTTACATCTATTTAATGCGCCAATCACACTTGCTGATTTGCATTATTTTACTCCTACAAGTCATTTAAAAATGGCAAAAAAATTAGGTATGAAATTGAAATGGAGAACTATTGAAAAAGATTGGGCTCACGGTGCTTTGCTTATTGATGATTTTAAAAGACGAATACCTAATGTTCTTAGGGATGCAAAATTACCAAAAAATGCTAAACGAATAAAATCTTTGATTAAATGGATTGAAGAGAATGTTGTCACATTAAACAATTCTCAACCTCATAGCGGTGCAACCGGATTATATGTTTATTCACGCTAACAATTTTCCGGAATTGTAATTAATTCCAAGAAAATTTTTGAAAAAGCTAAAAAAAATAAAGTGATAATCACTGGTGTTGATGTAGTACTTACGTATGATAGTACGAGTTAATAATTAATAGACTATTTTTTTTGTTGGCTGTATTTTCATAGTCCAAATTGTTTTCGGTGCGTGACCTTTGAGTAACTTTTTGTATTTTTCATCAGGAGCCTTAGTTTTAATTTCATTACAAATCTCCTCCAATGCCTTTAAAGTTAATTCAATATCTTCTGATGTATGTGAATATGAGATAAAAGAAACACCTGGAGAGAAGAAAATACCATTTTTTTATAAGATTATCAATATTTGGTTTTTTACTAGTATCAATATCAAAGAATTTATCAGATCTAAATGAATCAATTATCAGCAATATTACGTTAGGATTCATAGAATTAAGCAAGTTTTTGTCTTAATTTTTTTTGTACAGGTAATTCGGAAGGCCATACTCTTTTTTTACCATCACCTAATATTTTATCAATTAATCGTATATCTCTAACAAGTCTTTGTAATCCACTTGCTTCCAAGGATGCAGCCTGATCTGAACCATACATTGTTCTACCTAGCGTTATATGCCTCTCAATAGAAGTTGCGCCAAGTATAACAGCAGGAATACAAATGTTGTAGGAACCAATTTCGTGTCCACTATACCCTACATTACATTTGTATTTTTTTGCTAGAACAGGAATTAGGCGTAAATTTGCTTCATCATCACGCATAGGATAAGTACCATGAGAATGCATTAATTCAAATGGACATTTATGCTTACGAAAAATTTTTACGGCATCGGAGATATTTTTTAATGTACTCATTCCTGTTGAAATAAAAGTATATTTTTTTTCTTTTGCAACAGTTTCTAGTAGTTTTGTATGAATAAGCATAGCAGATGCTATTTTATTATATTTTGTTTTAAATTTTCTCATCTCTATCTGACTTTCTACATCCCAACAGGAAACATACCATGGAATTCCCTTCTTTTTACAATATTTATCAATAACAGAAAATTGTTTTATAGAAAATTCTAGACCAAGTTTTTGATCACGAGTAGTTTTCCCCCAAGGACTTTCACGAGAAAAATCTAGAACATCAGAAGAATAAACTTTTTCTACATTACGTTTTTGAAATTTTACAGCATCACATCCAGCATCTGATGCAATATCAATAAGTTTTTTTGCGATATTCATATCACCGTTATGATTAATTCCTATCTCCGCAACTATGAAAACCATTGTTTCAAATTTTAATTTTAATATAATAAACTTATTTCATAATTAATACTATGGTTTCAGGTTTTATTCAATTGGTAAACCCATTTGCTGACCATCCTCCGTCTACATAAATATCCTGACCGGTTACATATGAAAAAGCGTCTGAAACTAGTCATAATGGAATAGTTGCATGGGAAGATAATTCCAGAATGGAACCTATATTGATTCAAGGAAATGAAGTTGGATCAGTTAATGGAGATATATTAACAAAATCAGTAAACTTGGTTTATTTGTTAGATTATTCATCAATATACTTAGCTCTTCTAAAAAAATAGAGTCCTTATTAGTTAAATCTATTGAATATATTAAAGAAAAATTATAGAATAAAATTATTACAAAAAATTAACTACGAACTTGCCCACCATCAACAACAAAAATCCCACCTGTAATAAAAGAAGATTTTGGAGAAGATAAAAAAGTTACCGTGTTTGCTACATCACTTGGAGTACCTAGGCGTTGAAGTGAAACGTTTTCTTTAAGCATTTTCTTAACTTTGTAAGGGTTTTCATTGAATTTTTTTTCCCAAACTGATCCCTGGAAAAGAATATTTCCTGGTGCAACAGCATTAATTCTGATATTATTTTTTGAAAGATGTTTTGAAACACTTTTAACAAAAGCATTCAATGCTGCTTTAGCAGTTGAATATGTAACAGGAGCACCTGTAACTTCTATTCCAGATATAGAGGAAATACAAACAATACAACCATTGGTTTTTTCCAAATATTTTTTGGATGCTTCTATCATATTTGTGGCTGAAAATAGATTGATATCTAACATTCTTTTCCATTCAGAATATGTTTCCGAACCAGGAGGTACTGAACTTCCATTTCCAACATTACAAATTAAAATATCAAATTTTTTCCATTTTTTAATTACATGAGAAACAAGTTTCTCACATGATTTTGGATTTGTGACATCTGCAACACAATAACTTGACCTTTCAAACTCTTTAACAGAATCAATTAATGTTTTTTTATTTCTTCCATTGAGGACAATATTACAACCCTCAGCATGTAATGTTTTAGCAATGACTTTTCCAATACCTTTACTTGAACCAGTGATTAAAGCAGTTTTTCCATCTAATGATAAATCCATTCTTTTATACACCATTTACCAAACTGTCCAGCCACCATCAATTATCAAAACAGAGCCTGTCATGTATGATGATTTTTTACTAATTAGTAATTCTATTACGCCGTTAATCTCATTTTTCTTCATCATTCTATTCATTGGTGTGAGTTTAGAATATTTTTGTATAAAATTTTTATCTTGTTTATATTCTATTCCACCAGGTGCAATACAATTTACTCTGATATTTGGAGCCAAGTGAGTTGCTAAAAATTTGGTCAAATTTATTACTCCTGCCTTAGAAATTGAATAGGCTATATGCTTGTGTGCACCATTATATAGATCTGGTCTTGCTGAAACAATTCCTGTTGTTGCAGAAAAATTGATGATCGATCCATGTTTATTATTTCTTGCAAACTCTCTGCAAACTGAGAATAACGATGTCAAATTAGTATCAAGGAAATCAGAAAATGATTGTAATGATATATTGAAAATAGTATTCTTTTTTCTTTTGTTATCTACATGATCATTTAACGCAAAACAGTTTATCAGACAATCGCCATTGTTTTTCTTAAACCACTGTTTTACAAAATTTTCATCAGTAAGATCATGTCCTAATTTTAAATCTAATTTTAAAATTTTATTACTTTTAGCCAAATTTTTTGATATCTCTTTGCCAAGTAGGCCTTCTGATCCTGTGATAATTACCTTCAATTCTTTACTCCAAACTAATCAATTCCTTTATGGTTTTCAAGGTATCTATTAACAAATTTTAGATATTTTGAACAAGTTAAGCCTGGTGAAATAGATTCTTTGAAATCTTCTCTTGCGCCTTGTATAATCAAATCATTTCTGTACCTGATATTTTTTAATTTATCAAAGAATTTCTTAAAATTAGTGTTCCCTGTCCCTAAAGGAACACTATTACCATTTTTAACACGATCTTTTACATGAACATTAACAATCCAATTTTTAAGAATATCTAATTCTGAACATATATCAAATCCATTGGCGGTACTATTTCCAACATCATAATTTGCTTTGACGTTTGGGTGGTTAATTTTTTTTAGAAGGTCGGTAAATAATTCTGGTTGTAGATCAGTTTCTAATGCAACTATTATACCATGATCCTGTGCAACAGAAATTGCTGGGTTCAGATTTTTTATTAATTCTTGAAAATCTGTTTTTTGCCTTAATGAAGAGGAATCTACAAAAGGTAATTCTATAATTGTAATTTCTGCCCTATAACATTTTTTTATTAATTCTATTAACATTGCAATATTATTCTTAATCTTGGTTTCTGATTCATTAAATAACAAATTAGTCATAAAATAATCTGCACATAACGAATTAACTTTCATTTGAAATTTTTTTGATAAATCTATAATTTCTTTTATTCCCTCCTCATTCATTATTGGATTAGGAGTAAAATCATCAAAAACCCATTCGATTATCTGAAATCCTATTTTTTGTGCCATTTCAAATTCATCTCTCCAAGTTTGATGAGGAAATGCTTGAATTCTATTTTTAATTGGCTTTGATAACCTGCCTTGCATTATTCCCACTCTATTTTTCATCTAGTAAATCAATCTTAATGTTGAAATATTATAATATTTGGAAGTAGTTATACTTTGAATTCTTTATTAAAATCAAAAATAAAAAAAATAAAATTAGTAATTACTGATGTAGATGGTGTATTAACTGATGGAGGGATGTATTATACTAAAGAAGGTGACATTATGAAACGTTTTCATGCACGAGATGGAATGGGGGTTGCATTGTTAAAAAATATAGGAATTCCTACAATCATAGTTACAAAAGAGCAAACAGAGATGGTAAAAAGATGGAGTAAAAGAATGAAAATTAAAGAATTACTAGATGGTGTAAAAGATAAAGAATTAATATTTAACAAGATTTGTAAAAAGAATAATGTAATTCCTAATGAAATTGCTTACATTGGAGATGATGTTAATGATTTTGAAATTCTAAAAAAAGTTGGTTTATCTGCAACTCCAAAAGATGGAATTAATTCAATTAAGAAAATTTGTCATCACATATGTTCAAAAGATGGTGGATATGGAGCATTCAGAGAACTTGCAGATTTAATATTAGAGGTAAAAAATGAAGAAGAAAAATAATAATATTGATAATATTTTTGAATCTAGTTCAAACGTAATGCTTGATTCAAAAAAACTTTCAAGACCAATTGAAAATAGTGTCACTTTAATTACTAAGTCTATTAAAAATGGGAATAAAATAATACTTTTTGGAAATGGTGGTAGTGCTACAGATGCACAACATATGGCTGCAGAATTTGTAGGTAGATTTATGAAAGAAAGAAAAAGTTTTCCTGCAATTGCACTATCTACAGATTCATCAATAATTACTGCAATTGGAAATGATTATAGTTTTGAAAGAATTTTTTCAAGACAAGCAGAATCTTTAGTAAAAAAAGGGGATGTTATAATAGCTATTTCAACAAGCGGTAATTCAAAAAATATTCTAAAAGGAATAAAAACTTCAAAAAACTTAGGTGCCAAGATTATCTCACTTACAGGAAAAAATGGCACAAAAATGAAACTAAACTCCGATATTTTTTTGAATGTTCCATCTACTGTAACTTCTAGAATTCAAGAAGTTCATAGAACAATAATCCATATTATTTGTGAAATGGTCGAGGATGAATTATCTAAGAGAAAATAATGAAAAAAACTATCGCATTAATTCTTGCCAGAGGAGGCATGAATCCAATTTTTGATTCAAATTTCATAATAACTTCAATTTATTCTATTTAATTTTATTTCTTCAGAAACCATTTCTTTATCAAATGATATTATATATACAATGAATTCAGCAATTTCTTTTGGATCCATAAATGTGTCATAATTTTGTCCAATAACACGTTTACCCATTGAAGTTTTTGTTGAGCCAGGTGATACACAAAAAGTTCGGATGTTATGTTCTTTTAATTCATCATGAAGAGATCTAGAGAGCCCAAGAAGGGCATGCTTAGATGAACAGTAAATAGAAGTGTTTTTGAATCCATTGTAACTAGACGATGAACCAATATTCACAATTCGTCCCCATTTTTTATAGATCATTTCTTTTGAAAATTCCTTACAAAGGATAAATGCAGATTTAATATTGATATCGAAACATTTGTCAAAATCATCTATCATAGAATCTGATAATGGTTTTACTGGGAAGATACCTGCACAGTTTACAAGAATATCAATATGTGAAAATGAGTTTTTAGTTCTTTCAACCAACTTTTGTATTTGATGAGTGGAAGAAAGATCTACTGCTTCAAAATCAATCTTTATCGAATTCTGGTTTAATTCTAATTCATTTTTTAACAAATTCAATTTCTCTTTATTTTGAGCAGTCAAAAATAAATTACAGCCATTTTTGGCAAATTCTTTTGCTATTTCTTTTCCTAATCCACCAGTCGCCCCAGTGATTAAACAATTTTTAGAGTGTAAAGTTTGGTTCATTTAACAATTCAAATTTTTTTGGTTATATTGCTTACTAAGGTTTTAATTTTTCATCGAATTAATGAGGAATGATTTTTAGTAACATTTTTTTAAATAGTTCATGAGAGTTTTATCAATAATCCCTGCTAGAGGAGGTTCTAAAGGAATTAACCTAAAAAATTTGGTAATTTTAAATCAAAAACCTTTGTTATATTATACAGTTATGGCATCATTAGAATCAAAAATTATCAATAAGACTGTTGTTTCAACTGATAACAAAAAGATAGGCAAAACTGCGTTAGAATTGGGTGCAGAAGTAGTATATAGACCAAAAAACTTGCTACAGATACTGCACCGTTAGAACCTGTTGTAGACCACGTTTTAGCCCATCTTGAGGAATATCAAGATTACAATCCAGAGATAATAGTAATTCTTCAAAACACATCACCGCTACGAACTGCAAAACATATTGACGAAGCTTTAACCTTAATGAAAAAGAAAAAATACGATTCTATTCTCAGTGGTTTTTCGATACATACTTTTCTTTGGAAACAATTCAAAAATTCTATAAAACCATCAGATTATGATCCAAAACGAAGACCTATTAGGCAAAAATCAGGTGAACGTATTTTTGAAAATGGTGCAATTTTTGCTACAAAAACTAAATGTTTCATAAAAAGCAGATGTAGAATATCTGGAAAAATTGGTTTCTATGTAATGCCACTAGAAAAATCATACAATATTGATTCACAAAAAGATTTGAAAGCAATTAGAAAATTTCTAAAAAATTAAAAATAAAAATTGTTTTGTATATTTCACATATACATCTAAACTATGATTCATTAGGTTGTTAGATTTCCACCAGTCCATCCAATTTCATCATTGAATTCTTCTAATGTAATCTGAAGAGCTCTTCGTTCCAAATTATTCGTGATCATTCTTGTACCATGTCCAGAATTTGGTCCATCATGAAATAATGCCAAAGAATTATCAAGATCATAAGGTTCAAAGATTATTTTTGATTCATCAGTATCAGATGCAAGATATGTACCTCCTGTATCACCATCTTTCCAACCTTTCGAAAAATAGAACATCATTACTAGTGTACTCGGCCCAACATTATGAATGTGAGGTAATTGAAATCCTCCATTACGGTATGCTATGAATTTAAAATGTTTAAGCTTGTTAACTGGGACACCAGAAAATTCTTTCCAACTTTTTATAAATTCTTCAGACTCAGCATATAATTTTAGTTGGTTCCATTCTTCACTAAATCTTGTATCTTGACCCAACATAACTGGTTCCAGTTTTTGATATCTAACTTTTCCCCATTGCATCACGAGTTGGTTTTTTGACATATCAGAGCCATCTGTAAAATCATCTAGTTTTGGATAATCATTATAGAGGTTTTCATAAAAAGAGTTGTTAAAAATATTTTTTATGTATCCGAATTTGAATGGTTGTTGGTTTTTAAATTTGTCTGATTTTTGAAACACATTATCCCAATTAATAATATTCATTTTCAATCTGATGCAATTGCAATACTATGCATTTTATAAAGAATGCCCGTCAAGAAAGTCTTATAAGATTTTTTAATTAATGGCAACAGAAATTTGTATTTTAGTCCTAATTTCACATTAATTCTTGTAATTACATTTGTTCCATTTTCTATTTCTAAATATTCAGCTTCAATGGTTGATCCTTTGATAGGACCAGACAATATTTCACTTTTTAAAATATCATCAGTAGGGATGTAGTGTTTGGTTTGTTGAGTAAATGATTTGGAGATTACCGAAGATAAGTGTAAAGTTTCTTCAGTGATTGTATAAGTTTCCGTTTTCTCTAATATTTTTACAGATTTGATCTGATCTGGTAAATATTTTGGAAATTCTGTGTAATCGGTTGCAAGTTCAATTAATTTTTGCTTCTGAGAAGTAAGATTAATTGAAAAATCTATTGTAGTCATGATTTAATTTTTTTACAGAGTTTTATATAATTTACCACTTTCGACTTGGTTGGTGTTATTTTTTTTCATCTCCTGTATTTTTTTTAAATGTCCTAAAGTCAAACCTTGAAAAGTTTCTTCACATTCCTTAAGTAGATTTTTTATCTTTATTTCTGATATATCAACATCCACTAATCCCCCTTGATAATAAAATTTATTTTTAAATAATGCAGAAAATTCCATCCAATGAAATTCTATAGAATTTTTATCCATTAGATTCAAATATTTATCTAGATCTTTTGGATCTGGTTTAATCTTTAAACTATCTCGAATTAATTTTGGCATAGAAGGAATTTCTTTTATAATATTTATCGATGGCAGAATTGTATAATTACGGTTTGTAAAAGTCAGTGCAGGTTTATTATAAAAAGTTGCTTCAAAAGCAGATGTTCCAGCAATGGTAATAACCAAACCACACTTTTCTAATAATTTTTCACTTGGATATGATGGATGAATCAAATATGTGTTTGGTATATTCATAATTTCCTTATACTCATTAATATCTCTCCATTCTCTACTTACTTGAGCAGGATTTTCTTTAACATATAATGAATATCCAACTGGTAATGATTTTACAATACTTCTAATAATTTCAATCTGATTTGTATAAAATGGAGCATCTATCAATAAATTTCGCTCTAAATCAACAGCAAGTGGAAAATAAACATATTTTTTATTTAAATCAACTTCTGATAGTAGATTAGAATCAATGAATGATTTTCTTGTTTTTTTATCTAAAGATGCCTTGAGAAATTTTGTTACTACTTTAGATTTTTTTCTACCAAAGTAATTGTAGTGTGTCTTTATATTCTCGTTTGGTTCTTTTAGATAATTGAAAGCAGCGTTTAGCAATGCAAAATTAGAATTAACGTGTTGGTCATTATAATTCTTAATTTGTTTTGAAATTTTTTTCTTTAAAAATAATTTCTGTAACTCTTCTAAACTTCGTCCAGAATCCATTTGAGAAAAATCATCAATTGTATCAAGCAATCCTGGTTTTTGAGAAATTATCCATCTACCTGCAAATTCTGAATAACCTAATAGTAGAACATTAATTCCTTTTTTTAAGCAAAGTTCGTATAATAATTCAAGATGATGAAATGCTGGTTCTTTCGTTATAAAAAAATCTGGTTTTATTTCATCTAGTACGCTTTCAAAAAATTTACAAGATTTTTCCTCTATTGAAAGAATTTCATCATCAGTAAATTTGTAAAAATCATAAAATCTATAAAAAATTCTTTCATTAATTGCTAATTTCCATATATCTATGTTATATTTTTCTTCAAATTTAGTTAGATATTCTATATCGGGCCTCTTATCTGGTCTGATATGATCATGAAAGAACCATTTCTTACTAAAATTCACAAGATTTTGTGATTCAAAAAATTTTCTTGGTTTTTGAGTAATGTCAATAATTGAATAAAAATCTGCATCAAGTTTTTTCTGAAGATGGTATGAAAGAAAAAAATGTGTAAAGTCAGCCCCAAACCAAAAAAGAATTTTATCTTTCATGTATCAATTATTCAATTCTCGAATTAAGGAAAATGCTTCAGCATTTTTAAAACCAGAAACAGAACCCCATCTTTTTGCAATAGCGTCTAATGCAATAGCAGAACGAGGATGTGGAAATGACTTAATTTCTGTTTTGTATTTTTTAAGAGCCTGTATTTTTGATTTTATTTCATTATCAATATTTACAAAGAAATTTGGTGAAAATTGTGAAGGAAAAGACCATTCAGTAGAAGATGGAACTTCAAATGAATATACCTTCTTAATTTTTGTTCCTAGTTTTGGTCTTGTAGCTGCCAAAGTTGCAAAATACAACATACGATGATCTACGTTCACATCAAAATGTGAATGAGTAAAAACTTGATCCGGTTGGAATTTTTTAATAATTTTCTCAATTCTTTTTGTAATTTCTAAATTAGAAACAAGATCCATTTCATTGTCAGGAAAATCAAGAAATTCAATATCAGAAACACCTAAAATTTTAGATGCGGATTTTGCATCAATTTTTAATTTCTCAATTTGTTTATTCATTTGTGAGATAATTTTTTTGCCAACATTGTAATTTTCTGTGTTTTTATAATTAGAAGAGCGTCTAGCACTTATTCCTGTTGCAAAGATTACAATTTTAACACTGTAACCTTTTTTGGTGAATTTTTTAATTGTTCCACCCATACCTAAAACTTCATCATCTGGATGTGCTGCAAGAACTAAGATATTCATTCGATGACACCTTCAAATGATAATTTTTTGCCATTAAATTTTGACGATTTAAAAATTATTTTTTTCTTACCAATTTTTATAAATGCGTTAGGGTATGGATCAGCAAGCATACGAATAAAATTATGTAAGTGTAGTTTGGATTTATTCAAGTCTTTTAACTCACTCTCAGAAGGTTTACGCC
>Ga0310123_10004305_pt1 | contig 10808 bp, 9 predicted proteins | sample CB6_AW_1057_MG_FD_203505 | JGI IMG/M metagenome (GOLD analysis project Ga0310123, IMG submission 203505) | Marine microbial communities from Western Arctic Ocean, Canada - CB6_AW_1057 | ecosystem: Environmental > Aquatic > Marine > Oceanic | place: Canada: Western Arctic Ocean | collected...
CGGCCGCCACTGATCCGGGCGACGCGCGGGAACGCATGCGGCGATTGGCAAGACCTGTGCGCACAGACCGACGAAGTCATCGCGGTCTGAATCCGGCACGTCAGGAAGACGTGGAACTGATCGCAGCAGTGATGCGGGGCGAACATTCGATTCAGGGATTCCGAAATGCAGACATCTGGATTCAGCCGTTCGCAGCCACACCGGACCCGCTTGATCGCAAACGTCAAAGCCAGAAAGTCGGACGACTGCTGAAATTGCTTCACGCCCACAAGCTGATCGCAAAGATCCCCCGATCCCGCCGCTGGCGAGTCACCAAAGACGGGAACACAACAATGACGACCATCCTCGTACATCATTACGACAGATACCCACACACGCACACCGCCCAAGCGGCGTGACAACCGAAAAACATGCGCGCAATTGGCACGCATGACTCAATGAAAGACTCTAAACTGGTCCAAGCCCAAGGTGATAATTGACCTGAGGTCTCCAGACGCTGGATTCCACATGGTACGACTTCCAACGACCGGGGATCTTTTGGTGATCTACTGCAACAATCCCCATGCTCTGGCGTGGGCACAGGGTCAAGAGAAAACATTCATCCAAGTGGCGCAACTGGCAAACTATCCGCGCGGCGCTGTCCGCGCTCCCCTGGCATCGGCCGTCTCCCGCGACGGCGGAAAAACGTGGAGCCAGCATCGGGACATCATCCATGATCCCGCAGGCGTTTACGGTGACTATGGATACCCGGGCATCACGTTTATTGAAGACGGCAAAGTTGCCCTGATCAACTACCACGCCATTGACGGGATACACCTAGCCCGTATCGGCGTCAGCTGGTTCTAGCACAAGTGCAAGAAGTTCTGGCGCGAATTTATACAGATGCCGCATTGCGCGCGATTTTTTTTCCGATCCGACAGCTGCCGGAACCGAGTTGGGTTTGTCGGTCCAGGAATTAAGTCAACTTGCTTCAGTGTCAGTGGTAGATGTTGATCGCTTTACCCAATCTCTGCATCGAAAACGCGCGCATGTAGTGCGCAGTTGGCTGCCGTTCACGTGTCGAGCCTTAAGGACGTCTTTCGACCGGCTCTTCACCGCCCACGCCAGTTGCTTCTGTCCACGTGGCATCCGGAAGCATCAAGACGACGCTAATGCGTGTGCTTCACACCTTTTTCCCAAGTCGTGCGACGAAAAGATTCCATCGTCCGTGTTCGACATTGCGAAGTACGAAACGGTGTATCTGAAGGCCCGCCAAACCAGTGTTCGATTTATCGTTCGGATTTTCCGTCATGACGTGCGACAGTTGATTCGTCGAATGCAAGAAGGAAATCAGCTCGAAAATGCTACGATTCGCCTCACTGCTGGCGTCTGGATGCGTTTCGGGTCCACAGTTCGACTCTGCTACACCGTACTTCCAATGCTCCGAGCTTCAACCGCTCCTCGTCAGTCAACCGTACGATAAACATCTTTTTCATGGCTCCATCCTTGTTCAGTCAGTCCACGTGAAAACATGTTCAGATGGCCAAATATCACGATGGAGATCATAAGTAAACTCGAATTGGACAGACCAATAGATGCCCGGTTAAAAACTCATTCTGGCTGTGAGCGGCCGAAACTCACCCGCTGAATTTCTGTTGGTACAGCCGTTCAATGTCGGCCACGGTAACCGTGATGATCCGCGTGAAACCGGTGTGTGCGCGTTCGTATTCGATCTTGGCAGCATCGGCCGGTTCCGCATGCATCGCTTCAGTCAACCAGAGCCTGTCTTCCTCAGAGAGTTCACCGACTTTCGGGTCCCAGAGGGTTCGCGTTTCCACCACAAGCGATTCCAGTCGGGGATCGTACTTTTTCAGGTTCGCCATTGTTTTTGTCCATCCTCAAGCAGATCACCAGCAGCTAACAGCCGCCGGTTGTTCTCCCCTGGTTTTAAAGTGGCTTCCGGCTGAGAAATCGGATGCGACGTTGCCAGCGGTGTTGCTCGGTCCTTATTCGGTAATGATCTCCTGCACCGACTTGCCGCTGGGTATCATCGGCAGCACTTGCTCCTGATACGGGCAGATCACGTCCAGTAGGTAGGGACCATCATGCGCGAGCATCTCGGCCAAGGCCTGGGGATAGTCGGCCTTGGAGCGAATCTGCCGTGCCTTGATGCCGAATCCGTTGGCAATGGTGACGAAGTTCGGGTACGTCTCGTCTCGGATGCTCCCGTCGCCGGCGCCGGTAGCTTCGGGATGATCGATGTGTCCCAGATAGGTGTGTCCGCGGCGGCCCTGCATAAATCGGTCTTCCCACTGAACGACCATGCCGAGGTGCTGGTTATTCAAAACCAGCATTTTAACCGGCAGGTTTTCGCAGTAGAGAGTCCCCAATTCCTGCAGGTTCATCAGCATCGAACCGTCGCCGTCGATATCAACAACCAGCGCGTCTGGGAAGGCGGTCTGCACGCCCATCGCGGCCGGTAGCCCAAAGCCCATCGTCCCCAAACCGGAACTGCTCAGCCAGTGGCGCGGCCGGTTGAACCGGTAATACTGGGCAGCCCACATCTGGTGCTGACCCACACCGACGGTAATGTACGTGTCGCGGTCCTTGGTCTGATTCCACAGTTCATGAATGGCATACTGCTGCAAAATAAGATCGCCGGCATCCTTGTACGTCAGGGGGAACTGCTTTTTCCATTTCTCAATTTGCGGATGCCAGTCGGACAGGTCCGGCAGGTCATCATCGGTGATGGTCGCATTCAGGTCCTGCAGGACCGCTTTGATGCTGGCGACGACGGGAATATGGGCTTCCTTGTTCTTGTGGATCTCGGAAGGATCGATGTCGACGTGGACAATTTTTCCGTGCTTAGCAAACTCTGCCAGCTTGCCGGTCACCCGGTCGTCGAAACGAACGCCGAACGCGAGCAACAAATCCGACTCGTTGACGGCGTAGTTGGCGTAAACCGTGCCGTGCATGCCCAGCATGTGCAACGACTGAGCATGGTCTCCCGGAAAAGCGCCGAGCCCCATCACAGTCACAGCGACCGGGATGCCGGTCCTCAGAGCGAACGTTGTCAGCTCTTCGCTGGCGTTCGAGTTAATGCAGCCGCCGCCCACGTAGAGGACCGGTCTGCGGGAGCGCCGCACGGCGGCAATAATCTGGCGGATCTGTTCGGGGACCGCCTTGCGGACTTCGGGGTGATAGCCGGGCAGATCCATGGGGGGATTGAAATCGGGTTCACTCTCCTGCGTGGCCAACTGCAAGTCTTTGGGAAAATCGATCAGGACCGGACCGGGCCGGCCGGTCCTGGCAACGAAAAAGGCTTCCTTGACGATCCGGGGGACGTCGGCCAAATCGGTGATCAAGTAGTGATGCTTGGTGATGGCACGGCAGACCTCCACGGTCGGCGTTTCCTGAAAGGCGTCGGTCCCGATGACGGCCTGAGGGACCTGGCCGGTGATGGCGACCAGCGGCACGCTATCCATTTTGGCGTCGGCCAATGCGGTCATCATGTTGGTGGCGCCGGGACCGCTGGTGGCCATACAGACGCCGACTTTTCCGGTGCTGCGGGCGATACCCTGAGCGGCAAACCCGCCCCCCTGTTCATGCCGAGGCAGAATGGTCCGCAACACATTTTTGTGCTTCAGCAGCGCCTGGTGCAGCGGCATGCTGGCGCCGCCGGGATAGGCATAGATGAACTCGGTCCCTTGGCGCACGACCCCCTCAATCAGGATCTCGGCGCCGTTGAGAATTCGCGTTTGGGTCTTCTTTTTTCCTGCCGTTGCCACCGGATTTTCCTGTGATTCGCTGCCAGTGCGATGATCGCAGTCACCTCAACCGTCCCAAACAAACATCCCGGGACCGCGATTGTTGAGGTAATTTCGGGTATCCGCCAATATCGCCGATCAAATCGTAGCTATCACCATTTTATCATGAGTCTAGCCAACTGCGTCGTCGATTACGAGGGCGATCAAATACAGTCGTTACAAATTCGCTAGAGAGGTTCCAGGGATTTTCGAAAATCTCTGCGATTTGGATTCTAGGAAAATCTGGAACGACTGAGTTTGAGTTTTCCGGAAGTCACTCCTAAACACCGGCGTTCATACGTTGTCGCCTCTGATGCAGAATGACGAACAGACCGGCAGCGAGCACCAGTGCCACGATGACTGCACCGGCCGGGTGCCACGCCAAGGTCTGTCGCACAAATGCGAACGCCACAAACGAATACAACAGCAAAAAACCAAAATAAAAGTTCCAGGCCATCAACTGTTCGACCAAAACAAGGCAAAATGTGGCGATCAGCAGCCATCGCGTAAGGTGACCCTGCTCAGAGACCATCGCATCTGTCGACCGCGCGAAATCCTGCCAGCGGGTTCGGTATTCGAATTCCACGTCGGCCAGAAGTTCCGTTTGCAATTGTTTCTCGCTCAACTTTCTGAGGTCGCTTTCGCGGGAATCGACGTTCACCGCAAACAGCTCGGAACGACCCAGCGGCACGCCCAGAATCACTTCGTACACACCGCGACGGGTGGTCTCCCGATAAGAAATACTTGCGAAGTTCTCCTCTTCAAACAAAGGCACAACGATCTGGCGATTGTCCGGCCGCCTGATTCGAACCGGAACGCTGAACGCGCGGGTCGGGAAGATGCGCGTCACGGCTTCGCCCACCAACCGTTGTCGTTCTTCCCAGCGACCCGTGACGGCATAGCGGACGATCTCGTGCATGATCGGTGGAAAACTTCGCTGCACCGGCCACCCGCCCCACGCGGTGTCGACCGACATAGTCAGCAGGATCGACCGGCCATGCCCGACCACGGCATCGACGATCGCCGGATCGCCCGACGTGAACTGCAACGCGACCGTGGTGCTGTCCGGCCGCGGTTCGACTCGAACGTACTGAGTCGTCAGCGCTTGATCCAGACCCGTGCCGGGGTTTCCTTCAAACGGGTTCACAATCGGATGCTTAAGGTCGGCGACGTCGAACTGAAAGACTCGCTGAGGATCGTTCGCAGCGTCGGCACGATCACCCAGCCTGGCAGGGAGAATTCCTTGACCGTCTTGGTACAAAACGCGATTGTAATTCTCTGGACGGACCTGATCGCCCAGACAAAACACCACCCCCCCACCACTCTGCAGGTAGGCCCGCAGAATCTCGGCTTCGCGGGGCTCGAACGTTCCGACGTTGCAGAGGAAAATGCAGTCGTAGCGGCTGAGGTCTTCATGGGCGATCAACTCACCGTCTTTGATCACTTTGGGTCGGGTGACTCCGGTCCACTTCCGTTTCGATGTCGACGGAGCAAATGCCTTTTCGAGATAAAACGTGGCGTTGTCGGGTGCCCGCCCCGACCGCTTTCCATTGACCAGCAACACATTCAACTCGTCCCGGACTGGTAAGGCCAACCATCGGCGGTTGTCAGTGGCCAGAAAATCGTCTGGCAGCCGCACGTCGATTCGGTGTTCGCCGCTTCTCTCAAACGTATACGTGAACTTCACCGGCACATCGCTGGCCGGGGCCAGGTTCTCGCTGCGGGTCTCCGTCAGCCGCCCGTCGACGTAGAGCTCGATCCGCTGATCAACCAATGGACTTGGGCCGAAGTTTTTGATCGTCGTTTGCAGGTGGACCGCACGATCGGCGATGACGAACGGCTCGTCAACCGTTAGGCTGGTGACGCTGGCGTTCGCGCTTCTCGGTCGGCCCAGATCGATAATCATTAACCTGGCCGATTCCGAGATTTGCTTAAACAGACGGCGAAGTTCGAAACTGGTACCGCCGACACCGCTTCCCCAGCTTTCGCGCTGCAGGTCGCTGATGAGATAAACCTGCTTTTGCTCGACTTTCGATGCCTGTGTGAGCAGCTCAACGACCTCCTGCAGCGTCGCCGCCAGGTCTCCCCGCTCATCGGTCAGTTCCAGCCGATCGATCTCGCCGACGACCGTGCTCTGCTGATACGATGGCCGACGCACGATGGTCCGCGGATGGGAGTCACAGATGCGTACCAGGTTCAGTGCATCCCCCTGCTTGGCCGAATCAATGATCTTTCGCGCTATGTCTTTCGCGCGTTCGAATCGGCTCTGGTCGGCCGACCGGTAGCCCATGCTGAACGAGGCGTCGATGACGACGATCCGGTGTGTCGGCGCTTCCGACCGGACAAATGTGCCGAGCGACTCGGCATACGGCTGCGCCAGCGCGCAGATCAGCAGCACGAAGATCAGGACGCGAACCAGCAGCAGCAGCAACTGCTCCAGTCGAAGCCGCCGCGAGTTCTTACGGGCCGCCTCAAGCAAAAACCGCATCGCCGCCCAGTCGGTTTCGCGGAAACGGCGTTTGTGCAGCAGGTGGACGACGATCGGGATGGCCCCCAGCCCCAGCCCCAGCAAAAGCCAAGGACTGGCAAACCCGAAGGCGAAGAGTCCCAGACGATTCAGGTCCATCATTATCACATTCATAGATGATCAGTACTTCCAAATTCGAGGTTCGGCCATCCGAGCACCTGATAACCGAAATTTGGACCTACTGAGTTTGAGTGATCATTCAAAGAGGATGAACGATGTATGTTGCCGGACTGTATATGTTACCAGACAGTGTTGAAAAATTGCGCGACGTGGCGGCAGCACTTTTTCCAAACACCCCGTCTCACTGGCAAACTTGTATGGTTCGCAGACGATCCGTCGCCGTTCCCTCTTCTGGATTCTTGCAGTCTTTGATTCACGTTCTGCCCGCCCGCTGCATCCGTGCGGTGAGGAAACTCGAGAGCGCCACGTCCAACGGCCGATCGGTCCGCAGCAAAACGTGGTCCATCTGCAAGTCGCGGCAGCCGCTGCGTACCGACCGTAAAAATCTCTCAAATTCGTGACGATAGGCCTTCCGAAGCGAGCGCGGTTCGGTCATCTGCTCGGGCAGACCTTCCAAGCCTTTGAACAACGTGGGGTCCTCGAACGGGAAATCTTGTTCGGCGGGGTCGATCACCTGCATGACGCTGACGTCGTGCCGGCGATGGCGAAAGTGCTTCAGACCGAGCAGAACGGCCTCGACGTCGTCGAACAAATCGCTGATGACCAGAATCAGCCCCCGTTTTCTAATCCGCTCAGCCAGATCGTGAAAAATGGGCGCCATCGAAGTCTCGCCGCGCGTCGGCGCCGTTTCCATCAGGTGGCATAGTTGCTTTAGGTGTGACGGCTGGTTGGAGGGTCGCAAGAAATTCGTGACCTCGCGGTCGAAGGTCACCAGTCCGACGGCGTCTTGCTGCTGAACGACCAGAAACGCCAGCGCCGCCGCCACGTACTGTGCATATTCCAGCTTTGAGACGGCAGCCTGATGGGACCGGTATCGCATCGACTCGCTGGTGTCCAGCAGCAGGTAACAGGCGAAATTGGTTTCCTCTTCGTACTGCTTCAGATAGTAGCGGTCCGACTTGCCGTACACCTTCCAGTCGACGTACCGCAGGTCGTCGCCGGGTACATACTCGCGGTGCTCGGCAAACTCGACCGAGAACCCCTGGTAGGGACTCTTGTGCATTCCGGAAACGTAGCCCTCGACGATCAGCCGCGCCTTCAGCTCCAGCCCTTTCAGTTTCGCCAGCGTCTGGGGGTCCAGATTTTGAGAAGTCGTCATCGCCGGGGACCTCTGTCGGAGTCATGAAGGAGTGAGGAGTTGGCCGGCCCTCTTACTCCTCGCTCCTGACTCCTCACTTCTGACTTTTTCCGGTCTTGAATATTTTCTACAAACCAGCGGCGGCACTTGCCGTCGAAGGATCCGCGGTGACCATCTTGATGAGACGGCGGACGATGTCGTCGGGCGTGACGCCTTCGGCTTCGGCGTTGAAGTTGGTGATGATTCGGTGACGTAACACGGGTCCCGCCACCGCCCGCACATCCTCGGTGCTCACATAGGCCCGGCCATGCAGCATCGAGCGCGCCTTGGCGCCCAGAATCAGATACTGGCTGGCCCGCGGTCCGGCGCCCCAGCTAACGAACTCGCTGATAAAATCGGGGACTTCACCCTTCTCGCGGCGTGTCAGTCGCGAGAACTGCATCGCGTACCGAATCACGTGATCGGCCACCGGAACTTTGCGGACGATCGCCTGCAGATACGTTATCTCTTTGTACGATAACACCTCGTTGACGGTCGGCTTCAAATCGGTCGTCGTCTGCCGGACGATCTCGAACTCCTCGTCCTCGTCGGGATAATCTACGAGCACCTCGAACATAAACCGGTCGAGCTGCGCTTCCGGCAGCGGATAGGTTCCTTCCTGCTCGATGGGGTTCTGGGTAGCCAGCACGAAAAAGGGTTCCGGCAGCTTGTGTCGCTGGCCTCCCGCCGTGACCTGATGCTCCTGCATCGCTTCCAGCAGCGCGGCCTGGGTTTTGGGAGGCGTGCGGTTGATTTCGTCGGCCAGCACCACGTTGGCAAACACCGGTCCTTCCAGAAAGCGGAACTCGCGTGTACCGCTCGATTTGTCTTCCTGGATGACCTCGGTGCCAGTGATGTCGGCCGGCATCAGGTCGGGCGTGAACTGAATCCGGTTGAACGACAATCCGAGTGTGTCGGACAGCGTGTGGACCATCAGCGTCTTGGCCAGACCGGGAACGCCGAGCAGCAGGCAATGCCCCCCAGCCAGCATGGCGATCAGCAGTTCCTCAATCACCTGCCGCTGACCCACAATCACCTTGCCAAGCTCGTCGCAGATGCGCCGATAGGCGTCACCCAGGTGCTCAACCGCCTCGAAGTCGGTCGTTTGGATGCTGGAACGTTGGTTCTCGTCGGCAGTCAAGAGGACCATTCTCCTGGAATCTGATGAATGACCAGCATCGGCCGGTCAACAGATGCAATGATTGATGAATCGGTCGACACCGACCGCTCACCGGAAAAGACACCAGCCTCACAGATGGGTTCGAAGCGTTGTGCACGGAAGCGCGGGTGAATCATTTTTTCTTCCAGCGGTCCGAGGCTGTCAGAATTCAAGCCAATGGCAGTTCGAAACCAGGCAGCAGATCGGTCCGATAGACTTCCTTTTCTGTAACGGTTTGTTCTTCGAAACCGTCCACGGTCTTGCGGAACACGGTCAACGTCCGCCGAAAGCGGTCGAAAATCCAGTACTCGTGGAGACCGACAGCAAGATATTCGTCCCGTTTTTCGACATAGTCTCGCCGCCAATTGCGACAACCTTCGCTGACGAATTCGACGGCGATCGTCGGGAGATCGACCGCGGGGTCTGGCTGCCGTCCCAAACCTGCCCAGATGACACGGTCCGCCCGCCGACGACTCTTGGGTGTGCGGATGGTATGCCCAGGCAGCGTGGCATCCAGATGGCCACCCTGTGAATGTTCATCCTGATACTTCAAGAGCCAATAGCCCAAGACCTCGTTGGGGCCCCGTTCTTGCTCGACTGGCGGTGGGTTTACGATCAACACTCCGTGAATCAGCTCATATCTGTAGTCGTCGAACTCGTCAACCGCGTCGAACTCTTGGGGTGTCATGCCGATGCCGTTCTGCTGCGGTCCCAACGCGATCGTTTCAATTTCCGTCGCGAGACTCATGGCGCCGTTCCACGTGTTGACTGAAAAACCGCCCTGCTGAACCCGTTACCGTCAACGACTTTCATTGACCTTAATATTGTAGCAGCGAACGCCGATTTGTGACGTCTAGGATGCCGCAGTCATTGAACTCGCGTCAGTCTCATTCCAGCCGACAACCAGTCCCTGAATTTTAATTTCGGGCGGCGGCTCGTAGAACAAACTGGCCACGACGCCAACCACGAAGGTCGGCACGCAGGTGAACGCCCCGAACCAGTAATGCGAGACTTCCATCCAGAACGCCAGAGCAAGCCCGATAAGACCCGCCGCCATTCCGATCAGCGCCCCTTCGGTGTTCGCCCGGCGGATCAGCATGCCCAGCAGAAACACGGCCAGCAGAAAGCCGAAAAACGTCCCGGCAATTTTCATGATCATCGGAAACACGTTTCCGCCGAGGTACAGCAGCAACACTGACGTCCCGACCGCAGCCGCCCCGAAACCGGCACACAAAAATCGGCTGCCGCGCAACTGTAACTGCTCGCCCTGCTGCCAATCACACACCACCGAGGCGGTCATGCTGTTGATGCCGCTATCGATGCTGCTCATCGACGCCGCAAACAATCCAGCCAGCAGCAGTCCCATCAAGCCGGCGACCGGTAGCTCCTTCATCATGAATCGCGGCACCAATTGGTCTTCAATCTCCTTGTTTTTCAACTGGTCATACAAGTTGATCTTCGGGGAGCCACTTCCGTCTGCGGTCATCTGGTCACCCGTCACTTCGACGCTGAGCCGGCCGTGCTGGTGGTAAAACGCGAACAGAGTGGTGCCGACTAGAAAAAAGACGAGGCAGACCACACTCACCATCACTCCGTTGACGATCAGCGACGACCGGGCGGCGGAGATGCTCGGCATCGAGACGTACCTCTGTACGGATGTAAATGTGACCGCGTGTCCGGCCAGATACACAAAGAAACCGAAGGCACAGGCGCCCCAGAAATTGGACTTCTTCAAATCGAAGGTCGTGTCGAACATCGAGAATTTGTCGTGTTGCTGAGCGATCTCCACGACACTTTCCCAGCCGCCTTCGACCTTGCCGACCGCCAGAACAAGCACCATCAGCATCCCACATCCCAGCGCGAATGCCTGCAGCGAGTCTGTCCAAACGACGGCCTTCACACCTCCCAGGGCCGTATACACGGTGGCAAACAGACCGATGGCGAGAAGCATCCAAGCGGTTTCCAGTTTCGACAAATCGAAGACCGCCTGCAGAATCACCCCGACCGCCCGCAGCAGGTTCCCCATCCAGCCGACGGTGT
>Ga0310123_10004308_pt1 | contig 10803 bp, 11 predicted proteins | sample CB6_AW_1057_MG_FD_203505 | JGI IMG/M metagenome (GOLD analysis project Ga0310123, IMG submission 203505) | Marine microbial communities from Western Arctic Ocean, Canada - CB6_AW_1057 | ecosystem: Environmental > Aquatic > Marine > Oceanic | place: Canada: Western Arctic Ocean | collected...
AAATAAATAGGCGGAAAAATCTCGCCAAAACAAATTTTTAAAATATGTTTAAAAAATTAAATAAAAAAATTAGAAATTTTCCAAATTAAATATAACAAAAAATTAATACAAAATTTTTATATCATAAAATACCCAAATCGTAAAATATTTAAATCCATAAACCCCAAAATTATTAAATAGTAATATATAATAATATAAACATAATCTAACATAATAAAACATAACAAAAATAAATATGGAAGTTCAAAACACACTTAAAAAATGCGCTCGTTGTCATTCAAATATTCTATTAGAGTATTACGAACATAATAGAAAGGGCGAATTTTATAAAACTTGTAATAATTGTAGGAAGCATACACAACAACACAAAGAAGATAATAAAGAAAGATATAAATATATGAGTAAAATATATGATGAAAACAACAAAGCAAACATAAAAATATATAGAGAAGCAAATAGGGATAAAATCAAAGAACAAAGAAAATTATATAGAGAGGAAAATAGAGATAAAATAAATGCACGAAAGAAATTATATCGTGAAAATAATAAACAAAAAATAGCAGAAGCAAGTAAAATATATTATGAAAAAGCAAAAGACTTTAGAGAAGCAAACAAAGACACTGAAAAAATAGAATTGAGAAGAGTAAAAGATGATAATGGAATAAAAGAATTCATTAAAATTCATGGAGATAAACACTGGTGTTATTGTTGTAAAGAAACATTACCACTATCTGATTACAGACCAGGGGACTTACGATTTAAAATGAAACATAAAATGGATATACAATGTAGAAAATGTAATATTAGTAAAAAGAGATAATTAAAAAATATGTTTTTTTAAGATCCCTAAATACCAAAATTAAATATATATTTAATTATATCATTTAAATGTTAGAAATAACGATTTACGCCGTTTTATATTTTTTTGAAATTATAATAAAAAATTGAAATTGGAATAATATTAAAAAAATAATATATAATAATATTAAAATGCGTGAAATTTTTAATAGTTTTACTTTAGACGAATTACGTAAACTGGGTTCTAAATACAATAAATCGGTTAAAATTGCTGGTATTTCAAAAATGAAAAAGGTTGAATTGATTAATGAACTTATGAAATATCAAACTTATTTCAAAGATTTAAAAAAGAAAGAAGTTAAACCTAAAAAGAAAGAAGAAGTTAAACCTAAAAAGAAAGAAGAAGTTAAACCTAAAAAGAAAGAAGAAGTTAAACCTAAAGAGAAAGAAGAACCAAAGGAAGAACAAAAAAAAGAAAAACCTAAATTTATGATATTAAAAGAAGAAATTGATGATTTACTAAAACAACTAAAAAAAAAATATGAAAAAAATAAACCTAAATTAGATAAAATGACCCGAGTAAAATATAGAAATGCCATTAAAAGACAAAATAGTAAATTTTTAGATGATAGTAAATATATTTATCATAGTCTTGAATATAATTTTGATATAAATGCCGTAGAACAAATAGATAAAAGATTTTATGAAATGATACCAAAAGAAAAACCTAAAATATAATAATTTCACATAAAAGTAATATCATTTTCTAAATGAATTTTCCAACAAAGAATTATGCTATCAAAAGCACATGAAGATTTACTTTCATTAACATTACCATTTTCATCACATTTTAAATAACTTACTCGTTTCTGTGGTATGAGTATTTGGATATTTTTTAGTATTTTACAATAATTGTAGCAAATCGTACTTACAGGCACGATTATCATAAATGGTTTATCCCTTTTTACTAGCGTATTAATGATTTCTTTTTTAATTGAAAAAGGCACGTTATCACATACGATCTGCCCTCTGTCAAAGTTGAAAAAATCTTCATCTTGATATATTATTTTATTATCTATGTATTTCCCCAACCACTCATTGCATTTACTGTAAGGGCTATAAAAAGGCATACTAATTACTTTATTTTTTGGCACGTATTTCGCTATTTGTTCCCACGTTTCTTTTTTTGTGAAAAAATCGTCAAATTTTTGGATCTTATAATCTGAATATGTTGCCATTATCATTAACAATTATATTAATCATACTATACGACATTAATAAATAAAATCACACAAATCTCGCCAAAAATTATGATTTTATTTTATAATGTCCGTATGAGTATGAACTGATATTATTTATATAGTATCGTTTATCATCATAAGAGCATAAACTAGTCTTATTAATTTCCATTGTACCAACCTCATGATTTTTAGAACGAATACTATAAAATGATATTTTTTGTTTTTTATCTTCTAATTCATCACCAAATAAACATCTTTTGTAATCGTTATGACTTATTCTATTTATAGCACATTTCTTTATTCCTTTTGCGGTTTTAGGTTCATCACCATTATCTAGTAATATACTATACATTTTACTGCGTATCCCACAAAATTCTATTATAGGTATTCCTTTCATTTCATCTTTAAAAAATCCTAATTGACTTTCATTAATATTATCATATAGGAAATGTTCTTTATCGTAATTACTTAAATCATAGTATTTTTCTTTATCTTTTTCCATATCTTTATAAAAATCGTCTGTATTTATATGATAGCATAAACTGTCTGTATCTGTAAATAATAATTTTGCATTTTCTCCATATTTTTGTTTAATATATCCATAATGGAATTTATACATTACAATTTTTGATAAGTCAAGAATACTTAAACCAACATAAATAGGTTTATCTAAAATAATAATGTTTTTATTTCTCAATACCCCATTAAGTCCTTCATCTTCATCACTTTCGCATCTAATTGTTTTATGTGTTTTATAACGAGGACAAGATGTTATTTTTTTCATTCTATCTAAATCATCAACCAATTCAAAATCAATTCTATTTCTAACATTTTCCATTGTTTTTCCAAATACGATATTATTCATTGATTTATATAGATTTTTTCCAAATTTATCATTGTTTTTAGAGCATTCAGTTCTTTGGATAGTATTAAAATCAATATATGGTTTTAACCATTTTTTCTGATTAAATTTTAATACACGATGAACTTTTTGTAATTTTAACCCAAGATTTAAATAATATTCTAAATTCTTACTATGTAAAACATATTTAACCTTATCATTGAGATTAGGTATTAACTTTTTTGTATTAGAGTTCAAAATATTTAGTTCCTTTTTTAGTTCTGTTTGATAATCACTAACACAAAAACATTCATTATTTTTAATATTAATGCTTTCGGGTGCTACTGGTAAATCGTTATGTAAATTATGTAGTTCTTTAGGGTATTCTAAATCAACCTCTAAAAAATAACCAACATTATCATCATCATTCATTGTTTTAATGTTAAAGTTTTCATGCTCTACCCATTTAAACTCTCCATAAGGTAAATAATCACTCATCGCTGTTCCATATAAATTATTAGCGTCTAAATACATAATATACGAATTAGGTAGATTTTCATCATATCCATTACAATATTTATTATTTGCTTTTGCGTGTCTATGGGTAATAATACTAACACCACCCCTTATTCCTTTCTCGCAGAAATTATACATTTCAATATCAGTTAATAATTCTAAATTAACTTTAGTCATTTTCATCATACAATCCCATGAATAACTAGGCAGAGTCCAATATCTAGCAGGATCTAATCCATATTTTGATAAACAAACCTTACGGAAATTTTCAAATACATCTGCTAATAATAATACATCAGTTTTTAGATAATGATCGTGATAATCTTGCATATCATCAAATTTTCCAACTTTCCAAACATTTAAAGCGTGTTTGTAGTCATCTTCACTTATTCCCGTTTCAGTTAATTTGCTATAAAATTTATCTATAGAAGGTAAGCATTTATCCTTTAATTTAGAAGCATTATCTACATACTCGTAAGGGTAAACTCCTTTACGTGTAGATAATTTAAATAGATTTTCTTCAATATGTCTTTTTGTGTGTATAAAACTATCTTCACCATACGAATATTTTTTTAACTCAACTAATTTATCTAATCCTGAACTCATAAATGCAAAAGTATCTAGAAATTGCATTTTATTATAACTAAATGTTATGAATTTTTCACTGTTAGCTGCTACAACATCAATTTTACTAACAATTTCTTTATTTTTTTTGTTAATATAACTATGTTGTTTCTTTGAGAATTCCTTAATAATAAAATGACTATCATATCCCTTGCAATTATGGAAAAATACAGGTATTTTTAAATGTTTATCATTTCTATTGATATTACATTTTTGATGAGATGCACCCATGTATTTCCCAGTAATATGACAATGGTCTTTAACTAAAATATCATCTATTTCAAATTTAATTTCACAAATATGACATTTCTTTGCTTTTTTAAAACACTTTAACTCTTTAATGGTTATTTTCATAGTATCTTTACATCTTTGACTTAATAATAGTATCTTATGTCTAACCTTTTCTAACTCAATATAAAATTTACTCATAACATCATTATTTTTTTCATCATTATTATTATCATCATTAATACTATACAAAATAGGTTTAAATTTTATACTATCATCAACAGAACAAACCGCATAAATAGTAAATCCAGTTAATTTATGTTTATTACCCACAGAACATTCAAAATCACCATATATGACAAAGGGGACAGGGAACTTTTTATTAAAATTTTTAAACTTTAATATATTTTCTCCTTTTTTTGGGAGTATTGTTTTTTGAATTCCAAATAAAGAACAACCATCTTTAATGTGTTTTTCTAGTATTTCTTCCTTACTAAACCCGTGTAGGCAGTAGTGACAAAAATGTATTTTTTTTTGATGATTATTATATTGAGAACCTAATAATCTACTGAAATCCTTAATGTAGATAAAATGTTTCTTTTCATAATTATCTTCATCAATAATTAATAATAATTTTACTTGATTATTAATACTATTAACATAATTATCGCTGACATATAATGGTGATATTTTATTATCATCATCTAACCAAAAAACACTTATAGATAAGTCATTTAAATCCTCAACCATTTTAATGTTTTTACTATTAACAATAAATGGAAATTCTATACCTTTAAAATCTAATTTATCTGTATAAGGTTTTATATTGTTAGTTCTTTTCAAATTAGATGTTTTTCCTTCTAATAATGCGTTATGTATACCTAAGCACCATTTGAAGCACTCATTATCTGTTTTATTTTGCGGATTGATGCATGATTTAGTATTTAATATTTTTTGAGGTGTTTCTATATAACTACTTGCTCTTAAAGGTCTATATTTTGTATAATGTAGAGTAAATTTACTAACTTTTTCAAATTTCCAACCGCTACCTTGTCCTTCCCAATCCTCTATAGCATCTTCAATTTCCCTTATAAATTCTTTTAAACTTTGAATTACATTTGACGTTCTATATAGAGTTTTACTTTTATTATCTTTTATCTGTAGAATATTCTCTCTTTCATCTCCTGCATTAGTAAATAATCCATAAACCGTAATGTAATATTTAATATTTCCATTCTTTCTTATTATTTGTTTTATAATAGGTAGTAATCTAACAACTATTGATTTCAAAGAGTTCAAACCAATAATATTAGATTCATTTGAAAATGTTAGTGAACCAGTCCAACCACCAAAAGTATTCTCATTCGTTGTTGCTCTTAGAATAGTTCTATAGTCTAATTTTTCAATATTATAATCATAAATGTTATTTGGAGTTAAAATTCCATCATTATCATTTAGATTTCTAAATCGTTTTTTATTCTTACGATTTTTATCATAAAAACGATTTGTAATGGTTGAATATAAATAACCCTTTGGAAGTTTCTTAATTTCTCCCCGTCTAAATCGTTTTTTGAATGCTTTGGTTAAATCATCATATTTATCAAAGACTTTATAGGTTTTATTAAGTCCATAAAACAATATGCCACCTCGTTTTATATATGTTGAAGTCATTTTATCTTCTTAATATACATAAACATTTTATCCTTAAACCTAGAATTAAATAACTATATTAAATAATCATTTATAAATATATAAGTATAATTTTTCAAATTATCACTCATAATTTTAAAATAAATTAAAAAAATAAATAAATATTATCGTGATTTTTAAACGGATAATGCTTGGGTTGGGTTATTTCTTATTTGTCTTTTAAGTCTTGCTTTTTCGTTAATTTTTTCTTTATTATTTTCACGATATATTTTTTGTTTTGCATTTCTTTCAATTTTAACTCTATCATGGTATTTTTTCTGAGTTGCTAAAACTTGAGTCCTATTCTTTTTGTAATATTCATTATAGAATTCTCTACGATATTTTAGAACTTTCTCATTTTTTTCTTTTAAAATTTTATATTCATTAACGATTTCTTGAAGGTTTTTTAATAAATCCATTTTTTAGTCTGCTCTTATTATATATAGAGATTTTAATTTTAAATAGAAAAAATATATAAAATAAATAATTAAATCATTTAAGATTTTTTTGTATTTTGAAATTTGTCTAAAATTTCTTGATGTACGCCATTAAATGTCTTTTTATCTGTATTCTCAATATTTATTATATTTTTTTCTAGTATTTGTAAACACCTATTACTAGATGATACCTTTATCAATCGTGATATTTTATAGCATTCGTTGCATAAACCACACGGAGTAGGCATAATGAATACGCCACATAGATTACAAAAACAGAACATAATATACTAATAAAAGATATTAATTACATATTTGAGTACCATTTCCATAGAATAGTTTTATCATCATCTAAATAATAAACATTGGTATATTGTGTTTTTTCTATTCTTTCTACTAAAAAACACTTAGGAATTATATCAGGATATTGTTTTACAAATAACGGATACCATATTTTATAAAAACTAGTTTCTTCGTTATACTCATTATTTTTTGCCATTCTCAGCAACCACCACATGTGCTTTCTAGCATTTGATTTTGAGGTGTATACGTCTGAACCAATTTTATACATTTTTTACTATTAGAGGATATTTTTATACCATAATAGAACTTATATAATTATTATTTACATCATTAGATCTTTGTGAATTTCTTCTAGTATTGCATTCAGATTGACAGCATGAACTCCTACATATTTTGATGTGTCTAAATATTACCTCTATAATTCTAACAAATGCTCTACTTATGATTGTAATAGGATTTATTGATATTCCCATGTTTTATAATAATAAAACATATTTTTATCGCAATATTTAATATCTTGGTATATAATATTATATAAATGAAGTTAATTAGAGTAGTATCTCAAGATGGTAATTCGTCAGGAACTATTGTAAATGTTTTTAGTAGCGATTTAGTATTAAAACCAAATTCAACCATAGGATTAGCAATGGCATCTATTAATTTAAGTGATACAAATATTGATGTAGATAACGATAATAATAATTTCCAAATTCAATTAGCGAGTCCAGTATTAAATGTTAGGAATGTTCTTATAAATAACGGAATTTATAATCAAACATCATTAGTTACTGAATTAGATAGGGCAATCAATACATCTCTAAATATAACAGGACAATATGATGCTGGATACCAATGGAAATCAACACAAAATGATGGGAATTTGACTATATCATATAGACGTAGCGATGAAAAATTCCCATCTTATGATATAGTTTCATCAAATGTTAGTATAAATACATCTAATAATTCAGTTCTAAGAACGAAAGCAACTAATACATTATACGATGTGTATGGTGGTACAAATAAATGGTTCATTCAGGGTTGTGGTAAATATCAAGCGGAAATTATAGATAATTCGGGTGGCGATTTAGACGAAGTTGGTTTAGTTGTTGGTATTCTATCTAATAAAATGATAACATCACAGACTGAATATACTCTAAATGACTTTACCTATGCTATTGGGTTGGGTAGTGGCGATTATTATATTAATAACAATGGAAGTATACAAGCATCAGGTTATTCATATGTAGTTGGAGATATTTTAGACATTAATATATCACTAGGTAAACTTAATTTTTGTCTTGTTAGGTCAGGCGGAGCGGATATTAATATGGAAAGTATAGATTGGGCGTTTAATTTGAAATCGGGTTATTATATGGGTTTTTCCATCCTAAAAGAGAATACTGGGTTTACAAACATTACAAGTTATACTGACCCTTTTCAAGTAGACTCAACTCTAGGAATGACACTTTATGAAAACGCTGGATTAGAAAATAATCTTCATAGTTATTTACTAAATGCAACCGCTACTAATGTATCATTAATTTTAACTAATGCAACAAAAAATCTTTTAGGATTTGGTTTTTTAAAACAAACGATAAAGTATGTAAAATATGATTTTCAGGCAATTAATCAAATTTTGGAAGCAACAAAAGCACCATCAATAATTGTAGAATTGGCAAGTATTAATACTTTACAATCATTTGATGGAAAAAGGGGCGACAGAAGAAGCATTTTGTGCGTGATACCTATGCTAGATATGGAAAATAACGATATTGTATTTCAACCAAGTCAAATTCTAAATATTGAACTAAATAATGCTTATGAGTATAAAATCAATCAATTAGTGGTTAGATTACTAAACCACGACGACGATCAAGAAATTGTTTTGGGCGATAAAGGTTGTTCCCTAAGTTTAGTGGTATCATAAATATTTTTTCAATCAATATTTTCAATCAAGGTTTTTAATGTTCTTTCAATCAATATTTTCAATGTTTTTTAAAGCTCTTTTCAGATAGAATTTTTTTCTAATTATAATATTAAAATGGATCAGCAAGAATTATTAAACGAGATTTTTGCAATTGTTAAGAAATCAAAGGAGAAACCGAAAAAAAAGATTAATTTGAGCGACGAAGAGCGACAAATACGTATGAATAGATTAAAAAAAGGAAGAGAAACGGTAGCACGTAATCGTGCATTAAAAAAAGAAGCAAAGGCGAACACCAAGGAAAATGAAAAACAAGGGGAAAAGGTAGAAGAAGTAAAGGAAGAAATACCCAAAGAAGAACCCAAAGTAATAAAGGAGGAAGCCCCCAAAGAAGAACCCAAAGTAATAAAGGAGGAAGCCCCCAAAGAAAAACCCCAAGAAATAAAGGAAGAAAAAGCAAAAAAAGTTAAATGTGATTGTAATAAAAAAATGTTAAATCATCAAAAGGAACGATTAAATATACCAAAAAAGGTAGATTTTGAAATAGGAGGACAACCCTTACCAAGAAAAAAAACACACATTAGATTTAATATTAATAATCCATTTTAATCTAATTTAATATACTCATCAAAATTTTTCATATACCGTTTATCGTAATCATTACTATAATTGATGGTAAAAAATGAATGTTTTTCTTTAGTTGCTTTTTGAAATTCTTTAATAAATATCTTTTTTCTACTAGATGTATTGTGTTCGTTAACAATGAATTCTAATTGATTATAGGAACACGAAAAGCATATTAATCCAGTTAGTGCCTCACGGTAACAATTGCTTAATTGCGTATACTTTTGAACCAAAACAATGCTATTTATTAAAAAATGTCGCCCATTACATGCGAGTAAATCAATAAAACCATTATTTATTTTTCTAAGATTACCACTATATCCAACATCATCAAAAATTATCAGTTTTTGACTTGGTTTTTTATTTTCTTCTACATCTTCAAGGTATTGTTTTTTTAAAGTATCATACAACTCCATTAGTATCTCTTCATCATATTCATTAAATAAATTATCTTCAGGTATCTGTTTATATTTTATAAGATTTTTCATTTTTATTGTGTTTATTGATGGACTTACTATGTAAATATTTTTACCAGCGAAATCCTTATTATATCCATTATTAAAGCATAAAAGACTACATAAAACTGTCGTTTTACCCGAAAGATGACTTTTTCCAATAATTGCTAATTTCAGTGGTAAATCAAATAAATTATCTTTTTTAATACTATAACTATCACTTTTATCAATCATTGGAATAATTTTCAATTTTTCATTACTCATCTTTACTATTATTATTATTATATAAAATATAACATATTAATATATAAAATGAATTCTTATTATGATTATCAGAACAGCTTAAACCAATACACCAATCTATTAGATGCTTATAATGATACAGCAAGTAATCAATTATCAAGTAATCAATTAAAAGACTTGAATAAACAAATGAAGGAACAAGTTAGTCAATCAATTGGGATAGGTGTCGGAATTCCTCTATCTTTATCAGTTGCTAAGGCATTTTTGAAAACTAGAGGAACAAAAGCACTAGTTCGTGCATTGGGTAAAAAATTGGGTATGAATGATGAGGATATTGAAGCACTTGTAAAAGATCCCAAACAAGGAATGGCAGATTTAATAGAAAGATATGGTAGCAAAAAAATTAATCAATTATTAGGAAGACATAAACCAACAGCAACAACAGAAGAAGAAGAACCAACATTATCAATAGAAGATGAACCGTTAGACGTAGAAACGTTTGGTGTAGATTTTCCTCTAGGACACATACAACAAACTAGAACATTTCAAGGAGGTCTTACTAATTTAGTAGAAAGTCATTTTGAACCTAGAGAAGAAGTTGCGGGTGAAAACGATTTATTTGACGCTCAGGAAGAATTTGGAGAAGATACTGGAGATTTATTAGAAGAATCAAATGCTCCCATATCACACGAAGTTGTCCACACACCTCAACAAGAGGGTATGGAAATGAGAGATATTTCTGATGTTGGTGCTGATGTTGGCGATGTCGGAGAAGAAGTTGCAGAAACTACTGCTGGAGTTGCAGGTGATATTGCTGGTGATGTTGCTGGAGAAACCGCTATCGAGGGAGTAGCTGCTGGTTTAGATGCAACGGGCG
>Ga0310123_10004309_pt1 | contig 10803 bp, 11 predicted proteins | sample CB6_AW_1057_MG_FD_203505 | JGI IMG/M metagenome (GOLD analysis project Ga0310123, IMG submission 203505) | Marine microbial communities from Western Arctic Ocean, Canada - CB6_AW_1057 | ecosystem: Environmental > Aquatic > Marine > Oceanic | place: Canada: Western Arctic Ocean | collected...
TTCATGTCCATGATGGTGGAAGCAGTCCAAAATCCACTCGGTGGTAATTGTATCCCCCTGATCAGGATTGAGTATTATTAAACCCTCTTTAGGATGATTTCCATGAATTTTCAGCTGAGATTGAACGGCATATCGATCGGAAGGAAAGGCGTTGTTCTCAATGAGTATTTTTTTCCGTTTGCCTTTGGGTCGATAAAAGGAAGTCATGAGTAAATGCAGGTTCACAGTTAATGAGTTCATCACCACCACTTCTCTGTCTAGTGCCCCCACCAGTTTAGCGGAGTAATGGGTCAGCAACTCATGATAGGTCAGCCAGGGACGTTTGGAATTTAAATGCCCAGCCACTCCAAGATTTTTCCAAGCCTCTAATTCTTCCTTAATATATTGATCAGCAGTATCAGGCTGTAATCCCAATGAATTGCCGCAAAAATAAATAAATGGTTTCCCAGTTTTAGTTTCAGGAAAATGAAATCTCCCTCTGAAGTGAGCCAGCGGATCTTTTTGATCCTGCTCCAGGGCAAAGTCCAAATCGATATCCTTAATTACCGGTGAATTCACTTTCGTCCAATCCCAGCCACTCCAGTGCGGTACCGGCCAATAATCTCTGCTTTGTGGAATCGGGTAAGTCCATGCCTTCAATCAGCTTGCCAGGATGATGTTCACCCAATGGAAAGGGGTAATCGGAACCCAGGGCAATTTGATTTTCCCCCAATGTGTCAATCAGAAAGGACATCGCTTTTTCATCATGTACTAGTGAATCCACATAGATATTCTCCAGATAGGATGAGGGTAATCTTTCATTGTCAATTGCACAGAGGTCCGGGCGAACATTAAAGCCATGTTCAATGCGGCCAATAGTAAATGGGAAAGCACCGCCGCCGTGGGCAAAGGCAATTTTAAGTGCCGGATACTTATCCAAAATTCCACCAAATATTATTGAGCAAATAGCCCGTGATGTTTCTGCAGGCATCCCCACCAGCCAAGGTAACCAATATTTTTTCATATCAAATTGCCCCATCATTTCCCAGGGGTGAACAAATATTGAACAGCCAATTTTTTCTGCATGTTTAAATATGGAGTGAAATGCTTCTTCTGAAAGATTCTTACCATTTACATTTGATCCGATTTCAATTCCAGGAAATTTCAGCTCATTCACACAACGATCCATTTCTTCAATAGCCAGGTCGGTGTTTTGCATAGGGATGGTGCCCAACCCCAGAAAATATTCTGGATTTTCCTCGACTATATGGGAAATATGATCATTAAGAAATTGAGAAAGTTTCAAACATTCCGCGTCATCTGCCCAATATGAAAATAATACGGGAATGGTAGATAAGACCTGCATATCTACATCGGTTTTATTGCAGTCTTTGATGCGCTCAGGGGCATGCCAGCAATTGCAGCCTACTTTCCTAAAGGACTGTTGATCTTTTTTCAGTATGGCATTTTGCTCATCTAATTTATCTAACTGCAGGAAACGGGGATCCGAAAACGTTTCGGTCAGTTTATTCAGATTTCCTGGAAGGATATGGGTATGAATGTCAATTTTAAACAAATTTAGGGTTTTTCCAAGTAAGCGTTACATTCTTTGCAGGTCCGACTATCTTCATCTTCCCAAAAAACCTCAAATAAAGGCGGCAACTGAGCTACAATATCTGTCAGGGCAATATACTTTTGATACAAGAGAGCATTGCATTCGTCACAATACCACTGAAATCCATCCAGTTCGTCAGCATGACGCTTTCGCTCTACAACCAGGCCCACAGTGTCTTCAAATCTCTGTGGTGAATGTGGTATTTTGGGTGGCAGCAGGAAAATTTCGCCTTCCTTAATGTAAATATCTTCCGGTTTTCCTGATTTCATAATGCGCAAGACCATATTACCCTTTAGTTGGTAGAAAAATTCTTCGCCTTCATCAATATGATAATCTTTTCGTGTATTAGGTCCGCCCACCACCATTATGATGAGTTCTGTATCTTTGTAAACCACCTTGTTTCCAACGGGTGGTTTGAGCAGATGGCGGTTCTCTTCAATCCAGTTTTTAAAGTCAATTGGTGGTAGCACTAATGATTCCTTTTAACCCAACAAGACATAAAAATTTTATCGTTGATTACTGGTTCTTAGATGGTTGCGATACATTTAAGTTCAATTGCTATTGGAGTAGGCAAGGACTTGATCTCTATTGTTGTCCGACACGGTTGATTGGTCTTGAAATATTCACCGTAAAGCCGGTTAAAAATTGGAAAATCAACCTTCATATTTGTAAGAAGTATGGTTACATCCACCAGTTGGTTCCAACTTGACCCTGCATCTTCCAAAATTGACCTAACATTTTTAAAAACTGAATGGCACTGGACCTCAATATCATAGGATATAATTCCCCCGCTCCCATCCAACTCAACGCCGGGGATTTCTTTTTTACCTCGTTCTCGTGGTCCCACTCCGGATAAAAAGAGAAAATTACCAACTTTTCTTGCATGGGGATATAAGCCTACTGGTTCTGGTGCATTCTTGCTTTCAATTTTATCTAAATTCATATTTTAATACACACATTTTTTGATTCTGTAAAAAACTGAAGCGAGTTAAATCCTCCTTCTCTTCCGATTCCTGAACTTTTCATTCCACCAAAAGGAATTCGCAAATCCCTGAGCAACCAAGTATTGACCCAAACTATTCCAGAATCAATAGCGGAAGCGACCCGGTGAGCCCGACTCACATCTGAAGTAAATATGCTGGCTGAAAGTCCATAGCGTGTGGAATTAGCCATACTGATGACATCTTCTTCTGACTTAAAAGGAATCATGGAAACTACAGGCCCAAATATTTCCTCATGATTCGTTTGACAGTCTGCCGGGAGTCCTTCTATAATGGTGGGTTCAATATAATAGCCGTTTTTCAGTTCTCCATCTAACTGAAGACGTTTTCCTCCCGTTAAGACTTTTCCGCCTTCATCCCTGGCCTGTTCAATCTTAGATAAGATTTTTTCCATATGCTGCTTTGACACTATAGCTCCCAGATTACTTGAGTTATCCCGGGGATCGCCAACCACCAAGTTTCTGGTTTTTTCAAGGAAGTCAGATTTAAACTTATCGTAAATATCTTCCTGGACAAAAAGACGTGAACCACAGAGGCAAATCTGTCCCTGATTTGAAAAGGATGCTTTCACTGCCATCTCCACAGCGTTATCAAATTTTGCATCAGAAAAGATAATATTTGGGTTCTTTCCGCCCATTTCTAGGGATAGCTTTTTAAATAAAGGTGCTGTGGCACTGGCAATTTTTCCACCGGTTTCTGTACCTCCTGTGAATGAAATTATCGGTACATCCGGATGTCGTGTTAGGGGGTCTCCTACTTTTTCGCCAGTTCCATGAACGATATTTAATATTCCTTTTGGTAAGCCGGCTTTTTGGCAAATTTTGCTGAAAATAAACGCTGTCATGGGGGTTACTTCCGATGGTTTTGCCACAACAGTATTTCCAGCAGCTAATGCCGGCGCAACCTTCCAGGTTAAAAGATACAGTGGAAGATTCCAGGGAGAGATACAGCCGGCAACACCAATTGGCTGTCGTAACGTATAGTTTAGAGCCTGTCCATCCATTTCATGAATTTCTGAATTAAAATGGAGAATAGCTGTTGCAAAAAATCTGAAGTTCTCGGGTGCACGAGGTATGTCAACCGCCTGGGCAAGCCATTTCGGCTTTCCGTTATCCTTGCTTTCCGCAACAATGAGTTCATCGCTATGTTTTTCAATTTCATCAGCCAGCTTCATAAGGATATCTGACCGTTCCCGCTTCGGTGTTCTACTCCACGATTTAAACGCTTGTTGCGCAGCTTCTACAGCTTGATTCACATCGTTTTTATCACTGTCCGGAATCAGGGAATAATTTTTACCAGTAGATGGGCAGACATTTTTCAGGTATTTTCCGGAAGCTGGAGGAACTAATTCACCATTTATATAATTCATTATTTTCAGCATTGCTAAATAGGCTTTATCTCCAGTTTTAAGTCAATATTCTTCACTTTTGTAGTAAGCGATCCAACGGAAGCAGCATGAATGCCCGTTTCTGCATAAGCACCAATCGTATCTAAATGAATTCCCCCGGAAGCTTCCACAAAAACATCCGTACCATTCGAATGTTCATTCACTATCTTTAACGCTTTCTTCACCATTTCCAGCGACATGTTATCTAATAAAAATCCATCAACATTCAAATTTAGACCCTGCTCTAATTGTTTAAGAGTATCTACCTCCAATTCGATTGGGATTCCCGGATTTGAATCCTGGATTTTTTTAACCGCTGGCTCCAATCCTCCGGCAGAAATGATGTGATTATCTTTTATCAAAACTGCAGTACTCAAATCCAATCGATGATTATAACCACCGCCAACCGCCACAGCAAATTTTTCAAACATTCTTAACCCTGGAGTCATCTTTCTTGTATCCAACACTTTGAAATTATAGTTTTGGGTTCGTTCTACATACTGTCGGGTTTTTGTCGAAATTCCGAAAAGTCTTTGCAGTAAATTCAATACAACTCTCTCACGTTTCAGTATTGTTCGTGCTGAACCACAAATTTTTGCTAAAACTTCATTTGCTTTTCCTATGCCACCATCCATAATAAAGGATTGTATAATTATATCTTTTGGAAAACAATGGGGTAGGATTGACAAACCGGCGGCCACACATTCTTCCTCCGCAATCAGTACAGCTTCCATTTTCATGGACGTATCTGCTGAATAATTTGTGGTAATATCATCTTCGCTGCCATCTTCTTTCAAAAACGACTTTATTTTTTCCCGTACGTATTGACCATCAAGATTTGTTAATCTTGAAAACTGAATTTTATTTCTTTTAACCTTCATTCTATCAATCACAGACATGATAATCTTCCACCATCTACAGGGAGGTTAATCCCGTTTATGTAAGATGCAAAGGGGGAAGCCAAAAATATAATAGCATTTGCTATTTCCTCAGGTTCACAGATTCTACCAGCTGGAATCATCTGGACCCATTCTTCTTTTATTTTTTCCGGACTCATATTTTTTTCTTTAGCTATGTGTTGAAATAGCGAAGTCAAGCGGCCAGTGTTGGTTGCACCAGGAAGAATGTTATTTACAGTGATCCCAAAAGGAGCTACTTCATTGGACAAGGTTTTTGCCCAGGACGCTACTGCTCCGCGAATTGTATTTGAAACTCCCAATCCTTTGATCGGTTGTTTCACAGAAGTTGAAATAATATTGATAATACGGCCGTATTTATTTCTTTTCATACCAGGAATGACTGCTTTCACAAGAATTTGACTACAAATGACATGTTGAGAAAATCCTTGGAAAAATCTTTCAAGATTACTATCTAAAAGTTCTCCGGGAGGTGGACCTCCAGTGTTATTAACTAATATATGAACCGGGTTGTCCTTTGTTATAATATCATTTACAGCTTTTTCCAAGGTTTCTGGTTTAGAAAAATCTGCACAAATAAAATGATGATTCTGGTTGTTTATGGTAGGGAGCATTGCAATTGTTTCCTTTAACAATGCCTTGTTCCTTGCTACTAAAATAACTTCAGCACCCAATTCTGCAAATTGCAAAGCCGTCGCTTTTCCCATACCTTTTGTACTTCCGCAAACAAGGGCCCGCATTTTTGAAAAATCAAATTTCATTATTTATTATCCTCTAATCGTGCATAATAAAACCCAAGATTTTTCTGGAAATTCCGCGGGAGTTTCGGGAGTTTAGACCGGGGCAAGAAATAACTCGTTAAATCCATAAAATCTGAAAATATTTTTTGATTCTCTAAAGTCGTTTTCAAATAACTGTATCCTGGCGATCCTCCGGTTCCTATCTTTTTTCCTATCATGCGGAGTGCCATTTGTGAATGCAAATGCCTCCATGAAGTTAAATATTTTTCCATATCAATTAAATTCGTCAACAAATTAAAGGGTAAATGAAGGACTGGCTCATCACGATACAGAAAAATTAATAAGGACGCTTGCATTGCTTTGTAGGACAATCTTCTCTTACCATTTTTCACCAATACATTGTGTTTCTTATTATCAAAAATTGCAATGAAATTTTTATACGATATATTATGCACCTTCTCTAATTGTTTCTTCTCCTGTAAAGACATTGTACTGTCTTTTAGGAATATATTTTTCTGGTTTTGGAGGCTCTGGCTTACCGCTTTCTGATAAGAGTCCCAAAATTTGAATCCTTCAAAATCAAGAAATGGGATTCGATTGAGCCAATTATTTACACCATCAAATAAAGAAGGCTTTTTTTCAGCTTTGGATAAAATCTTTTTTTGCGAAGAATCAATACTATTTTTATAACTTTGTTTTTCAAAAAATATTCGATCGGAAGATTTTAACCCCATTTTTATTTCTAACAATCTAAATTGCACGCTTTGAAAACCTGAAGCAGGGACAAGTAAATCGCGAAACTCCAAAAAATCCAATGGTGTCATTGTCTCTAAAACTGTAATCTGATCTAATAATATTTTTTGGATTTCAATAATTCGCAAGATCCGGGAGTTAATAACTCCCATTTCTTTTTCAATAATATAATCGTTTTGAAAAATCGTGAGAATGGAATCAAGTTCATATAAAATTTGTTTAAACCACAATTCGTACACCTGGTGAGTAATTATAAACAACATCTCTTCATGCGCTATCATCCCACTTTTTTCACTAAGGGGATTTTGCAAATTCAAGAGATCATTTATTCTAAGGTAGTCTTGATAATTATTTTCTTTATTTTTTTTGCTCATTAAATTATGTTTATCCTAGAATCAGGGATGAATTTAATCGGTGAGGAAAAAACATTAAAAAGAAATTCCTTATTTATTAATCAAATCCACGTATTAATTTATAAATTGTATGCCAACTTTAATATATGTTTCCGTGAAATTATAAAACCAATTTATTTTAAAATGAAAAACAAATATAACATATTATTAAGTAAAAATTATGTCTTTAGTACCAGAACACATTAAGAATCTTTCCCCTTATATCCCTGGGAAATCAATTTCCCGCGTAAAACAAGATTTAGGCCTCAAATATGTTATTAAACTTGCTTCCAATGAAAATCCAAGCGGGCCTTCTCCTTTGGCTCTGGATGCTGTAAAAAACGCTCTTTCTGATTATAATCGATACCCGGACTCAGCCGCATTTGATTTAAGAAAGATGTTGGCAACCCGTTTTAATGTGAAGGTAGAAAACGTAATTTTGGGCGCAGGAAGCGAAGGAATAATGTCTACAATTATGCGGACTTTTCTTCGAAAGAGAGACGAAATAATAGCCGTAAAAAATTCATTTATAGGCTTTCGAGTTTTGGCAAATGCCAGTGGTTTTAAAACCAGTTGGATTGCAATGGACAATTACCACTATAATTTAGCATCAATGGCAAAAGCTATAAATAATAATACAAAGATTATATATTTAGCAAATCCTGATAATCCTACAGGAACTTATTTTAATGTCAAAAAATTTGATGCGTTCATGTCCCAAGTTCCGAATCGTGTTTTGGTGTTGTTGGACGAAGCATATTTTGAATATGCAAAAGATGTATTAGATTACCCGGATTCTATGCATTATAGATATGACAATGTAATCACCTTAAGGACATTTTCAAAAGCATACGGTCTGGCTGGATTTAGAATCGGGTATGGATTTGCCCACGAAGATATAATCAATAATCTTATGAAAGTAAAATTACCTTTCGAACCATCTACTCCTGCGCAGATTGCTGCTATAGCAGCATTGAACGATCAGAATTATCTCCAGAGTTCTTTAAAATTGAATAAAGATGGGATAGCTGGAATGAAAAAATTATTTGAAGAATATGAGCTAGATTATATACCCACCGTAGCAAATTTTCTTACCTTGGTTTTTAAAAACGAAAAGAGTGCAAAATCATTTTGCAAATCAATGCTTCAAAGAGGTGTGATACTCCGTTATTTATCTGGGTTTGGATTACCTGAGTGTGTTCGGGTAACTACAGGCACCCAAGAAGAAAACACAATATTTTTTGATCACATTTCTAGAATAAGCAAAAAGAAAAATTGAAAATGGCATATCTGTCAACAGAATGGAAAGGTGCAGAATATTTTCCCCTATATGATTTTCATCATGTGGAATATTTCGTAGGCAATGCCAAGCAAGCTGTACATTATTATCGATCTGCATTTGGATTTGAACCCCATGCCTATTGTGGACCGGAAACCGGTGTAAGAGATAAGGTTTCCTATGTTCTGAAAAAAAATAGGCAATATTTTGTGTTTACTACCCCCCTTAGTTCTAGCCATCCTGGCTCTGATTGGCTTAAAAAGCATGGCGATGGAATTTATGACATTGCTTTCTCGGTTGATTGTGATCAAACAGCATATGACTCATGTTTATCACGAGGGGCTGTAGGGGTTAATAAATCTACATTTATTTCAGATGAAAATGGAGAGTATGGCATATCATCCATTCAAACCTATGGCGATACTATTCACTCTTTTATTGAGGATGCCAATTATTCGGGTTTATGGGCACCGGGATTTGATTCACTTAAATTGCCTGAAATATCAAATAAAGATACTTCACTTATAACCATTGATCATATTGTGGGAAATGTGGAAGAAGGAAAAATGGATGAATGGCAGGAATTCTATGAACGAGTATTTGGATTTACCACATTTGTACGATTCGATGAAACGGATATAAGCACCCAGTATTCTGCATTAAAATCTGTGGTGGTTCGCTCCAAAAATTGGAAGATTAAATTACCAATCAATGAACCAGCTACAGGAATCAAAAAATCACAAATTGAAGAATACCTAGATTTTAATGAAGGTCCCGGCGTGCAGCATATTGCAATTTTAACGGATGACATCATCAAATCAATTACTGCGCTTCGAGAAAATGGGGTAGATTTTTTGGATGTCCCTGATACCTATTATGATGATTTAGAAGATAGAGTGGGGGCCATTGATGAAGATATGGCATTATTGAAAAAAATGAAAATATTAGTAGATCGGGATGAAGAGGGCTATCTACTTCAATTATTTACCAAGCCATTAGAAGACCGCCCCACATTATTTATCGAAATTATCCAGCGCAAGGGCTCCCGTGGATTTGGGCAGGGTAATTTCCAGGCACTGTTTGAAGCTATTGAAAAAGAACAAGCATTGAGGGGAAATCTTTAATGGTGGATTATCAATTGTCAATTATAAATTATAAATTATAATGCCATTTTATCAGAAACAGGGAAAAATTCCACCTAAGCGGCATACCTCCTTTAAAAAAGATGATGGCAGTATTTGTTATGAAGAATTGGTAAGCAGGGAAGGATTTTCCAGCATTTACAGCAACTTGTACCATTTGCAACGACCTACCAAAATAACTAATGTGGGTGAGTTTATTAAACAACAATTAACCCAGGCTGAAACCAAGCACAGAGCCCGGCATATTATCACTGCTAAATTAGATGCTAAAGGTGATGCCATTTTTTCCCGAACCCCTCTATTCTTTAATTCAGATATTATCATTTCAGTTGCAGCCGTTTCTAAAAATATGGACTATTGCTACCGAAATGGGATCGCAGATGAAGTATTGTATATTCAGTCTGGGGATGGCGAACTCATATCTAACTTTGGTACTCTGCATATTAAATCCGGCGATTATGTAATAATTCCTCGAGGAGTAATTTGGCAAATGAATCCCAAGGGCACTATTCGGATGTTGGTCATAGAGTCAGTAGAACCAGTTGAAACACCCAACCGTTACCGCAACCGATTTGGGCAGTTACTGGAGCATTCCCCATTTTGTGAGCGGGATATTCAAGTCCCGGAATTACAAGAACCCATTACCAATAATAATGAGTGTCTAGTGAAAGTAAAAACACTGGATGGAATTCAGGAATATACCTATGCCCATCATCCTTGTGATGTGGTAGGGTGGGATGGCTATTACTTCCCGTGGAGTATGAGCATCCATGATTTTGAACCCATTGTAGGCAGTATTCATCAACCACCACCAGTTCACCAGACATTTCAGGGGCAGGGATTTGTCATTTGTTCTTTTGTACCCCGCTTATTTGATTTTCATCCCGATTCAATTCCTTCGCCCTATCCCCATTCTAATGTGGATTCTGATGAAGTCATTTATTATTCCAGAGGGGATTTCATGAGCCGTCAGGGAATTCAGAAAGAATCCATTACCCTACACCCCATGGGTTTACCCCACGGTCCACAGCCGGGGAAATATCAAAGTTCTATTGGTAAGAAGAAAACCGACGAATTGGCTGTGATGATTGATACCTTTAAGGCTCTTAATGTGACTAAATCAGCCTTGAAAATTGATGATGCAGATTATCCATTAAGTTGGCTGGATTGATAAATTTATAAAGTAATAATAACAGGAAATTAAATGAAACTCATCAGTTATAAAGAAAATGGAAATATAAAATTAGGGGAATTTGAAGAGGGAAGAATCTATGATTTGCATGCAATAGATTCCAATATTGCAGATAATATGCTGAAATTTCTCCAAGGTGGAGAGGAGCAGATGCAGTTGGCGAGGGCGGCAGTAGAAAGTGAAAGCCCTACACTTTCAGCAGAAGATGTTAAATTAATTTCGCCTGTTCCTAATCCGCCATCAGTACGGGATGCTTACGCCTTTCGTCAGCATGTGGCTACCGCCCGGCGAAACCGTGGATTGGAAATGATCCCTGAGTTTGACGAAATCCCCATTTTTTATTTCACCAATCACCATGCGGTATTTGGTGAGGGAAATTTCCCTGTTTTGCAGCGACATACCGAAA
>Ga0310123_10004310_pt1 | contig 10799 bp, 7 predicted proteins | sample CB6_AW_1057_MG_FD_203505 | JGI IMG/M metagenome (GOLD analysis project Ga0310123, IMG submission 203505) | Marine microbial communities from Western Arctic Ocean, Canada - CB6_AW_1057 | ecosystem: Environmental > Aquatic > Marine > Oceanic | place: Canada: Western Arctic Ocean | collected...
CATTCACCTCCACCGGCTGTTTGAGGATATGCTTGGCCAGCGGCAAAATCTGGGCGTAGGCATCGGTGACCACTTTTTGATTGCTGCTGCGTTTGGTGACCAACGGCGACGGTCGAACGCCGCTGATACGTCTGCCCTCGATTTCATCTTCCGCCTGGAAGCTCAGGTAGGTCTTCCACAAACATTCCTGCCAGAAAAACTTCTTGGGGGCCTGGTTATACGCCTTGCCCATGTCGCTGCCGAGACGCACAATTTCGTGACAAACCAGGGCGACGTTCACGTTTCCCTGCAAAGGCACCCGGCCCAACGATTTGGCCGCTTCGGCCCGGACCAGCCAATCCAAGCTGCTGTCGCGCATGGCGACCGCCAATGCCTGAACGTGAAACGGTTTCTGTTCGATCGGATTGTTGTTGTTGTTGATTTTCGCGATTGAGGGCTCATCAATGCACCCCAACGCTTCGACCAGTCGCATAGGATACCAGTAATACGTCGACTTGCTTTTGTTACTCTCCAGCTCCGACAACAGTGCCACGGCAATGGAGTTCTTCTGATCCCGGGACGGTTGGCTTTCGAGCAGAATTCGTTTCAATCCGTTGACGAGAGTGATCTTGACGCTGAGATGTTCATCTTTATTGCCGAGCGCTTGCAACATCGGAACCATAGCCGGAATGTAGGCGACCGCCGGCTCTTCCTTCTCTGCTTCCACAATGTTGAGCTGGAGCAACACCACGGCCACATTCAGCCGCACCTCCCGGTGGAATTTGAGGTCGAGCAGTTCTGCGACCCGTGACGTCACCTCTTGCAGGACAAACTCGCGAAACGTTCGGGACTGATTAGGATTGGAATTGAACCTGGCGGCATCGCGGATTTCGCTGATCAAATTCTTCGCTCCGGCGTGGAGTTCAGGAAAATTTTCCTGAACAGTCAGCCGATAAACCCGCCAGCGGGCCCATTGCGAAATTACGTCCCGCGTCTCATTGTTGAGCTGACCTTCGCGCAAGATTTTCCTAGCATTTTTAGAACTAAGCAGTTCTTGTTTCAATTTGTCGTCCTGAGCTTTGTCGAATTTTTGCTCCCCTTCGATCGTCGCCGCCGGCGATCCCTCTGGTGAACCGTCCGCTTTGGCGGAAGTGGGAGGTTGTGCCGTGGCGGAGGGCTGTTCCGTCGTCGCGTCATCGGCAACAGCAGGATTCTGCGCAAGTGTAAGGGTCGGCACAGCAGCGATCCCAGGCAACACTCCTCCGACAAAAAGCCAGAAAAGCAACCAGCGACCGCGCAGAAACCTACTTGTGGTTCTGTCAGATATTCGAGTGGGTTGTCGCACCGGGAGATCCTTCACTGAACTTTCCGCCACGAAAGAGGATCGTCAAGCCGTAGTCGGCCTACCGACACCGGCCACGTAGATGGAACCTTCTTCACCAAAGTACCATCAACGCCGACACATTACCAACTTTTTTGATGCACTTTTTGCTTTGACGCGAGGGTGGCCCAAAAGAATGGCGACCCGAACGATCGCCCAGAATTAAGAGAAATGATGTCGCGATATCGCAATAGATGTTGCTCGGATGCGCGTCAAAACCAGTGAAACGGCCTGCAATTTTCGCCTCGGACCCATGAGAACTGCCCTCATAGGAGCCGACAGAATACTTCGGCGGAACCAGTGTTGATGAAAAAACGTCATTACCGCGGCAAAACATTTATCAGGCTTAGTCCAGAATGCACCTAGGTTATCGCCGATTTCTCGCGTGTGTCAAGCGGTTTCTTGCAATCGCCGCCGGTTTGAGACGCTGGACCCGATTTGGTCCGTCGTCGAACGGCCTGAAATGGAACTTAGGAGCGATCGTTCCAGTAGGCACTCACTCTGTGGCGGCAAGGCCACTTTTCAGCAGCGGGCGTGGCTGTTTTGGTGAATTGACCCGAATGCCGAATGTAACGGTTCGACCAATTTTTTCGCAAAAACAGAGCCTCTTGGTAAAAAACGGCCTCGAGGCGACGGAGAGCCCGGTTTCGAACAGCACACCGCTGCCGTCCTGAAGCAGGCAGGGGATCTCAGCGCTGGTAGATCGGCAGGTAACCGTTGTCCAACTGCAATATGGTTGCGTTGATTGCAGTGACGTAGACGGGTCCGACGTGCCCTTCCCGCCAGGCACCGGATGACGACTGCTTGCGAATGATCTCATTGCCGATCTGTTCGATATATTGTCTCCACTTGTCTCCGCCAAGCCGGAACATCACCTGCGAATAGTAAAAGTGTGTGTAGTGCCAATGCCCGAAGTAATGCCGGTTCGAGCGTCCCGGCCAGACGTTCTTTTCGCAAAAGGCGAGCAGCTTTCGAGCGTAGTCCGACTCGTACTGACCGGAGTTGAACAGACAGGCAATGGCAGCCGCGGTGATGGCCGGCCGCGCCCCGCCTCCGCGAATGCTGTATTGCACGCCCCCTTCCGCACTCGTGCAGTCCTGGATGTACTTGACGGCGCGGTCGATGAGCTGTTTGGGCACCGGGATGCCAGCGTTTCGGCAGGCGCGCAGCCCCTGCACCTGCGTGATACAAGTCGAACCTTCATCGAAATCGTCCCCGTCCTTGGCCGACACGTAGCCCCACCCGCCCCTGGTTGTTTGGGCCCGCGCACTGAAAATCACCGCCTTGGTCAACACGCGTCTGAGATCGGCTCGGCGCTCGGCATCTTCCTCTTCGCCGTAGACCTGTGACAAAAACAGCATCGAGAACCCGTGGCCGTAGGTATAATGATAGTCGTTTTCGTAACCGATCAGCCCGGAAGGCCGTGCTGTTTCGATCAGGTAATCGACCGCCGACCGAATGTTCTTGGCATATCGTCCACGAGTGGTCGTGGACCCTTCGCAGAGCATCGCGTTGGCGGCCAGCGCCGTCATCGCCACACGGTATTGCCCTCCGTTCGCTTCCCAGTAGCCCTGTCGCCGCTGTTGCTCGGCCAGATAGCTGAGCGCCCTACGGACCGACCGTGTCACCTTGCGATCTTTCGGCATCGCTTCAGCCGGCATTGCTGCCGACAGGACGGCTATGCAAACGGAAATTGCGCACAACAACTGCTTCATGAGAATACTTTCCTAACCTAGCGGAGCCGGAATCAAATACGAAGCACGAAATCCGAAATCCGAAACAAATTCAAAATCCGAATGTTCAAAATGTGCAACCGGCGGTTTCTGTCATTGGAAATTCGGAGTTGTTTCGAATTTCGTGCTTCGTATTTCGGATTTCCAACATGCGCACGGCGTGCAGATATGACGACCTAAGGCTCTAACCCGGCGGAGCCGGAATCAATCAGGGGTTCCACCAGAGAAAATTTTTCGTTACGTTACCAAGAGATTGAAGAGGAGAAGGCGAGACAGGAGAGAGAACGACGGCCGAGGCACAGCGATTCCGTCCACGGCATGCAAACAGGACGACCACACTTTGGTGCATCTCTTTTGCAGCAACCGAAACCCGGATTTTCCGACGACGAAGGCGATGTGGTCCGTAGTCTTTGATCAAACGGAAGATGGGAAGACAGCGGCGGCTGGTCAACTGGGGTGGTTCTGACTCTGCTGAAAGAGTATTCGGTAAGGCCAATTTCGGCAAGAGGTGATTGACTTCTGCGAAGCCCGTCGTCCCAACCACCACGCACATCACGCTTTGCTGTTGGTTACTCAGATCGGCCGACACTGCTGAACGCGAAGATCTTCGACGGACAGGACACGCAAAGATAATCTCGGACCGGCATGACGATCGAATCGGTCAGCGATCCGGCGTTAAAGGCGATTCTTTCATTCTCGCGGATGCCCGAATCGACAAATAGCTCAAACGGAAAAATCGGCCGGCCGAACGGAGGGACCGATCCCGGCACCAGCCCCGTCAATTCCATCAATTCATCGCGATTGGCAAACCGCAGTTTGCGGAGGTTCAGTTCGCGACGAATGGCAGCCGAATCGATTTTGCGATCGGCCGGCAGCACGAACAGCCGGTATTCGTCGCCTCCTTTGATCAACAGCGCCTTACCACCGATTCGTAGTTCTTCGCCGCGGGCACGCGCCGCATTTTCCGACGTCAACGTCGGTTCGTGATGCACCTCGCGGAACGAAATGTCCCTCCCGTTCAGCAGATCACGGATCGATTGCAAGACCACAGAATCGGACATTGAGCGCCTTACGAATCCAAGCTTATAAATGTGTTGCCAGATCGTGGATAAAACTGAATACTGAGTACCCGATATGTCGCGCTGAAACTTCCCTCGGTCGAATCAGCGCCGAGGTTACACTGTAAGAAACGTTGTCCGCCCGAACAACAGGAACGTCACTGGCGTCTTGGCAACAAACAAACCGCCACGTGCCCGCCAGTGTAAACAGATGACCCGAAACCTGAAGAACCACGGATCACACAAATGTCACCGATCAGAAGCGGCATCGGTGTGGGGCAGTGTCATCTTGTCTTCTAATCCCTATTTTCCGTGGATGAAACCACGCTCTTTTATCTGTGACATTCGTCATCCATCCGTTTGAAGACCGCGATCTCGAACGAACAACGTTATGGAAATTCGTCAATTTTCTGAACGGGTTCTCTTGTCCGACTCGTTGCCTGGGAAACTCGTTCCTCTTAACTGCAAGATGACCGACGAATTACCCGGCGAGCCGATCCGTGTTGAAGTCCCAGCGCGGCCGAAAAACCTACGGTTTGCGCCCCGCCGGACGGCTCCCACCATGCCCAGCCCGCTGGCGTTTCAAGATCCCGCCAAACGAGCCGTCGCGCATCACATCATGGCCAATCACGAGCTGCAGGCCCTGGAGGTGATGGCCTTTATGTTGTGCGCGTTCCCCGACGCACCCAGCGAGTTTCGCCGGGGAATGATCGGGATCATGCACGATGAACAACGCCACACCCGCATGCATGTGGAACGCGCCCTAGCGCTGGGACTTGGCTTCGGGAACTTGCCGGTCAACTGCTACATCTGGAAGAAATCGCAGGCATTTCGGAGCCCGCTCGATTACCTGGCCGGTCTGCCACTGACGTTCGAAGGATGCAATCTCGATTACACCCTTGAATTTACAGAGCATTTCCGACGGGCGGGCGATGAGCGGAGCGCTGCGCTGATGCGAACCATCCACCGCGACGAAATCGAACACGTTGCCTTCGGACTCCGCTGGCTGCGTAAACTGAAATCACCCCAGCAGTCTGACTGGACGGCATACACATCGCATTTGCATTGGCCGTTGCGTCCCTCGAAGGCCCGCGGAAAATCGTTTTATCGCCAGCCGCGTAGGGCTGCCGGTATGAGTGACGAGTTCATCGACAGGCTCGAGCAATGCGAAGAAAACGACTCGCAGCTTACGTGACCGGGCGCCGGCACGAACTTCCATCTGGTTGACGCTCTGCAGTGCCCCTCCTAGAATCGAGCGTTGGTCCGAACCGAGTTCAGGATTGAGTGTGATGAATATCGACGCGGTCATGTTTGATCTTTGACCGATCGATGACCGTTGCCGACCGGCAATTGGCCTGGAAGACTCACGAGAAATTCTTCGATCTATGTCGCACACCATTTCTACCCGGCAGGTTCCTGATTCCGCCGAACGCCTGAGGGACATTAGCGCCGACGGTGAGGGGCCTGCTTGCAAGTCATCAGCCGCTCGGCCGGTCGATCTGCCCCGTATCGAACGAGCCGTTCGCGAGATTCTGATGGCCATCGGCGAGGATCCGGATCGGTCGACTCTCTGTGACACGCCGTCGCGGGTGGCGCGGATGTATGCGGAGCTATTTTCCGGTCTGCACAGCGATCCGGCCCGGCATCTGGAAAAGTGCTTCGAGGAGGAATACGACGAACTCGTGCTGGTCCGCGACATCTCCTTCAACAGCACCTGCGAGCACCATCTACTGCCGTTTATGGGCGTGGCCCACGTCGGATATTTGCCGAGCGAGAAGGTCGTGGGGCTCAGCAAGCTGGCACGGATCGTCGATGAGATTTCGCGGCGACCGCAGGTCCAAGAACGAATGACGCATCAGATTGCCGACCTGGTTTTTGCGAAGCTGGATGCTAAAGGGGTGGTTGTCGTGCTGGAGGCGACCCACACCTGCATGACGATTCGCGGAGTCCGTAAGCCGGGCAGCCTGACCATCACCAGTGCCGTTCGCGGATTGTTTAAGACGAATCAGTCCAGCCGCGCAGAAGTGATGGCGCTGATCAACGGCAAGTAACTTCCGGATGCTTCGCAGCAGATCAACATGATCGCCCAATTTTCGTTACGGCTGATCTGCGGTATGAGTCTGATGTGGTGTTTGATGCCGCGCAGCCGGGTGGCGTCCGGTTTCTTCCGCATTCAGATGCTGGTCGTCCTTGGTTTGAGCGTTTTGGCCGCTCTTACACTTGGCTCGTTGAGCGGGGGAGCGCAGGGCGCAGCTCCGCTGTTGACAGCGAATGTTGCTCTGGCGATTTGCCTGTCGCTGACGGCGGCCGCATTTCTCGGTTCGGTCTTTTGGACGCTGGAACGCCGCCGGGCAGGATCCATTTTCGGATTTCTGATCGCCGCCGCGTCGACCGTGTTGCTGTTGTTCTGGCAGCCGCCTCTCGGACCCGTGTGGGGGTCGGCGGAACCGCTGCGTCTGATGTCGGAGGTTTCGTCCGCATCTTTGCTGGGCAGCACGACCGCCGCCATGCTGTTGGGACACTGGCATTTGACGGCACCAACGATGTCGATTGAACCGCTCAAACGCCTGACCGGATATTTGGGGGCCGCCGGTCTGATTCGACTCATCTTATCGACGGTCGGATTGGCCCTCGCCCGAGATCAGATTTCCGGAAACACATATTGGCTTTGGCTGGCATTGCGCTGGAGCGCCGGCATTGCCGGGCCGCTGCTCGTTTTTCTGATGGTCTGGAGGATCCTCAAATACCGCAACACGCAGGCCGCCACGGGTGTGTTGTTTGTCGGCGTGATTCTGACATTCCTCGGCGAAATGACCGGATCGCTGCTGTACAGGGAACTCGCGACGCCTCTTTGAGCAGCCGTGAGCCGACAACTCGTGAGACCAGCATGCTGGCGCTGACGCCGGTCAACGTCCCGGGCTCGGTCATGGATGCCGTGTGCCGAATCGTGTATCCTGACCGGTGAACTCGTTTCTGTGGAATTCGCAATGCAGATCATCTTTCGATGTCCCGTCTGTCAGCAGCACGCTTGGAGCGACGCCTGTGAGCCGGGCCATTCGCTGCAATGTGTTGCCTGTGGCTGGACGCGCGAGATTGAGTGGGCGAATCTCGATGGCGGTAAACCGGTTCAATGTCTGGTTTGCGGGTGCGACGACCTGTGGCGACAGAAGGATTTCCCACAAGCGGTGGGGGTGGTCATTGTCGGTCTGGGCGCTCTGCTCAGTACAATTGCCTGGGCCTACTGGCGCCCGGTGCTGGCGATCGCGATCCTCATGCTCTGCGCGCTGGCCGATCTGTTGCTGTACACGCTGATGGACGACGTGCTGGTCTGTTACCGGTGCGGTAGCAGGCATCGACACACAAGTGCGATCGACAAACACCCGTGGTTCGATCTGGAAACGGCTGAACGTTACCGCCAAGAAGCAAAACGGCTCGAAAGATCGCTGCCATCGGGAGGGGCCAACGACGTCGAGCGGTGACCGCCCCACTGATGGCGAGCTTGGCGCACGGCAATTATTGCCCGGTTGAAATTTTCGGCCCTTCGCGGGAATCACTCTGACGTGTAAGACGAATCCGTGGACGAGCAACGGCGACGCATTATCGAGGATCTGTCTGGGTTGCTCAAAGGGGAGCTTCGTTGCGACCCTTTGACGGTCTCGATGTACGCCAGCGATGGCAGCCTGTACCAGGTCGATCCGCTCGGGGTCGCCTATCCGCGAAACCGCGACGACGTGGTGACGCTGGCTCGGTACTCGGCGGAAACCGACATCCCGCTGACGCCCCGCGGTGCCGGCAGCGGAATTACCGGCTCGGCACTGGGCAGCGGTCTGATCGTCGATTTCTCCCGGCACATGCACCGAATCGAATCGATCGGTTCGGAAACGGTTCGAGTCCAACCGGGGATCGTCCGCGACCAACTCAACGCTGTTCTGAAAGAGCACGGACGTTATTTCCCCCCCGATCCATCCAACACGGCCATCACGACTGTCGGCGGAATGCTGGCCGTCGATGCCGCCGGTTCCCACTCGGTCCGCGTGGGGGCGGCCCGAGACCATGTCGAAAGCATTGAGACCGTCTTGTCGGGTGGCCACGTTATCGAAGCTGGCGACGAGCCACTCGACATTTTCAGGACCGCACCGGTTCCAGGACCCAGCGCTGTCTCGTTGTTCGATGCCGCCGTGACAACGACCGAACCGGACGAACTGAGCGTCAAGCGGACCATAATCAGCAAGCTCACAAAGTTGCTGACGGACCACGAACGGTTGATCCGCGAAAAGCAGCCGCCTCTGATTCGCAATTGCAGTGGCTATTATTTGCGAGCCGTTCTCTCGCCGACCCATTTCAATTTGCCGCGTCTGTTGGTCGGTTCCGAGGGAACGCTCGGCCTGTTTACGGCGGCAACGCTGCACACCGCACGGTTACCGGCGCATCGGGGCGTGGTGCTGCTGCTGTTCGGGCAATTGGAAGCGGCAGTCCGGACCGTACAAGCGATTTCCGACGAGCAGCCCAGCGCATGTGACTTGCTCGATCGGCGGTTGCTGACACTCGCTCGAGAGGCCGATCATCGGTTTGAAGCGATGATCTCACCAGCGGCAGAAGCCGCACTTCTGGTCGAGCAAACCGGCTTTAGCGAGCGCCAGGTCCGCGATCGGATTCGGAAAGTCATCGCGACGGTCCGCAATGTGAATCTGAGGGTGGTCGTCGCCCGGGAAGCGTACACGGGAGAGGACGTCGAGTTCCTGTGGTCGCTGCCGAACAAAGTCGTCCCGCTGCTGACACGTCTGCAGGGAACGACGCGGCCGCTGCCTTTCATCGAAGACGTCGCCGTCCCGACCGAATCGTTGTACGAGTTCGTGGTCCGCGCACAAAAGGTGTTTCAAAAACATCAGGTCACCGCGACGCTGTATTCCCACGCCGCCGCCGGACAGGTCCATCTCCGACCGTTCCTGCCGTTTCCGGCGCTGCAGAACGGGAAACAAATTGAGAGCATTGCGCGGGATTTGTATCAGGTCGTCTTTTCGGTCGGTGGAACGATCAGCGGCGAGCATGGCGACGGGCTCTCGCGGACTGCGTTCATCCGGTCCCAATACGGCTCCTTGTACAAGGTCTTTCAGCAGATCAAGGACATATTCGATCCACACAACCTGATGAACCCGGGCAAAATTGTCAGCGACGACCCTCACGTGACCGTTCGCAATCTGCGCCCGGCGATCCTTCCGTCGCCCGAGGTTGTCGACCTGCAGCTTCGCTGGAATCCCCAGGAATTGATGCAGACTTCGGCGGGATGCAACGGCTGCGGAACCTGCAAGACACAATCGTCCGAGACGCGAATGTGCCCCTTCTTTCGCATCGACCAACGGGAAGAAGCCTCACCCCGCGCCAAAGCCAACGTGATGCGGAACTACGCCTGCGGCACCCTTGAGCCGGACAACTATCTCGCAGACGGTATGAAAAATCTCGCCGACCTTTGTTTCAACTGCAAACAATGCCAACTGGAATGTCCCTCGAACGTCAACATCCCGCAGCTGATGATCGAAGCGAAAGCGGCCTTCGTGGCCGCCAACGGTCTGAACCGCTCGGAGTGGTTGTTATCTCGCTCCCATCTCTTCGCGGCCTTGGGGTGTACGGCGTCACTGGCCTCGAACTGGGCGCTCAGCAATCCGGGGTCTCGCTGGCTGCTGGAAAAGCTGTTCGGTGTCGCCCGTCAGCGAAAGCTGCCCCCCTTTGCGCGACAGACCTTTCTTCGCTCGGCCGGCAGCAAACTTGTCAAGCAACCGAAACGGGGATCTTCGCCGCGGCCCGTGGTCTATTTCGTCGATTATTACGCCAACTATCACGATCCCGAACTGGCCCGAGCCTTTGTCGCCGTCATGCAACACAACGGATTGCCGGTTTACATCCCAACCGAACAGACAACGGCGGGCATGGCCATGATTTCCGCCGGCGATCTGGACGCCGCCCGTGGCGTCGCCGAACAAAACATCCGCGTGCTGGCGGAATTTGCCCGTGAAGGACACCGTATCGTCTGCACCGAACCGGCCGCCGCCGTTTGCCTGAAACAGGAATACCCGATGTTGCTCGACCATCCCGACGTCGAGCTGGTCGCCTCGCAAACCGTCGAAGCTGGGACGTATTTGGAGGAACTGCACTCCTTGGGACGGCTGCGGACCGACTTTACCCCGCTCGATCTTCAGGTTGGTTATCACACGCCGTGTCATCTTAAGGCCCTCGGTGCCCGCACGCCGTTGAAGAACATCCTCTCTTTGATTCCCGAACTCAGGGTGCGTACAATTGAAGAGGGTTGTTCCGGCATGGCGGGGGCGTTCGGGCTGGCGCAGCAGAATTTTCGTACGTCGATCCGCATCGGCTGGGGACTGATTTCACAGATGCGCGACAAACAGCTTAATGCCGGCATAACCGAGTGCAGTAGTTGTAAGATCCAAATGGAACAGGGAACAACCACACCCACGCTGCATCCCTTGAAGCTGTTGGCATTGTCGTACGGCCTGATGTCCGACATGAAACACAAACTGAATCCGACGAGTCGAAAACTCCTGGTCACATAACCGGTGGCAAGATGATGCTGGACGTCAAACTGTTTGCCCGTGCCCGCGACATTGCCGGGAACGATTCCGTCCAAATCGATGT
>Ga0310123_10004311_pt1 | contig 10796 bp, 9 predicted proteins | sample CB6_AW_1057_MG_FD_203505 | JGI IMG/M metagenome (GOLD analysis project Ga0310123, IMG submission 203505) | Marine microbial communities from Western Arctic Ocean, Canada - CB6_AW_1057 | ecosystem: Environmental > Aquatic > Marine > Oceanic | place: Canada: Western Arctic Ocean | collected...
CTTCCGATCTGCCGAAATCGACCAGGGTGACCTCGGCCACCCGAAATCCTCGCAGAGCCGTGTCGCCTGGGTCGGTGGCCGGTTCACGCTCCAACGACAGACGCACCAGGCCATCGGGCCGCTTGATCACGATGTCGCTGAAGGTCTTCTGCAAACGGACTTCCACCGTCGCGTCGATCGCCGACGAGGGGGGCAGTTTTACCTGTTTGAGATCGGCACGAGCCAGGCAGTTTGAGTAGAACACGCTCGAGGCGTGTGCCTTGAGTTGGTCTCGATCGGCTTGTTGGTAGGCGTCGAGGAACCCTGCGGCACGAGCGATGACCGAGGCCAGCAGGCGGACCGACTCGGGCTGACGCTGAGCGGATTCCGAGGAAAAGACGATGTCGTCGACCAGCCAACCGGTCGGCTCGGATTTCAACGCCAGGACCGTCTCGCCCTCGGGACCATTGTACCTCACCTGGGCCGTGTCCCCATCGAGACTCGCTCGAGGACGACTCCTGAACGTGCGTCCGTCGCGGACCGCCACGCGAGTGGCAAGCTGGGCCAGGTAGGGCGGTGGCATCTGGGTGAGTTTCTTCGAGAGCCCATCGGTGGTCGAGCCGAGCATTCGCTTGCGGTCGCCGCTGTGCCAGGCCTGCTGGAATTCGTGAACACTCAACAGCAGGTCCATCAGCTCGGTCGCCGAACGCGTGACCGTGGCTCCGCGTCGAGTCTGTTTCAGCAGCAGATCGTCGACAAGCCATCCGCCGGACGAGCCCTCTCGAGACAACTCGAGAGTCAGAGGCGTCTTGATTCCTCCATCGGTTTCAAACTCGACCTGCACCCGCCGCCGGTCCGCCGATGTCTCCTCGACCTCGGTCACCGTCATCTCGCCCGCGGGGAATTGCAGCAACTCCATCGCCTCGACCGCCGACGTGTCCCGCAATGCCCGCCGCTGGAACTCGGGTGTCGTGGCCTCGCGGAGTGCCGCGATGTCCCGATCCTCGAAAGCGCCGGTGAAGCGAGTCACCGAACGAGTTTCGAGCAGGTGCGAACAGCCCAGCGGAGCGGCCAGAACCCAAACCACGCCAAACGCCAACCACGCCGTGTCTCGTCGACTCATCCCCGTCGTCCTTGACGTCTCAGGCCTGTCGTCCCTGGAACGTCTCGACGAAAAATCCCTCAATTGCCAAGTGAAGGCAAACGGGCACACAGTCGAGACGCCAGCGCGTGGGCCTTATCCCGCATTCACCGCGACGGGTCAAGAGCGGTCAGGGGCGCGAACTGCGACCACCAAGTTGGCGGAATGCGGCCGAGGAGAGACCCTTGAGACTGGTGTCCGCCGGCCGACGAGGAGGCGACGAGCGCCCTGAAGTCGCCGGACGGGATGCTGCCTGACGACGAGCGGCACGGAAGCGATCCCCCAGAGTCTCGTGAGGCTCGACAACCGGGTACGACCGGTCCGGAAATCTCCCCGACGAGGAACCGTTCCACCACGGATCACGCCACGACCGATACGGGATCCGGCCAACCGCCACCGGTACGCTCCAGTAACCGCCGTAACCACCGTAGCCGCCGTAGCCGCCGTAGCCGCCAAATGGCGAGATCATGTACGCGCCAGCGGGACCGACCGGAACAACACCGACCACGAATGGCACCCGCACCGCGTCGGTGATCGACATCGGGTAACCCGACAGACCGGTGACCACCGCCGAGGAACTGACCAGGCTTCTATGAGACGCCTGGTAGGCTGAAAAACCAAAATGACTGCTCATCCCGCCGCGACGGACCGACCAGCCGGCTCGCAGGCCGCCGTTGGACCAGCCCCTGAAACCTCCAAAGGGAGCCAGTCCCGGTGAGGAACCGAAGCTGCCGCCATAACGTACCCGGCTCGATCCCCCCATGCCGAAGCCAAAGCCGACGCCAAACCGTTCATAGAAACGGCTGCTGACCCCATGCTGTGAGACACCGCTGGTGACCATCTGGGCTTCCACTCTCGCCGAGGCCGCCGGCCACGCTATTGCCAGCAACATCAGGGTCACGACCCGAGTCCGCACGAGGCTCAACATCTCGTCTCTCATGGTTTCCCACTCACCCGTAATCTAACCCCCACAGAGGGTCTCCGGAAGCCGAGACTCTGCAGAGACTGAAGAGTCGCAGGCTGTCGTTTCCGCGTCATCCCCAGGTCACTTCGTAATCTGAAAGCTGTAGACACTGGCCCTGTTGACCTCGAATTGCAGCTGTATGACCTGGCCGACCAGCGACTTGAGCCGGGCCTTGCCGGCCCAAGCGACTTTCGCCGCCGCCTGGTCGCCGGTGATCGGCCGCGAGTTGTCCAGGGAGAACTTCTGCAGCGTCTTACCGTTGCGGTCGAGCACGGCGACGCGGACCGATCCCCGCTTGCGAACCTTCGTGTTGACCAGCAAGCGGCGGCCGTCGAGTCGGAAGGGTCGGGTCACCAGTCTGCCACCGCTGGTGGCATCGAGCCCCACCAGGCGGTCCTCGCCGATCGTGGCCAACCCCACGGCCTGGTCGCGCTGCACCACGAAGCCCGGACCCCCGTGACGCTCGTTGGCACCCCCGTAGTAGATCCAGTGCTTGCCGGCGTGAGTCACGATGGTCGATGCGGGGATGATCAGGTCCTTGTCGAAGGCACCGTCGGGTCCGCGAGGGACCAGCGGCTGATTCGAGTAGACCCACGAGAGGTCCCAGGAGTCGGCGTCGCGGCTGGTGGCGATGTAGTAGTTCATCACGTCCCGCTCGTGACGCTTGTGCTTGTCGAGGCCACCCTCGCTGAAATCACCCGGCCACTCGTAGACGCTCAGGATCGCAAAATGCACTCCGTGCCGCATCCAGTCCGTCACCGCGTAGATCTGCCTCCGCTTCTGCTCGGCCTTCCCCTCGCGATCAAACACCCAGTTGCGGATCGTCTTCCAGCGAGTCGGATGCCGCTTGGGGTCGGGGTTGGTCATCATCCGAGTCCCCCTCCACTCGCCCGCACCTCCGGCACCGGCGTAGTCGGTCCGAGTGAACAGCCGGTAGGTCCTGGCGTCGCCGTCCCACAGCAGGAAGTTGTACGTGTCAGCCGCTCGGGTGGTGACCGGCTTGCCGCCGTTGTAGGTGGTGAAGCGGATGCCGTCGGCCGAATGTGCCAGGCCGGCGGCCATGCCCGGAGCGTCGTAGGACGCCTTGTAGCGATGAGCCGGGTCGGTCTCGTGCGGATCGATCATCACCGTCAGGGTGTAGTCCCCGGCGAAATTGATCCCGCTCACATCACCTCGCTTGGTGAACACGATCCCGTCGCGCGATTCCGAGTAGCCATACCCGGCCTTGCCACGCTTGCGCCACCACAGCTTGAATCGGCCCTGGTCGTAAAGCACCGTGCCGTAGAAAATGCCCTCGCGGAAGATCGACTTGCCGCCGTTGGCCTTGGTCACCCGGCCCAGGCGTCGGGTCAGACCCCTGCGCGAAGCGATCACGTGGTCGTCGACGAGCAATTGGACCCGTTGCCCGATCGCAACGGTTCCCTCGGCCGCAGACAACTCACCGGCAGAACCCAACAGACACCAGCACCCAGCCACCGCAGCCACCGCAGCCACCACCCCCGCCGTTGCCGACCGCTTCACGACGTTCTCGATCACCGGATCACTCATTCGGACCAGCCTTCTTGCGGCGGGGCTTTTCCAACACGACCCCGCTCTTTTGAATCCTGGCAAACGTCTCGCGGTACGCCTTCGACCCGTCATCGTCCCACCACTCGGTCGACAGCGGCGCGTCGTAGCTCAGTGGCAGCAGCTTGCGTCGGTCGGGCCGCACCATGAATATCGATTCGGCGGGATCGGCGATATTGAACATCCGCGTGCCGTTCTTGTAGGTCGTCTTGATGATCCACTTGGCCTGGGTGGGGAGTTTCTGTTTCTTGAGACGTTCGAGTTGTTCCTGGTCGATCGAGACTCCCAGACCGGGCTGGTTCGGGACCGGGATCATCCCGTTGGTGGGATCGATCTTCTTCGTGACGACGTCGTCGCGCCAGGTCTCGGCGTCGCAGTGAGTGTGCCAGGTGGCGGTCTTGAAGGCGGCGTGCATCTGGGCGGTCATGGTCCGAGTGATTTCGCCTCCGACGTTCTGCAGCATGAAGGGCAGATCGAGTTCTCCGAACAGCCCGGCTTTGCGGATGGCGGTGCCGATCGGAGCGTGACCCATCATGTACCCATCGGCGGCCCGACGCACGACCTCGAACGTCGCTCCCAGCGGGGAATGGTGATACAGGATCGGGACGCGGACCCGGTTGCGGAGTTCCCTGTAGGCGTCGATGTCCTTTTCGAGCTTGGGATCCTCGAAGGCACCGCAGATCGGAAAGCGTGCCATGCGGATCAGCAGGTCGGGAGTGTGATCGTCGGTGCCGCCCATCGTGACGTCGAACTGGACTTTGAATCCCGGAGGAGCCACTTTCTGCATGGCCTCGAGCTGATCGAAGACGTTTTCGAACGGCGAGAGGTGAAATTTCAACCAGGTGTAGCCTCGACGCGAGTACTGCTTGACGGCCTCGGCCATGTGGCTGGGGTCGGCCGAGACGGTCCACGAGCCGACCTTGACCCAGCGTCGCTGCCGCTGGCCGATCAAGCGGTGCACCGGCACTCCGGCGGCCTGGCCCATCAGGTCATACATCGCGGTCCCCAGCCCCAGCGAGGTCATGTCACCGATGTGATCGAAGGGATTGGTCCCGATGTAGTGCTTGCGGACCGATTCCGATGCCGGGCTCCCGCTCTCACCAAGCCCCACCAGCCCGGTGTTGGTCTTCACCTCGTAGACAGTCCGTTTCGAGGGTCCATAGAAGTGCTGCAACTCGTGGTGGATCCACTCGTGGTACCTCGGGTGAATCTCGTGAGCCACGATCGACTCGACCCGGATCGGACCACCCGTCTCGGCCTCGGCACGCCGCCGGGCTGCCAGAGCGTGCTGGTAAGCCGGCAGCACCGCCACCGCCGCAGCCGCAGATCCGCCCACGGTGGCCAGGAACCGTCGACGATTGACCGTTCCGGGAGCACGGCAGTCGAGTTGATCGAGAAAACGAGCCAGCAGCGAGCGATGCATGGTGTGAGTCCGTAGGCGAGTGACAGGGTCGGGGGTCAGCATACCCAAGCCAACCGGGGCGTGCATCCGCGATGCGGCCCGGGCGGCCGCGTTCCCCGGGGCTGCTTGCGAGGCTTTTCCACGGTCGGTAAAATGGCCGGTTGCACCCGCGAGCCACACCGGTCTCGCGGCGGCCGCCTGCGTCTTCGCAACTTCACCCGGCCGCTCGACTCCCGTTTGACACTCCTCCATGAGCCTCCCAACGCCCCGTCGCGAGGCGAATCACTCAACCACAAGAAAGGGTCCTGTTGTGTCCCTGGAACAAGACCGGCCGTCGATCGAGGATCTCGAGTCCCAGGCCCTGGTGCTGCGGCGCCACATCATCGAAATGACCACCGCGGCCCAAAGCGGTCATCCCACCAGCAGCCTCTCGGCCACCGAAGTGGTCACCGCGATCTACTTCGGCGGGTTCCTGAACTACCGGGCCGACGAGCCGGACTGGGCCGAGCGAGACCGGTTCATCATGAGCAAGGGTCACGCCGTGCCGGTACTGTACGCGGCGATGGCCGAGGCGGGGTACTTCCCGACCGAAGACCTCGCCACGCTCAGAAAACTCGGCAGCCCGCTCGAAGGACACCCCAACGTCCGCCGCCTGCCCGGTATCGAAGCCTCAACCGGATCACTCGGACAGGGACTCTCGATCGGACTCGGCCAGGCACTCGGCTGCCGCATCAACGGCCACGACTCGCGAATCTTCGTCGTGCTCGGAGACGGAGAAATGGGCGAGGGCCAGGTCTGGGAAGCGATCGCCACGGCTCACAAGTATGCCGTCGGCAACCTGACGGCCATCATCGACCAGAACGGATACCAGCAAACCGGAGCCACCTCCAACGTCCTCGACCTCACACCCTTTGCTCCCAAGATCGAATCGTTCGGCTGGCACGTGCAGACGATCAATGGCAATGACATGGGCGAGGTCGTTGGTGCACTGGATACCGCCGTCGCCATCACCGACCGGCCGACGGCGATCGTCGCAGAAACGCAAAAAGGCTTTGGCATCCTCGAAGTGCTCGAAGCGGCCGGAGACATGAACTTCCACGGTCAGGCACTCTCCGAAGAAGTCGCCAAGCAGGCCCTGGAACACCTCGGATAACTCACCACCCCCTCCCACCCCCTCCCACCCTCTCCCGGCAGAATCTCACCCAGACGGAACCGCGACGATGGCGATTGGACAAAAGAGCGGCCTGGCACCAGGCGGAGCGACCCGCGACGCATTCGGCAAGGCGTTGCTGGCCCTGGGAGATCAATTCCCCGACGTGGTGGTGGTCGACGGAGACGTCGGCAACTCGACTCGGACCGAAGCCTTTGCCAAGGCGTTTCCCGATCGAGCCTTCAACGTGGGGATTGCCGAGGCGAACATGGTCAGCGTGGCCGGTGGCCTCGCCTCCTGCGGCAAGACCCCCGTCGTGGCCAGTTTCGCGGCCTTCCTGCTCTGCAACGCCTACGACCAGATCCGCATGTCGGTCACCTTCCCGGCCCAGGACGTCAAGCTGGTCGGTTCGCACTCGGGAATCTCGATCGGCGAGGACGGCCCGAGCCAGATGGGGATCGAGGACGTGGCCCTGGCCTGCTCGCTGCCGGGCATGACCGTGATCGTTCCCTGCGACGAGACGTCCACGACGCGGGCCACCGAGGCGATGCTCACCCGCAAGGGCCCTGTCTATCTCAGGCTGGGTCGGCCCGCGGTGCCGAGGATTTACGAGGACGACTCGGAGTTCGTGATCGGCCGGGCCAACCGGTTGCGGGACGGCGACGACCTGACGATCATCGCCAACGGCCTGATGGTCGCCGTGGCACTCGATGCAGCAGTCGATCTCGCCGAGCAGGGTATCTCGGCCCGCGTGCTCGACATGCACACCGTCAAGCCGATCGATGAGCCGGCCATCGCCGAGGCCGCCCGCGAAACTCGCGCGATCGTCGTCGCCGAGGAACACTCGGCCAACGGCGGACTCGGCAGCGCCGTCGCCGTCGCGGTCAGCAAGAGTGCACCGGTGCCGATCGCCTACGTCAATACCGGTGACTGCTACGCCGAAAGTGGCGACCCCGACGGGCTGCTCGAAAAATACGGGCTGACCGCCGAACGGATCGTCGAGGCGGCTCGAAACGTCAAGTCGAACTAGTGGACCTGGGACGACCCGGCGTGATCGAGTATCGACACTACCGCAACAACGACCCGCCGCGGGTGCTGGCACTCTGGAACGCATCGGAATTCGCTCGAGGCGGAGCCTCCGAAATCTCGCACGACCTGCTCGACCTGCTGCTGTTCTCTCAACCCTACTTCGACCGCCGCGGACTGATCGTGGCCAGCCACGACGAACGGCTGATCGGGATGGTCCACGCCGGGTTCGGCTGCAACGAACACCGCACCGATCTCAACCGAAACGACGGAGTGATCTGCCAACTGCTGGTGCACCCCGAGAGTCGCCGGCAGGGGATCGGCCGCGAACTGATGACCCGGGCCCGACAGTACCTCGCCGAACAGGGTGCCACCACGATTCACGCCGGACCAGGACCGGGACGTGATCCGTTCTACTGCGGATTGTACGGAGGCAGTGAAGCGGCCGGGTTCCTGGCAACCGACCCCGGGGTCGCGGAATTCCTCGCCGACTGCGGGTTTTCCGCTGCCGAACGCTTCGCCGTCTACCAGAGACCGCTGGAACTCGACGGTGCCGAAGCGGTCGACTTCCGCAGCGCGCAGTGGAAACGACAGGTGCGAGTCGAGATTTCGGCTCAGAACAATGATGGCGACTGGTGGTGGAACAACCGCTTCGGACGACTCGACTACGTCTGCTTCCGACTGCTCGGCAAAGACAACGAGCAACCACTCGCCTCGCTGACTCTCGTCGGACTCGACCAGTTCATCCCCAAGTGGAACTCGCGCGCCATCGGGCTGGCAGATATCCACGTCGTCGAACACCACCGCCGACAGGGGCTCGGACGACTGCTGATCACCGAAACACTCAGGCGACTCAAGCAGGAAACGATCAGCCTGGTCGAGGCTCACGCGAGCGAATCGGACGAGGCCTTGGCGGGGCTGCTGGGTGGCTGCGGCTTCCAGAGAATCGACGCGGGAACCCAGTACCTCTGGGCCGCCTCCTAGACCGCTACGGCACCTGGTCGTTGCCCCAGTCGATCTGGTCGTCTGCGACGCCGGCAGACTTCAGTTGCTCCACCAGCTTGCCCCAGGCACCCGCCTGCGCCGACGCCTCCCGGCGGACGCAGACACGGATGCCCACGGAGTTGGGTTCGGTCCCCTGGGCACGCTCGACGATCTCCTCGATCGTCGCAGACGTCATCGATCCGATCCTGCTGCTTCCTGGTCCGGTCCAGTTCGTCGGCCAATTGCTCACGGTTGCCGTGCTCAGAGACGAGTCGGGCATTCTTGTCGCGGGCCCGGTCCAGGCTCTTGGCATCACGAAGCCAACCGCGTGGACTGTGGCCAGCCCGCAGATGACATACGAAATGGTCCCCGGCAGGACCTCCATCACACCGTTCATCCGCTCGCTCGTTCCAGGACATACATCGCGCTGTCGGCCCTCAGGTTGGCCCACCAGGCACGCTCGACCGGGCGACCTCCGATGATGGGAATCTCGCGGACGACCTTCATCCCCAACTGCTCGACGAGATCACGGATGTCGTGCATCGAGCAGACATGCAGGTTGGGCGTATCGTACCACTCGTACGGAAGCGAGTCAGTCACGGGTGCCCGGCCCTGCTGGATCACCTTCAGCCGAATCCGCCAGTGACCGAAATTCGGCACCACCACCAGCGCCCTGCGTGCCACCCTCAACATCTCGCGCAAAACCGTCGTGGGGCGTTGGACCTGCTGGAGCGTCTGGCTGAGCACGGCGGTGTCGAAGCTGTCGTCGGGGATGTCACCGAGTCCCTGGTCGAGGTCGGCTCGGATCACCGACAACCCGCGTCCGATCACCGCCGTCACCTCGGCCTCACCCAGCTCGACCCCCAGCACCCGGCAGCCGCGCTCGGACCTCAACCGATCCAGCAACCGCCCGTCTCCACAGCCCAGGTCGATCACCCGCGACCCGTTGTCGACCTGTTCGAGCAACAACTCGTCGATCATCTCGGTGTCGGGACCGGGCATGCTGTATCGAGTTGCACTCATGACGGACCCTGCAGGGTCTCGTGCGTCTGTTCCAGGAACGGAGCCACCACTCCGGCCAACTGCTCGTGCTCGATCAGAAACGCATCGTGCCCAAACGGACTCTCGAACTCGATCATCGTCACATCACACTCCGCCTCGACCATCGCACTGACCACCTCGCGGCTCTGGCTGGTCGGAAACAGCCAGTCGGTGTTGTAGCTGACCACCAGGTACCTCGCGTCGCTGCGTCCCAACGCTTCACTCAACGAACCGTGGGTGGCGGCCAGGTCGAAGTAGTCCATGGCCCGGGTCAGGTACAGGTAGCTGTTGGCATCGAAGCGTTCGACAAACTGCTTCCCCTGGTGGTGCAGGTAACTCTCGACCTGGAACTCCGTCTCCCGCGCCAGGTCGTAGGTGAACCGGTCGCCTTCCTGGAGACGCCTGCCGAATTTCATTTCGATCGAGGCTTCCGAGAGGTAGGTCACATGGGCGACCATGCGGGCCAGTGCCAGGCCGAATCGAGGGACCTCATCGTGCGAGTAGTAATCGCCGTCGTGGAAACCCGGATCGACCTGGATCGCGCGACGACCGATCGCGTTGAAGGCGATACCTCGAGCGGACAACTTGGAGCCGGATGCGAGGACGATGGCCGAGCGGATTGAGTCGGGGAAGCGAGCGGCCCATTCGAGAACCTGCATGCCGCCCAGGCTGCCGCCGATCACTGCCAGCAACTGCTCGATCCCCAGCTGCTCGACCAGGGCCTTGTGAACGGTGACGATGTCGTCGACGGTGATGAAGGGAAACTCGAGACCCCGGGGATCCTCGGCTCCGGGCGCCACGTCGCCGGGACCGGTCGTGCCCTGGCAACCACCCAGAACGTTGGCACAGATCACGAAGTAGCGGTTGGTATCGAGTCCCTTGCCGGGCCCGACGAAGTCGTCCCACCAGCCCGGCTTCTCCGACAGGGCGTCGTGATGACCGGCGGCATGAGCGTCTCCGGTCAGAGCGTGACAGACGAAGATCGCATTGTCGCGTTCCGGCGACAGAGTCCCGTAGGTCTCGTACGCCACCGTGATCGTGCCCAGCTGACCCCCGCCGGCCAGGGTCAACGACTCCGGCGGAGTAAACAGCTTGAGCGTACGTGTCTCGATGAGACCCACTGACCCGTTGCCGGGTGGACCCGTCGTGGAAGCTTCAATCGCCATCGGCTCGACCACGCTGCCGCCGACGCGCTCAACCCTGCGCCCTGTCAGCTTCAGCCACCTGTCCGGTCCCAACAGCCCCACACCGGGATACGGCAACCGGGCCTCCTGGCCACGTGATCACCGAACTGCCACACCGACTTGTTATCGAGTTCGATTATAGAGACCGGCCCACGGGAAATGCAGGGGCGGGTTGGTGAACCGGCGGTGCGTAACCACTGGCCGCAGTGGCCGCAGAGGCCGCAGCGTGGATTGCCACAGCATGGATCGCCGCAGGCTAGCAGCCCGTTGAAAAACCGAGAGCCCGGGGTCAGACGCCGCCCGTGGCGGGGCCTGACCCCTTTTGTTCCAACCCCCATCGCTCGAATGAAGGGGTCAGG
>Ga0310123_10004313_pt1 | contig 10790 bp, 9 predicted proteins | sample CB6_AW_1057_MG_FD_203505 | JGI IMG/M metagenome (GOLD analysis project Ga0310123, IMG submission 203505) | Marine microbial communities from Western Arctic Ocean, Canada - CB6_AW_1057 | ecosystem: Environmental > Aquatic > Marine > Oceanic | place: Canada: Western Arctic Ocean | collected...
GTCGCTATTATGAGACGAGTGAAGCGACAAGACGTCGACTTCAAATTCAACCAGCGCGAACTGAACGCCTACGCCACTGAGGTCCTGAGGCTCACGTCGGAAGACAAGCGCAAAAGGCAGGAGGAACAGATCGAAGAGGGAGGAAAGGCCATGCTTGTGCCCGAAGCCGTCCGCGTCGATCTTCTCGCCGACGGACGGCTCCGTTTCGTGCTCGAATCCAGACTGTGGAACAAGATAAGCTTCTACACCGTGGTCACCGGATCCGCCAACTCCGGGACTGACTTCAGGATTGAACAGGTTGCCGCCGGCCGCTTGCCGATCCCGGTGCAGCGGCTGACGGACATCCTGATCGAGAAGCGCTTCCGGCCGCTGATGCAGAACAGCAACAAGTACGAGAAATTCCAGAAGCGGGTCGCGCCCAACGCGGACGAGATTGTCGTCGAGAACGGCGAGCTCAAAATCAAGTCCAAAAAGAAAAAGTAAGGACCCGCGCACGCGGATCAGGGCAGTCCTGAACGACGGCGAAATATCCAGTCAAAGCCAGCGGCTGCCAGAAAGGCAACCAATACCCACCAGCGATCCCAGAGAGTAGTTGCCGACTCGACCTTCTCCACTTTGACGATCTTCGCTTCCCGCGGCAATGTCTTCAACAAGTTCCCCAACGCCTCCAGCCGCAGAAACTCGCCACCGGTTCGCTCGGCAATGGCGCGCATGACCGCCGGATTGGCGGCGATTTCCTTGTCTTCCACACGCGGTTCGAACACGGACAACCGGAGTGCATTGCTGTGCAGTTCCGAGCCTTGCCAGTCAGCCGTCGCCCGCAAAGAGAAGTCGCCGACGCGGTCCGGGCTGAATCGGGCGATGTACCGGCCGGACTCGTAGACCATGGGCAGGCGGTACCGTCGCCCCTTGTCCGGGAGTGTTTCGACGTCCAAGCTGATATTTGCGCCGGCAACGGCGATGTTGTTGTCATCCATCAGATCGGCGGTGACGACGATCTCGTCACCGGATCGAAAACGGCTGTGCCCAATAAAGATGCCCAACTGCGCCGTGAGCCCGTCCTCGCGACTGGCAAGCCAATAGATCATCCGGGTCCACAGGTGTGGGTACATGTTGCCCGGCGCCGCGTCGTCAAACAACCAGTTCCAAGTGCAATCGGTCGCCAGCGCCGCGCAGCGCCCGCGGTGGTACGTATCGACCGCGAGGAGCGGCATCCCGTTCTCGTCGGCGATCAATGTCTTGGCGAAAGTCGTTGCCGTTATGTCGGAATTCCGGATGCCCTGCATGGATATGGCCGACCAGTCGAGGTCGTCACTGCCGAGCCGGCGCAGGTGCTCGACCAAAAAGTGGTCGGCGTTGGCTTTGACCAGACGCGGACGGAACTGCATGACACGAGGTTCACCGCCCCCAACGATGATTGGGACCGTTCGCGCAATCGGGTTGCCGGCCAGAAACGACGGTGCCAGATTTAGAGATCCGCCCAGCAGAAGGAGACCGGCGCCACGATTGCGAACCATGTCGTTCATATTCCGCCAGGTCCTGCGGGCGATGGCGTTGCGCTCGAGGTCACCAATGATGAGCACGTCATATCGGTGTACATCCAGATCCCGCAGAAAATCCCGGCCGGCATCCGTCCGCAGCCAGAACGGCGATTTCGCCGTCAACGTCAAGCCCTCATCGGCGGCAAGCAGACGCTTCAGAAACTTGTACTCCGGCCGGATCACGCTTTCCAGATAGAGAACACGAATCCCTTCCTCTTTGACTTTGAAGTAGGTACTGAGGCGGTTGTTGTGCGGCGAAATCTCACCCGCAAGGGCAGGCAGTTCCACCGTCAGTCGGTGAAAGCCCGGTTCGAGGGCAATGGCAACGGCAAGATTTTTTCGGAAGACCTCCTGGTTGCGGGTCGGTCGGTAGACGGTTTCGATTTCGAGGCTCTCGTCGATAAGGCATTGAATCCTGCAGTCGCGCTCCGCGAGCCCCCGAAAAATGCCATCGACGGCGATGGTCATTTCCTTGTTGTTCTGTACCGTTGGCGGACACCGAATATCCATCACGATTCCGTCGACGAAATCGCCGGCATAGCTGGACTGTCCGACGATTACACTATGCACCTTTACCCGTCGCTGCGCCAGTCTGACGGCGCCGTCAGTGTGAGAGCGGCCGCTATTGCTGATGCCGTCGGAGATGACGATGATGCAGTCCACCGGACTGCCTGTCGGCAATGCCGCGGCGGCAGCCAGCCCGTCGCCCAAGGCACTGCCGTTTCGCCGAACTTCCGCCTGCTCTTCGAGAGGTCGGAAATCCCGGGCAAAACCGTACCATTCCACGTCGAAACTCTGTATCAGGACATCGAAATCGGCTTTGTGTTTGACGATCACGTCCTCGACTGCCTGTTGACGAGATCTGCCGCCGGGCATGTCCAGAATTTCCATACTTTCGGATAGATCGCGGAGAACGATCACCCGGCTCTTTTCTTCCGTGGTCGTAAGAACGCTCAATGACGGCCGCAGTGCAAGAAACAACAGAATCAGCCAGACAAGGCAACGGCTGGACGCTAACGTCAGGCGCTGCCCCCGTGATTTTCCGCGCAGGTAGCGCCGCCGATAGCATGAAATGGCGCCGGCGGCGGCGATGCCCCATAAGAGTATCAACAGCCACGGATCGAATATGGGATCGAATTTGAGCATGGTTCAGTATTCGGAGCCGTTCGATACTCCGCCACTTTTTTTGCGGACTCCGCAAAAAAAGTGGCGCTTCGCGCCGTTTAACACGCCTCACGTTTCATGCCTGCCGCAGATGTCTATTGCCGAGATACGACTCGAGGATGAGAAACAGAAAGGCGGCGAACAGAAGGACCGGCGCCAGCGGCAGGTTGCGGCGGATCGACGTTGCCGTCAAGACCACATCATCGGCGACGGCGTATATGCCGGTCCGCGAGTCCGCCGACACCGTTGGATCGCTCGGCGGTAGGAAGCGATAATGCCGATCCGTTCGATGCACGTTCGCCGCAAACTTGAACGCCTTCGACTCGCCTTCAAAGGTGACGGTGAAGACACCCGGGCGTTCGGTTTCCGGGAAGATATATTCCCGCCCCGTATAATCCGCCGTATTGATCTGTACGACGCCATTCCTGTCGGGCAGTCTGACTTGTGTGTCGGAGACCATACGGCCCGGATGCGTTATTACAACGGGCGTCCCGCATGCGACATCCTTGACTCCTGTTGTCTCGCCCAGCATGTGAGCCGCAATGGTATGGATTGTCGGTGCGAACGCGTCATTGGCGATAAAGTCCGACCAGGCGGCATGGATCGGGATGCCCACGAACATGCATCGGCCCCGGCCATGGGTATTCAGCGCCATGGCAACGGTATTGTTGCTGAAGTGGAGAATTTCCTCGACCGAACCGCCATTCTCGGCAGCTGCCTGACAGAAGTACACCTGCCGGAATGTCTGCCGTGCCAGATCACCGTTTACCTGGGTCAGCAGTTTCGTGCCCAGAAGCGTGTTGCCCGGATCGCGCAGAACGACCGGGTCCGTCAGCGGCCCGGTAAACTCGACGGCGCCGGGCAGCAGCGGCATCGCGCCGCCGTTCAGCGCCGGCAGTGAAGTCGTTTTATCGGGCATGATAATCAGGCTGCCGCCATCATTGACGTATCTCTGCAGCCGCACCCAAAAATCCGTGGGGAACTCGCATTTCCCCGTGATGAACAGGACGTCGTACGTGTGTAGAAGCTGATGATCCAATCCGAATCGATGGCTTCCCTTTTCAATGTGAAATCGCTGTCGTCCGTACCATCCGCGCGGGGCAAGGGCCATGGTGACGACATCCCGCTGCTGGATTTCTTCACCGGGGTTGCCTATACAAAGAATACGTCCGGCATCGCGCACGTGTAATGTGAAAAACCAGCGGTTATCCAACGCCAGGCCGTCCATCGACTGCAGCCGGACCTCGCCGGAAAATATCCCGGATTCGGTGCGAGTCGGCTCAAATACAACCACAGCGTTCCCGGACCGGTCGATCTGTCGAACGTTCTTGGCGGCGATCTGGCGTCCTTCGAGATGAAGTGTGAGGCGAGCATCCTGCAGGAGGCTCCCACCACCCACCGCACAGGTCATCTTGATCGGCCGATTGGCCGTCCTGCAGGCGGCCGCCTGCAGGTCCAACCGGCGTATGTAAGCATTGTCGCGGCGCGGCGGTAGCGCGATCAACCGCAGATCGCATTCCGCCGGTGCGCCGATCGGGCCGTCCTCCGGGCGCATCATCGCTGTGTTGAAGTCCGTAACGGCAATAATGATCTTCACATCATCGGCCGCCTCACGTTTCAGCAGTTCGCCCGCAGCCTGGATGGCGGCACGGAGGTCGCCGGCGACGGTTTGCGTCTGGACGCGGTCGATGCTCAGGGCAACGGAATCCAGAGCCAACGTCAAACCAGAGGCGTAGTTCGTTGTCGTGAAACAGGCGACTTTGCTGCCCAGCGTCATCTTCTCCAAATGCCGACGCGCGGCTGCGCGCGCCATCTCGAGTTGGGGTGTTCCGTCGATTTCGTGCGCGCTGTAAAAGGAATTGTCCAGAATGATAACAGCAGCGACTTTGCCCTTACCGCTCTCTTTGAATGGACTATCGAGCCATACCGGCCGGCTGAGGGCTAGACCAATACATGCGAGCACCAAAATCCGGCTGCACAGAAGCAGGATATTCACAAGCTTGCAGCTGGCCCGTGACTGCTGCACCGCCCGCTGGATGAAAGCGAACGTCGGAATGGTAACCGGTTTCGGTTTTTCGCGAAGCAGCAGGTGGATGATGATCGGAACGATGACGGCGCCGAGACCGGACAGCAGAATGGGATTGATGAATGACATGGGCCGTGAGATGGGAATAAACGGGAGATCGCGCGCCGCCTTACATCGCACCACAACTCACCGAATCGCCAATAGGACGCGCCGTGAATTGTTCCGCCGTCCTTATCGCCTTGGAGCATTCGCGTTAACCGAAGGTCGCCATTCGGAATCCGTCAGCCGACGGACCAATGTGGCCCGCCACTCCGTACCGGTAACTGGCATTTTGGACATTTCCGATTACCGCGACGGAGTCGCGGGCCACTTTTGACCGCCGAACCAGAGCAAAGTACGATATCGAGTATCAAGCTTTCAGCCCCGCGGTGGCGGGGCTGATCCCGTGAGAGACGTTGCTCCGTCCCAACGGGACTCACGTCCGCCGTGGCGGAAAGTTAACGCACATGCGCCAAGGCGGGAAGAACGATTGGCGCGGACGACGGGAAGTTAAACTGCGCATTGACATTCTGGGCCCCTCCGAGATTCGGAGAGGCACGCCTCACGCCTTAGGCACTACGAATCTGCTTCGATATCTCATCGGCGATCTCCAGCGCCTGCTGCGCCTTTTTTCCAGATGTCGGCGGTTCCGGTACATGGCCGCTTGCCAATGCCTGGCCGCTGCAACGGATAAACTCCTCGAGCTGCTTTTGCAAGGCGTTGTGATCTTCAATCGGCACCGGCTCGCGTTGAATGCCGTCGCTGCGAATGCGGACGATTTCCCCTTTGCGTTCCTGATAATCGAGCGACAGGTACGCATCTGACTGAAAGACGCGGATCTTTCGCATCTGCTCGATGCTGACGCGGCTGGCGGTGACGTTGGCCACGCAACCGTCGGCAAACGTCAGTCGCGCGTTGGCGATGTCTTCCGTTGCACTCAAGACGGGGATACCGACACCCTGAACGGCCGTGACGTGGCTGGGGACCAAGTGCAGGATCACATCAATGTCGTGGATCATCAGATCAAGGACGACACCGACTTCCGTGCCGCGCGGCGGCAGCCCCGGACGGAGCGGTGGGTAGGGCGCCAGGCGATGGGCTTCAATGAAGCGGGGATTGTCGACCCAGGTCTCCAGGTAGTGTATGACCGGGTTGTAGCGCTCAACGTGTCCAACCTGGAGAATGAGATTCTGCCGCGCGGCCAACTCGACCAGCCGACGCCCCTCGGACATGGTGGCAGCCAGCGGTTTTTCGACGAGGACGTGCTTGCCTTGCTCGAGCAGATGCTCGACGACTTCGAAATGGAGGTTGGTTGGGACGGCAACGCTCAAGCTCCGGGCGACATTCACCAGGTCATTGACAGAGTCGAATGCCTGTATCCCCAGCTCCTGTGCGACACGGGATGCGGTGGCGGTGTCGACGTCAAACACGCCGATCAACTCCACATCGGTACACTCGCGATAGAGCCGAGCATGATGCCGACCCAACACGCCAACACCGATGACACCGACTTTCACTCGCTCCATGCTGGCACCGCCGGCGGAATCATTCTGGCTGTTTCACCGGCTTCTCTTCGGCCGGTTTCTCTTCCGACGCTTCGCCATCGCCCCCGTCTTTCAGCCCCTTTTCGAATTCCCCCTTCGCCTTACCCACTGAGCGGGCAAACTTGGGAATTTGACTGGCGCCGAATAACAGAACGATGACCACGCAGATGATCATGATCTCTGTTGGACCAGGCATAATGCCGCGCCTCCGTTTTTTATTTCTGCCGCCCTTCGCCCTTCGCCATCAACCATTCTCCATGCCAACGGCTTCTTCTTCATCGCCGGTGGCGTATTCATCGGGTTCCCCGAATCTGAATATCTTTGCGATTAATATAGTTACGTAATAGAGCACGATCAAGGGCAGCCCCAGCCCGAGCTGCGAGACCACATCCGGCGGTGTCAGCAGCGCGGCCGTGATGAAGATGGCGACGATGACGTAGCGGCCGCTGCGGAAAAGCTGGGCGCGGCGGACGATGTTCATGGCCATCAAAAAAAGCAGTACTATCGGCAATTGGAACAACGCCACAAACGCCAGCATCAGTTGGAAGACAAACAGCAGGCTGTCCTGAAAACTCAGCCATGTATCGACGTTCGCCGGAATGAGCGCATCGCTCTTGAGGAACTTGAGCGACAGCGGCAGGATTTGAAAATAGCCGAGGTAGCCCCCGATCACCAGCAGCACAAAGCTGCCGGACAGCAGCCCGATCATATACTTCCGCTCCTTTCGCGTCAGGGCCGGGAGAATGAAGGCGACGATATTATAGATATGAATCGGAAAAGAAAATATGATCCCGACATAGGCCGAGATCTTGATCTTCATCAGGAATGCCTGTTCGATGCGAGTCGCGTACAGCCGTTCGTCGAACGGCTCGATCAGGATCTGGATATAGTAGTCATAAACAGCAAAGGCGATAACAAACCCAACGGCAAGTGCAATGACGGAGATGATCAGCCGTCGCCGCAACTCGCGCACGTGCTCGAAGAACAGCATTTCTCGTTCGGGAGTCTCGGGTCTGGAGTTCATTGGCGGCGGGTGACTGTCAAGTTAGCCGGCTTCGCCGAGGATTTTTATCCGTGATTCGTAATCGACCCATTCGCCGCGTGAGTCACATTCCGTGTTGTCACGAGATAATCCGTCAGCTGACGGATCACGGGATAATCGCTCTGTATTCGAACATCGATTACGAATTGATCGATTACGAGTGAAGTGCTGCTGAGTATCAAAAAACGAATTCCTACTACGATTAAATCGAAAGGTGGAGGGTAGACGGCGCGTTGAAACCGTCTGACGTCATGGTTAATTTACACGTGATAGTCGCAAATGACATTGTCACCGCGCCCCTGTTTGCAAAACAGATTTTCCCAATGACAATCAAGGTCAATGAAAAAGAGATCCCGTGGGAAGACGGCATGACGCTCGCCGGGATCCGGGAGCGGTACAAGCCCGATGCCGACATCACCGTCTACAACGGCTTCCCGGTCAACGACGACATTCCGGTTGCCGCCGGGGACACCATCTGCCTCATCCGCCGCGGTGAGGTCCCGGGCGCAGACGAGATGCGGCAGTTGCTCGTGGCGCGGCATTCTCCGGAGGTTTATGACAAAGTCTGCAACCGCACCGTCGGTATCGCTGGTGCGGGCGGCCTTGGCTCGGCCCTGGCCATCGCCCTGGCACGCCTCTCCGTGGGGCGTCTCATCATCGTCGACTTCGACGTCGTCGAGCCCAGCAACCTGAATCGGCAGCAGTACAATTGCAGCCAGATCGGGATGTTGAAGGTCGCGGCGTTGAAGGAGAACCTCGAGTCAATCAATCCATACATCGACGTCATCACCCATGCCGACCGGGTTGTCGCTGACAACATCGAGCCGCTCTTCGCCGACGCCGATGTCCTGGCGGAGTGTTTCGACAATCCCGAATCCAAGAGTACATTTGTCACGTCGTCGTTACGTCTCTTCGCCCGGCCCATTGTCGCCGTCTCGGGAATTGCCGGTCATGACGATGCCGGCAAGCTCGTCTGCCGGGAGGTGATGGACAATCTTTATCTCATTGGCGACGGTGTCAGCGCCGCCGGACCGGGCCGTGGTCTGATGGCGCCGAAGGTCGGCATCGCCGCCCATCTCCAGGCCAACAAGGTCCTAGAGCTGCTGCTGGCGATGGAAGATTAGCCTCGCAATCCGCCGTTCGAAATTAATTAACCCCCGAACCAGGGACCTCGAACCTTGAATCTCGACAAAATTCGAATCATTGTCAATGGCAAAGGCCGCGAGATTGGGGACAGCACCAATGTCTCGAACCTGCTGGATGACCTGGGCTTGAACCATGAGCGCGTGGTGATCGAACTGAACGAGAAAATTCTCGCAAAGGAACTGTTCTCTGCGACAGCCCTGACAACCGGCGATTCCGTCGAGATCATCCAGTTCGTCCCTGGCGGCTGATGTTGAATAATCTTTCCGGTATGCCGGAAAGATTATTGGGAGAGGTGACCGAGTGGTCGAAGGTGCAGCACTGGAAATGCTGTGTACGCTACCCGCGTACCGAGGGTTCGAATCCCTCCCTCTCCGCCAATGGAAAGGCCCACCCCATCTGCGCCGCAGTCCGGCTTATCGCAGCAGCCTTGTCGCACGAGCAGAATATCGATGCGTTCTTTCGGCATGAGGTGCCCCCCGGGGTTTGGAGTAACGGTATAGCCCGCTGCTCCGTTTGGACAAAAGTTTGGGGGTGTGGCCCCCCGAACACTGAACGCTGAACACCTGAATCGCCATGGCGCGCTTGCCAGTCGGGCGTGGTTTTTGTTGACTCGAGACTTGAAAACGGGCGCAGCTCTGGAAGATTATGCGTTTCCATTTCATTCTCGGGATCTCCGTTCGCGGCGCCAGCCGGAGTCGACCGACGTCAGAGGAGCCGCCACGGCGGCACGGCAGCCGCTCCGAGATCTGAACCGCAGACTTACCAAGGAGTTGTGACATGGCTGTGATCGATTTTGGCGGTGTGAAAGAGAAGGTCGTGATGCGCAAGGAGTTTTCCCTTGCGAAAGCGCGTAAGGTCCTGAAGAACGAGTGCATCGCGGTCCTCGGCTACGGCGTGCAGGGCCCGGCCCAGGCGCTGAACATGAAGGACAACGGCCTCAACGTCATCGTCGGCCAGGCAAAACAGTTCAAGAAGGACTGGAACCGGGCGAAGCGGGACGGCTGGGTCCCGGGCAAGACGCTGTTCAATCTCGAGAAAGCGGCGGCCCGCGGCACGGTCATCCAGATGCTGGTGAGCGACGCGGCCCAGCGCAAGATCTGGCCCATGGTCAAAAAGAATCTGAACGACTGCGATGCGCTGTACTTCTCGCACGGGTTCTCGATCGCTTACCGTAAGGACACCGGGGTGGTCCCGCCGCCGAACGTCGATGTGATCATGGTCGCGCCGAAGGGCTCGGGCACATCGGTGCGCCGGAACTTCCTGTCGGGCGCGGGCATCAACTCGAGCTTTGCGATCGACCAGGACTTCACCGGCCGCGCCGAAGAGCGCTGCATTGCGCTGGGCATCGGCATCGGTTCCGGCTATCTCTTCCCGACAACGTTCGAGGGCGAAGTGCACAGTGACCTGACCGGCGAGCGCGGCATTCTGATGGGCGCACTGGCCGGGGTCATGGAGGCACAGTACGACTGCCTGCGGGGCAACGGCCACACGCCCAGCGAGGCCTTCAACGAGACGGTCGAAGAACTGACGCAGAGCCTGATCCGGCTGGTCGACGAAAACGGTATGGACTGGATGTACGCCAACTGCTCCGCAACGGCGCAGCGCGGCGCCCTAGACTGGCGGCCCAGATTCAAGAAGGCCGTGGCCCCGGTGTTCAAGGAACTGTACAAGCGGGTCAAGAACGGCGACGAGGCCCGCCGCGTCCTGCGCGTGTGCGGCGCCAAGAATTACCAGGACCGGCTCAACAAAGAGCTCGGCGAGATCCACGAGTCCGAGATGTGGCGCGCCGGCTTTGCCTGCCGCAGTCTGCGGCCGAAGGAGAAGACCAAGAAGATCGACAAGTCGACCAAGGGCATCGGCGGCCGCGGCCAGTCGTAACGACGACACCGGGTATCCGCAGGAAACGATTACGGGCCGCCACCGTCGCGCCGGTGGCAGCCCGTTTCGTTTATGGTGCGGACGGGGCCTGCTTTGCGCCTCAACGAAGACTGTCGATTCCAACACCTCGGCTCGCTGGATGTTCGTTCAGACACCACCCAAAGCACGATGTGGGAGGCCGCCCCCACGTGGGGCCTGTTGCTTGGACCAACCACATGACGTCGATACCATGGGCGTAAAACTCCGCTGGGTTGCTGCTAACTAAGTTCACAGTCCGGTTGCGTGAGACCCCACGGGGTTCATCCCCGTGGGGTCTTATGTGGCTATTCCAATGGAGTTTCGCGCGATAGCGAGTTCGTCCGTTTCCCGCCGTCGATCCTGCCGGTCGGCGGCCGGCAGATTCCGGTCAG
>Ga0310123_10004314_pt1 | contig 10786 bp, 7 predicted proteins | sample CB6_AW_1057_MG_FD_203505 | JGI IMG/M metagenome (GOLD analysis project Ga0310123, IMG submission 203505) | Marine microbial communities from Western Arctic Ocean, Canada - CB6_AW_1057 | ecosystem: Environmental > Aquatic > Marine > Oceanic | place: Canada: Western Arctic Ocean | collected...
ACCGAAACGGTATGGTTCATCCTTGAACGCATGGCTTCCTCCGAAGATGATTTGGTTTGACACAAACCGTCTACACGAGGAACCTTGCGTTCTTCAATACGAATTCAGCCAAACTTGGAACTACTGATGCTGCAAGCGGCAACTCGGTCTGCGAAATCCCCCACGAAAGAATCGCTCGATCCTCTCTTCTCTGGCCTCTCACCACCCGTTTCACTCCGGGTCTGCCGAGTAAGGTTAGTCACTCACCTTTGAATTTCAATGCTCGCGGTGATTCCACGTTCCGCATCGCATGGTGCCGACAATTTGGTTGCCGGATTGGAACAACAACTCGTAAGGGCTGCTGACGCGGTCGTTGCCGATTGAAACAACGGCCAGGTCGGCAGATTTACCGGCGGAAAGGGTTCCGGTGCGGTGCTCCACTCCCAGCGCGCGGGCACCGTTGATTGTGCCCAGTTCCAGCAGCAACCGTGGTTCGACGTCCGGAAATCGTAACCGCAGAAAACAGAGCTCCCCCCAAAGACTGAGATCGGGATTTGACGCCCGGCTATCAGTTCCGACGGCAACACGAGCGCCCCGCTGCAGCAGCGTCCGCCACGGATGTTCGCTGTGTCCGAAATACGCATGGGTCCGCGGACAGTACACAACGGTTAGGTTCTCGTGCTCGGCTATGAATTTAATTTCCTCATCGGATAGATAGTTGCCGTGAATGATCAAAACATGACTCAGCTTCACGAGCGGCTGCAGATAATCGAGGGGCCGGCGACCACCCGGAAAAGCGTCCGTCTGCCAGACACCGAAATCACGAAGCATGTCGACCAACGGACCGCTGCCGCTTTGAAGCAGTTCGAGTTCTTCCCGCGTTTCGGCCAGATGAATGGCCAGCGGAGCGTTGTGAAATTCAGCCAGATCAACGAGTCCCTGCAATAGATCAGGGTGGACGCTGTACGGGGCATGCGGGCTGAGGCCCCGGACGATGTTGGCCATGTCGCGAGTCGTCTTCGTTTGGCAAAGATGACGCCGAGCAATTGTCAATTGCTCTTCGATCTGTTCTGGTCGAAGACCGATCAGCTCGCGAAAGACGACGACTTCGGGACCGCTCAATTGATCATGCGCCTCCGGCGGGTCGGCTGCGGCGATTTCACCGAGGAGCGTCGTTCCGCAAGTGGCGCACTCCCGTAAGCCCCGAGTGACCGCATGGGCAACCAGTTCCCGGCGGCCGCGTCGAGAAGCGACCAGCGAGCGAATCCAGTTCGGGAACGGTTCTCCCGGCCCGAGTGGCTCAGTCAAATCGCTGAATTCCAGGTGCGTGTGCGTGTTGACCAAACCGGGAATGATTGCAACATTGCCGAGATCTTCGGCACCTGGGTTGCGGGTGGAATGCAATACAGAAACCAGCCTGGAGTCGTCGATTTCGATTGTGCCGTCTTCAATCGGCTCGGTCTCGACAGGAAAGATCCAGCGGGCCCGCAAACTCCGGCGACCCGGTTCGGTCATGGAATGTCCTTCGAGGTTGTTGAAGCGGCCGCATCTAGATCATCGCGACAAACAAACCGCGGGCCGTCCGCCCCCCAGTCAAATTTGAACGGACGTGTTTTCCACAGCAGCCGTCTCGCGGAGCGGCCCCGGTTCGGCCGCCGCAATCTGGACTTTGGCGATGATCGTGCCGGACACGCCCAAACGCTGGTTCACCAGCCAACGCAACAACACAATGGCAATTATCGCTGCGATCAGCAACGTCGGCCATCGATAACGGATCAGTTCGGCGTCTGGAGAGAAGAACCACTCGGCTGGCGAGTTGTGCACCCAACCAGACCCGATACGGCCACGCAGCACTTGCAGCGAGTTATAAACGAAGTGAAACAGAATCGCCGGAAACAAACTGCCGGAGCATACGGCTATCAAACCGAGCACCAATCCCAGCAGGGCCGCGTTGAAGACTTGCTGCGGGATCATGTGCACAATGCCGAACGCGATGCTGGAGAGCACAATCGGAAGCCATTTCCGTTTCGAGCGGCAAAACCCGCTCAGGATGAATCCGCGGAAGGCGAGCTCTTCGCAGATGGCCGGGGTGATGGCAAACGCCGCCAACACAAACCACAACGGCAGAGAGGCGTCCGAGATCGATTGAAACAGCCGGCCGGAGCCCTCCGGTAATTGCGGAAAGAACCACTCCAGCCTGCCGAGCAATTCGACGGAAAGCGGATGCAGCACGATTGGCAAGACGGCCGCCACGGCGAACATCTGCCAGCGCGGCCATCGTAGACGAAGTGTGTCGAAAACGTTGGTTGTCAACATCACGCTCATAAACAGCGCCGGACAGGCAATGGTGACGATCAGAAAGATCACCTGAAACTGTAGCACTCGAGCCGCCGATTCGGCCTGGAGAATCTCTACCTGGAACGGCTTCAGCGCCGCAAACTGGATCAGCATGATCAGTATGAAACAAAAACCGCCCTCGGCGAAACTGGGGGTCGGCTCTTTGTCGCGAAGCAGATGCCGAATCCAAAGTCCCAACTCGAAACGTTCCGCCTCGCGGAACAGCACTTCTTCACGGGCAAACTGTTCGATGGCCCACCACAGCGCCAGCAGACTGTAACCGACGCTTGTCACCAGTACGGGAATCGCGTACACGAGCGGTTCGGCGCTCTGGGGCGAGGAGAGTAGTTCCTTCAACAACAGCGCCGGACCGACGATCGGCAAAATACTGTAAAACGGCTCGATTTCCACCGCCGGAGACAAGCAGAAGATCGTCAGGCCCATCGTCACCATCAACAGCGGTGTCAGATAATACTGGCCCTCCTTGCTGCTGCGGGCAAAGGTGGCCAGCGACAAACACAGCGCGCTGAACAACGCCGCCAGCGGAATCAGCAGCACCAGCACCCACATCAGCGCCTGGATTGACGGCGGCGACAGATTGCCCAGATTCGACAGAGTTCCCCCGCCGCCCAACGATAGCATATAACGTCCTGTGAGCCCCATGCTGGCCAAGTTGAGGATGGCGGTTGACATGCTGAAGAGCAGGACCGTCAGGAACTTGCCCATCACAATCTCGGTCCGTGAAGCTGGGCAGATGAGCAGAGTTTCCATTGTGCCGCGTTCCTTCTCGCCAGCGCCGAGGTCGATGGCGGGATAAAACGCGCCGGTCAAGGACATGGTGATCAATAACGCCGGGAACAGTACGCTCCAAAAGCTATCCGACATATCTTCGGCCCGGGCGAGGTCAACCGATTCGGCATTGACGGGCGTGTGCAGTGTCTGGGGCAGTTGGGCCATTCGAAGTCGGTCGCGCAGAATGCTCTTTTCCCACGATGTGACCGACTCTAAGACCCGTGTGTAGGCAATTTGCGACTTTTTGTTGGCCTTGTTGTGGACGATGATCGGCCGCTCATAATCCGTGACCGAACTGTCTTCGCCGGCCCGTTCCCGCAACTGTCGGTTCACCGCTGCGATGTGCCGGCCGAACCCTTCCGGAACGATGATGAGAACTTGAATTTGGCTTGTCGCGAACAGACTGCCCAGTTCTTCGTTGGCCTTGGCCAGCGCGGCGGCGTGCGATGCTGTCGCAGCCGGTACTGCGGAGCGATCTCTGTTTTCGGTCTGCGTCTCTGCGTCAGGCGGCGCTGACCGGAGCGCTTCTCGTTCCCGGAACTTGTCGCGAATCTGCCGGGCATCGTCAATCAACTGTCTGATCCCCGGATCGACTTCCTCGCCGTCTTCGCCCGAAACCGATGCGTCGCTGAAGACGTCGAGCTTGGCGGCGTCGCTGCGAATCTGAAACCAGCTCTCGACGAAGCGGCGTGGACCGTCGCCCTCCGCAGCCGCCTTCAACAGCGGTGGCTGCTTTGGCAACTCGTTTTCGCCGAGGACCACTACCGTCCGCGGCTGCTCTTGAAACAGCACCAGCATCTGCACCATGCCAATGCCGAGTGCCGGATACAACAACAGCGGCAAGATGGCGATCATGAACAGCGTGCGGCGATCGCGCATTTGATCGCGGAATTCACGCTGGAAGATGAGTTTGATGTTCCGCCAGCTCATGCCAGTTCCGCAGCCACCCGTTCGTCGTGCCGGGAAATGAGGTCGAAGAAAAGTTCTTCCATGTCCGATTCGCCGTGCTGTTGTTCCAACTCGGCCATCGTTCCGGACGTCAGAATCCGTCCTTTATGAATGATGGCGACCCGGTCACACAGCTTTTCCACTTCGCGCATGATGTGTGTTGAGAAGACGATACACTTTCCCTGGTCTCGCAACGATTCGATGGCTTTGAGCACCGCTCTGGCGACCAGCACATCGAGGCCGGTGGTTGGTTCGTCAAAAATCAACACCGGAGGATCGTGGACAATGGTTCGAGCAATCGAGACCTTCTGCTTCATTCCGGTTGACATCTTCGAGCCCAACAAGTCGCTGATCTCGTGCATCTGCAGCGTGGTGAAGATCTCGCCAATACGTTTCTGTAAGGCCTGCTCCTCGATGTCGTACAGCCGGCCGAAATACTCCACCATTTCCCGGGCGGTCATGCGGTCGTAAATGCCGGTATTGCCCGACATGAAGCCGATTCGTGCGCGGACTTCTGCCGGATGCTGGCTGACATCATAACCGGCAACGGCGGCGTGACCAGATGTAGGTTTCAGCACGGTGCTCAAAATCCGCAGACAGGTCGTTTTGCCGGCACCGTTGGGACCTAGCAGCCCGAAGATTTCGCCCGGCCGAACCTCAAAGCTGACGCCCTCCAGGGCGTTGACGCTGCCGCGTCGCAAATCGGTGAAACTTTTCGTCAGTTCTTCGACATGGATCATCGTCGCGCCAATCTACCGAGACCGAAATCCGTCACGACCCGCACAATCGACGCTCAAGATGCCACGAGACCGACTCCCAGCGGGGACATCTGACTGCGTTGCGGGGACTTCTTGCTGCGTTGATGTCAAGTGTAACCCATCGGCGGTTCCATGAGAGCTAAGCCGAGGTTGACTACTGTTATCCACGCGGGTTCAAGATCGGCAATTCCCCCCGACCCACTTGCTCGGGAGATTCCGTTTCCTCGACGTCGTCGATGTATTCGTAAAACACGTTTCGCTGTCGCGGGATGTATCCGACTTCGCAAATGCAGCGGCGAATGGTTTCCAACGAAAGATAATACACCGTGCCGGCTTCGGCAACGACGTTCTCTTCGATCATCAGGCTTCCCATGTCGTTGGCCCCGAACATCAGTGCCAACTGACCAATTTTTTCGCCCTGCGTCACCCACGACGACTGAATGTTGGCGAAATTGTCGAGATACAACCGGCTGACCGCCTGCGTTTTGAGGTACTCAAACGCGCCGGCTGGCGGGATGTGCGACAGGTCTGTATTCTCCGGCTGAAACGTCCAGCAGATATAAGCTGTGAAACCACCGGTTTCATCTTGAAGCGTTCGTAGACGCTGCAGGTGTTCGATCCGTTCGGCCAGGGTCTCGACATGTCCGAACATCATGGTGGCTGTCGAGCGGCCCCCCAGTTCGTGCCACACACGATTTACGTTCAGCCAGTCGTCGGTCAGCACCTTGCCGCGCGTGATCGCTTGGCGGACCCGGTCGACCAGAATTTCGCCTCCACCGCCCGGCAGACTTCCCAGACCGGCCTGTTTCAGCCGCTGAAGCACCGTCCGCAGCGGCAGCTTGCTGATTTTTGTGAAGTGGTGAATCTCCGGAGGGCTGAAACCGTGTACGTTCACCTGCGGAAAGCGCGACTTGATGTCCCGCAACAACTCTTCGTACCACTCCAGCGGTAGTTTCGGGTGCAGACCGCCCTGCATCAGAATCTGATCGCCGCCCAGCGCGACCGTTTCTTCAATCTTCTTCAGCAGGACATCACGTTCCAGAACGTAGACCTCGTCATGTCCTGGCGGACGATAGAACGCGCAGAAGTCGCACACCGCTGTGCAGGCGTTCGTATAGTTAATGTTGCGGTCGATGTTGTAGGTGCGATACGGCTCGGGATGCAGCCGTCGTGTGACGGCGTCAGCCGCTGCGCCCAGTGCCGCCAGATCGTGAGACTGAAGCAGCTTCAAGCCCTCGTTTGCTGTCAGCCGCTGGCCGGCGACGGCCTTCTTCAGCAGGGCCGCAACCTCGGACGAGGCGGTCGCGCAGAAATTCCCAGATGGTTCAAAAACGTCGGTCGCCAAAGTTCAGCATCTCCCGGAAAACGCAATGTTAACGTGATCGTTCAGGTACAAAGCCGATGGACATCCGCAGCAGGAGCGAGACCGAGCCGAGCGGCCAATTGCTGAAACAGTTGTAAACCGCTGTGTTCTGCCGAGCCGAGCGTAAAATGCAGGTTGCGGGTCAGGTATGTCAGCGCCGTTTCGACCGGAATCTCCAACCGCGGGGCTTCGCGGCGGGCGATATGCTCAAGGCGGTTGACACCCAGGTCGCGGGCGCGGCCGAGTGCATCTTGCACGTCGTCCAGTTCGGTTCCCGTCCGGCTCGCCCAATGCGCAAAGACAAACGGTAATCCGGTCCACTCCAGCCACTGCTCGCCCAGGTCCCAGGTGTCGACAAACTGTTCTGTCGGAACGTGCATGGCCCGGTCACCGATGAGCAGCACGGCATCTGCGTCCGTGTCATTGGTCGACAAGCCGAAAGGCAGTGGTTTCAGCTTCGGAACGACGCCGAAATGTTCCTCCAGCATAATCCGAGCCAGCACGGCACTGGTTCTGGATCCATCGTCCAGGGCGAGCGTCGAAATCTCACCCATCCGAACCCGGCTGTACAGCTTCACGCTCAACACCGGGCCGTGCGTGGCGACACAAGCGTCGGAAACAATCTCGTAGTCGGGATTTCGCAGACATTCGATCGACGGAATCAGCGCGACGTCCAACCGTCCCTCGGCCAGGTCGTCGGAAAGCCGGCTCGGGTAATCGAGCACAAGTTCAGCCCGAGGCAGCAGTTCCGCGAGCCCTTCGATCAACGGCTTTGTGTTGAGATAATTGACCGCTCCGATACGAACGGGACCAGTTGCTGGTGAAGACATCAGTCGCAAGATCCTTTCAGAACGGGCTTTCGACGTTCGGTTCGATTATAGTCCGACCGCTGCCCTTCGCAAACGCGGCCGTTGTCAACTCCTCGCAGGAAACATTAGGATGCGGCCATCTGTGTTAGGCAGATGTTGTTGCTGAGAATGCGATTGTCCTCAGACTGGCAACGGTTCGCATCCTGGGTATCGTTATCCTTAAATCCTTCCAGCGGTCACGAATTGCGGTTCTTCGGGAGGGCGAAGCTCCTGCTGAGCCGTGGAGATCACCGATCCGGCAGCTCGGCAGGAGCCTCGCCCTCCCTTAATCTGTGGTCGTGCCGAGTATAACCGCGATTCATGCGTTGGGATTAACAACGTTCGGATTCACGATTCATGTCCCCCTTGAAAGTCGCTCTCATCGGTCTGGGCACCGTCGGCAGCGGTGTCGCAAAACTGTTGCTCGAACAACCGAACCGGATCGCCCGGCGAGCGGGCCGGCCGATTGAAATCGTCCGTGTCGTCGTTCGCGACCTGACCAAGCCGCGCGAGTTTACGCTCCCCGAAGGCATTCTGACCGACCGCGTGCAAAGTATCGTCGAGGACGACGGCATCGACGTCGCCTTGCAGTTGATCGGCGGTATTGAGCCGGCACGGGAAATGATGTTCGCCTTGCTCGAATCGGGCAAAGACGTTGTGACCGCCAACAAAGCGCTGTTGTGCGAGCACGGCCACGAACTTTTCAGCCGGGCTCGCGAGTTGGGACGGTCGATTTCGTTCGAGGCGGCGGTGGGCGGCGGAATTCCCATCGTGGCCGCCGTCGGACAGTCGATGACCGCCAATCAACTCACGGCCATCGAAGCAATCTTAAACGGCACCAGCAATTTCATCCTTACCGAAATGCTGGCCTCGGGGCGGTCTTATGACGACGTGCTCACACAGACCCAGGAACTCGGCTACGCCGAGGACGATCCTTCCCTGGACGTCGACGGCACCGACACGGCGCAGAAGCTGGTCATTCTGGTCGATCTTGCATTCGGGACCAAAGTGCCGCTCTCTTCGTTTTCGATTCAGGGCATCGACACGCTGGAGCTCGCCGATTTGTTGTATGCCGACGAACTCGGTTATACGGTGAAGTTGCTCGGTGTGGTCAAGCTGATTGAGAGGTGGTTGGAGATGCACGTTCGGCCGACCCTTGTCCGGCACGAACGTCCGCTGGCCAAGGTGGACGGTGCCTTCAACATGATTGCCCTCGACGGCGACGCGGTGGGCCGAACCTGGTATTCCGGTTCCGGAGCGGGGCAAATGCCGACCGCCTCTGCCATCGTCGCCGATTTGATCGACGTGGCCGTCGGCCGCGCGGCCCTGACATTCCCGCGGCTGAACATCTGGCGCGAGCAGCCGTCCCTGCCCGTTCTGCCGGCCGATGAAATCGCAAATCGTTATTATCTGCGTTTCAACGTCGAGGACCGACCGCACGTGCTGGCTGACATTGCCGATATTCTGGGCCGTAACGACATCAGCATTGCCTCGGTCATTCAGCACGAAGCGGCCGCCTCACAACACGGGATCGGTGCCGGCGACAAAACGGCCAGATCGATCGTCCCGCTGGTCATCATGACCCATCGCACCACCGCCGGCCGACTGAAGATCGCAGAGACCCAACTCGACAAGCTCAGCACGCTTCGCCCACCCCGAATCTCTATGCCGGTGGCGGAGTAAAACAACCTGTCGCGATGCTCAGCTCCGTCCACTAATCCCTCGACCGCCGAAAGAACCGCCGGCCCTTCAGTTCGAAGCGCGGCAAACTGCCAGAGGCAACGGCCACAACTTCGGCCTGGAAGTTCAGCCGGTTCTTGACGTCGCCGCTTACGGCGTCAACGAGGTTCTGGACAGCCTGCTGCGTGTTGCAGTCGGAAATTGGTTCGATCTCAATCTTCAAATGGAGCATCGATCGGATGGTGAAAACCTCGATGCGGTATTCGGCAACGCCCTCGTGCTGTCTCAGGATTGCCTCCAGGCTGGAGGGGTAAACGTTGTTTCCGCGAATGGTGATCATGTCGTCGGCTCGTCCGAGAATGCCGCCGTCGAGTTGAAGCAGCTTCCGTCCGCAGGCACAGGGTTCGATCGCGGCGCGGACTAGATCGCCTGTCCGATATCGAATGAGCGGCGACCCCCAGCGGCCCAGGTTTGTGAGCACCAGTTCGCCTTCCCGGCCCGGATCGACCGGCCGGCCGGTCTCGGGATCGACGATTTCGATGATGCACTCTGTTTCCAGCACGTGCATTCGGCCGGCGTGTTCGACGCATTCGATTGCCAGCGATCCGACGTCGGTCATGCCCCAGTGATCGAACAGCCGCGCCCTCCAAGCCGCCTCGATTCGCTGTCTTGTCGCCGGAATGCTGCCCCCCAGTTCGCCGGCGACAATCAGCGCGCGGACGGAACCGGCCCGGAGATCGATTCCTTCCTGATCGGCAACTTCCGCCAGACGCAGGGCATAGGTCGGCGTGCAGCAGACGATGCTGGCTCGATTCTCCTCGATCAGCCGCAACCGGGCCAGACTGCTCATGCCGCCGCCCGCCAGACACAGGTTGCCGAGCCGGTTGGCCCCCTCAAACGCGGCCCAAAACCCGATAAACGGGCCAAACGAGAAAGGAAATGCGAGGCGATCTTCGCGGACCAGCCCCACAATGCGGTAGATCTGCGCCCAGCAGTCCATGAACCAATCCCAACTTGCGGGCGTATCGAGCCAGCGCATCGGCGAGCCGGTTGTGCCGGAGGTCTGGTGCATCCGCGAATAGTCGACGATCGGATACGTCAAATTTGTACCGTAGGGTGGATGAGACGCATGGTCTTCGACCAATTCCGACTTTTCGGTCATCGGCAGATTCTGCAAGTCGTCGAGCGATTGAATGGCCCGGACGTCGATTCCCGCTGAGCGGAGTTTCTCTTTCCAGAACGCGTTGCGGGGCACGATTTCCGTTAGCATCGCAATGAGCCGTTCCGTCTGTCGCTTGCGGATTTCGTCTCGGTTGAATTGATCAGATTCAAGAGTCGGTATGCTCATCTCGATGTCGGAACCTTCATGGAGATTGTAACGGATGGCTTCTTCTGAGCTTACCGCTCCCGATGTCGTTTGCAAACGCAGACCTATCGAACCACAACATGTAACTAGCATCCTGTCTGATGGTTACGGGCAAACCACATCGAGTTCATAAGCCGCCACCACCGCGACTACCGCTCAAGTCACTTGATTCATCGGGTCGATGAAATCGATAACGACCGGTATTGCCGAGATGCGCCGCTGGGACGACAGCCGTCATTGCCGAAGGGGAGATGCCGCTCAATGACTGGGGACGGGAAACAACATCAACTCCGACTCGGATTCCTGACCGCCGTTGAAGTGCCTGATCGTGGTTACGTTGGCGGATTGCTGATCACCAATCATTACGGCCGGCCGCTTGAGTTCCAGTGTACGACTCCGGTCCGGCCGAACCGTGCTCAAGAGATCTTATACGGACCCACGTTGAGACCGTTTCTTCTAGGGGAGCTGATCGGCGGTACGCTTATCGAAAAGGCGAGCATCAAGCCGGACCTCGTGCTGACCGAAAACAACGATCTGCTCGAACTGCGGAATCATGTCACTATCCCGGTCGCTTGTATCACCGGTGACGTCGCCGACGGCATGTCGGCCCGATTGCCGGATGCGTCGGCGGCTGACGAGGAGCCGCTGCCGAGAGTCGTGACGATCGGTCGGCAAAAACTCCGCTTCCACTCGGCGCATTTGTCGGACTGCCGTC